>Ga0163151_10001195_pt1 | contig 44362 bp, 42 predicted proteins | sample OliLakLV19MP5IB2_FD_145596 | JGI IMG/M metagenome (GOLD analysis project Ga0163151, IMG submission 145596) | Freshwater microbial mat bacterial communities from Lake Vanda, McMurdo Dry Valleys, Antarctica - Oligotrophic Lake LV.19.MP5.IB-2 | ecosystem: Environmental > Aquatic > Freshwater >...
CCATCGAATCACAACCGATCCATCGGACTCTTCACACCAAGCCCGCCTCGATTGAGCACATGCGTATAGATCGTCGTCGACACATCCGCATGCCCGAGCAACTCCTGCACCGGCCGGATGTCAGAACTGGACTCAAGGAGATGTGCCGCGAATGAAATGCCGGAACGTGTGACAGATCACCCGCGCGGCGATGCCTGACTCGCGCGCAGCCGTCGCCCTCCAGTTGGGGGAGCCTGGCGACCGACGTCAAACGGGTGCGCGTGGACGAAGAATGGAAGCAGCCGCCGCCTCACGCGTCAGTTCCCCCTGCGCCCCTATATATGTTGACTCCCAACACCTGAATGTGTAGGCTGTCAACCCATGGGCAACAGACTGGACATGCGCGACGTGCTCTACGGCACGCTCGGGTTGATGATATTGAAGACGCTTGAGGCCCTGGGGCCGCTGCACGGATATCGCATCGCGAGGCGCATCGAGCAGATTAGTGGCAATCAGCTGACCATGAACCAGGGGACGCTGTATCCAGCCTTGTTGAAACTCGAACAGGCGGGTTGGATCAGCGCGACATGGGGTGCATCCGAGAGCGGCCGTGAGGTCAAGGTCTACGCGCTCACCAGAGCCGGCCGCCAACAACTCAAGACCGCTGAGGCGTCGTGGCAAAACGCGAGCGATGTGATCGGCCGTTTCTTCAACATTCAGGAAGGTCAGTGATGCACGCTGTGCGTGCTGCGCTCGCGCGCGTGTTCGCGATGTTGACCGGCCGTGACCGGGCACTCGAACTGCGTCGCGAAATCGACAGCCACATCGCTGAGGCCACCGAAGACTTCGTTCGTCAGGGACTCTCCTCCGCCGACGCTCGTCGCGCCGCGCTCGTGAGTTTCGGAGGCGTGGCACAAACCGAAGAAACGTATCGCGACGGCCTGGTAGTCCGTTGGATGGACACGCTCCGGCAGGATCTGCGTCATGGGATCCGCGCGCTCGTTCGCACACCGGGCTTCTCCCTCGTCGTGATTGCGATCCTCGCGATCGGTACTGGTGCAGCGACTTCCGTGTTCGCGTTGCTGAATCGCGTCGTGCTCCAACCGCTTCCCTATCCGAACTCCGATCGACTTGTGGCTATCGAGCACACGGCCACGGGACTGAAACTCAGCGATGCCGGTTCATCAACCGGTTTGTATTTTCACTATGGCGAGCGCGCTCGATCGTTCGAATCGATGGGAGGCTACAGCCGAACCACGTCGACAAACCTGACATTGCCCAACGGTGACATCGAACGGGTCCAGCTGACTCGAGTCACAGCCTCGCTGTTCCGCACGCTCGGCATCGCACCGGCGTACGGCCGCCTGTTCGTTGACGAAGATGGCGCGCCCGGATTTGTGGACGCGCGATGGGCGATTCCAACGCTACTGGCGCACCATTTCTGGATGGACCGGTTCGGCGCAGACCCCGCCATCGTCGGCCAAACCGTCAAGATCAACGATAGCCCCCGCCTGGTTGTGGGCGTGATGCCGAAGGGGTTTGCGTTTCCTGACAGGGCCACGCAGATATGGATGCTGTCGGAGCCTCCCAGGGCGAGGGCAAACTTCGCGCGCTCGTTTGACCTGCGAGTCGTGGCTCGCCTTCGCGATGGCGTGGTCCCGAACTCCGCAGAAGCAGAACTCACGCAGTTGCTGCCGCAGGTCGAAGGTGTATTTCCTGACGCCACGCCCGAACGGATCACCGAAGTCGACGTGCGCCCGAAAGTCCGCACTCTGAAGTCCGTCATCATCGGCGATATTGCCGAAGCCTTGTGGCCGCTCTTCGGCGGCATGGCGTTGCTGCTGACCATGGCGTGTGCCAACGTGGCCACTCTATTCACCGCGCGCACCGAGCACGGCCAGCGTGAAACGGCGGTTCGCCTCGCCCTTGGCGCGCGCGTCGGCCAGATTGCAAGGTCCTCCTTTATCGAGGCGCTGGTGCTCACCTTTGTCGCTTCAGCGGCGGGATTGGGATTTGCCCGCCTGGCCCTGGCTACGGCGGTGGCGCTGGCTCCGGTCGCGCTCCCTCGCGTGGGAGAGATCCAGCTCGACGGCTGGTCCGTCGGCCTGACGTTCGCCATCGCCGTCCTCATCGCCGCTCTGTACAGCCTGTTGGCGGTGCGCGGACTGAGCCGCGACACGACGGGCCTCGCCGTCCGGAGTGGAAGGCAATTGACCGCCACAAGTGCGCGGACCTCCCAGCGCCTGCTGGCGGCACAAGTAAGCCTGGCGCTGATGCTGATGGTGCTATCAGCACTGATGGTTCGAACTTACCTGAACCTCAGTGCCCGTCCGCTGGGATTTTCGGCCGAAGGTCTCTTGACGATGGAAATCGGCTTGCCTTCGAGGCTCGCCGATCGCCACGCACAAATTTATCGAGATGTGGTTGACGAGATACGACGCGTCCCCGGAGTGCTGGACGCTGGTGCCGCAACCTTCGCACCGCTCGCACCAGGCCGCCTCACCTTCCCGCTTCAATTGGACGGCTCGACCCCGACCGGTGCGAATGCCCCCGGGACGCCTACTCCCGTCGCGTTCAAGTTCTTCGTCCCCGGCTACTTCAAGGCCATGCGCACGCCAATTGCCGAGGGCACCGGCCTCGAAACAGCTGCGGAAGCGACAACAGCGATGCCGGTCCTGATCAGTGCCCCCCTCGCGCGGCGTCTGTTTGGACGGACATCGGCGATTGGCCAATCCCTCCATCGCCTCAACGAGGACGGATCGCCGCTTCAGATGGGACCTGGGCCGGCGACTGTGCCGCCGTTCGTTGTCGCCGGAGTGGTTGGCGAGGTACGCGAGACGTCACTGCGAGACGAACCCACGGAAATGGTGTACGTCCCGATCCTGGAACCAAATGTCGAACGTTCTGTCGTGCCCACAGCGCTCACCCTCGTCGTGAGGTCGGCTGCAGATCCGTTGGCGCTGACCGACGCGGTCAGAGCGGCCGTCCGAACCGCGAACCCGAGCCTGAGCATCGGGCGCATTCAGGACATGGACGCGATCGTCAGCGCTGCACGCGCGCAGGAAACATTGATCGGCGGCCTGCTACTGGCCGCTGCCCTGGTGGCGTTTGCACTCGGCCTGGTTGGCATCCAGGGAAACGTCGCGCAATTCGTGCGGCATCGCACTCAGGAGATTGCGATTCGGCTGGCGCTTGGCGCCAACCGTCGAGCAGTGATTCACCTGGTCGCATCCGGTGCTGTGCGATCAGTCGTGATCGGCTCCGGCATCGGACTGGTAGCGGCCGTTCTTGTGACGCCTCTTCTGGGAGCGCTGCTGTTTGGCGTCGCGCCACGCGATCCGCTGGCCTTGACCGTCGCCGCCGCATCCCTGCTGACGGCGGCTCTGAGCACTGCCTGGCTCACAAGCCTGCGCGCGACAATGGTTTCGATGCTTCTGGCTCTGCGCGGCGAGTGAGGTAGTCCGGCGCCCTACCGATAGGTTACAGCCCTTTTCACGTTCACGGGTCGTAGTCGCGACATAACACGCTGCCACCAACATCGCGGATTCGATAAGATCGGGTCGATGAGTGTGGCTCCAGGCCGGCAAGGCGCAATTGCGTTCTTCGTGACGTTTTGCGTCCTGCTGGTCGCACTCGCGATCGGTCTCAACGTCCAGTGGGTGATTCAGAGCTGGCGGCAGGTCTGGCCGCTGGTCATCGGGATCCCCATCTTTGCCGCTGAGCGCCGCCGCGGCTCATGCGCAACGTTATGCCGATCTCAGGGACTTGATCGGTGGTTGCCCGAGCGTGAGAAGCTCCTCATGTTGGTTCGTGTTCCTCAAGCAAGAGCGAGACGATTTGAGCGCGGTCCAATTGAAGCTGGTCACGCCTCGAACTGCCGAATGTCGTCCGCGTGCATGCGCAGTAGTCGGCCGATGTCCGCGGTGCTGCAGTTGCCGAGGCGGAGCCACACCTTCGTCGAAGAGCAGGCGCACAGTTCACGCAGAGATGCCGACGGTTCCGCGCTCTCGCTCGGCCGCGTAGGTCAAGCATGCGCGGATGTCATCGGACGTGAGCTGCGGGAAATCGGACAGGATCTCGGTCTCGGACATTCCGCCGGCCAATTACCCCAGGATGTCGCCCACGGTTATACGGGTACCGCGGACGCACGGCTTTCCGAACCTGACGGTCGGATCGAGGCTGATGCGGTCCATGGGGCCCATGGGCTGATTCTAGGTAGCCCAACGCCAAACGGCAAAGAGGCGGTTTCTTTCATGTGGGTTGCCTTGAGCTAGATCTTGTCAGCCCAACTACTCTTGGAGTAGACCGCTTTAGCTCAGGAGCGTGTATCCATGGCGCTCAGGCAGCTCGGCGGTCCTGTCAAGATGTTGATGGGGTGGATAATTAGCACCCGCCAACCACGGCGCGGCGACCGTGGTTACGCGCCAGGGAGATGGTTACGCGACAACCGGCAGCGCGCAACCACCGGCGCCATTCCTCCCAGAATCCTCGTAACCAACTGACCGTGTCCGACTTCCGCTGTCGCGCTGCGGACCGATGCCTCGAATAGCCGACCGGGCTTCGAGGTGTCGACTCCATCGAATCACAACCGATCCATCGGACTTTTCACACCAACCCCGCCTCGATTGAGCACATGCGTACAGATCATCGAATGTCGGAGAAGTTCCTGAACGGTCCGGATGTCATACCCGGCCTCAAGCAGGTGCATCGCAAACGAATGCCGGAACGTATGACACGTCACGCGAGCGGTCACACCTGACCGCCGCGCGGCCTCCGTCACGGCCTTTTGAACCAGAGATTCGTGTACACGAAAACGCGACGGCGGCCCAAACCTGGGGTCGCGACAAATTTTCCCGGCCGGGAAGACAAGCTGCCACCGCCACTCCGTCGGCGCCGACGGCAACTTCCGCTCCAACGCATCGGGCAGCATCACTCGCCCCAGACCACTGCCCAGGTCCGCTTCATGCTGCACCCGCACCTTGCCAGGTGCCCACACAACACCTCGCGAACGGATTCGGGACACATCACCCGCCGATCCTTCTGCCCTTTGCCCCGGCGTACCGTAATCTCCCTCCGCTCAAAGTCCAGGTCCTTGACGCGAAGTTCCAGACACTCCTGCAGACGAAGCCCCGCACCATAGAGCAGCATGGACACCAGACGGGGCATGCCCTCCAACGACTCCAGCACCTTCCTCACATCCGTCGGTGACAACACCACGGGAACGCGATGGGGCGTGCGCGCACGCGGCGGAGGGGCGATTTCGCCAAGGTCGACATGAAGCACTGCCCGATACAAAAACAACAGGCCGCTCAACGCCTGGTTCTGGGTCGAGGCTGACACGTGCGCCTTCACCGGCGCCTCTCCCATCTCGCGCGGATGCCGCTTGCCATGAAACAGGATGTATTTCCTGATCCAGTAGACATACGCCTCCTCCGTGCGACGGCTGTAGTGCCGCGCACGGATGGCTCCGCGCACCTGGTCAAGGAGCTTCGGCGGTTCAGTCGGCATGGTTCCCGACGACGACGATGCCATCGTCGGCGTGCGGTGCGACTATTTGGGCTGAGGGCTCAGCGCTGGACCGCGATCCCCTGCACCTCAAACCGCGCATTAAACAGCAGCGGTCGTCCACCGCCATCACCGCTGAGGGCGCCAGTACTGACACTCGGGCTCATAACAGGCGCCTTCCAGATCGACGACCTTGCTCTCGAAGTACCGCTGCGCGTCCACGATGGCCTTGTTGTAGATGGTCGGAGCAATTTCCTTCAGACAGAAGTCTAGCAACATCGTCGCCTTCAAGTCACCGATGTCCTGATCGAGATGTTCGGCGACGTAACGTTTGATCGATTCGCGCAGCTGTGCCGCTACGGGCGGGGGCAGTTCAAGGGCCATGGGTGATTGTCGCTCAGCTAGACGTGCTGATCGACAAGGATGGGGTTGCCATCTGGGTCAACCATCGTGATGTGCGCGGGACCAGTCGTGGCTTCGTCACACTCGGTGGTCAGCGCCACGCCGGCGGCCTTGAGCTTGCGTTGCAGGTCACGCACGTCGGTAAACGGCGTCACGGCCTTGGCCTCCTGATCCCATCCGGGATTAAACGTCAGCATGTTCTTCTCGAACATCCCTTGAAAGAGCCCAATCACGTACGCGCCATTCTTGAGAATAAGCCAGCCCTGGTCCTGATTGCCCCCCAGTGTCGAAAACCCCAGCTTCTCGTAAAACGCGCGTGATACCGCAATGTCCTTCACCGCAAGACTGATTGAAACCGCTCCGAGTTCCACATCGCCTCCTCTTCATTGCCCATTGCCCCATTGCCCCATTGGCCGTTGGCCCATCAACGACCGCGAGTAATCACCTTGCCAGGAAGCGCCCACGTGGGTTTCGACTGATCCACCACGGCGACGCCATTGACGAACACGTATTCGACACCCTCCGAATATTGATGCGGCTCGAAGAATGTCGCTTTGTCGCGGATGGTAGCCAGGTCGAAGATCACCAGATCCGCGGCCATCCCTTCGCGGATCATCCCGCGGTCCTTGAGTCCCATGATGGTCGCCGGCAACGAGGTGGACGAACGAATCGCCGACTCGAGAGTGATCGCGCCTCGCTCAATCGCATAGTGACGGATCTTGCGAGGGAAACTGCCGTAGAACCTCGCATGCGTCGAGAGCGGACCGTCCAGCAACGAAATGCCGGCGTCGGTGGAGGTCGCCACCCAGGGCTGTTTCGCAAACGCCTCCATGTCGCCTTCGTTCATCGAAAAGCCACGCATGCGCGCGCCACCGGCGCGGGTCGGCAACCCCTCGAGCTGGATCTGGATCGCGGCCTCAACCGGATCCACACGCCAGAGCCTGGAGATCGCCGCAAGCGTTTTTCCGTAGAGCGACTTGTCCGTGTACTCGTAGATGACGACGTTGGTGGCGCCACCGCGACGGGCAATTTCATGTGCGATGTCGGAGCGGACGATGGCGGCCTTGGCCTGATCCATCAGCGTCTTCCGCAATGCTTCTGCGCGACCGCCGGTGGCCTGTGCGGCATCCGTCGCACTGGTCGCCCACGCGGGAATCAGCACGGTGGATCCATCTGTGCCACTGGTGGGATAGGGATATTGATCCGCCCATACATCGACGCCACGCTGCCGCGCACGTTCAATCAGACTGATCGCCGCCGCACTGGAACCCCAGTAGTTGGCACCTTTGGCTTTGATGTGCGAGGCCACGACGCGCGCGCCACTCTTTTCGCCGATCTCAATCGTCTCCCGCACGGCATCGAGCAACGTCGGGGGGCCCGGACCATCCTGGCTTGGCACATACCAGAGCGGGTCACTGCCCTCACTGCGCTCATGCGAGATGTACACGCCGTCAAACGCCGGCAGTTCCTTCGCCAGCTCCACCACTTCAGCCGTCACACTCCAGCGACCGGGTTCGTACTCCAGCCCGGCCGACATCCCGACCGCGCCCTCCTGCATGGCCTGCCGCACGAGTGCGCGCATCTTCACGATTTCGTCGGCAGTCGCCGGGCGTCGCGAGTCGCGCCCCATCACTTGTGTCCGCACCGCGCCATGCCCCACCAGCAACATGGTGTTCGGACCGATCTGGTTTTTTTCGACCTGCGCCCGCTGCGTCGCAATCGGCCATGGTGACCGACCATCCTGGTTCACGACCACCGTCGTAATGCCCTGGGTCACAAGATTTGGAGCCGCGCGAATTTGCGCGTTCTGATCACGAAAGCCACCGGTCGGTCGCGCGCCATCATCGGCATGTGAGTGAATGTCGATGAACCCCGGCGACACGTACTTGCCGGTCGCATCAATCACCCGCGTCGCCTCCCCAGTCAGGCGGCCGATGGCCACAATGCGACCGTCGCGAATGGCAATGTCGGCGGGAAACCACGGATTGCCGGTGCCGTCGAAGACACGCGCATTGCGAATCAACAGATCAGGCACCTGCGCTGGCGCCGCCTCAAAAGAAGCCGCCGCCATTGTCGCCGTCATCGCCGCCGCCGCGAGCCCGGTCAGGAGTCTGGATTTCATGATGAGAGACTAGCCGCGAATCGGGTCAAAAGGAACCTGCCCGCGTTCGTGCTCCAGCCAGCCGCGTGTCAGGTCCTCCGCAGGCACATTCGACAGGTACGGCTTGATGTCGAGGATCGGCGTGCCGTCCACCATGTCGACGCCGGACACAATGAGCCGGCGGCCTTCGCGACGAAGCAGGCGCACCACGGCAGGCCGATGGGAGCTGGTCCCCTGAGCCATTGTGTTCCTGGACGAACGTCTGACGTCGAGGCTCGTTGCGGCGATGGCCCTTGTGGTGGCCGGGATGTGGCTGCCGACCGCCGTCGGCCGACGGTCAGGCTGACGGGAAATCCGGGCGAGCCTTCGCCTGTTCGGCCCGCGCGAGATGCCTGCGCGCGTGAGCGAGCATGACGAGGATCCCGGTCGCCACATTGAACACGCGCCTGCCACCGGCGAACGGGTTGGCGAACCGTGTGCGTGCGGCATCTATCTTCATCGCGCGGGCGGTCAGCGCCTGAAGGTAGGCAAGGCCACCCTGAGCTTCGGAGGTCACGGTGACGAGGTCGAAAGACGACCGTGGTTGCGCCGTGTCGGGCGCCGGTGTCTTGATGCGTACCGGCGGCTCAAGGAACCAGATAAATCCTCGCCCGAGCAGGTCTGGCCGGGCGGCCCGCGCATGCGCTGCCGGCGCAGCGGTCACGGCTTGGTCGATGAAACCGCCGTAGAGATGCGTGGTGATCGTCACATGGTCGAGACACTGACCGACGCTCCAGGCCCGGCCGCCGTCGGGCTGCCAGTTAAGTTGAGCGCCCGTCAATCCATCGGTCAAGCGGGTCAGCCTCGACGCGATTTCGCTGACCTGGGCGACAACGTTCTCCTCTGTCAGCATGTACGAGCGGCTCATGCGCGCTCCCCTTTCGGTCCTGATAGACCGGCACGCCGCAAAACCGCGACGGCGTCGACGAGCGGCTCGAATGCCGCAAGCTCCGGGACCGCCGGGTCGCGACTGGGACGGCCGGCACGATTGAACCATCCGGCCGGAATCCCTGCCATCCTCGCGCCTTCAATGTCGGCCACCCAGGCGTTGCCCAACATCACGGCCTCGGATGGCGCCGCCCCGGCGCGCGCCAGCGCGTGGTCGAAAATCCGTCCATCAGGTTTGGAAAACCCCGTTTCTTCAGATGTCACTATCGAGTGGATCCACGGACCAAACCCGCAACGCTTCACCTTCAATAACTGGCGGTTCGGACAGACGGCAACGGGGCCTCCGCCGGACCCTCGCGCGAATTCACTCCAGAATTCGGCGAATCGCGTGAGTGGGACCTCAAGAACCTGGAGCAACAGCGACAAGGTTGTGACACAACTCATGTCACAGCTCGCGTGTCAGAACAGTCGATATCGCGAAATTGCTAGTAAAGATTGGCTCCTCGGGCTGGATTCGAACCAGCAACCCTCCGGTTAACAGCCGGATGCTCTGCCGTTGAGCTACCGAGGAACGAGAACCCCAATTCTAGAACGCCGTGGACAAGCGGAGCAAGTCCGAGAGCCGCCCGCCTTCGCGCTCCGGCGGGGCAAGCCCCAAGAGCCGCGGCCTTGAGACCCAGGCCGCGCTACGTACGCACGGACTCCGGACTCTGGACCCTCCTACTTGACGACGACGTCCAGCGTCACGGTCATCGACCCGCGATACGCGTTCGACACCGGGCACTTCGACTCGGCTTCTTTCGCCACAGCCGTGAACGCCGCCGCATCCAACCCGGTCACGCCCTCGGCCACCAGCGACAGCGCCGATGTCGTGATCTTGATCCCGGCCTCACCCTTGTCGGCCGTCACCTTGCAAGTGATCTGCGTTTTCCCAATCGCGCCGCCCTTGCGGCCCACCGCCCCATTGAGCGCCATGGCGAAACACGCCGCGTGCGCCGCCGCCATCAACTCCTCAGGGCTCGTCATGCCTTCCGGCTCGCCAATCCGGCGCGGAAACGTGACCGGCAGCGAAAACGCGCCCGATCCGGCCGCAACCGTGCCCGACCCTTCCATGATGGCCCCGGTCCAGTTGATGGTGCAGTGACGTGAAAACTCCATGCGCTCTCTCCCTATTGTGGCCGGCGACCTCCGCCGGACTTCTTTGACTTGCCACCCCTGGTGGTGGTGCTCATCTGCACCACCGCGCCGGCCATGGCCAGCACCACCCACGCGCCCGTGACCCACCAGTTCCCCGGCAACGGGCCGGTACCGTAAACCACCCAGATGTTCTCGGCCGTCACCGAAATCCCATTGAACCTGTCCCCCGCCAACGCAAGCGCGCCAACGATGAGCGTCCACGACCCCGCCAGCGCCGTGCCGAACACCACCACCTGACGCGCGATCGACAACGCTCCCAGCGCACCGAGCACCGCCATCACCACCAGCAGCGCGGTCGGCGGCTCGCCACCAATCATCCGCCACACCAAATGCACAGCGAGCGACGCCAGCCCGGCGCCCACGAGCCCGACGCCGATGAAGTACGCCGCAATCATCAGGCCCGCACCAAGGAGCCCGCCCACGCCCGCCGCCAGCACCAGCGCCCACACATTCGCCGTGCCCATGACAGACGATGTGACCATGGCACCGAGGATGAAACCGTACACACCCAGCACGATGCGAAACAGCCGATATCCCGCGAAACACGCCACCGCCCCGCTGATGGCAAGAATCGCCGCCACAGGCATGGCATAGGCGGCAGGAATCATCTGCTGATTATAGAACGTATGGGATGATTCACACCGTGTCGTCTCGTCGCCCATCCCTGACGGGAACACTCCTCGCCATCGTCGGCCTGGCCTTGCTGGTGTGGCAGGTCCGATTGGTGGGACTCGACCACATTGGCGATGGATTCAGGGCGGTCGGCTGGCGGGGCTTCCTCGCCATCCTCGGATTGTCGCTGTTCCGCTTCGCCGCGCGCTCGCTGGCGTGGATTACCCTGATCGGCCGTCCCGTACCTCTGTCAAGCGCCACGGCGGCCACGATCAGCGGTGACGCGCTCGGCAATCTCTCGTTCCTCTCGCTGCTGGTCTCGGAGCCCGCGAAGGCGTTCTACGTGACGCGGCACGCGCCGGCCGCCGAGGCGTTTGCCGCGCTGACGGCCGAGAACTTCTTCTACAGCGTGTCGGTGGCGTCGGTCATTCTCGGCGGAACGATCACGCTGCTCGCGACGTTTGTGGTGCCCGACGCACTGCGCCTGGCGCTTTGGCTGTCGCTCGCCGTGATGGGCGGCGTCCTCGCAGTGGCCGTGTGGCTGGCCCGCGCGCGCCCGGCTCTTGCCGCCATCGCGCGGTCGGCTTCAACGGCCCTGGCGCGCAAGTGGCTGTCGCGTCCGCCCGGGCCGCGCGTGGCCGGCTGGCTCGACCAGCTGGAGCGCGTCGAAACGCGGACGTACAGCGCGCTCTCGGCCAGCCCCTGGCGGCTGGGCGTTGTCCTGGCGTGTGAGACGGCGTTCCACCTGGCCAGCATCGCCGAGGCCTGGCTGACGCTGCGGCTGCTCACCGGCTCGGCCACACTCCTCAACGCGTTTCTGCTCGACACCGTGAATCGCTTCATCAACGTGGCCTTCCGGGCCGTGCCCATGCGAGTGGGCGTTGACGAAGTGACCACGTCGGGGTTTACCGAGATGCTGGGACTGGGCTCGGCCGCCGGTCTGACGCTGGCGCTCGTGCGCAAGGCCCGCATGCTGGTGTGGGCCGGCGTGGGACTCGGGTTGCTCGGCCGCCGGGCGATCAGGCGTATCCTCTAGCGATGGCCACAATCCTCGTGGTAGACGACGAGCCATCGATTCGGCAGTTGATCGCCCGCATTCTGGAGCGGCAGGGGCACCGGGTGATCATCTGCGGCGACGCGGCTGGGGCCCTCGCCGTGGCCGACCCGATCGACTTGCTGATCGTTGATTACATTCTTCCCAACGTCAACGGCCGCGAGTTGACGGACAAGCTCCGCGAGCGCCAGCCGGCGCTGCCGGTCATCCTGATGTCGGGGTATCTGCCCAGTCCCGATTTCGCGCCGCCTCCCCCGTCCGTGTTCATGCAGAAGCCGATGCGGACCACGGTGGTGGTGGAGACGGTGGCGAAGATGCTGCCAATGAAAAACGACCTCTGAGGTCGTTTCGCGAGTGCCCTGTCGAAACGACCTCAGAGGTCGTTTTTCCTACATCTCCCGTCGGCCTTCCATGGCCTTCGACATGGTGAACTCGTCGGTGTAGTCCAGGTCCGACCCCACCGGCACGCCCATCGCGATACGGCTGACCCGCACGCCAAGCGGTTTGAGCAGTTTCGCCAGGTACAGCGCCGTCGCCTCTCCCTCCACTGTGGGATTGGTCGCGAGAATGACCTCCTCCACCGTGCCGTCCGCCACGCGGCTGAGCAAGCCCTTGATCTTGAGATCGTCGGGACCGATACCCTGCAACGGCGCGATGGTGCCCATTAACACGTGGTACTTGCCGCGGAATCCGCGCGTGCGCTCCACGGCCCACACATTCTCTGGCTGCTCCACCACACACATCGTGCGGCCCTCGCGCGCCGGGTCGGTACAGTAGTGGCAGGGGTCCACGTCGGTGATGTTGCTGCAGATCGAACAGTAGGTGACGCGATTCTTCACTGAGAGCATTGCGGCGCAGAGCGCGTCCACGTCTTCGCGCGTCGTCTTCAGCAGATGGTAGGCGAGGCGCTGGGCGCTTTTGGCCCCGATACCCGGCAGGCGCTGGAGCGCCGTCACAAGTTCGGCCAGCGGATCGGTGTGCATCAACTGAGACCGGGCAGGCGCATGCCACCCGTCAGATTCTGAAGCTGGCCCTGCATCTGATTGGCCAGCGCTTCGTCCACTTTCCGATGCGCGTCGTTGGTGGCGGCCACGATCAAATCCTGCAGCATCTCGATATCGTCTTTTGACACCACTTCCGGGTCGAGCCGCAACGACAGCAACTGCTTGGTGCCGCTGACGGTGACGGTCACCATGCCGCCGCCGGCGGTGGCTTCCACGCGCATCTCGGCCATCTGCTTCTGGAGGCGCTCCTGCATCTGCTGCGCCTGCTTCATCATGTTCTGAAAGTCCACTCAGGTTTCCTCCACGTCTTCGATCTCGCCGCCGAACACGTCGAGCACGTTCTGCACCACCGGTTCCGCCTTGGCGCGCGCGCGGAGGTCGGCCTGGCGAGCAGGATCCACCACCTTGGCTGCTGGCGCCTTCGCTGCCGGGGCCGACGTCACGGCCTCAGCCTCCTTCACCGCCACGGTCATCTTTCGACCGGTGAGGCTATGCGCGAGATTCTCGATCCAGGCGCGCTTGGCCTCGAGCTGCCCGCGCAGGTTCTTGTGCGCCGGCGCGAAGGTGAACATGATGCGATCACCCTCCACATCAACCGTCTGCACCTGGGCAATCACCATTCCGAAAAACGACTTGTTCGCCTCGCGAATTGAGGCAAGCAAGTTGGACTTGAGAGACGGGGACACTGACGGCTTGTCCGCCGTCGCTCCGGCAGGAACGAAGGCGGCAACTGGCTTCGACGCCGCTGGGCGAATTGGGGCGGCCGGCCTCGGAGCCTGGGCTGGACGAGCCACCACAGCGGGGGCAGGAGAACCGCCGGCTAGCAACTCCTCGATCGGCGTCATCTTACGCAGGTGGATCCACTTGAGCAGCGCCATCTCGAAGGTGTGCCGCGGCTGCGACGACGTGCGGATGTCGCGCTCGGCCATGGCGAGCAAATCGAATGCCCGCATCAGGTCTGCGTGCGAGTAACGCTCGGACAAGGCCAACATGCGATCGCGTTCGCCTTCCGACGCAATTTCGGGATCGGCCAAGCGCGCCGGATCGATCTTCGTCACCATCAGATCCCGCACCAGCCGCGCCAGTTCGCGGCAGACCGTGCGCAGGTCGAACCCCGACTCGAGGATGTCGCCGGCCAGGGCAAACACGGCGCCGGCGTCCTCGCGCGCAACGGTTTCGGCCACGTCGAACTGCACGTCGCGGCCGACCAGGCCCAGCACGGTGCTCACATCGGCTGCCGTAACGTTCCGGCTGGTGAACGCCAGTACCTGATCGAGCGCACTCAGGGCATCGCGCATGCTGCCTTCCGCCGATCGCGCCACCAGCGCCAGCGCCGCGTCGTCCATCGTGACGCCTTCGTTGGCGGTGACGCCGCGCAGTTGTTCGCGGATCGACGCAAACGGCAGCGCCTTCAACTCGAAGACCTGCGACCGAGACAGGATGGTGTCGGGCACCGCGTCAAGCTCGGTGGTCGCCATCATGAACTTCACGTAGGGCGGCGGCTCTTCGATGGACTTGAGCAGCGCGTCGAACGCATTCTTCGACAGGCGGTGCACTTCGTCGATGATGAAAATCTTGTAGCGGTCGCGCATCGGCGCGATGGAGAGGGGTTCGACGATGACCTCGCGCACGGCGTCGATGCCGGTGTAGGTGGCGCCGTCGATTTCCATGACGTCCACGTCGCGACCTTCGGCAATTTCGCGGCAGGCGTCGCACTCGCCGCACGGTTCGGCGGTGGGACCGGTCACGCAGTTGAGGGCGCGAGCCAGGATGCGGGCCGTGGTCGTCTTGCCCACGCCGCGAGGCCCGGCGAAGACGAACGACTGCGCCAGCCGGCCTGAGGCGATGGCGTTACGCAGGGTCTCGACGACCCCGCGCTGGCCGATCACGTCCTCAAACTTCTGAGGGCGCCATTTTCGAGCGAGTGCAATGTGGGACATGAAAGTTTCCGCACGAGCCCGACCGCGGCCCGGAGGGCCTGCGGCACAGCACAGGATCGACTGAGCGCTGCTGCCTTCCGGCCCTGACGCGGTTCGTCGGCTGAACTTGCACAGGTTCCGGACCGCGGTCCGGCGCGTGCGGGTGCTGTGAGTGTACTCGTAGCGCGGCCTGGGTCTCAAGCGTCATGCTGCGGGCTGGGTGCTGCGGGCTGGTACGTTACACTCATGGGTCCGCGTCGAACGGAGAGATGTCCGAGTGGTTGAAGGAGCACGCTTGGAAAGCGTGTGTAGGGGAAACTCTACCGAGGGTTCGAATCCCTCTCTCTCCGCCAACCTTCGCTACCCGCTCAGGTTGGCGGATGATGGGGTGATGTGGAACGTGAGAATCATCAGTGTCCCCTCGGCACCGTCATCCCTTACGCGTTCACACGGGTCGGCATTACACTACGTGAGCCGTCACGGCTGAAAGTGCCATCGGGGCGCACAGACGGCGCGCCCCCGGAGACCGCTCTCTTTGCCCGTACCCGCCCCCCTCACCGGCCGCCGCATCCTGCTCGTCGATGACGACCGCGGGTTGCGGCATGTCTTGTCCACGCTGCTGACCGAAGCCGGCCATGCCGTAGACACCACGGGTGATGGTCCCGACGCCGTCGCGCGCATCGAACGCGGCCACTTCGATATCGTCCTGCTGGACCTCGGGCTCCCGGGGATGAGCGGCCTCGAAATCCTGGCCCACGCCCGCGCGCTGCCCAGTCCGCCACTGGTGATCGTCATGACCGCCGACGACACCTCTTCCACACTGCTCGAGGCGGTACGCCGGCAGGCCTATCGCTACCTGCGCAAGCCGTTCGCGCCCAACGAGGTGGTGGCCATCATCGCCGGCGCCATGGCCACCGCCCCGCACGCGGCGCTCTCGATCGAGGTGGTGTCGGCCAAGCCGGAATGGCTTGAGGTCATCGCGCCCTGTTCGCTCGAGATGGCCGACCGCATCCAGTCCTTCGTCATGCATCTGGAAGCCGACCTGCCCGAACCCATTCGGGAATCCGTGGCCCAGGCCTTCCGTGAGTTGCTGACGAACGCCATCGAATGGGGCGGCAAGCTCGATACGACGAAGACGGTCAGAATTTCATGCGTCCGCGGCCAGCGAATGCTCCTGTATCGCATCTCGGATCCGGGCAAGGGCTTTGATATCGATGGTCTGAAACACGCCGCCATTTCGAATCCCGACGGCGATCCGCTCAAACACTTCGCCGAACGCGAGGAACAGGGCATCCGGCCGGGAGGGTTCGGCCTCGCGATGACCCGCTCGCTCGTGGACGAGTTGATCTACAACGAATCGCGGAATGAAGTGATGCTCATCAAGTATCTCAGCTGACGGGGGGTGGATCGTGGAAGCGTCCATGACAATCGTCGAGGAACGCGTCGCCGATGTGACGATCCTCAGGCTCAAGGGCCGACTCGAACTCGACACCGGTGACATGGTGCTGCGCGACCATGTCAACGGCCTGGTGGCCGAGGGCCGCGTGCTCCTCCTGCTCGACATGCACGACGTGACCCGCATGGACAGTGCCGGCATCGGCATGCTCGCAGGCAAGTTCCTGTCGGTCACACGGCGCGGCGGTACGATGCGCCTGCTGCACCTGACGAACCGCACCGGCCGGCTGATGCACGTCACCAGGCTCGAAACCGTCTTCGAGATCTTTCACGACGAAGACGAGGCGCTGCGGAGTTTCCAGACGCGGCCTTGAGACCCAGGCCGCGCTACGGGCGATCCAGGCCGCGCTACGGGCGATCCAGGCCGCGCTACGGGCGACCCAGGCCGCGCTACGGGCGATCCAGGCCGCGCTACGGGCGACCCAGGCCGCGGTCCGGGAAAAACGGCGCGCGCTCCAGAGCGACGTAGTCGATCTCATCTTCCTCGTCTTCGGGCGCATCGCCGTTGCCGGCCGCGGGCAGATCCGTCACGTTCCAGTTCGGCGGATCGATGCCAAGCAGGTGCTTCACGAACCAGTCGTTGCGCTTTCGCGTGCTGAAGGCGCCGCCGGCGCCGTGGTTCGCACCCGGCACCACCACCAGCTCGAACGTCTTGTTCGCGCGAATCAGCGCATGCGCCACCTGCATCGTCGACGCCGGATCCACGTTCGTATCCATCTCGGGCACGAGCAGCATCAGGCGCCCCGTCAGGTTGTGGGCATGGTCCACGTTCGACGAAGCGGCGTAGTGCGAGGCGATGGGCCAGCCCATCCACTGCTCGTTCCACCAGATCTTGTCCATCCGGTTGTCGTGACAGCCGGAGTTCGAATACGCCACGTGATAGAACTCGGGATGGAACAATACGGCGCCTGCGGCATTCTGGCCACCCGCCGACGTGCCATAGATGCCCACACGCGTCAGATCGTAATTGTTCGGATACTTCGCGGCCACCGCCTTGTGCCACAGGATGCGATCCGGGAATCCGGCATCGCCCAGGTTGCGCCACGCCACGTCATGAAAGGCCTTCGACCGATTCGACGTGCCCATTCCGTCCACCTGGATCACGATGAAGCCGAGTTCGGCGATGGCGTTCATGCCGCCCTGTGTGCTGAAGGTCTTTGGCACAAACGACCCCTGGGGCCCGGCGTAGATGTTCTCGATCACGGGATACGTGCGGGACGGGTCGAAGTTCGTCGGACGGATGATGATGCCCCAGATGTCGGTAACGCCGTCGCGCGCCTTCGCCGTAAACACCTCCGGGTACTTCCATCCCGTGGCGAGCAGGGCCGATGCGTCGCCCTTTTCCAGTTCCATGACGAGCGATTGATCGCTCGTGCGCCTGAGCACGGACTGCTGCGGCAGGTCCACGCGCTGCCACGAGTCCACGTAGAACTGCTTGTCGGCCGAGAACGTGACGGCGTGATTGCCGTCGGCATCAGTGAGCGCGGTCAGGCCGGTGCCGTCGAAGTTCACGCGGTAGTGGTGAATGAAATAGGGATCCCTGCCCGCGTGCATGCCGCTGGCGGTGAACCAGATCTGGCGCGCGGCGGCGTCCACGGTCGTGACTGCGCGAACCACCCACTCGCCTTTCGTGATCTGGTTCTTCACCTGCCCGGTGACGCCGTCGTACAGATAGAGATGGTTCCAGCCATCGCGCTCGGAGGCCCAGACGATCTCCTTGCCATCACCCGCGTCCTCGCGAAAGCGCTTGCCGGAGTACTCGACGAAGGTCTTCGGCGCTTCTTCGATGAGTGCCCGCCCACGACCGGTGGCGGCGTCGATCTCGATCACGCGATAGATCTGGTGGCCGCGCTGGTTGTACTCAAACGTGACCGCGCGGCTGTCGGCGCGCCACTCGAGCCGGGAATTGGCATAGGGGTTCGGGAAAAGCTGCAGATCCCCGGGCAACTGTTGCCGGGTCTCCACGTTGAACAAGACGGGATGATCGAAATCCACCACGTCGCCAGGCTTGCGATAGAAATTCGTCGTGTGTTTCGGCTGCACCTGATCGGCTGGTGAAGACTCAACGTAGTGCACGAGGCGTTCGTAGCCTGGGCGACGCCGGAACACCGCGATCTTCCGGCTATCGGGCGACCACCGCAGCGAACCAAACGTGTATGCGTTCCCTTCCGACCCATCGGTGCTGAGCATGAACCCCACCTGAGCCGCGCCGGCCGCCTGGCCCTGGTCCTGACCGCCGGGGGACGGCATCGGCCGTACGAAGATGTTGTAGTTCTGGATCAGCGCCTGCCACCTGCCGTCCGGCGAATTTCGCACGGCCTCGGCCTGCGCCCCTGCGGAGCCGCCGGCCCGCCCGCCACCTCCGCCGCTCTGGGCAGACTGTGGGGCTGCCGCCGTACGCGCGCAGGTGTAGTCCGCCAGTGTGCAGCGCCAGGCTGGCGCAGCGGCGGCCGCCGGACCGCCGCCCCCGGCACGGCCAGCGCCGCCGCCGATCGAGAACTCGATCGCCCGCATCTCATCAGCGAACGTGAACGTGGTGAATGGCAGCGTCACGGCCGTGTACTTCGCGCTGGCGGCCGCGCTCAGCGCGGCCGCCAGCCGCGTGTGATCAAACGCCGCGGCTTTCGACTTCGCCGCCACGTCGACCAGCACGAACGCGTTGCCACCCGTCACCGACTTGCGGTACCACAGACGGGCGCCCCCTTCGATGAAGACCGGCGTCTGCACAACATTGACGACCAGCCCGTCGGTGCGCCGACCAAAGCTGGCGGAACGTTCGTAGGCCGCCGTCACATCCTGGCTCTGCGCCGCGGCCTGGAACCCCCATTGGGCCACCACGGCAAGCGTCACGGCCCACGGCAACACGTATCTGAGTCTCATCGCGTCTTCTCCCGGGTTCAATGTGGTGGGGGCACAGCGCTGCCGCCGCCGGGACGCAGTTTCTCACGTCCGCGAGGGTTCCCGCGAAAAGAAGAAAAAGAAGAACTAGATGGGATAGATGACGCTGAGTGAGAACGCCACGACGGTAGTGAGCGTACCGGTGTCGTAGATCTGCACGCAGTACTTGCCGGTATCCACGGCCAGTTCCAGTTGCGCGGTGGTGCCAGCCACGGCCTCGACAGACCGGCTGAGCACGCAACCGGACCCATCCGCCAGGGGAATGCCCACCCCAAGGCCAACTTTCAGCGTGGTCGAGCCGCCGACGGCCAGGAGCGTGACGCTCACATTTCCGGCGCGTGTCACGTCGAACGACCGCGTGGACGACCCGCCAAGTGCCAGGTTACTGGCGAACGTCACTGTGGCGGTGCTCGGGTTCGGCGTTGGCGTGGTGGGCGTGTCTTCGTCGCAGCCGACCAGCGTCATCGACGAGGCCAGCACAACAGCAGCCAGGGTGGTCTTGAGGAATGATGCAGCTCTCATGGCGGTGTCAGGTCTCACTCTCGGGCGCTGCGGGTCAGGGATGCCTGATCCGCATGGCGAAGTTTACGGCAGCCGTCAGGGTTCCGGTGTCGAACACTGCGGCGCAATACGTGCCCGGATTCAGGGTCACGGTCATCTGAGCGGCCAGACCGGGCACCGTGGTCTGTGACGTTGAACGGGCGCAGCCGGTGCCGCTGGGAACGCCGACACCAATCCCCACCGGGATCGAGAGCGCGGCGCCACCGGGTGTCTGCACGGCAGCCAGCGTGAGCCCCACCGGGCCGGCCTGGCCCACCACAAATGAGTAGAACCCATTGCCCTTGGCCTCAAGCGTACCCGCGAAGGTCAAGGTCGTGAACTCCAGAGGCGTGATCGAGCTGTCGGCCTCTGAAGGCGCTGTGGTGCTGCTGCACGCCGCGCCGGTCAGACACGCGACAAGGACGGCTGCCCCGAAACGGAAAAATCGGAACATCTTCATTTTGGACGCACGATATTGAGCGAAAACGTGGCGTCCTTGGTCAGGTTGCCCGGGTCGAAGACCACGGCACAATGCACGCCGGGATTGGTGGTGCCGGTGAGTTGCAGACCTCCGGTGGCCTTCACCGAGAGCACGTTCGTCGCGATGCAGGACGTGCCGCGGGGCACGCCGATGCCGATGGCGACCAGCACGTCCGAGTCCACGCCGGCTTCCTTCAAGCTCAGCAGGCTCAGGTAGGTGGTGCCGCCATCCACGACGGTAAACGAGTAAAACGCCACACCCTGCACCTTCAGCGTCCCGCTGAAGTTCTCGACGGAAATGGCCGCGTTGGGCAGATTGGTCGCGGTGCTTGACGGGCCAAGCGGCGAGCAGCCTGCCGAGGACAGGGCAGCCAGTGTCCCGGCCGCGACGATGAATAAGGTCGAACAGAACACACGTGTCACAAGCGTTTCCCTATGAATGCTGTCAACCGCCCCCTCGGAAGTCAAGCTACGGCCACGCATCCAGGGCTTTGGACGCCAGAGTTCGGCGCTTGGGCGGGCCGGCGGAGGTGCTACGATTTCGCCTCAATCCACCATGTCGCTGCTCACAGCCGCCCTCAGGTCGTTCGGATCGTCCCGGGCCGTTGCCGGTGTCGCCGTGCTCTCGCTGGCGCTGGGCATCGGCGCGAACACCGCCATCTTCAGCGTCGTCTATGCGCTGCTGCTCAAGCCCCTGCCGTACGCCAACGCAGAGCGGCTGGTTGTCCTGTGGAACCGGTCGCCCGGCCTCAACATCACGGAAGACTGGTTCTCCCACGGCCCAGTACTTCGACATCAAGACGCGGCATCGCGGTTTCGAACAACTGGCGATCGCCATTGGCGCGAATGCGAACCTGGCGGGCGATCGCGAACCCGAGCGGGTGGGCACCATCCGCGTGTCGTCGAACCTGCTGCCCATGCTGGGCGCCGGCGCGCTCCACGGCCAACTATTCGGCCGACAGCATGACGCGCCGGGACAACCCCCGACGGCGGTGTTGAGCCACGGCTTGTGGAGCCGGCGCTACGGCGCGGACCCGACGGTCGTCGGACGCACGATCCTGATCAACGGCCAGCCGGTCACCGTGGCCGGCGTCCTGGCGAGCGGGTTCTCACTGCCGCGCGAAGTGCTGCCCACCCTCGGCGTGGTCGCTGATGGAGACCTCTACCTGCCGCTGCCGATGGCCGCCGACGCCGCGTCCATCCGCACGCAGGAGGACTACAACATCATGGGCACGCTGGCGCCAGGCGTAGCCGCTGAGGCGGCCCAGGTGACTAGTCTAGTTCTAGTACCGTTTCCAGAAACGCCCACACATCCGCCTTCTCGGCGATGATCTTCGCAGTGGGCTTGCCGGCACCGTGGCCCGCCTTCACGTCGATACGGGCCAGGATCGGCGCAGAGCCCGCCTGCGCCGCCTGCAGCGCGGCGGTGAACTTGTGACTGTGCGCCGGCGCCACCCGGTCGTCGTGGTCGGCGGTGATGACGAGCGTGGCCGGGTAATGTGTGCCGGGCCTGATGTTGTGCAGCGGCGAGTATTTCAGCAACACCGCGCGATCCTCGGGATCATCGGGGTTGCCGTAGTCGGACGTCCAGGCCCATCCAATCGTGAATTTGTGAAACCGGAGCATGTCGAGCACGCCGACCGCCGGCACGGCGGCGCCAAACAATTCGGGACGTTGTGTCAGGCAGGCGCCGACGAGGAGCCCGCCGTTGCTGCCGCCGCCAATCGCCAGCCGTGCCGAAGACGTATACCCGCTTGCGATCAGGTACTCAGCCGCCGCGATGAAGTCGTCGAACACGTTCTGCTTGTGCTTCAGCCGGCCAGCATCGTGCCAGGCCTTTCCGTACTCGCCGCCACCGCGCAGGTTCGCCTGGGCAAACACACCGCCGCGCTCCATCCACGCGATGATGGACGGCGAAAACGCCGGCGTCAGCGAGATATCGAACCCGCCATAGCCGTACAGGTACGTCCGGTGGCTGCCGTCAGGAACGAGCCCCCGCTTGCGCACGATGAACATCGGAATCCGGGTGCCGTCCTTCGACGGATAAAACACCTGCGTCGTCTCAAACGCGCCCGGATCGAAGTCGACCTCCGGCTGGTGCCACACGGTGGTCTCCGCAGCCGCGACGATGTGGCGGAAGACCGTGCCGGGGTAGGTAAACGACGAAAATGAAAAGAACACATCAGGCTGGTCACGCCGCCCGGTCATGGCCACGATCGCGCCCGCCACCGGCAGGGGCACCTCCCGCAACCGCACGCCGTCCAGGGCGTGCACGACGATGCGCTCGTGAGCGTCAGTGCGCCAGATCGCGACCCAGGCGTCACCCACACGGATGACCGTTGAGAGCACGTCGGTGCCCGGCACTTCGGCGATGATGGTGGTCCATGCGTGCGGCTCGGTGTGCCCAATTCTGATCGCCACGAGCCTGCCGCGCGGCGCATCGTGGTCGGTCAGGACATAAAAGACGTCCGCGTCATTGGCCACGACTTCATAGGACGCATCGAATTGATCCAGGAACGGAACGACCGGGACGCCGGGCGCCGCCGCAGCTCCGGCCGTCAGGTCCTGCAGGAATATCCGGCTCTCGCGATTGGTGCCCTGGCTCTGCCTGATCACCAACCACCGCCCGTCGTCAGTGACGTCAGCAGCAAAGAGCCAGTCGGGGTGGGCAGCAGCTGCGAATACGACCGGGTCTGCCCCGACCCCGTGACCCCGGGATGCTCGTAGCGCGGCCTGGGCCTCAAGGCCGCGGATCTGATGAAAGAACACCTTGTGCCCCGTGTTGACGCTGGTGAACAGGTTGCCGTCGGCGGGAGGATCGTAGCCGGCGTAATAGAAGCCGCTGGCGTCGTGTGCCCACGACGCGGTGGAAAACTTCGACCACGGCACTTCGTCAGGAAGGTCCACGCCTGTCGCCACATCGCGTACCCGCCACGTCATCCAGTCGGAGCCACTGGAGGACAGGGCGTACGCCAGCCACCGGCCGTCTTCGGACACGCTGGTGGCGGTGAGCGCGGTGGTACCGTCGGGGGACAGCGTGTTCGGGTCGAGGAGCACCTCACCGGGTCCGTCGACCGCGCGTGATTTGTAGAGCACGGCCTGCGGCTGCAGACCGTCGTTCCTCGAGAAGATGTACCAGTCGCCGTACTTCTCCGGCGGTGAGCAGCGCTCGTAGTCCCAGAGCGCGGTCAGCCTTGCGCGGATGTCGGCGCGAGCCGGGATTGATGAGAGAAAGGCCTCAGAGCGCCGATTTTGATCTTCGACCCAAGCGACGGTATCGGGACTATCGGGGTCTTCCAACCAGCGATACGGATCATGGGGTGAACTTTCCATTGCCCCATTGCCCATTGCCTCATTGCCCAATTGGCTCATTGCCTCATTTTCAACAAGAGCGCCCCCATCGGCGGCAGCGTGAGGACCAGCGATTGCTCATGACCGTGCCTCGGCACAGCCTCGGTCTCTCGGCCGCCCTCGTTACCGACGTTGCTGCCGCCATAGACCTCGGCGTCACTGTTCAGCAGTTCTTCGTAGAAGCCGGCCTCGGGCACGCCGATCCGATAGTCGTGCCTCACGATGGGCGTCCAGTTGAGCACCACCACGACCCAGTCGTCCGGGTCACTCGCTCGCCGGATGAGCGAGATCACGCTGGCCTCGTGGTCGTTGCAGTCGATCCACTCGAACCCAGCTTGCGCGAAGTCCACTTCGTAGAGGGACGGCTCCGCCAGATAGCGATGATTGAGATCGGTCACGAAACGCTGCAGACCCGAGTGCAGCGGGCCGGCGAGCAGGTGCCAATCGAGCGAACGCTCGTGGCTCCACTCGCGCCACTGGCCAAACTCCAATCCCATGAACATGAGCTTCTTGCCCGGGTGCGCGTACATGAACGCAAACAGCGTCCGCAGCGTGGCCGCGCGCTGCCATTCATCTCCGGGCACCTTCGTCATCAGCGAGCCCTTGCCGTGCACCACTTCGTCGTGGGAGAACGGCAGGACGAAGTTTTCGTTCCACGCGTACAACATCGAGAACGTCAGGTGCTGGTGCTCCCACCGTCGGAACACCGGGTCTTTGCTGACATAGGTCAGGATGTCGTGCATCCAGCCCATGTTCCACTTGTAGGTGAAGCCCAGTCCGCCCACCCACGTGGGCCGGCTCACTGCGGGAAACGCCGTGGACTCCTCGGCGATGATTGCGGTGCCGGGGTGTTGTTCGTGCGTCAGCGTGTTCAGCTCGCGGAAGAAGTCGATCGCGTCAAGGTTCTCGCGGCCGCCGTGGCGATTCGGCACCCACTCGCGTTCTTCCCGAGAGTAGTCGAGGTACAGCATCGACGCGACGGCATCCACGCGCAGTCCGTCGACATGGAATGACTCGAGCCAGTAGAGCGCATTGGTCAGCAGGAAGTTACGAATCTCGTGACGGCCGTAGTTGAAGATCAGCGTGCCCCAGTCCTGGTGCTCGCCCTGCCGCGGATCTTCGTGTTCGTAGAGTGCGCTGCCATCAAACCGCGCCAGTCCGTGCGCATCCTTGGGAAAATGGCCCGGCACCCAATCGAGAATCACACCAATGCCGTTGATGTGACACGTATCGACGAACGCCCGGAAGTCGTCGGGAGATCCAAACCGGCTCGTGGGGGCGAAGTAGCCCGTGACCTGGTAGCCCCAGGACGGCTCATACGGATGCTCCATCACGGGCATCAGCTCGATGTGCGTGAAACCAAGCTGCTTCACATAGGGAACGAGCTCGGCGCTGAGTTCCTTCCAGCTCAACGAGCGGTTGCCCTCCTCGGGCTTCCGCCGCCACGACCCTGGGTGCACTTCATAGATCGACATCGGCGCATCAAGCGCCACGCCCCGCAGGGTGCGCGCGTCCATCCATGAGTGGTCGCGCCACTCATGGCGGCCAAGGGTGGACGTGACCGAGGCCGTGCGTGGCGGATGCTCCGCCGCCAGCGCAAACGGATCGGCCTTGGTGAACGACGGCCCGCCCAGCGCCGACTGCAATTCAAACTTGTACGGCTCGCCTTCGGCCACGCCGGGGATGAACGTCTCCCACAGCCCGCTCACACCAAGGCTGCGCATGGGATGCGCGTCACCATCCCACTTGTTGAAGTTTCCGACCACCGAGACGCGGCTGGCTGTCGGCGCCCACACCGCAAATGTATAGCCGGCCTCGTCTGCCACCACCGCGGGCCGGGCGCCCAGTTTCTCCCAGGCGCGCAGCCAGGTGCCCTCGCCAAACAGGTAGGCTTCGTAGTCGGTGACGACCCGGGTCATTTTGTAAGTGTAGTCCCGCCGGTCCGCCAGACGCCCGGCCACATCAACTCAGGGAGTGACGCTGGATTCCTGGTGGCCTCGGCAAACCCGGTGGCGGTCTCATACCGGCGCACCACGGCCAGTGCCTCCTCCAGCGACGGCTTCCGGGTGGCCTCAAACTCCACGCATCGCACCACGTGGTCGTCGGCCGTGGCCGTGTAGTGGACCACCTCGCAGTCGGCGAAATGCCACACCTCAAGGTCCTTCCAGAGCGCGCCTTGCCAGATGATTCCCTGGGCGCCGACAAACGCGTCCACCTGTGCCTCCTGGTCGCCAGGCCTGAGGTTGAGGTTGATCTCGTCGCGCACCTCTGCATCGGCCGCCACAGACTTGATCGTCAACTCATGCAACTCGCGGTCGAACCGGTGGCGGATCACAAAGCCGCGATCGCGGCCAGACTCGGTGATGAAGTACCGATCCCGCACGCGCAGGGTCACATGACGTGTCGGAGCCAGCGCATTGAGGGCCTGACGAAAGCCCTCAATGTCGAAGGTGTCACCCACCACAAACTTATGTTCGACTTCCTTGAATCGCAGTCCGGTCATCGCTCTACATCCATCGTTTGAACCGGCCGTATCGTGCCACGCGCCGCCAGACCCACGCCGGCCATTCGCGCACCGTCTCGTGCGTTACGCGCTCGTTGTCCGGGTCCCGGCGCAGTCCGTCGAAGATTGCTCGGGCCGGAGCAACCAGCCGGCCGTCCCGGCTCGCCAGCATCGCCTCAGCCAGCCGATCGTGGGCCGCATCCTCGAAATTGTAGCTGCCACACGCCACCCACTCGTCGTCCACCAGGACGATCTTGGAATGTTCGCCGTGCCTGTTTTCATAGATGTGGACGCCGGCCCAGAGGAGATCTCGGTATCGGACGGCCGCCGCTATCCAGGCCAGGTCGGTCGCCGGCAGCGCGTCGCGATGGGAATGGTGAACCTCGACGTGCACGCCACGACGCGCGGCCCCCAGCACCGCGGCCATCAAAGATTCAGTGGGCTTGAAATAGAAACTGGTGATGCGCAATGACCGCTGCGCAGCGTCCACCATCTCGAGCATGCGGTCGGTGAGCGCGTTCGATCCCCGCCAGCCAAGGGCGCCCCACGGCCCTTGATGCAGGTTGGGATTGCAGAACCAGTAGTCGAGCGCAATCTCGGCAGGTTCGTTCGCCGAGAGCACCTGCAACTGCGTCAGGTGTTCCGGCGACACGTCGCCGCCAATCAGCCGACAGCTTTCAAGCAGCACCGGGACCACCGCACCACGCACGGCCATCGCGTATTCGTTCCACCCTTCAAACGAAGACTTCGTGATGTTGCCGCTGCTGAGAATCGCCTCGCCGGCTTCCGATACCTGAATCTTCACGTGGTGCCCGCCGGCCAGTTGCCGTTGAACGAACCGGGGCGGCCGATACATCGTCACCACCGCACCGGCAGCGCGCAGCGCGTCGAGCGCCGCCGACAACCCTGCGCGGTCCGCCCGGGTCATCAGCACGCCGCCCAGCCGCTGGCCAAAACCGTCAATGATCACCTGCACGCGCACGCCGCGACGCTGCGCCTCAAGCAACGCATCCAGCATCTCGCGCCCATACGCGTCGTACTCGATGTAGAACAGCGACTGATAGAGAAACTGCCTGGCGTGCCGCACCATCTGCATGCGGTGCGTCCACTCCGCCTGCCGATCCCAGAGTGGCACGAACGCCGAGGCGGTTGTACGCACTATCGAATCTCAGGGCAGGAGACAGTCACGAGAAATTGAGGATTGAGGATTGAGCGATTGAGGATCGGGAGATGGGTCCTCAATCCTCTATCCTCAATCCTCAATGGAGGCGCACGTCACAACCTATAGCCGCCGGCGACGTCGATGTTCGCGCCGGTGACATAGGCGGCGTCGATCAAGTACTCCATCGCCTGGCTGATGTCCTGCACGGTGCCGGCACGGCCGAGTGGCACTTCGAGGCCGATGAGGTCTGGCGGCGGAAGATCGATGGAGTTGTCGAGTTGGCCCGGCGACACCATGTTCACGCGAATCTGGCGGGTGGCGTAGCCTGACGCCAGCGCGCGAGTCAGCACCAGCAGTCCGGTCTTGCTGACGTAGTAGTCGGCGCCACGCCGGTTGGCGCGAATTCCCTCCAGCCCGGCCATGCCGATGCTGATGATCTGTCCGCCGTTGGGCATGAGCGTGATGGCGTGAAAGCAGCAGTAGTACGCGCCCGACAGGTTGGTGGCGAGCGTGGCGTCCCACACCGCCGGGTCCAGCAGTGTCACGTCCTGCGGGTTGTAGTTCCCCACGTTGTTGATCAGCAGATCGACGCGACCCTCGTGCGCCGCGATGTCGTCAAACGCTTCCTGAACCTGGGTGGCCACACCGACGTCTGCCTGCAACGCCCGTGCGCTGCCACCACCCTCACCAATCTCCGCCGCCAGCGACTGGGCATCGTCTGCCGACGCCCGGTAGAGCACCACAACGCGATAGCCACGAGCGGCGAGGACTTCGCACAGATGACGACCGAGCCGCCGGGCGCCGCCGGTCACGACCGCGACAGGCGCACCGTCGGTACGCGGCTTCCTCACGCGCGCCTCCGCGTCACACGCACGAACGAACTGGCGGCCGCCGGTACCGCCGCCGGCTTTCGAATCTCCAGGCGCACGACCTGGACAGCCGGTACGCGCTCCAGCACCATCGCCGCCGTGGCCTCCGCCATCGCTTCGAGGAGTTGAAAGCGACGAGTCTGGATCAATGCCGTGACCGATGACGCCACGAAGTCGTAGTCCACGGCGTCAGAGATGGCATCGGACGCCGCCGCCGGGCCGAAATCGTAGTCAAGTTCGATATCCAGGAACACCGCCTGGGCCTTGTCCCGTTCGTGCGGGTAAATGCCGACAATGGCGTCAACGCGGAGATTGTGGAGGCCGGTGGTGCCAGTCATGCGCGGGTCTCAGTACCGATCGGCTCGGAAGGGTTCGGGATCAAAGCGGGGCGTCTCGCCCGACATCAGTTGCGCCAGCAGAAGGCCGGTGCCTGTCGCCGTCTTGAGCCCAGTCATCTGGTGGCCGGTGGCCAGCCACACGTCTCCGCCACCGCGCGCACGTCCGATGAGCGGCATCCCGTCCGGAGTGCACGGCCGCAACCCGCGCCAGGTCTCGCGCACGACTGGAGAATCACCCAGGTTCAACATGGCCTTGGCGCCGCGCAGGATCACATCCACGCGTCGGGCGTTGATCGAAAAATCGTTTCGCACCAGTTCAAGCGTGCCGGCGATGCGCAGTGCGTCGGCGTGCGGGTTGACCGCCACCTTCCGGTCGATCAGATAGATCGACCGCTTCGGATGGGGGTTGGCCCGAGGCAACAGGAGCGAATACCCCTTGGCGCCCAGCACCGGTAGTCGAATGCCCAGCATCGTGCCGAGCTGCTCCGACCATGGCCCAGTGGCCACCACCAGCCGATCGGCCTTCACCTCTCCCCGCGTCGTCTTCAACAGCCTCGGCCCGGCACCGGTGCCCGAGATTCCAAAGACCTCGGCGCCTTCGAGAAAGGTCGCTCCCGCCGCCTTGGCCTCGGCCGCCAACGCGCAGACGGCTCGATACGGTTCGCAGTGCGCGTCGTCGGGATAAAAATAACCGCCCACTTGTGTGCCGACAATCGCCGGTTCACGCTCGCGGACCTCATCCGACGACCACCGCTCGGCGCGAATGCCGATGCGCTCGACGAGCGCCACCGACGATCGAGCGGCCGCGAACGATGCCGCCTTCTCGTAGACCGCCAGCAGGCCATGCCGTTCGAAGCCGAACGACCCTGGTGACCGCTGCGCCACTTCCTCCCACAGGTCCACGCTCACGCGACAGAGCTCGACGAGGGCTTGGGTGCCACGCTCGAACTTTGCTGTGCGCGCCGACAGCAGAAACCCGGCCAGCCACCGCAGGTATGCCGGATCCAGGCGCGGCTGGATGTAGAGCGGGCTTTCCGGATCGAACATCCATTGCATCGCCTTCGGCAGCAGGGCTGGATTCGGGAGCGGCGTCGCCAGCGACGGCGTCAGCCAACCGGCGTTGCCATAGGAGCACCCGTGACCGATGCGGTCGCGTTCGAGGACCGTGACTGTTGCACCCCGCTGGGCCAGCGCCCTCGCGCACGCCACACCCACCACTCCACCACCGATCACGACGACGTCATTCATACCTGCTCATCGTGCCTCACCGACGGCAATTGCGCCAAGTGGCAGGCAAGGGCCGTGACAGGCCCATGTTATTATTCGCCGCCATGACCGAAAACCGATGGACGCCGGAACTGCTGGCCGCGCTCCGTGCTGAAATGGATCCGCTTGCCGACCGGACGGTGGCGGCGATCTACGAAGCCGGGGAGACGGCCGAGGTCAACGCGATGCTTCGGACGCTCATCGCGGGCCTGGACCGCCCGCTGTCAGAGCTGCCGCCGGTGGTCCGAGACTACCTCGAGGCATCGTCGCGCCTGCCCGCGTGGCTGGACCCCGCCAAGGTCGCGCTGGGCGAGGACCTGTTCGGCGAGTGGGGCGTGTCCTCGTGCGCGATTCTCGCCTGCGCCTCGCTGCCCGAGTGCTACATGATGCGCAACGGCATTCATGTGCTGGCGATGACGCAGCGGCTGACGCAGCACGCACAGAGGCGCGTGCTCGAGACGGCCCAGATGATCATGGCCGTCATGTTTCCCGGCGGCTTGGCACCCAACGGTGTCGGCGTGCGAACGGCGCAGAAGGTGCGACTGATGCACGCGGCGATGAGGTTTCTCATTCTGCATCCAACACCGGCGCCCGGCCCGCCCACGAGCCTGGCGGATGTCATGCAGCAGGAGACCTGGAAGACGCAGTACGGACAGCCCATCAACCAGGAAGACCTGCTCTTCACGCTGATGACCTTTTCGCACATCGGCATTCGGAGCCTCGATCGACTGGGCGCCAGCCTGACAGCGGCGCAGAAAGACGCCTACATCCACTGCTGGAACGTGGCCGGGTATGTCATGGGCATTCGCGAGGACGTGCTGCCCAACGATCATGTGGAAGCCGCAGCGCTGTTTGAAACCATCAAGGCCCAGCAGGGTGGCGGCACTCCAGAGGCGACGCAGATGCAGGCGAGCCTGCTCTCGTTCATGGAGGGCCTGATGCCGCACGGACCGTTCCGACGCCTGCCGGCCTATATGACACGGCGGCTCATTGGCGACGATACCTCCAACATGCTGGGCGTGGCGCGGTTGCCCTGGCGCGACCGCTTCGTGCCGGCCCTGCTGATCGGCGTGTGGCGTCTGATCGACCGCGACCTCGCCAAACACTACCAGCGCCATGGACATCTGCAGTTTGTGTCGGCCTGGTTCCACGACTTGCTGATGGCCGAAATTGGCAGACTGCCCAACGCCTGGAACAAGCAACTCTTCGGCCTGCCGGCCACCCTTCGCGCGGACCTTCCGCCAGACTGGGAGCACCCGCCGGCGAAGGCACCATCAGTGCTGGCGTCAAGTCTGGTGAGGCAACTGTGACGTTCTCTCGTGCGTCATGCGCCTGGCTTCTCGCGTTCGCGCTTGCCGCGCCAGCGCTTGTTGAAGGCGCACCGCAGACGACCGCGACCGGAGAAGTGCGCGGGCGCGTGGCCGACCCCAGCGGACTCGTCGTCCCTGGCGCATCAGTCTCCATCGTCAACCCCGAGTCAGGCGCCGTGAAGCTCGCAACGACCGGCGACGATGGCACCTTCACGATCACCGGACTTGCACCGGGAACGTATCGCGTTCGCGCCGAGCTGGGAGGATTTTCGACAGCCGAGAGAGATCGGGTGGTTGTTGCAGCCGGCGCACCCGTCGAGGTGGCGCTCGTGTTGGCCGTACTGCCGTACGGCGAAACCGTGGTGGTGACCGGGGGGCGACGGGAAGAACTGGTTCGGTATACGCCGGCCGCGATCTCGGTGATCGGCAGCGATGAAATTCAGGCCACACCCGTTCAGAACTACGCCGACCTGCTGCGGAGCACACCGGGCGTCAACGTCATTCAATTTTCGGCGCGCGATGTGCAGTTTACGGCGAGAGGCGCCGCCAGTCAGTCGTCGAACAAGACACTCGCCCTGGTGGATGGCCGACCGGCGTATCAGCCCTACTACGGGATGATCATCTGGGACCTGCTGGGCGTGGATTTCGATGAAATCAAGCAGGTGGAGGTCATGCGGGGCCCGGGCTCGGCGCTCTGGGGCACAAACGCGTTGACGGGCGTGGTCAATATCATCACGCGCGACCCCGACGAGGACCTGGGCACACACGTGCGGCTGGGCGCTGGCTCGCTCGACACCGCAGATGTTGGGCTGCGTCATGCCGGCCTTCGCGGTCGTCTCGGTTACAAGCTCAGCGCGTCATTTTTCACACAGCAGGCGTGGGAGCGTCCGTCTGCCCTGCCCGACGGTACGCCGCTTCCGACGTATCCCAATCAGGGCGCCGATCGCGTGAGCGGAAGTGCTCGGCTGGACTTCAAGCAGAACGCCAACACCCTGTGGCGCGCCGATGCGGGCTACGCCTCGGCGGGCGGCGGCATCGTGACCGTGGTGGGTCCTCAAGAGGCGCGTCCGATGCGCCAGGGGTTTGGACGGCTGCTGTTCGAGCGCGATACCACGCGCGTCGGTGTCTCGTTCGACGCGCACTACGCGAAGGTGGCCAGCCTGCTTTCGCCCAACGTGGTCACGTTTTCCTATCAATCGCTGCAGGTCGAAGCCGAGCATCGGTTCGTCTTGCCCCGGCAGGTCATCACGCTTGGCGGGAGCGGACGGTTTCATCACTTCGATATCAACGTGGCGCCCAATCAGCACACGCGCCAGGAGGCCGGCCTGGTTGCGGACACCGAGATCTTTGTGAGTGATGCCGTGCGCGTTCGCGCCGGCGGACGACTCGACTGGTTCACGTCATTCGGCACGGCGTTTTCTCCGCGCATTGGCCTGGTGGTGGAGCCGATCAAAGGCCATACGTTCCGCGCCGCCTACAACCGCGCGTACGTCGCGCCGTCATTCCTTGAAAACTTCCTCCTGTTCGAGACCGGCACGGTCGTCGGCCTGCCGACGGGCCCCTTCGCGCTGCCGTTTCTGGCGAAAGGCAACGAGGACCTGGACCCATTGACCGACCAGGCCGTCGAGGTGGGATACACCGGCGTCATCGGAGGGCGCGCCACGGTCAGCGTCTCTCTCTACCGCAACAAGACGAAGGGTGAGATCACGCTGGTGCCGACCGAGTTCTATTCCCCGGTATCGCCGCCGCCCGGCTGGCCGCTTCCGGTGGACGTGTTGGCCGGCCTGCCGCTGCCCAAGGTGCTGACCGAAGCGAACCTGGGCGAGGTGATTGATGCGGGGATCGAGACATCGATCGATGCGCGACTGTCGCCAGGGCTGTCGATGTTTGCGAACTATTCGTTTCAGCGCACGCCCGATGTGGCCGATGACGTCCCGATCCTGCTGAATGTGCCGGCGAGGCATCGCGTCAACGCCGGCATCACCGCCTCGCGCGGGCGGCTGTTTGGCACGCTGGCGGTAAGCAGCGCATCACGCGCATTCTGGGCCGATGTGCAGCCGTACACCGGCTGGACGCCGGCCTACACGATGACCAACGCCACGGCCGGTGTGCGGTTCAGGGCCGGTCGCAGCGACGGCTCGCTGTCGGTGAAAGCGATCAATATCGGCGACCAGCAGGTCAGGCAGCATATCTTCGGCGATGTGTTGCGTCGGCGCGTCAGCGTTGAGCTGCGCGTCAGTTTCTAACTCTCGGAGGAGCCCGTGATCCAAGTCGACTTGCCCGTGGCCTTTGGTGTCGGCAGCTTGATGGCGCATGCGGCCAGGACGCAGATCGCCTCCGGCCAGCCGGCGGCCGTCGCCAGCGCATTCAACAAAGTTCTCGTCTTCCATTCGGTCGCCTTCATGTGGCCGCCCCTCTACCTGCTGGTGTTTTATTTCGGCTTCGAGACGTCACACATGTGGTGGCATGCCGATTCGGTGCTGGCGTATCCGTGGCTGCTGCCGGCGTTTTCTTTGGCGCTCTTCGGCACTCACGTCGCCGGCTTTCAGTTGGGTGCACGATTCGTGCGTGCGGGCCAGGCGTCCCGCGCCCTGATGGTCTTTGGCGCCACGTCCGTGTTCTGCGCCGCCTGGATCTTCCTGCAACGGGATCGTACGCTGACGCTGGGCACCTATGCCGACTGGCAGGCGGGCATCGCGCCGCCGGCGTCCAGCGACGCCGCCTTCCTGGCCTTCGTGTGGGTGTTGATGGTGGGTTATTCGGCCGGCGCCTGGATGCTGTACCGTTCGCTGCGTCGTGACGGCGCACCCGCGCGCCGCACCATGACTTCAAGCGTGCAGTAGATCGCCCCGACACACACGGGAGGATTCGTGGTGGTCAGACCGAACCATGGCTCGACCGCGTAGTACTGCCATCCACCAAGTGACGTGCCGTACGTTTCCACCGCAAGAGCCATCATGAATGCCACGCCATACAACGGCTGCTCACTGCCCCACCGCATGAACGCCGCCAGCACGGCGAACCACAACAGCCCCTGCGTATCGAACCCGGCCCACGACGCGTAGCCCACGTAGGGCGCGAAGGCGGCACAGACCGCCCAGGGGAACCAGGCCGGCACGCGCCGGCTGATGCGCATCGCCGCCGTGAACACCAGGGCATGGCCCGGGGGAATGAACAGCGGCAGATTGTTCAATCGATAGTCATAGAGGCCCCAGACCTCCATCAGGAACAACTCGCCCGCGGTGGCCAGCACCACACACGCGACCAGTTCACGACGATGGATGGGGGTGGTGTGCCAGAGGACCCAGAGCAGGGCGCCCCACGTCCAGAGGCTGACCAGCGTCTGCGACCCTGGGGGACCAAGCGCATCAAGAGGAATCCCGATCGCGAGCGTGGCAACGACCACGGCGATGACCGCAAGGTCTTCGTCACGCCGCATGGCCGGTGATCGCAAGCAGAGCGCTGAAACGGGGATGCCCGTGGAGCGGCATAAACGCCGGCTCCACCCGGATGTGCGTGGGCATCCACGAATCGTGCATCTGCACGGCGGCGGTCAGCGCGTCCAGGGCCTTCTCGTGATCGCCCAGGCCCATGTGACCAACCGCGAGCCAACCGTGCACCGGGTATCCGGCGGCCGCCAGCGCCTGAAGCTCGTTGACCGCCTGCTGCGCGTCGTCGCGACGCCCGCTGCGGCCGAGCGCGTGCGCCAGTGGCCCGAGCGCCAGGCCCTTGAGCGGCGGGAGAGCGGCCATCATCTGGAGGATGGCGATCGATTCATCGTACCTGGCGAGTTCGGTGAGCGTGAGCGCGAGCTGGAACATGGCCTGCATGTCGTTGGGCTCGATGAGGAGCCATGCGCGCAGCGACTCGACGCCGCGCTCTGGCCATCCGCCCTGGCGATAGGTCATGCCCAGGCCCCAGTGCACGTCGGACGAAAATGGATTGACGGACGCGGCGTGCAGATAACGCGCGACCGCTTCATCGTGGCGCCCCATCAATGAGAGCAGGCTGCCGTACTGATGGAGGGCCTCATGGCTGCCAAGGGCGATCACCTGTTCGTATTCCCCGGCTGCGGCCGCATAGTCCCAATCGTTGAGCCAGCGTGAGAACGCCACGGCCGCGTGGGCCGCCGGCAGCGCGTGGTCGAGCGCGAGCGCACGCTCGGCCGCCACTTTGGCGCGGCCGAAGGCGTCTTGAGGCGACCAGAAACCATACCCGCCGAGCCGGTGGCAGATGTCGGCTTGTCCGACGAATGCAGGCGCGTAGTCGGGGTCCTGGGCCGCGCTCTGCTGGTAGTAGTCGAGCGCCTGTTCGTAGTCTTCGCGCGTCCAGACGGTCTTGTTCTGCAGGTAACGGCCCTTGAGCCACAACTCGTGGGCCGCCGGGTGCACATGCCGAACGGCGTTCAGGTGGGCGCGTTCTGCGGGAGAGAGCCGCACCCGGATGTCATCCACGATGGCGCGTGCCACGTCGGTATGCAGCGCCAGTACGTCTTCAGTCTGACGGTCGTAACTGTGCGACCAGATGTGGCGGTCAAACGCCGCATCGATGAGCTGTGCCTGCACCCGCACGGTGCCGCGCACCACCATCACGGAGCCTTCCAGAAGGGCGTCAACGCCCAGTTCCGCGGCAATCTCTGGCGCCGTCTTCACAGTGTCGCGATAGCGCATCACCGACTGGCGTGAAATCACGCGCAACGCCTGAAGCCGTGAGAACTCCGCGATGAGCGCGTCGGTCATACCGTCCACGAAGTAGTCCTGCCCCGGCTCCGCGCACCGGTTCGCCAGCGGCAGGACCGCGATGGACTCGATGCGGCGCGGCGTCTGCGGGCCGGCGTCAACGTGGACCTGGCGCCCGGAGGTCAACGCCTGCCGAACGGTTTCGATGACGGCTTTAAGTTCCCGCGCATTCTGATAGCGGTCGCGCCGCTCGCGGGCCAGGCAGCGATCGATCAGTGAGGCAAGCGCCGGTGGAGTGGTGGCAGGCAACGGTCGGGGCGCGCCGCCCACGATGGCGGCAACCAGGGCGAACGTTGACTGGCCGGTAAACGGACGCCGGCCCGACGTCATCTCGTGGAGCATCACGCCCACGCTCCAGAGTTCGCTTTGCTGATCGGCCGGCTCGCCGCGCAGGACCTCTGGGGCCATGTACGACACGGTGCCCGTGATGGCACCGGTCACCCCGGAGTCGTCGGTCTGAACGGCGGTGACCGTTTCGGACGAGGCGTTGGCCGGTCGAAAGGCGATGCCAAAATCCAGCACCTTCACGCGGCCGTCGGGCATGGCCACGACGTTGGCGCATTTCAGGTCGCGATGAATCACGCCTCGCCCGTGCGCGTGGATCAGCGCGTCGGCGATCTGTTCGCCGATTCTGAGCACGTCGGCGGGGGGGATCGATCCGCGCGCCACCTGGGCGCTGAGCGGCTCGCCCTCGATCAGTTCCATGACGATGAACGGGTGCCCATCGACCTCGCCCACCTCGTAGACCGTGCAGATGTTGGGGTGGTTCAGGGCCGAGGCACTGCGGGCTTCCTGCAGAAGCCGGTCGCCGGCCACCGGGCCGTCACCGAGCAGCTTGATGGCGACATCGCGCTGCAGGAGTGGGTCGTGGGCGCGATAGACCACGCCCATGCCGCCGGCCCCGAGTCTGGAATCGACGTGATAACGGCCGAGGGTCTGTCCGACGAGGCTGCTCTGGTCCTGATCCACTGAACTCAGGAGATTATCACTGGGGTGAAGCCGGCGTGACGCGGAGGACAGATAGTGTGATACACTCAGCGTGCGCGGTGAGGGATCGACCTGATGGACCGCGCCCCGGTGGGTATACCGCCGCTAGTAAGGATCATCGAAGTCGACTCTGGCCCCACGACCGTATGCGTCGTTGGGCCGTTTTTGTTTTTGGGGCCTTCCGTGGGCCAGCCGTAAGGCATTGGGCGTTGGCCGCGCCAGATTTTCTGCTTTAGGCGGGGACGAGCACGGCGCGACCGGTGATCTGCCCAGCCTTCAGTTTGGCGTACACGTCAACGGCCTGCGTCAGTGGAAACTCCGTCGTGTCAGCGTGGATTCTGCCGTCGCGCGCCATCGCAATCACGTCCATCAGTTCGACGCGACTGCCCCAGTAGGGAATGCTCATCGACGTTCCGTATGGCGTGCTCCCGTGAACGAACTGATGGCGGCCGCCGCCCAACCCGAGGATCGTCCATACACTGTTTCGACCGAGCAGGGTCGCGCCCAGATCGAACGCGGGCTGCACGCCAACGCAATCGAGCACCAGACTGGCCCCGCGAGGGCCGGTGATGTGGCGTATCCGCTCCCCGGCCTCGGAGGCGTTGCGGTTGTTGACGATGGCGTCCGCGCCAAGGGCCTTGGCGTGCTGCAGTTTCGTGTCGTCAACGTCGGCAGCGATGATGCGGACCGGTGCCAGCACACGCAGAAGTTGAATCGCCATGTGCCCGAGTCCACCGACGCCAATCACGACAACGGTGCTTCCCGCGTCGAGGTGCGGCAGCGCCCGTTTGATCGCGTGATACGGCGTCAGCGCGGCGTCGCTGAGCGGCGCGGCTTTCGCTGGACTCAGGTCACCGAGCGGCACCAGCAGTCGCGCTGAGGGCACGAGCATGTACTCGGCCATCCCGCCATCGAGGCCCAGGCCGCCGCCAAAACCGTTCACCTGGGCCCAGTTCTCGCAGTAGTTCTCCATCGACTGCTGGCATGCATGACAGCGGCCGCACCCCCACGGGCCATAGACGGCGACAGCATCACCTTCCTTGAATCCGACGACACCTGCACCGAGCGCAGACACCCAGCCGGCGTTCTCATGGCCAAGCGTGAAGGGCGGCGTGAATCCGAAGTCTTCTTCCATCACGTGCAGATCCGAGTGGCAGACGCCGGCGCCACCGATTTTGATCAGCACCTGCCCCGGGGCCGGTGATGGCTTGGGCACGTCCTCTATCTGCGCTGGGCGACCGACGCCCACAAATCTCACGGCTTGCATGGCCTTCTCCTTGCGCACGTGGGCCGAGCGGCTACACCTGTGTGGACATCTTCTCGCCACAACAGACGAGTGACCCTTGGCCGCCCTTGCCGGAGACCGACGGAGCCGTCGTGACTGTGACCTCACAGCCGCACTTCTTGCACGCGTACCGCTCACTCTGTTTCATTTGCATGGTGATCCTTCCATCAGCGTAGGCGACGCCGTCGTCTCGCGCTGTACCTTTCGGCGCACCTGAATCGGGGCTCATCGGTGCTCCAGGTGAAGAGGAGTTAATGAGCGAGGCCGTGTCGTCCCAGTCCTCCGATTCTGCAGAATCGCCGAAGCACGCAAGATCGCCTTGCGCAAACCAACCGCGAACCGGATAGTAGTCGCGGACGAAAGCGCCGGTGGGAAGGTTGTTGACAATCTGTTCCAGAAGGCTGGCACTCGTGGTCACAGACCGCTCGCTTTCGCTGCGTCTCTGTGCCTTCAGGCTCACAACTTTGTGTGAGATCTTGGCAGGCCTGGCCCCGGGGATGAATTGCCCATTGGCGATATGCGACGCGCGACGCTGTCACCACACCGGCCACTTCCGGACGCGAGGGAGTCTTGCCTGGGCCGGATTGAACCGATGCGGCCCTGCGCGACGAGTGAGAACGCGCAAACCGGCCGCCTGGATCTACAATTGGCCGTGCGCACACTCCTCATTGTTGTTTTCTCCTCGGCGTTCGTGTGGGCGCCGTCGGCGCTGGTGGCTCAACAGGGCGCGGCTGGTGATGCCCGTCTTGAGGCTGCCCTCAAGGACCTCGACGCGACGATTGCGGCTGACTTTGCCAAGGACGGCGTGGGTGGTTTCTCGCTCGGCGTCGTGTCGGGCAAGCAGCTGGTGTGGTCGGGGCACTACGGCTACGCGGAAACCGAAACGAAGCGCGTGCCGACCAACGACACGGTCTACCGCATCGGGTCCATCACGAAGCAGTTCACGGCGCTCGCCCTCCTGCAACTGGTGGAGCAGGGCAAGATACGGCTGACCGACCCGCTCGAACAACACGTGCCGGAAGCGAAGCAGATTCAGAAAGCGCCCGTCGGGACTCCGGCCATCACGCTCCTGCAGGTGGCGACGATGCACTCGGGGTTGGCGCGCGAGCCGGCCTGTCAGAACCACTCGGTGGGGCCCGTGAGCGCGTGGCAACAGATCGTCGTCAGATGCCTGCCGCAGACGAGTTACGCGAACGAGCCCGGGACCACTTATTTGTATTCCAACATCGGCTATGCCTCGCTCGGCCTCGCCATTGAACGAGCCGGGGGACGGCCGTTCATCGCGCAGGTCGCCGAGAGAATTCTGCAGCCGCTCGGCATGTCCCGATCGGGCATGGAGGCGACGACGGCGATGCGGGAGAATCTGGCACACGGTTACCAGCGGAACCAGGCGGGCGTCGTCAGTCGCGCCAACGCTGACCGTGAGATCGACGGCCGAGGGTACCGCGTGCCCAATGGGGCCCTCTTCAGCACGATCAACGACCTCGCCAGGTTCGTGTCGTGGGAACTTGGCGAAGGCCCTGAGGGGATTCTGAACAAGGCGACGCAGGACGCCAACTACGCGCGGGCGTTCTTTTCGAATGCGGCCATGACCTCGGGCTATGGCGTGGGATTCACGGTGTCGCGCCGGGGCGATGTCGTCATGCTCGGCCACGGCGGATCCACGGCCGGGTATCACGCGTCGGCGCTGTTCCATCGCGGCAGCAAGCTCGGCGTCATCGCGTTGCGCGGGTGCGATTCCTGCCCAGTGGACGCAGGCCCGGTGGCGTCTCGGACGCTGGAACGTGTGGTGACGGCGATGACGAGGTAGGTCGCCGGCTGCTGCGCTGACGGACCCTCGTTTGAACGCCCACATGAACAACGCCGCCCTTGTCACAACTGGGAAGCGACCGGCAAGATCGGGGAGGAGCCGCCCGACATTCCCACCATCAAGAAGGCCGTTGAAAAGGCAGGCCAGATCAACGTCCTCGGAGAACCTGCCGATCGTACCCCTTCGACAACGATGCCCTCCCTTGAACACCAGCGCGTTGGCGAAGGCGCGTCGGCCTCGCCATCAACGGGCGCTCGGGCTTGGACCGCTCGCCGACATGCCACATTTGGCAGAGGATCACGTCGATGGCCAGTCGGCCGAAGCCAGTGATCTGGACGGGCGATTCCCCTCCCCGCTCTCCGCGCGAAAGCGTCTCGAGTACCTGAGAAGTTTCTTTCGGTTCTGCCAGGACAGCGGATGGGCGGATCGCAATCCCGCGATGGCGGTGAAAGCCTCAAAGGTCGACCCTCCGTGTAGCTGTAACGCTACGCGCGCCTAATCGGCTGCTGGGCCGTATGGAGGGGCTGGGCATTGCCCTACAGAAAGAGGCCGAGCTGGAAACGCTGACGCTGGACGTCCTGAAGTCCAGCGAGATCGAAGGCGAGCGGCTTGATCCGGAACAGGTGCGCTCGTCGATTGCTCGTCGCCTCGGCCTAGTTAGAGGACACGCGACGTGACCCACATCGTCAGTCGCTCAGTTGCGAGGGCTGAGAACCCTTGAGGGAGAGTGTGTCCGCGCACGTCTCAACCCAATTGTTGGCACCGTCCCCGGCAGAGCTGGTGTCGGGTGGCGAACCCTGGAAGAGGGCTGACAGAGGAAGAAGACATTGGAAGAATTGGCTGGGACGCAGGGAGACGCCGTCTATGTTTGGCCTCCTTTGGCCACGAGTCGCCAGCGTCGGCTAACTCATTCCAGCCCTACGAGTTGGCCCGACTCTGATTTGTCGTCCCTCTGCCACTGTTTGCCGGTATTGGCAGGGAGTGCCGGCGCAATGGCACTCGAAATGGCACTCGACGCGGAGCGCTCCATGGCAATTCTCCCGCACTTGACACTCCCCCGACGCCCGATGTGCGACGCCCGACGGAAGCGTTCCTGTAACGTCGGGTGGAGGCCTTGTCGGAAAACGCGAGGTCGCTTCCGGCTCAATGTGGCCCTGCCGATTGCCTTCGATGGCTTCGGCTTTCTGGACGTTGATCTGCGGAGTGTGACGCCCGGACAGCGGTCGTGCTAGATAAGCCAGACAGTGGCCCGGTGGCCAGCATCTCTCCGGGCAGGTGGCGTGCCGCCGGGCCCGCCGCAAGGCTCAACTGCTGCCGGAGTTTCCCGAACACAACGGACTGACCCGACGCTGGAACAGTCCTTGTTAGCGGTCCATCTATTGAATACCACCACAGCTGCAAGGTGATGGGAGTATTAAGGCCGTACGGTAATGGGTCGGCACGATTGTCGTTGTCGATGCCAACCTCACGACGTCCGCAATAGCTCGGACACTCGCAGCGTGATCGAACGCCACCCTGGGATCCATGCGGTGGCCAGCGCGACGACGATCATGGCCCCAGCAGCGGCGAGGTAGATGTGCGGCGCACTAGCATCAACGGTCGATAGTGATCTGGCCAAGAGCGTCGTCAAGACCCAGCTCAGCGGCAAACCGACCAACACACCCACCACAATGGGTCGGACGATACCGAGGGCGAGTCGACCCCGCAGGGAATTCGGAGTAGCGCCCAAGGCCAAGCGGACGGTCATCTCTTCTCGTCTGCGGCCAATTTCGAAGCTGGCGAGGCCTGCAATCGCAATGAGCTGTAGGAGAAGCGTAATACCGCCGAGCGTTCCGAATATCAACGCCAGGAGTCGCGGCACCTGAAGGTCGAGGCCGACCCTCGCGGCCACCGACTCACGCGACGCCCCCACCCACCTTGGCGACATCCATGACCGCTTTCGTAGCCCGTCTGATAACAGGGTGAGGTCAGGCTCCAGGCCGGGAGACATTCGCAACACAAGCGTGTACGAAGCATACGGATACGGATTGTTGCGCGCGCTTCGATATGACTCATCCGCAGTGAGCGGCAGAAAGAGGGCAGGCGTGGTGGCCTCCCCGACCCTCAGACGGAAGTCTTCCACAACGCCGACGATGACTCGTGGACCGTCCTCAGTCTTCACGGTGCGGCCCACCACGCTTTGAGGCGATCCCGCGCCGACAACAGCAGCCGCAGCCTCGTTGACCATCGCGACCATGGCCTGTTGCTCGATCTCGCCAGACGAAAAGGCCCGGCCCACCAAGATCCGTGTGCCCAGCGTCGCGAATGCATGGCTATCAACTGGAAGCACGCGTCCAGGGAACGCGAAACCGTTCCGGGCCCTACCGAGACCCAGAGCCTCGGTAGGGCTGGCCCGGAGGGGATCCCTCAAAGAGAGCGACGCCGCGACGACCCCTGGTACGCTGCGACCAACCTCGAGCGCCTCACGGCCGCGGCGCAGCTGTTCGAGTGCATCTCCCGCCGTCTTGTCCCTGGCCGTTGGCACCTCCACGAAGTAGAGATCTGTAGCCGCAAAGCCGGGCGACTTCGAGAGCGCGTTCAAAATGCCGGGAACGGTCGCAGCTGCGCCGACAAGGAGCACCATCCCGAAGGCCGCCTGGACCGCCAGCAGCACAGAGCCACCGATGAGGCGACCGGCGCCGGTCGGGAGCGGTTGCGATCGCAGTACATCGAGTGGAGAGGCCCGTGAGGTTCGTATCGCCGGCAGTGTGCCGACGGCGACGGCGAGGAGCAGCGCGATCCCAACGGTCATGACGATCACACGCAGGTCGGTGGTTTCCGAGGCGTATGCTTGCAGCGTCGGAGGCAGTGCGCTGACGAACACGTTTCGCCCCCACGTGTAAGCGATCCATCCGATCGCGGCACCGACGCCACAAAGGAGAGACGACTCGGCCAGCGCCCTAAGCGCAAGCTGGCGCGGGGAAGCTCCGAGCGCGAGGCGGAGGCTCGCGTCGTGCCGTCGGCTCTGTGTCCATGTCAGGAGCAGGACAGTCAGAGTCAGCCCTGTGCATCCCATCACGGCCCAGGTGCCAAGGGCCACCAGCCACACGTAGGACCGAGCCATCGTCGCCAACCCTGTCTGCAGCGGAGCAACGGTGACCTGATCCCGATCGCCGATGGGTGCGGCTTGCCCCAAGCTCGGAAATCGCGACTCTACAAAGGCGGCGACCCGAGCACGCGCGATCCACAGAGACACGCCTGGCGCCAGACGCGCAAAGGCTGCGGCCCCCACTGTTGGAGCCGACAACCGCCGATCGAACCCAGGGTCGCGACCATAGATACCGTCGAAGGCTCCAGTCAGCGCCGACGACGGAAGGACGAACTCTCGAGGGAGGACGCCGACCACGCGCCAGTGCACGACCGCCTGCGTTGGAGCCCGCACCGTCCACGAGAGGGACAACACGTCGGGAGATCCGCCGTACCGTTGTTGCCATACGTTGTAGGTGAGCATTACTGGCCGATCCACATTGGTTGCGGGATAGCCGACGAACCCCGGACCGATGACGGGGTGGATTCCCAACACATCGAGGGTGTTTGTCGTCACGCTTTTCAACCAGAGCGTCGAATTGTCGCCCTGCGATGACGTTACCCGTTCGAGATCGCGGTTGTCGACCCACGCAATGCCACTGAACAGATCGCGGTGCTGCGCCAGGTCCAGCAAGACATTCGTATTCATCGCGCGACTGCCGGAGGGGTGTGGCCGTGAGTAAATCTGGACGAGCCGGTCCGGTTCACTGAAGGGAAGCGGTCGAAAGAGCAGGCGGTCGAACAGAGAGAAGACCACGCTGTTCAAGCCGACCCCGACCGCGACGGTCAGCACAGCCGCCGCTGCGAACACTTTCGACCGTCTGAACGGGCGAACGAGCGATGACCCACCCCGCCAGAAGGAGATCAACCGAAGCACCCCGGACTCGTTACGCACTGCTTCCTGCCACACGATTACGGATGTTCAGTGGTATTTCCTGATCGCGCAACGCGCGCATCGGCAGACACACCCTAGGCTCGTCGGGGATGATAACACCATAGAGCTCGAACATGTACAAGTAACCGCCCAAGTAGTAACCCGTGGAGTGAGCCCAGAGCCTAGTTCACCTTCGGTCGAGCCACCGACTGGACCACCAATACGGGGAGGGGGCCCTTAGTCTGCTGGAGGTCGAGCCCCAATTGGTCGCGAAAGGCGCCCACTACGAGAGGCCCTGCGGGCTCACCCGCCTTTGGTTGTTGCACCGTGATCCGATAACTCCAAAGGCCCTGGAGATTTGACCGATCCAGGACTGGAGCCGCCACAGCCGTGGACGCTCGATTGGCAATGTCCGGCATCGAAAGACACGTCGCCGTCATCGGCACCGCATCTTGCGGCACACGCATTGGCGCAGGAGGCTGGTCTGACGGGTCACACTGTTGCAGTCGGGGTCTGAGCTTGATCCGATTCCGTGGACACTTTCCGAGAGGCGGATACGATGTCCACAATGGAAGCAAAGACGGGTACGACCCGGCGGAGACCCCGACGGCAGTTTTCTGAGGAATTCAAGGCCAGCGCGGTGCGCCTGGTCGTCGAGGGCGGCCGGGCCGTAGGCACGGTCGCCCGCGAGTTGGACCTGACGCCGTCCGCACTGGCGGGGTGGGTCCG
>Ga0163151_10001199_pt1 | contig 44323 bp, 55 predicted proteins | sample OliLakLV19MP5IB2_FD_145596 | JGI IMG/M metagenome (GOLD analysis project Ga0163151, IMG submission 145596) | Freshwater microbial mat bacterial communities from Lake Vanda, McMurdo Dry Valleys, Antarctica - Oligotrophic Lake LV.19.MP5.IB-2 | ecosystem: Environmental > Aquatic > Freshwater >...
TAAGGTTTATGGCTTGGGCGGGGCAAGTTAGTAGCAGTGTCGTTGCTAGGCAGATTGATAACTTGCGCATTGGTTGGCTCCGGCTTTGGTGGTGGTGGTGGCGTCTCGATGGAGTGAACTGTCAGGTCTGGTGGGTGCGATTTGCGGAAGTTGTCCAGGTATCTGCGGAGCGCTTCTCTTATCAGGTCAGAACGTGTTCTGTGCTCGCATGCGGCGATGTAATCTACCTGTTCCAACATGGCTGGTGGCAAAGCAATCAAGACTTTACGTTGCATTGTTTTCTTTCCTCGCGAACAGTGTGGGCTTTTTAGGGACTCCAAATAGCTTCGCCTTGGGTTTATCCACGGCTTGCTTAGCAATCGGTTCTGGGGCTGCCTGAGCGTCCTCAGATTTAGGTTCCAAACTCTTTTGTTCTGCATGGTCGTAAGCCTCGTGAATTACAAGAAGGCAGTCACCGGCCCATGCGTATTCCATCGGGTCTGCCTTCTTGCCTGCAGCCCATTCCGCCATCTTCATCAGGAAGTCCGCGTGGTTCTCTTCCGAGGCAAATAGTTTCGCCATGCGCTCATCACAGTCCTTCTTCGACCAGACTGGCAGCTGCCTCTCTTCGTCCTCGTAGACCTTGCGTCCGCAAATCAACTTGATTGTGTACTTGGCATCAGTTGTCATTAATTCGCTCTCTCTTGAATATATAAAGGAAGAATCTTTGTCTATATCTATCTGTACTTTCGAGGAGGTTTTGGTGAAGTTGGTGAAGGTGTTGAAGGCATCCGCCACCGTTTGCGGATCGATAAATTTAGAGAGCCATTTCATGCTATGTGGGTCCTTCACTACCTTCACCAACTTCACCAAAAACTTTTCTTGGCAACTCGGGATGCAGCACGTACTCAGTTTTTGGATTGCCTAGAGAAGGAAGAACATTGCGATGGACCCAGCCAGCTTCAGCCAGAACGGTGAGGGCTTCTGTTATCAGCTCCTTCCGTCCTAGCGATTGCCATCTGCGGTGCAGTACGTATCGGTAGTCAAAGCGCTCGGGCAGTAGTCCTTTCAGGATCTTCTCCGCAAGGATGGAGGCGGCTGTCTCTTCTCTTGCTCGGAGCAATCCGTATACGCGCCTGGCATGAAGTTCCAGGTAGTCGCACCAGGCTGCAGCAAGTTCGGCGTTCTGAACGCTGACTGCTCCATGCCTGTAAGTGGCACAGCCAATCAGGTGGAATATCAGAGCCAGTGCGGGCATCAGCTTCTTGTACTTCGCTAGGTGCTCACGCATGAAGCTCTGTTCTTCACCAGCCATCTTCCGCTTCAGTTCGGTTTCCCACTGGTAGTAGACCTGCTGGGCCTCAGCGTCGAAGCGGAAGAATGGCTGCTTGCCACCATCAGCGCCGTGCTGCTCAAACTCCATGGAAGCTAGATTTCTATAGATAGCCATTGCTCTCAGCTTGGCTTCTCGGTCTGGTGCCTCGTCGATGATGTTCATGTTCAGCGGCTTCGGATCCGGGTAGACCATCATCTGGAAGCGCTGGATCAGTCCATCGTTTTTCGTCTCGGCAATGCTGGACAGATACCGCCGCAGCATGTCTTCTTGAATGCCGCCAACGATGCTGATGCAAAGCTTGTCGGCCATAATCGAGCCGCGTCCTATCCGGTCCTGACGGTACCGACCGTTGCCGGTCCAGCACTGCAGGAAGAATGAACGATCGGTTTCGTGATTGGACTTCTCCCAGGTGCCGAGCAAGTTGGTCAGCTCGTCCTGAAACATGAGCAGCCCGCGTGGGTTGTCTTTGAGCAGGTTCACCAGCGCTTCAATAGTGGAGTCATTTGCCACGAAGCGGTTAGCGGAAGGCTTCTCTGGCTGCTGGAGCTGCATTAGCTTCTCTTCGCAGATCGCCATGTCTGTCTGACTTGCTCCGGCCTTCGCGCACTTGTCCATGTCGCTCTTGACTGCTTTCTCAAGCGAGTCATAGATAGCCAGCTTGGCGTCATATTCACGTTGCGCCTGGACAGCATTCTCTGCAGAATCTTGCTCGAGCGCATCAAGTGCAAACATTGCCTCGCGGAGCGCAGGTGACTTCCCATCGCCGGGCGGTCCTATGACTGCTCCCCAGAGGTTTGGGTACACGGTCCAGTCATCGTTCATGCGTGGACGAATACCGCAACGACTGCCGATTGCAGATCCGGCCGCTACGAGCGCACCAATTGCCGGGTATTCGATAAGGACCTCAATGCGGTGAGCCGCATCCTTGATCCACGCCTGCAGTGGTTCAGGAATCATAGAGACAGCCAGCGGGACCACTGGAAGTAGTCTTGTCTCAATTGGTTGTGGCTCGGCCCAGGTGACCAACCACTCTGCCGGCACAGGCTTGCGCAAGTGCATCATCTCTGCCATGAGCCGCTTGAGCACTTCCTCACGCTTCGGATGATCGGTCAGCGGATCATATTCATTCCAAGCCATGAGCTCGGGCTGACGCTTCAGCCAGTCACAGATGTCTGCCTTCTTCGGCATGTCCGGGAACCGTACAACATACTGCTCTGAGTCCATATCCTTAAGGATGTTGGCCAGTGCGCGGATGTACTTCTCGCCAGTCAGGTCATTGTCAGGGCAAAGATAGATCAGCCTGGCTGACTTGAGCGCGCTCCAATCGGTACCGCTTGCATTGCTACCACCGAGGATGCTGGTCACACACTGGAAGCCCAACGAGGACCATGCTGCTTGCTTCTTCTGTCCTTCGCAAATCACTACTGGCTCATTGATGTCATTAAAAGAATCAAGGCCTAGCGGCTTCAAAGGCTTCTTGGCTTCAGGGATGCCTTTGGAGAATCCCTGAGCGTGAGCGGTATCTGTATAGAACGGTATGTCGGTCTTCTTACCGTTGTTGTCCACGTAGCGGCGGATCTCGCCAATTACGGTGCCGTTAACAATGTGCGGCCAAGCGTAGATGTGGCTCATGCCCACGCTCCTAAAGCTTTAGCAGCCTCTTGGAAGGACTGAGCGTATCGGCGCTTCTGAAAGTCGAGCACGTCCTTGCCTCTCTCCCCACACGAAAAACAGTTATAGGCACCAGTCAGTAAGTTGACAGCGAAACTCGGGTGGTCGTCGCCGTGGAATGGGCAGCACGAAGTAGCCCGGTCGTGCCGGTTCTTTAGCTTCGCCAGCTCTCCGGCGTAGTACACGGCCGGTTCTGGAAGTAAGTTGCGATTGAAGCCTCTAGTCACTTTGCTCTCGTATGCGAACCAGTATTCGATTAGGAATATCTGGGCCGTAGACCCTCAGTGTTTCAATGTAATCAACCGAGGCATCGTCATGATAGGCGCGTCGGTTTAGAGCGTCTTCTAAAGACTTCAAAGCGTTGGACAGGTCGCCTGTTCGCTTGGTTGAAAGGAATAAGACCTGCAGTCCGAGCCGTCCTACTGGCAGAATTCTTGGCGCCTGTTCTTCAGTTGCCTCGAAAACGGTGTCCTGCCAGCTACGAGTGCTGAGTGTCCGCCCGTGCCGTTCCTTTGTTTGGGTCCAGATACTGAGGTCGTATTCACCGACCGGACGCTTGAACTGCTGCGGTTGCCACAGCTCCCACGGGCTACGGAAGGGGGGCATGTGGATAGAGCCCTAGCGCTTCCAGGGCTGCGTTATCAGAAGGATCCCCAGCCCCAGCCAGAGGAATGCCGCTGAGACTACTCCCTGATAGATCCTCACCTCTAAGAGCTGATTCGATATCTCCGGAGTCAAAGTCGGCCACATTCTTTTCGACCTCACGATCTTCAACCATGACCACCAGTCCATTAGGCACCTTCACGTAGGAGAGGAAGGCTCCCTGGTCAGTCGTTAGAACTTGGTCCGGTATCACCGCTGCTTTGATGAAGTCCTGATTCGTTCTCAACAGGTGAACTATGATCCGCGCCATCATCGTTACTTGTGCTGTCTGCCTCGCATACAGGTCCTTTGCTGCTTTCATCCGTTTTTACCTTCGGGTCAATAGTGATAATCAGTTGGCCGGGTATCGACTCGTCGTCACAGTTCAAGTCCATGTCCGCTTCAGCGATTTTGAGCAGCAGCTCCTTGGTGACGGTGAACTGCTTGTATCGATGTTTGCGCATCAGGGCGATGAGTACCCATGTGCAGATGTCTAGTTGAACCTGAACCTTAAACCTCGCATCCTTCTCTGCCTGGAGCAGTAGGTTGGACACCATCGGCTCTGCTTCACTTACTGTGCTTTCCAACATATTTCTCTGGGTCCTTCTTTACTGTGTCTAGGCTGGGTCTAATTGAGAAACGCTCTCCGGCTTCCTTCACAACGGTGCCGGGAATTACAGGCTTTGGATCCTGCTTATCCCACCACTCGTGGACGGCTTTCATGTCACGGTCGTAGACTTCGCGTACTTCGACTTTGAATGTCTTCTGCAAGTCTTCGTCCCGAGACCGGAGCCATTTCTCAAACTTGCTCTTGTCGGTTGGTGCGTCGCTCAGGGAGAAGGATGTGTTCTGATACTTCTCGCCCAGGTCGCCATAGACTGTGGTCAAAGTCTTCTTGCCTTCAGCCACATTCTTCTTGTAGTAGTCCTTCAGAGCATTGTCATAGACGGTGTCAATCTGTTCGATTTCTCGCTCCAGTGAGGCAAGCTCTTTGGCAGCTTCTTCTTTGACGTGGCAATACAGCAACAACGCAGCGGTCCTGCGCTTGAGCACGTGCAGCAGCTGCTCCCGGGTCTCGATCGTCCTGAAACCGATCCCGAGAGCAGCGCGCGCTTCCTCGCAGATACGTTCTTTCTCGCTGTCCTGCACTGCAGCTGACTGCGCTACAACTTCTCCGGTGTCCGTATTGACAGCGCCGGCTTCGGTCGCTTTCAGTTTGACGTTGGCAAATAGTCCCATCTTCTTTGGCTCTTCCTTCTTTTTGAGAACAACGTCTTGTTTCTTTGGTCGCTTCTGCTTGAGGCTTTTGACCTGCTTCTCCATATCGGCAACGCACTGGATAACACTGTTCAGCCGCTGCCAGTCAAAGCCCTCAAGCGTGTCGCAGTTGATACCGTTGCGCGTGAGCTGGTTCTGTAAGAACAGATTGCCTTCAGCTTCGTCACCGTCGAACAACCGGATGCATCGCTGCAGGATTGGTTCTAGGTGGTTCAGCGTTGGTGGCTTCATTCCGGTGGAACCACCGGGGTGCATCAACATCGACAATCGGTCCTCCGCGCAGCGCTTCTTAGTTCGGTGTATTTCGTACTGGTACCAGTCCACACGAGGGTCCGAGAGAATGCGCCGAGCGCTCTCTATAGTGGCTGTCAGACCCTCGACGGAGTCTGGACTGATGTAGGTCATTAGGCTGGTTTGTTAGCGACCACGAAGTTGATTGCTTCAGTCACGTGGTCCCATGTCCATGTAGCGAATATGGTGCCCATGTCAGCGCAATCGACTCCCTTAGCTTCAAGGAACGGCAGCACCCAGACTTCTAGGTTCTCTTCGTTCCAGCCGTTGGGAGCACCAGCAGCAAGGATTTCACCGAGCTGTGTTTCACCTGGTGGCGTGATAACCGCGGACTCGGTGGCAGAAGCAGCCGCAGTGGATGTCGCCGGGGTAGCCGCAGCAGTTACCTCTGCAGACTTTTGCTCGGAAGGCTTTGGGTCAGCGGGCTTTTCCGCAGTCGCCGCAGCTGAGGCCTTGGTTGCTTTTGAGCCAGCGGTGGTAGGGTTGGCAGAAGCCGCTGAGTCCTTTTTTGCCGCTTCTACTTCGACAGCTGTCTCATTGCCGTATACCTCAGCTTCGGTTTGTTCGCCGAAGTCAGCGCCTGGTGAATAGATAGGTCCGCCGAAGATCTCACCACAGTATTGATTAGCACCAGTGGTCAGTGCCCGGGCAAATAGCATGGACTTCGGAATCTTGAGCCAAAGGCTGTTTCTTTTCTCAAGCAGTCCGGCTTTGCTGGCATCTTCGATGGTGTACTCGGAAGTACCGACACTGACACCGCCTTCAAAGAATTCCAGGACGCACTTCTTGTCGGTGTGCTCACCTTTCTTATAGTCATACTTGCCGCTGCGCTTGATGAGCATTCCAATCGTCTGATAGGAGAGCGTAGGGGTTCCGGAAATCATGTGAATGGCTTTCAGGCTTATTGTCGGAGACAGCCCGTACTCCATGCCCATGAGGATCTTCATGCAGGCTGTTGCGATAGTCGCGTCGTCGTCATCAGCGAGACCGAAGCAACGGGAAGCGGCGGCAATTTTAGCGAGCTGGAACGCGCGCTCGGTGTACTCAAGTAAGGTAATCGGGCTGTGCGTTCGGACGTTCATCGAGGAGGTCATTGATATCCCTTCTATATTGTTTAGTGGCTGGACTTAAACCGCTGAGGCAGTACAGGAAGAGTCACTACAGATGACACTTTCCGCACTGGATACCTAAGCGTTAGACGATTGACCATAGAGAGCCAGCCTCTATCAGAGAGGTCGGGCGTAACTGGGGGCAATTTGGGCATAACAAAACGACTGCGACCTTCTCGGTCCATCCGATCCTTCACGAAGGATGGAACGGTTTCCCGAATGTAGCCCACAGTCGATGCAACAATTGAACTCACAAGCACTCTCGCGTTTTTCTAGCCAGCCGGGCAACGCGAGCTTTTTGAAAGCTATGCGCTTAGCAGCCGGTTGTAATGACGTTTTGGAATTCCGTCATGTGAGTAATGGTAATGGGGGGTCCGTCACTGTGCAATACCTCAGTGGTGAACAAAATGTTAGAAAGCTCATCCAGCGTGCACGCCAATCCTCTTGAGATGTCTCGACACACCCGCAATTGTAGATGCTGATTAGATCTATCGAATATGCTGTGTATGTTGGATGGATCTAGTGACATTTTTTTTGCGAGTCCGCGAATGCTGATGCCGCGCTCTTGCAGAAGTGCGTCACGCCTGTTAATGCGCTGACCATAGCCGAGGTCTAACAGAATGTGCGCTAAGTCTTCCAGGCTGACGCCCAATGTTTCCGCCAGCTTGGCATGCGCCGCAAGCGGTTTGAGTTTCGCGCCACCGCCGAGAATGCGACCGACTGTCATCCGGGGGCGATGAATTTTCAAAGCCAAAGCGGCAAAGTGTGGAACACCCTGCCGCTTCATGAGTGAATAGATTCGTACGTCTACTGGTCGCTTACATACTCCAGGCACAGCTGATCAACCTCTCGTCCTTCAAATAGGATATGCCGGACCGATGTCTGGGTCCATTGTCCAGAGAAGTTTCTGATGTACGGCTTGCGCCTTGGGCGCTTCAGTTCCTTCCCGGCCTTCGGTCCCCATTTTAAGGCATCTTTCTCCATTAGCGTATTTAGTTTTCTTGTGATTGCCATTTGGCTGCAGCCTGCCCACTTGTATAGGCGTCGGATATATCGAATAACCATTTGCTCTTCTGGCACTGGAACAAGCTTCATCTTGAAGTCCAGCGGATCACACTGCGAGCGGTAACCAAATGGCAATCGGTGCCCAATCCAAGAGCCTCGCTCGGTCTTTGATGTTCGTGCATCCACAAGCCGCTTCGTGATGGTGTCCCTCTCCCACTCAGCGAACATTAGGTTCATCTGAAATGCGGCTTTACCGGTCGTGTCATCGTCGCTGATGTTTTGTTCGACGCTCCGGATGGACTTGCCGAGCTTCTTTAACCGCTTCCGCATTGTTTCGCCTTCGCCCAGGTCCCGGAAGTACCGGCTTATGTTCAGCACGACAATCGCCGAGGCATCGCATGACGTCACGCGACTAAAAACCGGTTTGCCTTTCTCGGATTCGAACGGTAGTCCTTGCAAGAAAGCTACTGCGGCTTCTAGCCCGGGACGCTTCGCTTCAGAGCCGCTCTCTACATCGGAGAAGACAGCCACTAGCCTTAAGTTGTTTTCGTCGCAATAGCGTTGAATGCGGTTGTACTGATCAGTAAGTGATTCGCCGTTTAAATCCTGTCCCGCCGTTGAAACTCGCAGATAGCCGATGACTTCATTCGACTGTACCAACTGAAGTGAGGCACTGGTGGCCATTTTTCGTCGTACTTGCATCTAAAGAATCTCCCTGACCCGGTGTGATACTTCCAGGATATCCCGCACCCGGATCTGTGTCTACCATATACGGATAACTCGCAATAAAGTCTGCAAACCCTTGAGGTGCTTGACTTCTAAAGCGGATGGTAGGCGCTAAACATATGCGCGTCTATCATCGTATTGGTGTAACTCTCTTGAGGGATGTATGAAATTTGCAGTACTGAGCTTGGTCGTTTGTTTCTTGACCTTATCCCCTGCTGCTCAGGCTAGTGACGTGCGTGAGGAGCTGAGAAGAGCCGATGCAAAATTGCATCTATATGTGTACGCGGATGGCTTTGTGCGCGGTTACCTTTCGACAAACCTTGGTCCAGAATTACTGATGGATAAGCTCGATTCTGGAAGGGCAGATTTGGCGGACGTTTTGCAAGAGCAAGCAACCGCGCAAGCGAGGTTTGAATTTGATGAGGGCTTCTTAAAAGGAGCGCAGGATGCGCACGTTGAAGCTAATCTCGGTCGACGCTTGCGTTCACCCTGGGAGTGCGAATTGAAAGACCGGGACGCCCAAGTGCCGACCATTACCGGAGGTTTTGATAGTTTCACACGCGGAAGATACGGCCATCCTAAAGCGAATCGAGCAATTACTCCAAGGGAAGCGGCTCGGCTACAAGGGTTTCCAGACTGGTTCCGATTTCATGGAAACAAATCTGAAGTGCGTGCCCAGCTAGGAAATGCAGTACCAGTCCCGTTAGGCGAAGCCATTGGTAACAGCATCTTTCATCTCTTGCAAGTTCATGACGGGCTGGCCAAAGCCACTTCGAAGGATTTGAAGCGAGAGGAACTCTGATTAAAAAAAACATGGGAATAGGGCTTAAATTCAGCCCATATGGATCCTATATGTCGGGTATAGAGATCGCTATTTCTTTGCTGCGCGCGCCTTTAACCACGTCCAGGCATTCAGTCCCCAAGGCGCCCAAATGAATCCAAGCACCCAATCTGGCAAGTACTCAGGCTGTCCGTGCGCGCGAGCGTACCAGTTCAGCGAGTACGCCATTACCGTCAAGATGTTTGACGTTAGCACCGTTGCCCGACTGGTAAACGGATCGCGCGGGTCTATTGCCGAAACAACACCAGCACCAGGAACATCACTCTCAGAGGAAGCAGCAGTAACTGCTTGGCTTCCGCTATCAGTATTCCTAGCAATAGTGCTGTCAGTGCTGCGGAGATCATCTGGCATCCTCGTTCCTACTGTGCTGCGAATCTACGGGTCAACGCTGCGATGTCCGGGCCGCTTCTGCGGATTATTGCCTCTGCTCGTTCCATAACCGTCGCTGAGTCATGCTCCAGCACGGCAGCATGCAGTGCCTTTAGATCCTCGAAGTCCTCTAAAAGATCCGCCTTGCCGTTCTCATCGTTGTCATTGTTCTTCAGGTGTTCGTACAGGTCGAACGCTTCCTGGGCCAACTTCATTTTTCCGAAAAATCCAGACATGTTACTTACTCCTCAAATAGGCACTGATACTGATTGCACTCTTCTCTACAGCCACAGCACGGGCTACGACCTTGGAGTTCTTGCTGTCAGGGTTGCCGCTGTTGTAGGCGCGGTACATGCGCTCCACGTCACCGGCAGGTCCAAGCAGGTCGTCGATCATTCCAGCTGCATACAGAAGCTGCAGCGGCAGGTCTGCGGCGAATCGCTGGATGAACAGGTCGGGGTCCTTCGCACCTTTGACTACGTTCGGTCCCATGAACTGAACCAGTCCCCAAGAGGACGACATGCGGAAACGCTCCACTTTCGGTAATGATCCGTAACGTTTCCAATAAGAATATTCAAAGCGAAACTTAGCGACCTTGCCAACCAGTTCCTTTGGAACACGCCAGCCGTCTATCTCGGCAGGGATGATTACTGCCTGCTTTATCTCCTGATCCGTCAGCCCTGTGTTCGCCCGTCCAATGATCTTGCCGTCACGGTCAAATATGGCTGGGTACTTTGCCTCGTACATGTTCGCAGCGAACAGTGAGCCGGGCTTCGTATCTATAAAGATGGCAACGCCGCTAGATTCCTGCATGACAACAGCAAGCAAAATGGCAGGTGTTACGAAGCGTCGTGGCTTGGTCTCCACCGCCCGCTTTGCCGTTGCAATGATTCCGAGGTCGATCATTTTTCTCCTATTTTAACGGCATGCTGCGCGCTGAAGCGTAGTCTTCGATTTTGGTTATAAGGGCTGCACTTAGCCCTGCGGGTGGGTTTGCGGTTAGGCGCGCCCAATATGCTTTAAGCGCGGGAGGATAATTTACCAGCCGCAAAAGTGTCGAAGTTACGCGGTCCACCAAAGCGGTTGGGATTGCGCTATCGCTTGCAAGGTCCTGGATAAAACTGTCTACGTTTGGTGATGGCGGGATCGCTTCTCGACTTTTGACAAAATAACCGCTGCCGTTAACGTTAAGGCTGTACTCTTGCGCGATCATGTTGCCGTTTATCGCCACGAAGGGAAACCAACGGTCGGAGGGTTTCAGGTTCTCCGGCTTCGTGTAAACGATTTCGGGCTCTGGATTCGTGTCGTGAAACACTAATATCGGTTGCGTTCCGTCGAGGATTTGTGCTGACACTGCTGACGGGAACGCCAGCACGAAAGCGATGATTACGATGATTTTCCTGATTTTCCTGATTTTCCTGATCATGGTGCTGTCCTCACGTGCCAGACTACAGACTCAAGCGAAGTGGTGCCAGTGGCGCCCGCTGACGCTGCTACCGAGCCGTTAGCCCCTGCCGCACCACCGGTGACAGTGACTGTGCCAGAGTTGGTGAACGTCGAACCATGCATCGCAATGTAACCACCACCACCGCCGCCGCCACCGCCGTTGCCAGCAGCCGCGCCGGCACCGCCTGCGCCACCGTTAGCTGATACTGTGCGAGTGGTTTGAATAGTAACCGTCCCTAGACTGCGGATGTCGATTCCACCGCCAGAGCCGCCGCCACCGCCAGCTGAGCCTACGCCTCCTGTTCCTGCCGCACCAACGGCACCGGTTGCTGTTATGTTTGCGTCAATTGAGACGTTTCCAGTGGCTTCAACGTATAAGCTGCCACCGCCTGCGCCGCCCGCTGCGCCTGCCGCCGCAGAACCACAACCAGCACCACCACCGGAGCCTAGTAGTGACTGAAGAATGTCGTAAGTAGGACCACCGCGACCGCCGCGATCTCCTACGTTCGAACCCCCCTTACCGCCGACACCGCCGAACGATCCGCCACCACCGCCCAGGTTTGTGGCAGTGCTGTCTTGCGATGGTCCGGGTTCGCCACCGCCGGGTCCGCCGCCGCGTCCGCCAACTGCTATTGTCGTCGCTGGTCCGAGCCCGCCCGGCATTTCCGTGTTAATCGTAATTGCGTGAGTTAACGTTATCGTGCCAACGACGTGCCACCGACAACGGTTGCACGTAATAACGTCAGTTGATGCCCAGTTGCCATAATGCCAGTATTCTCCGGTAAGCGTGCCGGACGTTGGTAGCGCGCGAACGCTAGTGCTACCGCCAGCGCCACCGAACATAGAGGCTCGCTGTGGTAGTTGTTCACCCGCTAACGACTGAAACGCTGGAGCTGCTGAACCGGAAGTGTTGTTACCAAAGACTGTGTATGCGGCTGCGTTGGTAAGCGCAAACGAAAGCGCTGGAGTGGTCGTAACAGTGGCTTCGGTTGTCGTGAAGAGCGGTGACAGGTCGCCGGCTGAAAAGCTCGTTACTGTACCGGTGCCGCCGCTACCCCATTGCACGTTTGTCCCTGTGCCATCCATTTGGAGGCTTTGGTTGGCGGTCCCTTTAGCTAGCTTGCTCCAAGTGTTGGATGCTGCGCCTACCAGTAAATCGCCTGCTGTTGTCGTTGATTGTCCAGTGCCGCCGCCTGCTCCGGTGAGGACATTGAACGCCGCTGTTCCGGCTCCTGCGCTGATCAGCGGCTGCCCCGATGTGCCAGCAGGCGTAAATATGATTTTGGTACCATCACCCTGAGCAATACCGCCCGCGTTGGGAGTACCACTTTTTAGCGCAAAGTCTGCGTTTCCGTTCGCGTCATAGATGTTGTACGTGCGATCGCCGGCGCTGCCAGGATTGGCTGTGGTGATCAGGTAGTTGGCAGTGCTCTGGGTTATTGTGAGCGCTGGAGAGGAAGCACCAGTGATGGTGGCGCTGGTCAGCGTCTTGTTGGTTAGCGTCTGCGTCCCGGTCAGCGTGGCAACGCTATCGGTTGCGTTCGGAATAGTAACCGTAAGGCCAGTAGACGTAGTCAGCGTGTTCGTGCTGAGCTTCGGTGCCGCGGAAAACGTATAAGTCCCGGCAAGAGTTTGGGTGCCCTGGTCGAGCACAAGGTTGGCCGCGGTGGTCCCGTTGACCAAGGGAATCGTTATTGTCCCAGCACTCGCGCCCCAATCTGCCCACTTAAGGACAGCGTTGTTTGCTGATCCTTTGAGCGTTATGCCTGCCCCGCCATTCCACGAGAACGAGGGAGAGGTTAGCTCCTTGTTCGTTAAGGTCTGCACGCCAGTCAGCGTGGCTACAGTGCTGTCAATCGCAACGGTAGAAAGATTGGTGCCATTGGTGATGGTGATGCCGGTGCCACCAGTCAGGACGTCGGCATTTGTCATAGTGCCATCAGCTACGCTGAGGATGAACTGAGCGCTAGCATTCGGGATGGATCCGCTTGAGCTCCATTGGATATCAGTGCCACCACCATTTACGGAGAGGATCTGGTTGGCCGAGCCTCTTGCGAGTCGAACCCAGTTAGCACCGTCGTACTTAACAATGTCGCCGGTCGCAGGTGTCGTCGGCATCAGGTTATTCAGTGCGGTTTGCTGCGTTGTCGCACCCGTTCCGCCGAACAGGATCGGTACCGTGGCAAGCTCCAGCACCCAGGAATTGCCGGGGCCGTTGTCTGTGATTGCGAACCGAGCCGTAGGCGCTAGGTAGCGCTCATTTTGCAACGTAGCGCTCGATCCAAGCGTCAGAAAGGACGCCAGCGGGTCCCAGTTCTGTGCGGAGTTCTGCGGAAATCCAAGCGGCAACGTGGCTGAATTTTGAGCTAGCGCCGCTTGGATGCAGAACAAAGATGCTAAAAACAGTAGGGATGTTAACTTTTTCATTTTATAAATCAGCGTTTGCATTGCCGTCGTACTTTTGAGCGCCGCCCATGTAGAAGTTATTTGCAGCAGCGGAGCCCTGGAAGAACAGTAGTGCCCCTTCAGGCGCCGTCACGCTGGCCGCTGAGTAAGGATCAACTGCAGTCTTCTGATATTCAGCAGCAACCGCGCCGAGGTGCACCCAGCCTTTAGCGCCAGCGCTTCCCTTAAAGACAGTGTCGCTCCAGTACCAGACGGTTATGTCCAGTGCCGCAGCGGCATCGTGAGCAAAACTGACTACGCCGCTGTGCCGCATCAAACCCATTGCGTTCGCGCGGTTTGGTCCACCAGTGAGCGCGTTAGGATCAGTTGTGCCGAGTGCTTTGGTAGCGGCAAATTGCTGGGGAAGTCTTCGGTTTAGAGTGTGCCCGACGTTGGAATGTACTCTTGTGCTCATCAGAAGGCCTCATGTTTTTTGGATTAGTGCCAGGGCGTAATATTTAGGCGTCACGGTTACACCAATCGCGGAGCCAGACTGCGCGGCCGGAGTTCCGCCAGTAGCGGCAAATACTGCGGGTGTACTTAGTGAAAGGCTGTGGACGTGGGTCGGACCGAGCCCGGCTCCGGCGCTGTTGTCGCCGGATGGACCGCCCGGTGATACCAAGCCCATTCCTCCAGTGGCAGCTGGTGACACGTTGCCAGCTCCGACAATGAATAGTCCCTGTAGGTTTGGCGTTCCGCTGGTGCCATCGCAAAGGTGATAACCACTTGGAATGGCAGCAATGGAGCCGGACCACATAAGGATCCCGCCAGTAGGGATGCCACCAGATTCCCATGCGACGCCGTTGGCATTTGACGCTCGTGATGTGAGAACTTGCCCGTCAGTACCGACTGGTATCCGTGCCAAGTTAGCCGCGTATCCAAGCAGGTCGCCCTTGGTTGTTAAGGCAGTCGTGTTAGCTATCGCACTTAACTTCCAGCCTGGAGTCGTGGTGCTATCAAACTGCAGGACTTTGTTGTTGTCCGCAGCACCAGCATTGGTGATTGCTGCATAGTTAGTACCGTCGAATGAAAGTAGGTAGCCCTTCGCACTGAGCAGATTCAGCGTTCCAATGACGTTGGTGTTGTAGTGCGCGATGAAGTTACCAAACTCGTTATTCCAGTCCGACGCCTGAACGACGTAACCGGTCGCCCGAGTCGTGAACCCGGTGTAAGTCGCTATCGCATAGCAAGGGATTGCTATCAGGAATAGCGCCAGAACCAGATATAGTTTTTTCATCGTGCGTAACCTCCACCACTGAGCGTATAAGCGAGTCCGTAGTAATCCAAGGCGTCGTCCGCTGAGCTGGAAATCAGTTCGACTTCCCAGAACTGTCCGTTGCCCGCTGGATTGAAGTCCAAAGGTTTGATGTGCTCCGACGGAAAAGCAGACAGTCCAAGCTGCCAGCTCCCGAGAGCCGTCTGCGCTACGATTGCGCCTGTGAGCGTAGCCTGCGGAGGCCTCGCTGCGATCTTTCTGAAGCCGCCACCTGATACCCGCTGATAAACGTTCGCGCGGATCTGACAGTGCTGATCACCGCCATCGGTGATGACAGTAATGTTGTGCATGCTCGCCGTCTGCGATGGGTTGCCCACCGTGATCAATGCCGACGTCATCTGCAGAATGATCGGGGTGGTGTCATGCAGCTTGCCGCTATACCAGGTCTGAAGCAGCCCGTCATAGCCGCCACCGTACTGAACGGATTTGAAGATGAACGAACAGGCTACAGATGTCCCGTCACGGGTGCTCCAGATTGGCTTGATGTTGCCGACTGCACTTTCGTCGTTGTTGTAATTGAGAACCAGTGCGTGTTTGCAAAGCCCGCCGTCACCAAGCATGGGGAGCCAGAACCAGATTTCTTGCGTCTTTGAGTGGTGGACTACGTGAGCCTTGTCCCAGTAGTCCTCATCGATCTGGTTGATCAGATCCTGAATAATGAAGCTCAGGCTGTTGGATGCCATCACTGCGTTAGCTAGCAGTGACGAGAATGTTTTGATGCCGGCAGTGGAGAGAAATATCAGCTCATTGCCGAACTTGGCATAAGCGCGATTGCTCGGGATGCCAAATTCTTGCGTCAGAATATGCAGGGCAAAGGTGCTGGCTCCGTTCCCGTCAATGATGAAGATGCCGTTCAGGCAGCCGCCGATTATGATCTGGTCGTTGTTCTGGTTGTTCAGCTGGTGGACGCGAATTGATCTTAACGGACCGAGCTCCGGCGAATAGGTGAAGCTGCCGCCATCGGTTTGCTGCTGTGGTGCATTCGTCTCAAAAGACTCAGGGTTGCCCGCTTTTGAGATGAGAATATCGAATGCGGTGCTTGCATCAGGAAAGCCCCCGAACACTGCGCGATCCCCAAAGATCTCGCAGAACTTAGGCGTGTTGTAGCTCTTGCTGTTGAACTGCACCGGCCAAGCTGTGGTTGATGAAGCTGCAGCCAGCGTGACCGTCGCCGTGTTAGTGCTTGTTCCGACCGCAAGGGTCAGAGTGAATCCGGTGACAGTCCGGCTCCAGGTGATGGACCCAAGGCTGGACGGAGACGTGATTGTAATGACGGCAGCGTTTGAAGTCGCAACGATGCCGGCAGCTGCATAAGCGTAGTGACTGTTGATAGCCGCTGCCAATGCTGCTGCCACTGTAGTAGTGGTGTCGCCAGTGACAGCTGTATAGGTTGCTGTAGCAGTCCCACCGGAGCCGACGCCAACAGCTAGCACGACCGTCGCGCCACCGCTGGATGACTGGGCAAAGACGACGGCTGCGGCTGCAGGATAACTGATAGTGACCACGTTGGTCGCAGCGATCGCGGTGATGCCGGCAGCTGCTAATCTCGGATTTGCGTTGATAAGCGCAGCCAGCCCGGTCGCCACCGTGGTGGTGGTTTCAGCTGCGCCGTAGGTGTAGGTGATACTCTCTTGCCCGGTCGTTGGAATTGCCGCACTTGTGAGCTGCACGGTCGCCGTGTTGGCCACGGTTGTGGAGCCACCGATGGTAGCTGTCTCTGTCGCGGTCACCGGAACGGCAGCAGTGATGGTTCCAATGTTGCCAGCAGCAACTGCTCCGCCGATTGTGGCGGTCTCGAGATTCTGCCCAGTCGAGAAAGTTATATTCAGGCTTCCTGGGTACGTGATTGACACCACGGGTCCGGACGAGGATGCCTTAACTCCGGCAGCCAGCAGCGTCGTGTTGGCGGTTATTGCAGCAGCCAGTCCGGCTGCAACCTTGTTAAGAGTGTCGCCAGCAACGACCGTATAGGACACACTGACGAGGTTGTTCAAAAAGGACGGGCTATTGAACGTTACCGAGGCAATGCTGCCGATACCCACAGTGCCACCAATTGTGGCGGTCTGCACGCTGAGACCATCGGTCCACGATAGTGAAGTCGCAACTGTGGGACTGGTGATTTTGATCGGCTGTGAGACGCCGTTGCAGTAGATCGTGATTGCCTTGCCTGATACAGGCGAATAGAATCCGCGCATGCAGGGCAAAGCTGTGGTGCTCAAGCCAGCTTGAAGTTCCGTCTCTGTCTGTGTCGTGGTGTTGTAGCTGTACAGCTTACTTCCGGCTTGAAAGAGCAGGGTCTGTACGCCAGCATTGTCGGTGTACTTACCGAAGTCCAGGAAGCCAGCGCCGCCGTTAAAGCTGCCCGCTCTCTGTCTGGTCCAGCCGATACCTCTAGTGGTCCACACTCCGCGCACAAACATGTGCAGGTTGTTAAGCACTCGGCATTGATCCGCGCCGCGCTCAAGGCTGGCCACGTTCGTCGCCAGCCCGCCCTTCGCCGTGAGTAATCCAGCCTGGAGGGATTTACCCATTTGGCTGAGCGGCGTTTGCGAAACAGGTGCGCGGCTGTCCGTCATTAGTCGATCACCGCACCGTTATCGTCAACTGATCGTGGGCTGTTATAGCCTCGATTGCTCCGTCTTCGACTAGGGAGCCTCATCATGCGGAATGCTCTATTCGCATCCGCCAATCTGCCGGCAACCAGTTTTACTTCGTTGGCGGCTTGTGCAGCCATTCCAGAGATACTGCCTTCCTTGCCTTCACCGAGTCCGCGCTCAACAAGGTCCCATGCGAATTCCCACAGGACATGCTCGTATTCCGGCGGCCAGAGAAGAACGCTGGTTGCGTTTGCTAGCGGGTACGCGTTCAGGGCTGCCTGATATTCCAGCTTGTAGTTTTGATCAGGGTTTGGATAGATACGAACCTTATGCACTGGTGATTCTTCGGTCCGGTCGATCGGCAGTAGAATCCAGTGAGATGGAGCACCCGTAGTGATTTTGCTTGGATCAGGGAAGTCCGCCATAAAATTGGCGTACTCGTAGTACCTCAGCGGTCGATTTTGCGCAGCAGCGGTTCCGGTCGTGATGTTGAAGAACCGCTCCGGGCGTATGTGCTCGGGGTTCATGCCGGTGTCCAGCGGATAGACAGACGTGCCTAAGGTAATAGGAAGCTCAATGCGCCTGGTGGCGAAGTGCTTGTACGCGCGGACAGACAGATGCAAGTGCGCGAGCTTGATGTAAGCCCGCGCTGCTCGCTGTGGTTTGCTTAGGACGCCGGTGGGATTGTTGAAGTCGTTAGCGCTCGCAATCGGATCGATTTGCGATAGCTCTAGGACCTCATTGGTCGCCGTCATCCAAGTACTGTTCGCCATACGACCTCATTCTTAGAAGTCGGTTGGTTCAAACTCGACTGTCACACAAACGCCTTTCGCCGCGGCACCTTGAGTACCTGCGCTGTATTCGCAATAGACCGATTGGGTGGCGGTCACTGCAAGGTCTGCGCCGGTAGCGGTCAGGGTCGCAACTTGTCCGGTGTTGGCGGTGGCTCCGTTCAAAGAGACTGAGGCGGCGTTAAGCATGGTGTTGCCAACGCTTGATGCCTTCAGAACTTTGATGGTGTTGGTGCCAGATATCGGATCCACTTCAGTCGCGTAGGTGACAGCTTTCACTATCCCTGCTCTTCCGAAGAAGAGCGATTGAGAATAGACAGTGGCGTTAGCCGCGGTGCTAGTATTCGGGGCAAGCAGCGCCCTGATTGTTTGGCGCTTAGCGCTGCCAGTTTGGATGTTGGCTGCAGTCAAAGGAGTGGTTAGGGTTACCGCTCCAGTGACGCCCAGGGTGCCACCAACGGCAACGTTGCCACTGTTGGTTACAGTGCCCGTGTTAGTTACAGCGCCGGTGTGAGTGCTGGTACCGGTAACCACTAAGTTACCGGTGACCGTCAGATGATTCTTAAGCTTGCTGACCGTGACCTGGGCTGCTTCCGATGGAAGCACCAGGCACATGGACGCAAGAAGGACAAGCAGAATCCGTTTCATGGTTATGCGAGTCCTTTGCTGCCGACCCAGCCTCTCCAGTCATGCCAGACGATGCCGTAGCTGTCTTTGCACTGGTGGAGAACGCAGAGTGAGTTCTGGTCATCACGCATCCATGTCTCTGGCTCTTCGCGCTCATAGAACACGTTTTCTGCCATGGAGATGTCGCGTACGTACCATTGAGTCTGGTTAAACGCCGTCGGAGCTTCAGCAAGCAAAGGCAAGCTGACTACTTCAACGTCGTACTCGCCGAACTGACCGCTGTACACGTTGACAGCGTTGTTCATCGTTTCTGGCTCGTGTGAGCTGCCTACGATTTGAAGCGCTTGCCGTGTGTTGTACGGAGGTACGACGAGCTGCAGCTTCGCCAAGTCGGATGGAAGAACGTCGCCGTTCTCATCGACCATGGTGAGCATTTTGGTCACAGCCTGGTCAAAGCTGTCGGTGTTGAGCGCGGCGGTGAGCAAGTTGTCACCGGAGGCAAACGGTCCGATTGGATTGACGAGAGTGTGTGAGCCGCTGAATACAGGCTGACCGTCCGGTGAAGTCACCGCAGCGAATCCGCCGTGGATGAACGTCATCGCGTCCTTGTACCGCTTGCGCTGCATGGCCTTACCGAGACCGAATGCACCCTTCTCAATTTCAGGGTAACGGTTGTCCCGCATGTACTCGTGGGAGATCTTGATCTCACCAGTGAGCGTGTCAGGAACGACGTAGCTGTTGTAACCACGTCTGACCGTCAAGCGATTGAGCGGAGCGCCTTCCTTGGTGATGGCGACAACAGACGGGTGCACGAATTGATCTACTTCAACCCGGCGCTTGTCGGTCTTCTCCATGCGATAGACGCGCTGCCATTTAGTGGCGTTTTTGAAACCGAGTCCAACCGTCTCTTTGAGGTTGTCCTCCATTTCGAGGATAAATTGGTCTCTTAATACGATAGACACTGGTGCGGTTCCTTACGTCACTACGAGAGATACGGAGCGGAGCTGTAAACGTTGTAGTTGGCAAGATCGACATCTTCGATCTTGTTCTGTCCACCGGACTTGCCTGCAACGCTCGGATCAAGAAGCAGTCCGCCCGCGAGGAACTTCACTGCAGTTGAACCCTTTGCGAACGGCACGACGCGAATAGTGTGGGTGGTGGTCAGTGCGATTGCGGCGCCTTCTGGACCTTGCGTAAAAGCAGTGTCGAGGTTGAGCGTATGCACGCCACCGGCGTAGGTAGACGAGGTTATCCTGCGGTGCTGGTTTAGCTCAACGCAGTAAACGGTGCCACCCGTAAAGTCGTCGTTAGCAGTCGTGGTGCCGTAAGTGACCAGACAAAGGGCAGTGTTCGCGTTAGCATTTGTGGCAGAGTTATTGATAGGTGGGGCCGCCGAGCCTTTCAATAAAGACTTGATGCTTAAGTCGCGTCCTTGAATCGGGATTGCAAGCGCGATTTGCTGCAATGTCGCATGACTCTTATCGAGCGGAGACGGGCGCACCTGCGATGCCAATGTCTCCAGCGCCTGGTAGATGTGGCTTGCTTTATCAGTGGCGCCAACTACTTCAAGGTGACCCTGCACGAGCTTGCAGGCCATGCCGAAAGTAAACTGAGTGTTGATTTTGGCGGGAATCCCTTCCGTAACAGAAACGCCAGCCGAGCGATCTTGGGCTACTTCAAATGTCATTCGGTCGGTTCCTTACCTAGTCCTTGTGAAAACGCTTGCTGCCTAACTTTTCGACAGCCTTCTGCTTGCCCTCGCGGAACGTGCGAACTCCACGCAATGCAAACTCTTTGGCTTCTTTGCTCTCTGGGCGCATTCCTGCACGCTGAGCGGTTGAAATTTTTGCGTTATAGAGGCTCAACTCGCGGCCTTTCAGCTCGGTTGGATCCTCCGAGATGCCTTCACCGTCTTCGCTACCCACAGGCAGCTTGCCGTTTCCGGCTGCATCACTCTTGTTCAAGCCAGTAGGTCCTTTTACAGCCTTGTCGATACCTCTGAACTTGTTAAACTTGTTCACTTCAGCAAGTGACAACTTCTTAGCCAGCGAGTGATCGAAGACACCGGTCTGGTAGAAATTTCTGATTGACGGTTCGTTCTCAGACTTCTGGTACAACTCGCGTAGGACGCCGTCCTTGAGTGTTTCTCTGAAGCCTTGGAGTGCGGCGTCGTCGCCAATGTAGGCATCAACAGCTGCATAGATGTGGTTGAGTGCTTCGGCATTGCGGGTCTGGACTGTGACCTGTCCAAGCGCTTGCTCGTGGTCAGCCTTCAGCTGAGCGGTGAGCTTCTTGCCGTAAGCGTCGAAAAGCTTTTTGACACCAGCGAACGCGCCTTCGCCGCCCTCGGTGTTGGCTGCCATTTCTGCGATGGCGGCTTGAAAGTGGTCAACTTCTGAGCCGGCTGCAGCAGCCTGTGCTCCCGGAGTAATGACCAATCCGTTTGCTTTTAAACTCTGTGAGAATGCATTAGCAATCGCGTTGGCGTCAACGACGGGTGCTGTATTCTCAGTTCCTTCTGTTATTGGCATGTACTACCTTCTTGTAACGGTCCGGGTCGGCGCTTCTTGCTTGACTGGTGCGGCGGCAATCATTTCAACGGTGACAAATGTCTTGTCGATTAACCATTTCATCGCCGTGTAGGTTTCCCATTGAATGCGTTCTTCTTCGGTCTTCGGCGGCCGGCATGCGTATTCCGAAAGGAATACCGATGCAACGTCTTTAGCGTATTTCCAGCCGGGGAGTGACACAAGGCGTAGGAATTCTTCCCGCCGAATTTTTAGCCGCTCAAGCTGCTCCTCTTGATCCGGAGTCAATACGCTGAGCTTGTTCGATCTCGCCTGGTCCTGCATTGAATCCCTGTACCTGTTGCGCTATTGCCTGCATTACCTGTGGGTTCTGCATCCCTTGTTGAATTGCTGCCATCTGTACTTGCGGGTTGGTGGCAACAGCCTCCTCTGGTGTCATCTCCAGTTCAGGCGGCAGATTGATATTCAGCTTGCGTCCGAGCTTCTGAGCAATGAATAGCTTCACTGCGCTGGCCCAGGGGTCTTGGATCTGCGAAGCGATCTGGAACATCTGCAGCATGTTCTGTGTTTCTTGCTGCCGGTTTAGCTGCCCGTTGATGCCGCGCACTTGAATGCCGCGCTTGACTTGCAGATCTTTAATGCTCAATTGAGCCTGGATAACTCGGTCGCCCAGGTACTTCTCAAACTCGATGATGCTCGGGTTGTCATCGGAAGGCATCATATTCTGCGTTGACAGCTCATAGATGCCCTGACAGAGCGAGGTCAGAAGCTCGTTCAGGTTCTCGGCTTGGTTGTCGAGGAAGAAGCTGCCGCTGGTTACGTCGCGGTTTACTTCTGTAGCAGTCTTAGCTTTGGACATTGACCGAGCGCCGTTATCCGGTGCCAGTCCGTCCACGCCTGCAGCTGCCCGCAATTCTTCAGCGTAGAAGCGCAGCACCTGCTCGCCGAGCATGGTTCCTTGCTCGTAGCCTGGTACGCTCTTAATCACGTCCAGCCCGAGTGGATTGTCTAGTACGGGGATGGCTCCGCCGGCACCGAAGTCCAGTTCTTCTGGATCGCGGAACGCCGATTCAAGCAGCAGCTTCGGCGGCATGATGGAGTGCGTTGCACCCGTGATCATCAACAGCTGCAGGAAGTTCTTCTGGTTGTACTTGGATACTTGGAACTCTACGCCAGACAGCCCGTACGGTGTTGGAACGAACCAATCAACGTAGTGGTCCATCAGCAAGTGATTCAGCCCGGTTGGGTTTTCTTCGACCTTGATGATGTGCGGGCGGAAGCCCTTCGATGACAGGGCAAGGTGGACATACGTGTCGAAAAGCTCAATGCCGTCGTCTGTCTTGTAGTACGGCAGGTAGAAGATATAGACCGGCACCAGCTTGACGCCGGACTTCATAGCCGTTGTAGGAGCACCGAATATGCGCTGAGAAGCAGGACGCCAGCCAGCTAGATCTCGGTTATGGTAAATTTCGGACAGCTCAAATGGCTCGATGTCTTCGAGGTTTGAATACACTGGCTCGTCGTTATCATCGACCTCGGACTGCAGCATCGCTAAGTGGCGGAAGCGTTGCAGGATTGTTGTTGGTCTGCGGGCGTTAATGACGTCGGTAAAGGGCTCGACCCATACGTCAAAAAAGTCGATCGGCGTGACTACAGGACCGTTGTACAGGACCTCTTTCGCGCGTCCCATTGAGAATTTTCTGGCTGCACTTGGTGGCAGCCCTTGCTCTTCTAAGAACTTCTTGATCTCGTGGCTGTGCTCAGCCTTGGTTATTCTGCGGAGCCTGTACTCAGTCTGCCAGTCAAAGTGGAGGTAAGTGCTGCCTCGCACGTAGCCCTGCTTGATGGTGCGTTGCACGTTGCGGCGGGTTCTCGCCTTGTGGTGCAAGAACATCTGCCAGTCCTGAATCGAATCAACAGTGCCTGGTGGTTCCTGCTCTGAGCATGAAGTCACGCTGAGCCATGGATCGTTACGAGGCATGAGCGACAGCGCAAGCCTGATGGATACGAGGTTGGCGTTGTCGTGGATGTCGGATTCACCGAACTCACCGTCTTCAATCAGCTCAGCTGCGCCGGTGTCTGGAATGAATCGCTTGCAAAGATAGGCGTCGTCACTTTCTCTGACGAACTGCTCACGGCTGCGACGGGCGTCGTGACAATACAGCTTGAAATTCCAAAGGTCATTGGCGAACTTCTTACCCCAGGCGGATTTGAAGGACGGCAGTTTAGATTGTTGGAATATGTACTTAGGCATATCGTCTCTTGCCTTGGCTAGGCCGCCATGATTTTTTTCCACGGCCCGGCTTTGTCGCGGCCGTTCGATCAGTATTCTCTTTGGAATACGAATAGAACGCCTTGATAGCGAACATACCATGGCAGTCAACTACATCCGTGTGAGGACGAGACTGCACGATTTCGCCCTCTAATTCCTGCCCGCGTTCGTCTGTAGGGCGGCGGTACTTGCCTTTGAAGGCGTCCACTGTGTGCGGGCAAGTGTCTGGATTGATCAGCAGCCTTGGCGTTAGCTTGCCTTCCTCCAGTTCAATTTCTTCGCGCATTGCATCGCCAAGCAGCTCGATACGCTTCTCTCGGCGTTCGTGCGACTGGATCGCGTACATGAATGCGCTCTGAACTCTGATCTTGAAATGCTTCTTCAGTAGCTCAAATTCAGTTTCTTCCTTGCGCTGAGAGGACAGCTGCTGCCTGCTTCCGTAAGGGTCGCCGATGTCGATAATTTCCCAGGCATTGAAATGCTGCTCAGTGATCCGTAGCGCGTGCTCGGCAACCTTGTACAGCAGCGTCTCACCGCTCCCAATGTCTTCGACGTTCTTGGTCAGCTCGTGGAGTAGCAGCAGTCGCCCGTGACGGTCAACCTGTCCCCAGGTCACGGCAAAGGTCAGACCGGGGTCCCAAGATCTGTAGATAACCTGAACGCGGTCGTCAGGACGCAGCCCTGGTATGCAGCTTTCGTCAGCGCGGAACATCTTGAATACACGCCCGCCACTAGCGTTTTCGTGGTCGCGAAGGTATTCCTTAGCCACGACCCGTAAGCTGTTGGTCTTAAGAACGTTGTCCATATACGGGCTACTGAGCGTGCCGTCAAGGCGGTAGTACAGCCCTTTGGCATAGTCTGGGTGCTTCCACCAGTCCAGTTCGAATACGTGGAACTGCTCGCCGTCCAGGTGGCGCACAAGGTGGAAGAACTTGCAGTTAGGCGTATCTGGTGTGGAGAAGATGAAGCGGATCCGGACGGTGCCGGCCGCAGCTTCCCAGCAAGGATAATCGTGCTCAACGAAAGCAAATTCATCGCCGAGCCAGATGAGTCCACGACCTTGGCGCATGCCGTTGCCGTCCGGAGCAACGGTAGCAATCTGCCCGCCGTTACCGAAGGACATGAGCCCGGTCTTGTTCTGCGAATCGTTTTGGTAATTGAATGTGGTGGGGAATAGCCAAGGGTGGCTTTCCCACTGATGCCTGACTTGCCAGCGAAGACGCTCCATCGGAGTGTTCATGTCTTCTTTCTTGTCAGCGTCAGCTTTGGACTTGGACGTGACGATTGTCGAGATGCCGTGGAACTGGGCGAACCATTGGCAGACAAGCAGACCAGTGAAGGTGGCTGTCATCTTTCGGGCTTTGTCAGCGCCACCGTTCCAGCGGTAGTTAGGATCCGCTACAGCCAGCCAGACCTGACGCACCATCTCCAGCGCCATTTCTTTCTGGAACTCGTACAGCACCAACGGCAGGCGCTTTAGTTCGCCTACGGTTTGTTCATCAGCTGCCCAGCAGAAGTGCTCCGCCCAGAAAACAAAGTCAGAAGCGCACCGCTTCTTCATTTCCTCCTCTATTTCGGGTTTGCTCCGAAGGAGGATGTCTAGAGTGATGCGCTTCTTTTTGTTTGCGAGTAGATCAGGCTGCGGGGGTTGCTTCGGTACTTGACGCGTTATCATCGTCCGCTTCGGCTTCCTTTTCCTCTGGCTCGTCCTTCTTCGGTTCAGCCTTCTTGCTGATCTCGATGATTTGGTCGATGATCAGACTGAGGTCGAGGATCGGCTCCCACTTGCCTGCGCGGACTTGCTCGTCATCCTCAAGCATTGGATTGTGGACGAACATCTCAACATCAGACTCGACAAGAACGCCACCGGACAAGCCGTCAGAGAAGCCGACAAGATTGGCGGTGCCTTTCTTGCTTACTGCGGTGACGATTGCAAAGATCCGAACGCGATCATTCCACCAGAACCATGCGAACTTGGAGCCAAGCTCCTTCACGGTCTTGTTCACGATCGCTTGCTGGCTTTCGAGTCTGTTCAGCCGCTTCTGCAGCTCAAACATTGTGATTGCGCCAGCCATTACTTGCCCTTCTTTTTGCTGCCACCGCGGGTCTTAAAATCGCCCGAGCTGGATGAGGGAGACATTTTGTTCTGTCCCTTCTCTTCCATCTTCTGGATACGGGGCGGGGTGTCCTTCTTCTTGCTTTTCTTCTTAGCCATGCGAACTCCATGGGGTGTAAACCGTATCCCCACGGTATCGGCAGGCATTGAGTCAAGCAACGCGTCTAGGTTTTCTGCTTCGGAAAAATGGATCCAAAGATCGTCGGCCCAGCTTTTTCGCGTCGCTTCTCTTTGATGAAAGCGGCAGCACGTGGAGACTTGCCGGGCAAAGTGGAATTCATGACAGCATCGAATGGTCCGAAGCCTTGGAATTTTTTACGACCAAGCAGGCTGTTGCCGCCAAGTAGACCCTGCGCTGGATTGGCTGCATGAGCATATACAGTCTCTTCTCCAGCCTGCGCATTCTGTGCTTGCCCGACCATGCGTCCCATTTGCGCACCACCACCACCGAGGATCACGGACAGTCCCATGAGGAGCGCAATCTTTCCAACCTTGTCCCACTTCCGTCCTGCAAGCGCTTGCCCGAGGCTTTCTACTTGGGTCACTATCAGGTTAGCTTGAGCACCGCTGAGCAGTGGCAACAGGTCAACTTTCATCTTATCGACGAGGTCTCGCCCGATTATGTGCGAAATCGGGTTGTAATCGTCCAGCACGTCTTGCACTGTATATAGCAGCGCTCTTGTTTCAGCGGTGCCGTACTCCATCGCCCATTCAAGCTCTTTGTTGATGGCACTACGTCCGGCGAACAAGGCCTGCGCAGTCAGGAATGTGCCGATCGCACCGTAATTTCCTTCTGAAGACCATTGCTTGAGCAGCCTAGCCACGCGGTAAGGCTGGGATGCAAACTGAACGACATAGCGCATAGCTGGATTTGCCTGGATGGGATCCTTGTCGAGCCCCATCGAGCCTGTGCCGGTGATGTCCATGGTGGATTGCAAGGCTTCTACATAGCCCTTAACGGTCTCATCCAGGGACAGCTTACTGTTGGCCATGTCGCGGAGGTACTGCTCTCCACCGCCCTTGTATTTGATTTTGTCGCCCTGGTGCATGATGGATGCCGCAAGGCTGTCCTGAAAGTTCCAGGACTCGGACGGCAGGTCTGGGAGCTTCCCGCGGAAGTCCTTGAGTGCGTTCTTTGTTTTGCCGTACAGCGTTTCTTCAATGCCCTTGGCTGGTGGTCCACTCAGTCTGGAAGTCTCTGCGCGTAGTTCACCCAAAGGACCTTTTGCTTCATGACTGCGGATGAAGTTTTGAACGCCCTTGTCCGTCTGCAGGAGGTACTTAGCTTTCACGATATTCATGAAGCCAGCGCGAGCACTGCCCACTACCAGTGGATCCAGTAAGTTCAGCGCATGGTAGGGAACGTTCCACTTGAACACGTAGTCATACAGCGCGTTCGTGATGTAGCGTCCGGCCTGACCGAACGTGTTGACGCCCTCAGTCGAACTAGCACCAGTCAAGGCTCTATGCAAGTCGTTCAGCACGTCTAGTGTGTGCTTGGCGCTTCCAGGTATGCTGGTCGGATCTCCGTAGTATTCGACGATCTTGTCCATGTCAGCTTTGACGTTCTTCGCGGATTCCTGACGGATGGCGCGTCTAGTGGCTAAGTAGTTCCGTTGCTTTGAATCGAATACATTTAGCCCGTCTGCCCCTGTGCGAATAGCTTCCGGCGTCATGGTCAGGGATTTATCAACAAGGAACTCCTGCGAGGGGTCGAACTTGAGGCCCCGGCCGAAGATGGTTTCTTTTGCGATGCCTTCCCAGATTTTTTTATGAAGGTCAGCGCTGTGATCCTTCACAATGTCGAGCGTTCTGCGCAGCGTGAATAAGCGGCTGATTACATCGGCATCCTGTGCAAAGTCTTTGACCTTGTCACTCTTGAGCGCTCCCTCTGCAATGGCTTCGGTAGCTGGATCAACCTTGCTGCCGAACGCTTTCTGTACTCCGGCTTCGATGTCGGCCGTTGTGTATCGCTTGCCCAGTTTCGCTTTTGGTATCAACGGTCCAAGCACTGAAGCCTGCGATATACCAGACGGCTGGAAGGATTTCAGAAACGTCTTGATGCCTGTGATCAGGTGATTGACTTCTTCTCGCTTCGGTACGTGCTGCTTGTCACGGACTGCGTTGGCTTCTGTCTCTAGCGGGCTACGTTGTTTCGGAACCGCGCGAATATTTACATCACCCTGAATGTGAGGGATGTTCACGGAGGATGGAATCTCACCGGATTCCATGCCGGATTGGAGACGAGGGACTACCGTATCTCGAGCAGCCTGATATTTTTTGTTTGTCGCTTGAAGCTTCATGTACGCGTCATGAACTTTCTGCGCGGCCAGCATTTGATCGCTGGGCAGTTTCACTGGCTCGGCTTGGTACTTCTTGCCGTTCTGCACTTCAAGCTGAACGTTCTCCGGCCGCTCGGCAAGCGCTTCTGCGGACATGCGTTCGATTTCTTCGATGTACCGTGCGTCGTACCGGGTGTTCTTCGCTGCTGTGAGCTGGTCCTGTGGAATCAGTTTCAATTGCTGGAAGGACTCGTGAGCCGCGCGAAAGTCGGCCTCAGCCTGGTCCCGCTCGTGCTTCGCTTCGGCTAGCTTACCCAGCTGTGTCCGCGTTTCTGGAGCTACGGTATCTGGAATCGCTTGTCCGTTCTCCATGACTTGCGCCCGAAAGTCGTCAGGCGTTTCTGCCTGCGGCTGAGGCTGGTGTCCTTTGGTCGCCTTGGTGGTTCCAGCGTTCAGATTATCTGAAACAGCCTGAGCCTGCCCCAGCGTTCTCTTGCTGCTGCTCTTGATCGCTCCAGTTTCGGTGTCGATGATCTCGTGATAGCCGGCCTTAGCTTTGGCGGGGTCAGCACTTCGTTGTGCTATGTAGCGCGGTTGTCCTTCCGCTTGTCCAGAAGTCTCCGGCGCTGCTGGCTGTTCTGGGGCTTTGGATATATCTTGATGACTTGACGCTTGGTTCGGATCAAAGCCTTCAAATGGTTGCATCTGACTAGGCACGATCTCGCCTGGTTGCGGCACGGAGGATTGTCCAAGACCGCGCGGCTCGGTGTTGCCTGCTGGCTGCTGATCAACCATCGAGCGTCGAGCGATCTCGCCGGTTACGTCCGGACTCGGTCCCATACCTTCAGCCCATACTTGCGGCTGCGGCTCTGCGTGGCTCGGTCCGGCAACAACAGCATCCTCTGTGATCGCGTTGATGATGGCTTGCTTAACGTCCGCCGGCGTCGTTGGATCTGCCAGCGCTTCTGTGATTTCTTCGTGCGACATTTGATTGCCGCCCACGTTCAAGCGACTGCGCTCCGGTGTAAGTGAGCGAGCTCCAGGCAGACCTCGATCCACTGCAGCTTGATCAACGCTCAGAATGTCTCTATTGGCGGCGTCCACTTCTCCAGTAGGAGCCGCTGCGCCTGTTGCGATCTGCTGATCACGGGCATTGAGCGCAGCGTGAACTTTGTCTTTGAACTTCTGCGGCGTGTTTGGATCGGCTAGACGGTCATGCGCAACATCGACGTGCACTTTGTGTCCGTCAACTTCGATGTGATCCGGTACGTCGCCTACAGGGTTTCGTGCTGTAGCGTTCTTCTCGCTGGCGGCTTTTGCCGCATTACCTTTGTTCACCATAATGCCATGCGCGGCGCCGAACATTGCGCCGGCGGCCATGGAATCTACTCCGGCCTTCAATGCTGGTTGTGCGTGAAGTCCTTTGATCTTGCCTGTCTTAGCTTGCTCTCGTTGACGTTCCGAAGCTTGTTCCGCTAGATTGCTTTCCGCGCCATACAGAGCTGCGTTGATAACACCCTCTGCCATTTTCTGGGCAAATGGTACTTTCTTCATGACGCCGAGCGTGACGCCTGGAATCTTCCCGGTGGCGCCGAGCCCTAGCTGACCGAGTGTCTGCCCTACGCCAGCGTTTGCAGGATAGGCTTTCAGCAGCGGATCAAAAGGCCTTTGGATAGCTTCCTTCACTGCTACTGGCTTGTTCTCGTCGCGCCCTGCTAGAACGTTCAGAGTGCGCGTACCCATGTCGATAGATTTGCGAATGCCCGCAGTGAAGTCAATAGGGCTGTCTGGAATCTGTCCCGCTTGTTGCTGCCTGGTGAGCTGGTTGCTCAGGTTCACTGCACCCTGCGGAATATCCACAATGCCTGGAATGATATTGGCCAGCATTGCTAGCAGTGCTTCAGGTCCATGCCGTCCGATTTCTTCACCAGCGCGTTCAGCATCGCCGAGCACTGGAATATGGCTGATCAGCTCACCGCCCTTATTCACAAAATTTTCAGCGGTCGCCTTAAGACTGTGACCCAATCCGGCAATGTTCTCGCCTACTTTCTGCGCTGGTGTTCGTGGCTCACCAAGCTCCAATGGAAGCGGTTTGTTTGGTACGCGGAATGGTGGCGTTCCGTGAGCAACGGGCAGTGCGGTCGGCGCTGCAGCAGTTGGTGCTGCTGGCTGCGCAAACAGCGAATCGTAGGGGTTAGCTGGTTGCGCGGGCTGTGGCTGCTGTTCAAACAGCGCGTCATACGGATTGCTTGCTCCCTGTTGCGGCATCGCAGCAAGAGCACCCGTAGGCACGGGCATTGGTGGCGGTGGTGGGATCATTTGGTTCTTTGGATTTGCCACTAGATCGTAGGGGTTAGCTGGTTGCGCGGGCTGTGGCTGCTGTTCAAACAGCGCGTCATACGGATTGCTTGCTCCCTGTTGCGGCATCGCAGCAAGAGCACCCGTAGGCACGGGCATTGGTGGCGGTGGTGGGATCATTTGGTTCTTTGGATTTGCCACTAGATCCCCTTCGCGGCTTTAATCGCTTGTTCGTAAGTCATGCCGCCTTTACGGATTGCAGCATCAATAAACATTGCTTTTGCCCGATCGGGACTGTGCCCTTGCTGCTGAGCAATGGATTGGAACTGTGGCTTAAATGATGTCGCCGGTGCTGCTGCTTGAGCTGCAGGCTGTGCAGGCGCAGCAGTCGGCATCGAGTTTGCGAACTGGTCAACGTTGAAGTAATTCTGCTCGGTCGGCTCGGAGCTTTCCAGTGGTTCTGATGAATTGCCAATGGTGCGCGCTTTGGTGTCATTGTAGATTTTGAGTTGTTGCGCTATCTGCTGGGCGAACTGGCTCTGCCTGATATCTTGCCCGCGAGCTTGCATCTGTGCAGATAGAATTGCGAGCTGCTTCTTCAGCTCCAGCTCTTCCGCGTCATCTTTTATGATTTGTGCCAGCCGTCCCTCATTCACGGCAATGCCGCGCGCTCTCAATGCTTGATTGCCTTCAGAGGTTTTAGTGATTTGTGCCAGCCGTCCCTCATTCACGGCAATGCCGCGCGCTCTCAATGCTTGATTGCCTTCAGAGGTTTCAGTGAGTCGGCTTTCGGTATCGCCCCACTTCTTCACCAGTTGTCCATGATAGCTGTGCGTTTCGTCCAGCTCGGCTTGCTTTTGCGCTTGGTCTGTCGCCTTCTGTTGAGCTTTGATCATTGCTTGGTACATTGCTTGGTATGGCTTATATCCGATCGTATTGCCAATGTCTGTCAAGCCTTTCAGTACGTCAACATAGTGCTTTTCTTCTTGTATTTTCCGCATTCGGTTGTTCTGGATTTCTTGCTGCGTATCTTTGATCATTTGAACTCCAGCCGAGCTGGTCCCCGCTCCGCCAAAGAGGGCGAGTGCGGGAGCAATCGTGCTGGCGAAAATTTGAGCACCCGTTTCGCTAGCTCGACCTCGTCGTAGCGATTTTTCATAGTCCGCCGCTGCCTGGTCAGCGAGCTTAGCGATTCTTTCTTGCCGCGCTGGATCAGCCATCGGACCCGGACCGGCTTGGGGTTGCATAGGGAAATAAGGAAGCGCTGGATCAGCCATCGGACCCGGACCGGCTTGGGGTTGCATAGGGAAATAAGGAAGCCCTGGCATGTACCCTTGCGGGTAAGCTTCAGCGGTAGTCGTAAAGCCGTGAGCCTGCGTCGGTTGTTGTACCGCCGCAGTTGATGCTTGTGGTGGCGGGAAGGTTGATGCTTGTGGTGGCGGGAAGGTTGGCAATCCGAGAGTCTGCATCTTACTGAATTCCTATAGCGCCGGTGTTGCCCGCATACGGATTGATGGATATCGGTCCCATCGTAAGCGGACCGCCTGCGCTTCCAAGTGAACTTCCAGATCCGCCACCCCCGAAGCCAAGGAACCTGCCAACGTTGCCGAAGGCGCTACCCACAGTGTTTCCGAGCGTTGCACCGGGATTGCTGTTCAGATATCCCATGCCTCCACTCGCTAGCCCAAACGGGCCTTTAGCAATACCCAGAGCCCCGTAACCCTTATTGAAGGAATTTTCTTTCTGCTGGTTGTACTGCTGCATTTGATTGCCGTAGTTGTTCAAGCCATAGTTGTTCCGCATGCCGGCGTTGCCCATGTTGTAGTTGTTCATGGCATTGGAATTGTTCATGTTGAAGTTGTTCTGCATGCCAGCGCTGTTCATGTTGTAGTTGTTTTGCGCGTAGGCTCCTTGCTGCTGCAGTCTAGCTACTACCAATCCGCGATTAACGTCCATCTGATTCTGCTCAGAAGCAACGCGGGGACCGCCGTTGAAGTAACTCGTACGGCCTTGCAGCTGATTGCCGAACAGTTGCTGGGCAAAGCCTAAGCCGGCACCGAACTTGTCTTGCGCGCCCTGAGCTGCGGCCTGCCCAAGTGCGGCACCACCAAAGCTGCCGTACTGTTGCCCGTTCTGTGTCAGTTTGGACTGCAGTGCAGCCATAACTGGTGCTACGTTCTGGTTGAAGTAGTTATCACCGTATTGTCCTAACAGCTGAGGGTTCATTGGGTCGCGGTTGAGCTGCAGCCACTTGGGGAGCCCCGCCTCCAATGATCCGCCGATGTTCATCACGTCCTGCGGGGAGTACGCTCCTGGAACCATCATCTGCGGGTTCGGTGCTTCCTGGTACGGACTCGGGTTCGTATACTGCGGGCTCTGGTAGCTCGGCGCTGGACTGTAGGTCGGAGGCTTCGGAATCTTGGGGCCCATTAGACAGACTTTCCCCTGCATTAGGTGCAAAATAGGCTGGGTTTAGCAGCTCTAAAAGCACAGTATCGTAGGGTATGCCGTCATGCAACGCGTCACCGGGTGAGACTCCGATCGCAACGAAGCCGATCGCAATCGCTGCCCTGCCGGCGGCTAGATTCGCACCAGTGATATTTGCTTTCAGCTTCTGTAGTCCAAGGCCGAACGGTCCGAACGGAGCAAAGGCGTAATCAACGATTAGCTCCTTTCCGATCGCGTGAGTGACCGCTCTGTTGCCGCGGAAGGGTGGGCTGACCCATGCATCAAATGTGCCATGCCGCCCGGGCAGGATCTGGTTGATGGACAGGAACGCCACCAGGGCTTCGCCAAGAAAACAAAAATAGACCTCGCCGTTGCTAAGCAAGTTCATCACCATGTCTACAGGTGTCATTTGCCTGTAAGCGTCATCGAGAAAAAACGGTTCCTTTGCGATAAGCTCCAGCACTGGTGCGTACTGCTCAACGCCTCTGCGGAGCTTGACCACTTGGAATGGATCGCTAGTCTTGCGGAAGCCGCTGAATCGCTTGATCTCGGGCTTTAGTTGGCTTTCGGACATATTTCCTCCACTACATTCGGCTCTCTGCGGCCGCAATGCTCACACGTAAACCACAGTTTCGCCATGCCGGTCTTTGCTTCCGGCTCGTACTTGCCTTTCCACTTGTGCTTGACCGGGTCTGACTTCTCCGGTCGTCCGCCAAGTTCAAACACGTGACCGAAGCCAACCATGTCTGGACCCTTTGGGTTCTTCTTCATCGTTGCTGCTTCGCCGAGCGTCTTGCCAAACAGCTTGGACACTTGCGTTGGTGTCATCGGCAGATCTGTATGCTCAGAGATAGCCGCAATGCCTTTCGCTGGAACCTTCACTGAATCTGGATTTATAGTTGCCGCCACGTCAATCACGTCGTTGTTCTTGGTGAGCAGCAGCTTTCCTTCCGTTTCCATCGAGGCCAGCATTTCAACTTTTACGGACTCGTTGCCGTTCAGGTAGCGGTCCATCATGGCTTCATCCATCTGCAAACTAATAGATTGGCTCTTCTCCGTAATCCTGAGCGAGACGCCACCGGAACCGCCCGAACTCTCCAGCTCCTTCGCAATCTTGTAAGCAAACGGCAGGTAAGTGGAGAGTAGTGCAGCCTTGTCTCTTTTCAGGGTGCCTTTGATGACACCGTTGATAACCTTTTCGGTCAGAGCCTGAACGTCTTTTCGTGTCTTGGTTGGGAAGTAATCGAACTCGAATTCTTCAACAAGAGCTACCTGCTTTGCTACTGCAAGCTTCCGCTTTTCTTGCGACTCCTTGAGCCGTCCGGAATGAAAGCTGCAGTACGGAGAATCCGTGATGTGGAATCCTCCGCACTTGCTGCCGTCTTCCTTGTCGGCGCTGCAGCGCTTATCGTCGTCTAGCAGTTCTAGCTGGTTGTTTGGCATTCGCCTTCTTCGCTGGTTGCTCTGGCTCTGGTTCCGGTGCTGGCAGCGTCGGATGCTTCATTTCTTTCAGCTCGTTCAGGATCGCTTGCTGTCCCTGGGCAATCATGGTGAGTGCCTGGGCAAGTGCGTCCATCGGTGCCACAGCTGCAGCTGGTGCGGCTGCTTTTGCTACAGGCTGCGCTGCTGATTCTGGTACGTCGTGCGTCCCAAGCTCTTTGTCCACCGCGTCATTGTGCGCCTTGATTAGAACTGCGCACTTACTGCAGGCGTTGTGCTGGTCGATATGACCATCAATCCACATCGCATGGATCAGCTCGGGCTGAGCACCATACACTTGCTCGCCGCAGTTCGTGCACTTGTTCCCAAAGTAAACAGTGTTGTCGCGCATTGCATCGCGGCTCGATGTCATTCTTGCACCTTCCAGTATTGAACGCCTTTGATCTTCTTGCCGAGCGCCGCGGTTACTTCGCGGACGGCATGGAAGGCGCTGGCAATGTTGTGACGGCGGGCAGCTTTAGCGGCTTCAGCGTGGCGGCGGCAGATGTCGTCTACCTTCTCCAGCATTACTGCAGCTTCGGCTTCCAGTTGGTCGAGGTATCCGGCCTCAAGATCCGTATCCGGCAAATCCTCCGGTTCCGAATCCGTTGAGGAAGATTCTGAGGGCTCGTTGCTCTGCGCGTCTTCGGACTCGACACCAGGTACATCCGACTCCCCCGAGTCGAGCTTAGCTTCAACCTCGCGCTCTTTGATTTCTTCTTCGGAAAGTGGGTCAGTCACATGTGCACCTGGTGTGTCAGGAATTGCCTTTTTTCGGCGCTTCTTTGGGGCTTGGTCCTCGGTAGCCATAAATTCTCCCTTCGTGTTTCAGTTCGTTGATCATCGGTGTGATCTTGTCCAAGTCCTTGCCTTGCAGCAAGTTCAGTACAGTCTGGCGACAATTCTCGGGGTCGTACCCGAGGTGCTTAGCGATCGTCTCAAAGATTGGCGTATGAACCCACGCAACAATGCGATCGTGAGCCCGTGCCTTCGCTGCTTCCGCATCAAAGCTTCTGTTTCCGCCACACACTTTGAATCGATTGGTATAGTCCGTCGCATAAGCGTGAGCGTCACGTAGAGTCTGGTAAAGAAGCTCGCGCGCCATGCGGAGGTAAGACTGGTCGATTGCGTTCTGTGCTGCGGCATGGCGGATCGCCTCGTCTTTCGAGCTGAAAACGTGCTGCGCTTCCGGTTTTCTCTCCACTACTGCGCTCCCGTATTCCATACGGCATATCATTGTGCTGCTAGTCGTCACGATGTGCAAGGGCCTCGTCAGCTAATTTGTAAACCCTACTGGGACCGTGCCCGCTGGCTGCAAATGCCATGGCAAAGCGGTCACGTAGTGCCATCTTCGGCTCTTTCACAACAGCCTCGTCTTCCAAGAGCTGTCCGCGCTTGAATTCTGCGTGTGACACCGGAGCGGAAAGCACTTTCTTGGCTTCCTTTTCCGCTTTGATCAGCTCTTCTTTCAGGTCGTTGTGGTTCATAAGTTCTCCGCAGGTGTGTCTGCAATTACTACGCCTGCCTTCACACTCTCCGTGATTTCGTGCGCAATAGAGCACAGGGTGGTGCTGAGTATCAATGTCACCAGAATTATGGTGACTGCTTTATCGGTGCCACTCATACAAGCGTTTTCAACCTCCGTAGGGCGACGTTAGCCAGCTCGCGCCCGTAGCCGAGCAGTAGTTTTCGGTCGAAGCCCTTCATGTCGAAGTCCAGGAGCCCTATGCCGAGCTTCTTGTCTGGCTTGACTATGATCACTTCGATTTTTTTGAAGCCTGGAACTTCGTTTAGCTTCTCCACCATGTACAGTTCGCGGGTCAGGTAGCCGTATTCAGGCGCAGCAAGCATGAATTCCGCCATATCCATCACGTTTTTGATGGGGCGATCTTCAGGAATGGTAGGCATGAGCAGAATCAGCCTGTCGCAGCCTTCTTTGATAGCGCCGGCAATGCCGTAGTTGTTCAAAATGCCGCCGTCTACGAAGCCGTTAAGCGGTGGAAACGCGATAGGGCAGGCGGTTGACTCCATCAGGAAGTCTTCCAGCCAGCTAGCATGCCACATTGGGCTGTTCAGGTGCTTTTGCGCAGCATACATGCCTGAAATTCGCGTAGTTGCGACGAAAAAAGGCTTAGGATTGGCTTTTAGCTTGGCAATATCCAATCGTTTCCGCAGGTTTTCCCGCATTGGACGGTTATCGTACAGGCAAGCTTCTGGCGTGAACAGTTTCCAAGGTGCCCAGCTGTACACGTCTTTGTTTTTGACCGACATCCACAGCTGGATCATCTCATCGACCATGCCGGCATGAAGCATGGCGCCGTTCAAGCTGCCGACCGATACTCCAAACAGCATATCGTACTGCAGCCCGAGGTCGTGGAAGGCTTGAATCATTCCAGCCTGGACGATACCGCGGGCACCGCCGCCGCTAAGCAAGAGAGCTGTCTTCATTCGGTGGTTTTTCCTCCAAACAGTTTGAACGTGGGCGGTTTTTCTGGTTGCACTGTTAGCTTGTCGCCTTCGATTGAAAGCTCCAGCTCTGTTTCGCCTGCTTTCCAGCCAAGCTGCTCAAGCAAGATCGGCGGCACCACAATCGCGGTGCTGTTTCCACACTTTGACAATTTGCGCGTGACGCTGCTCACTGGAGATAGACTCCTTTCGAGGCAAAATATTCCTCAAGGTTCTTTACGCGCTGCTCAAGTGGCAGCTGCGCGGGCCTGGCAAAGTGTTCGCGGAGTAGCTGATTCACTAGGGCCGTCTTGTTCCGGACTGGCTTGAGCAACTCAAAAACGTCGTCATCGACAAGTACTGCTAATTGCTTGCGCATTAGGGACCCCACGTGCTGTAGTCGTCGAGCTGGGCATGGGCAGCGTCTTCTTGGACGCGTTCCTTCTGCACCAGCGCTTCTTCCTTGTTGCCCCAAACTTCGTAGCAAAGTTCGCTGCAAAACACGTGGTTCGCGATTTTTTTGAGCGGAGAAAGCAATGAATCCTCTTCGCGCTCAAACTTGTCCACGGAGTAGCGCGGCGGCTCGGAAAGCTCTTTCTGGCATTCATGGCAAATCTGCATGCTTTCCGCCTTTCTTTGCTGGATAGTTTCTGCCGTATGCTTGCTGTGGTTGCTTGGCGTATTCCAAACCTTCACCCGGCTCAAGCTTGGTCGTCTTGAATTCAGGCTCTGGTGTTTGGACCGGCGTTTCAGGTTCGCTCAGGGGCACTGCTTCGGCTGCAAGGCAAGTGTCTATCGCGTTCTGGAGGGTTTGTGCTTGAACAGCCAGCCTTACCTTAGGCTTAGGACCGGGCTTCTTCTTCACCGCTTTCGCTTTCTTCGACTTCTTCACGTACTTGCTGATCTGCGCCTTGACTGGCTTGGCTAGCGCTTTTGGTTCGTCCTTCACTGGCTTAGCCTGGACGACTTCAACACTCACGCGGATTACGATTTCAAATTCTTGTCGCATTAGTTAGTTCCTCTACTGTTCGTCTTCGACAGCACCATTCGTAGCCGCACAGACCAGCGGGTACGGTAACGCGACACAGCCGATGTAACGCAGCGGTTGGCATACCTTGTGCACCACCTTTATCGAACCGATAGTGCCGGGGCAGTAGTACATGCGCAATGGAATGTACGATGGCAGCGTTACCGGCAGCAGTGCCCACTGGGCTGTGTGTATTGCTAGGAAAATTATTTTGTGCATCTAACTGCCCTTCTTCTCAAACAGTGGTGCTTGCTTCGTTACGCGCAGCACAATCTCGCTAACCATTTTGCCGGGCTCGCCTTCAGCCTGCACTGAAACGTTATACCTGGTGCCGTCAGCTGGCACTACGGGTACTCGTATCTCCCCAGACTTCTGATGCATAGCCAATCCAGCCATGAATGCTGCCAGTACTTGCTCGTCCATGCAATTTCTCCTGTCAGTGAACGGTATGACGTATGACATACGTATTACAACCGTATTACAACCGTAATACATCGGTAATACATGGGGAAAATTTGGCACAAGCGTGGGGAGTTGATCCCATAGGGAACTGAAACGCCCACCAGGGGGGTACCTCGCGGTACTTGATGACTGAAGCCGGGGGGGTCCCACTGTTGTGGCTCGGATTGGCTGCAAGTGTCAGTAGTACTGCGATTGAGGGCAGTTATCTAAAAGCTCACACTTTTGAATAGGCTAGCGAGAACAGCCACCAGTGTAGCTTTCCCGGCTTTGCGGTATCGAATACGGTATCACTCTTGCAGGCTTGAAAAACGCTGAAAACGCCCAAGGCTGAGCAGTGTTTAAGTTCAATCGCTCGTAAGTGCTAGCCTTAATTAATGCCGTTTGCTGACAACTCATTAGCGATTGCTCGGCGCTTCTATTTCAGCCGTTCTAAATCGAATGTGCATTCGCGTGCATTCGCTTGAACAAGTGGAAGCAGCGACCACTGAGCTGGCTGATTCAACGTATTCAACCACCGTTGCCATGCAGTTGCGCTGAGGCTGCTCGGTCGGATTGCAGCTATCTGATTGCGGGAGCGCAAGGCAGGCGGGAGCCAAATCAGGTTGTTTAAAGCGCTGAAGGCGTCCTAATCTGATCATAGTCTTCGTCCTTCTATCCCCTCATCCAAATCTGATCTGACGGAGGTAAGCGTCAACGTTTTTTGGTTTACAGATGTATTACACATTGCGTTGACGCTTTTAAAAACGTTAACGCTCTACGTTCCGTCAACGCTTGTTGGGCGTATGTCAATCGGAATACGCTGTATTACAGATGTAAAACCGTATATAGACAACAAGAGGGATTGCTATGACAGTCAAGAAGGAGCTACAGCCGCTGACTGATGCTGAGGTCGATGCACTTGCGAAGGACTTGAGCCCGGCTGATCAGAAGCAGCTACGGTCAGCGCTGGTGTGGATGAAGATAATGACTGCTGATGGTGCGCATGCTACAGCAGCACTCAATGCCTGGAATCGCTCTAAGCGCGTAGCTGAGAACGAGCACGAGTCAGAGTCATGATTGGCATTCCGAACTGGCTGATTGCGCTGCTTGGTTGCGAAGTGGCTATAGGACTCGATTTTTAAAGGATACTGACATGATTGAAATTAAAAGCCGTTGGGCCGATTCAAAGGTCCTGTATAAAAGTGATACCGCTGGAACAATAAGACAGGCAGTAGAAGAAGCAGCCGCGCAGCGGGTGGATCTGAGCGACGCCAATCTGAGCGGCGCCAATCTGAGCGGCGCCAATCTGAGCTACGCCAATCTGAGCGACGCCAATCTGAGCTACGCCAATCTGAGCTACGCCAATCTGAGCTACGCCAATCTGAGCTACGCCAAGCTGAGCGACGCCAATCTGAGCTACGCCAATCTGAGCTGCGCCAATCTGAGCGACGCCAAGCTGAGCGACGCCAATCTGAGCGGCGCCAATCTGAGCGACGCCAATCTGAGCGACGCCAATCTGAGCTACGCCAATCTGAGCTACGCCAATCTGAGCTACGCCAATCTGAGCGGGTTTAAGAATGATCTCTTCGAGATTTTGCTGAATGCACCGCTTGAAGTTGCAGGATTGCGCGAAAAACTAATCGCTGGTGAAATCGACGGCAGTTGCTATTCAGGCGAGTGTGCTTGCCTTGTAGGAACCCTTGCGAAGCTTCGCGGTGTTTGCCTTCAAGAAGAAGACGGGCAGATGAAAGATGCAATCGTATTGCCTGGCATCAAACCGAAGGCTGGTCGTCCAGCTGAAGTTTGGTTCTCCAATCTCCATCCGGGCTGCACACCAGATAAGAATGCTGTGGCCGCAATCACTCTTGATTGGATTCAAGAGTTTCAATTAAAGATGAGCGCCGCAGTAGCTGCGCTTACCGCTGTTGAATCTAAGGAGTAAAAATGTCAGAAGTTGAATTAGAAGACATCCAACCAGCTGCCCGCAATGGACAGCTGAAGTACGTCAAGCTTCAAGACCTGAAGCCCGGCGAAACATACAAAGGCATCTACCTGCGCAAGTTCAAGAACGAGAAAAGCAAGTACGACCAGCGCACATACGTCCTGTTCAGCTCAGAGCACGAGCTGCTAGGGCTGAACGGCACGTATGACCTCGATGGCTACTTCGAAGTGATTGAAGAAGGCCGCTATGTCGCAATCACGTACCTGGGTGAGAAATCGTACACAGGTAAGGACGGCAAGGAAAAGACTCAGTACGAATGCAAGGTCCAGTGCGGCAAAGAAAATCAGTACACAGCAGACCTCCGTGCGCTGTCCACACAGGCTGACCGCAAGCAGAAGGAAGAAGAATCCAAGCCCGCAGCACCTAAGTCCACAGGCAAGCTTGAGGGACTGTTTGGCAAGACACCAAACACAGGGATACCACTCTAATGGGTGCACGGATAGGATTCATGGAGTCCAAGAAGGCTGGACGGTGTTTCTACTGCAAGGAAGAGATACCGATCAGCAATCCGCCAGACAACAAGGTCATTTGCGGATACGACAACAACATCAAGCGCCGCATCTGCAATGACTGCGGCCACAAGATCTGCGCAACTGGTGGCGATGCTGTTGTCGCAACGCCACCAGCCGAAGAGAAGAAGTCCAAGCTGTTCAGCGGTGGCGTGTTTGGGGGTCGCATGTTTGGAGGTGATGACGAGGTAAAGAGGCTCGGGGATGCCATTGCCAAGCTTGATGAACGCATTGCCTCGCTTGAACAAGCTGTTATGGGAGAGCAAGAGTGACGGTACATAGCGCCTTGAATGCTCTGCATGATCGTATCCGAAAGAAGCTCGGAGCATTGATTGCTGTTGATGACGACTGGGCTGCTTTGTTGGGTGACTTGGATAACATCCGGCTTGATGCTGCGCACCTGGCAGACGAACACTGTGAGCACCGCTGTGGACCGTGCGACAACGTCATGCATGCAACGTCCCTGGGACCGTGCGACAACGTCATGCATGCAACGTCCCTGGGACCGAAGCGCAGCAAGCAGCACGTCGCGCCAATGGTGCGAAGGGTGGACGCCCGCGCAAGGTGAAGGACTCCTAAAGCCCGGGAAATGCGAGCAATAAAAAACGGCGCTTGGGGTATGAACCGGCGCCGTTTTTTACGTCTCAAGAAAGGTAGGATTTGTGGTGGTGGTTCAGCGATAGTATTCCAAACCGAATACCAAGTCAATCAGCAAGCCAGCTTAATCGACGGGTCAGGTCTGCCCCATTTAGCAACAAACAACAGGGTCAGCAGCGTCCTGTACTTCGCCCGGTCTGCTACTGATAAGCTCTGAATAAATGTCCTCAACTCTTGCAAGCCTCTCCATTAATTCGCTCAGTATGCCATGCTCCTGATCATCCGCCGGCCCACCGTCAAGCACTTGCTGGCAGATCGCCCGCTTCTCTTCAATCAGCTCTGCAATTGGTATCTCGATGGTGTCACGTCCTAGTAGGTAATGCGCAGTAACATTGTCCTCTTGCCCGATTCGGTGACACCGGTCCTCGCATTGATCATGTAGTGCCGGGTTCCATCCGAGCTGTAGAAAGAGCACGTTACTTGCGGCAGTAAGTGTGTGTCCAACTCCCCCAGGACTGTTTGTAGCGCTTGTACCCATTGCGCAGATAATGAGCTGGGGCCCGTTGTCAGATTGAAACTTCTTGACGTTGACTTGTCTTTCACGGTCGTCGTCCTCCGATATGATTCGTGCAGCTTTTGGATACTTAGTGATCAGTGCGCTCAAGATCTCTTTGTTCGTGGCAAATACAACTAGCTTCTCGCCGGACTCAAGGAAGTCATCGATCCATTGCTTTGCTGCAGCCAGCTTGCCCCGTGCTGCAACGTTCTTCAGCGCAGATATGCGGACAACTACCTCAGCCTTCTTGGCTCTCTCAGCCTTGTCAGTCTGCCTCTCGTGGATAGCAGCAATGCGCATCATCTCTGGCAGGTGCGCGATGCTTTCCATGAATGCCTTGTCCTGGTGTACGCGGTCCTTGACCCATTCAAGCAGCTCCTTCTCTGCCTTCACGTACTCCTCACGGTTGTCTATGTCTATCTTGTAGTTCGTGCGCAGCTTCGGCGGCAGCTCCTTGAGCACGTCCTTCTTCAGCCTGCGTATGTAGAAGCTGGCTCTCATGCGGCGGTTCAGCTCGGCCGCATGGAATGCTGACTTTGCCTCGACACCGTACTTGCCTTTGCGCATACCGCAGAAGCGTTCCATGAAGGCGATGTATCCGCCGAACTCGTCACCGCGGTCCAGGAACTTCATGAGTGACCACAGCTCGGCCGGGCGGTTGAGCATGGCTGTACCGGTCAAGAGCAGCCTGTACGTGCATGAATGGCGTATTGCCATTGTCGCCATTGTTCGCCCGGTTGCGGGATCTTTGAGATAGTGCGCCTCGTCACAAATGATGGACTTGGCTCCAAGATCTCTGAGCTTCTTCGCAAGGGGAGATAGGAGCACTTCTCGCTTGGTAGCATCCTTCCAGCAAGTTCGCTTAAGTCCATCGACGCTCTTATAGCTTCTGAATCCAACGAGCTGCTCGTAGTTTGTGACAATGACCTTGGCAAGCTGGAGAAGCATTAGAGGAGTATCTTTGTCTGCGATGACGACAAATTTACCGGGAAACGCTCGGGGAATCTCACTTTCAGCCCAGTTGTATTTGAGTGATGCAGGGGTAACGACAATGCACGGAAATGCATTGGCAAGGTAGACGGTGCCAAGCCCTTGGATCGTCTTGCCGAGCCCCATTTGATCGCCGATAATGACGCGCTTGCGATCCAGTGCATACTTGATGCCGGCACGCTGGAAGGGAAACGGAGTGACTCCGAACCCTCGCAGGTCAAGATCTGCGTCGGAGGCTGCAGAAGCGGCAGCTCTATCGGATTCAATAAGCCGTACTTGTCTTGCATGTTCCTTTGCCTCCTGGGCGAACTTGAAGAAGCCATGGACAATCAGCCGTACTGTCTGCGTCCATGTGGACGGCACGTAGTAACCCTGAGCGTCACTGTCCCACTTGGCGGACGGTGCTGCTTGCTTGAGCTGTTCCTTCCGTCCGTCGTCCGGAGGAAACTTCACGATGTAGTGTTCTCTGTCGTCCGAGAGCCGGACAACATCAAGGTTGCTGAATAGTTTGAGCATTACAGTTGGTACTCTGCTTCAACGTGAGTTACACCACGGTCATCAGTGCGCATTAGCACTGCGGTTGTCGCGCCGACACCCTTCATAAGCCACCGACAAAGCCTGTCTAGCACGCTCTTTCTCAGTGAGATCCATGTAGCCTTCGCGGAATCCGCCATCCATCGAGAGCATCCATGTGTTATGAGGCGCCATGAGATACCAGGCGCTCAGACTCAGCGATCTTTCTATGCTTCAAGCGCACCAAGTCAGTGAGCGGACAGAATGCAATCTCACGCTCATACAGCAGGTCCTGATTCCAGATAGACTTCAGTGCCAGCGTGGCAGTGATCTCGCCTTTAGCATAGCGGTCCTTGTAGCCTTTCTTGGCTATCTCATAGCTCTTGATGAACGCATGGTGTCCCGTGCTCCGCATCTGGTACAGATAGAACGGAGGGTACTGCAGCACAGCCAGCATGATTCGTGGCGTTGATACCAGACTCTTGAACCAAGGATCGTTGGCTAAGATCTCGTAGCTTTCTTTTTCAACGGCCGTGAGGTTTTCTTTAAGGGTTTGGAGGTTGTAGAGCTCCGTGCGGATTTGGGTTTTGATGAACTCTGACTCTTTCGAGCGGTCGATAACATCGATGTCGAGGTCGTCGTCAAACTCGGCGATCGCGATGACGTTGTCGAAGTCCTGAATGCTGACATCTTCACTGCTCTCTGGTACAGCAGGCTCTCCGCATCCTCCGGGCTCATCAGCGCTCCGGTCTTCAGGGCGTATTCCACGCACATTATCAATTTCCATACTAAATCCCCTGGGTAACGGTCAAGCTCGTCAAGAATCCTGACCGGCAGATTGAATGACGTTTTGCGGTAGGGCTCTTTCTTGGTGGCACCCATCTGGATCTCCCTGCGGGGAATTATCCGTATATGATACCGCCTTCTTCTTTCGAAGGTACTTCCGTGAAGCTCGGCTTCCAGCTTGTTTCCCCTGGTCGCTTTGCATGTAGACCTGTTGACGGGTCCGCCGGCACCGGGGGCACTCCCCCGGACCTTTGGCGTGTCCTTTCTGACATTCGTTAGATAAAGGCCTTCCCATTGCCCCTCCTCAGCAACAAGTAGAGCAGCGCGTACTTCACAGTCGCAGCTGCAATCTCCTTCAATCGTTGTTTCGTTGTTTTGGGCTCTTCTTTGTATCCGTGGATGGTCATTACGACCGGTGGATCCGGAGGCTGCACTATCGCCAGCTGCTGATCTGTTTCCGTGGCTACGTAGCTAAGGTCTATGGCTTGGGCGGGGCAAGTTAGTAGCAGTGTCGTTGCTAGGCAGATTGATAACTTGCGCATTGGTTGGCTCCGGCTTTGGTGGTGGTGGTGGCGTCTCGATGGAGTGAACTGTCAGGTCTGGTG
>Ga0163151_10001200_pt1 | contig 44318 bp, 38 predicted proteins | sample OliLakLV19MP5IB2_FD_145596 | JGI IMG/M metagenome (GOLD analysis project Ga0163151, IMG submission 145596) | Freshwater microbial mat bacterial communities from Lake Vanda, McMurdo Dry Valleys, Antarctica - Oligotrophic Lake LV.19.MP5.IB-2 | ecosystem: Environmental > Aquatic > Freshwater >...
GCGCGAAGTCACGAACGCGCCCCGCGGGCCGATCGCGTCCCAGTTCAAGCCGGCGAACTCCGGCTCGGCGGCCGAGAGGTCACGCCAGAGCGTCTCCGGGTCGCTCCAGCCGAACTCGCGCCCGGAGGCCGCCGCGATGCGCGCGAGTAACTCAGGCGCCCAGAGGGCGTCGCCGCGGGGATCGACCCCGCGTTCGAACCGTTGCGCGCGCCCCTCGAAGTTCACGAAGACGCCCCGGCATTCCGAGTGCGGCGTGATCGGCAGCGCCAGTTCACTCCGCCGGCTGGTGGCGTTCTCGTTCGCGCCCAGATAGAGCAGATGGTCGAATCGATCGGCGTGCGCGGTCCACTCCGGCTTCTGCCCGAACGGATCGTCGTCGATCACGAGCAACAGGCCCCCGCCTTTCGCGAGCGCGGCGCCGGCAGCGGCATCGGCAGCGGCATCGACACTGAGGCCGAGCGCGCCCATTCCTTCGCGGTTGGGGTACGGATCGGCTTTGCGCAGGATCGCGTCTTCGACCCCGGCCGGCCGCGTCGCGGCGCTGACGACCTGCATCGCGCCCGCCGCGCCCGCCGCGCCCGCGAATCGCTTCGCCGCGTAGAGAGTTTCCACGCTGCTCTCGGGCGAGAGCAACAGCACGATCCCCTTGCCCGCCGCCGCCTCGATCCACGACGCCGCCCGGCGGATCCCCTCGTCCAGCGCGACCATCGCCTCCCCGGCGAGGGCGACGTCGAGACGATCGTCGTTGAAGCGGTGGTAGGTGACCCGTCCCGGATCGCACATCCAGTAGCGGTTCACTTCCATGTTCTCGCGCGGCCGCGTGCGGTAGACGACCCCTTCGTGCTGTTCCAGGTGCACGTTGCAGCCCCGGGCGCAGCCGCCGCAGATCGAGTCGACCGTCTGGAGGAACCAGACCCGCTTCTTGAAGCGGAAGTCGGTATTGGTCAGCGCGCCGACCGGACAGAGGTCGACGGTGTTGAGGGAGTACTCGTTGTCCAACGGCTGGTTCGGATAGGTCGTGATCTCGGAGCGGTTGCCGCGATTGACGATGTACAACTCGCCCGTGCCGGTCACCTGATCACAGAAGCGGATGCAGCGCGTGCAGAGAACGCAGCGCTCGGCGTCGAGAACGACGCGCGGGCCGACCAGCGCAGCCTTGCGCTTGTGGACCTTCGGCGTATCGAGGCGGCTGTCGTACTGCCCGTTGCTCATGTAGTAGTCCTGCAGATAGCACTCGCCCGACTGATCGCAGATGGCGCAGTCGAGCGGGTGATTCAGGAAGAGGAACTCGAGCACCGAGGCCTGCAGGCCCTTCACGTTCTCGGTGTCGGTGTGGATCTTGACCCCTTCGCGCGCGAACGTATTGCACGCGATCTGCGGCTTGCCCACCCCCTCGACCTCGACCAAGCACATGCGGCAGTTGCCGTCCACGCCGAGGCCGGGGTGATAGCAGAAGTGCGGAATCTCGACGCCCGCGACCCGCGCGGCTTCGATGAAGTTGAGCCCCTCGTCGACCTGCACGTCGCGTCCGTTGATCGTCACCGTCACCTTGGGCATCGAGTCTCCGTCAGGTTCCCGGACATCAGTGCGTCGCGGCGAGGAAGTAGGCCGAGCGCCCGCGGATCGGGCAGCGCCCCGCGCCGACGTGCGCCTCGAATTCGCCGCGGAACTTGCGAATGAAACTCTCGGCCGGCATGGCGGCCGCGTCGGAGAGGGCGCAGATCGTCGTCCCGATCATGTTCTTCGAGATGGAGAGCAACTTATCCAGGTCGGGCGCGCGTCCGTTCCCCGCTTCCAGGCGATAGAGGATGTCGCGCAGCCAGCCCGTTCCCTCGCGGCACGGCGTGCACTGTCCGCACGACTCGTGGGCGTAGAACTTCTCGATCACCGCGAGCGCCCAGACCATGCAGGTGGTCTCGTCCATGACGATCATCCCGCCGGAGCCGAGCATGGTGCCGGCGTCGGCGAAAGACTCGTAGTCGACGTTGCACTTCTCGGCCTCGTCGCCGGTCAAGACCGGCACCGAAGATCCGCCCGGGATGTTCGCCTTCATCCTTCGCTTGCCGCGGATGCCGCCGGCCAGCTCATGCACGAGATCGGAGACCGGCAGTCCGAGCGGCACTTCGAAGACGCCGGGGCGTTCCACATGGCCGCTCACGCACATCAGTTTGGTGCCGGGACTCTTCTCCGTGCCCCACTGCCGGTAGGCCTGCGCGCCGTGCTCGATCAACCACGGGACGACCTGGATCGTCTCGACGTTGTTGACGACGGTCGGGCCGCCGAAGACGCCGACGACCGCGGGGAATGGCGGCTTCAGACGCGGCTGCCCCTTCTTCCCTTCCAACGACTCGATCAACCCGGTCTCCTCGCCGCAGATGTAGGCGCCGGCGCCGCGGTGGATCGTGATCTCGAGATCGAATCCCTTCCCGTCGAGATCCTGGCCGAGGTAGCCCTTGGCATACGCCTCGTGCACGGCGTCGCGCAGCCGGTAGTACGGAAGGCCGAATTCCCCGCGGACGTAGATATAGCAATGGTGGATGCCGACGGCCCAGCAGGTGATGATGATCCCCTCGATCAACCCGTGGGGATCCTTCTCCATCAGGTAGCGGTCCTTGAACGTGCCCGGCTCGCTCTCGTCGGCATTGACGCAGAGGTACTTCGGCTTGGTCGAGTTCTTCGGGACGAAGCTCCACTTCATGCCGGTCGGGAACCCCGCCCCGCCGCGTCCGCGCAGACCCGAGTCCTTCACCAATTGAGTGACTGCGTCGGGCTCCATCTCGAACGCCTTCTTCGTCATCCGATAGCCGCCCGACTTCTCGTAGGCGGCGAGCGTCCAGCTCTCCGGATTCTCGAAGTTGCGGGTGAGGAGCTTGACCTCCAGCATCTTCGCCATGGTCAACGTCCCCCTTGGCGCAGGCGATCGACGAGCGCCGCGGCCGAATCGGGCGTGAGCGGCCCGATGAACTCGTCATTGACCTGGATCATCGGCGCCATCTCGCAGGCGGCCAGGCACTCGACCTCGATCAGCGTGAACTGGTTGTCCTCGGTCGTCCCGCCCAGCCGGACGCCGAGCTTCTCCTCCAGTCGCGCGAGGACCTCTTCGGCCCCCATCAACTGGCACGAGATGTTGGTGCACAGTTGCAGATGAAAGCGACCGACCGGCGCGCGGTTGAACATGGTGTAGAAACTGACCACGCCGTAGACATGCGAGGGCGCCAGGTCACAGAGACCGGCGACGTACTCGACCACTTCGGTCGAGATCCAACCGAACTCGCGCTGCGCGATCCACAGCGCCGGCAAGACCGCCGCCTGTCGGATCGGATAGCGGACGACGGTCTCCTCGAACTCCTTCATCCCCTCGGAGGAGAAGCGAACCGCCTGCCCCCGACTCTGGAGCGGGCAGGCGCTACGCGCGCGAACGTCTTCTCTCGGTACGGCGTACGGCTGCATCGACTCCCCTGACGACCCAATTCCCTTAGCGGTCGAGTTCTCCGGCCACCACGTTGAGGCTGCCGAGCGCCGCGATGGCGTCGGCGATGAGGCCCTCCTCCGCGAGCTGCGGGAAGGACGAATAGACGTAGTAACAGGGCGGTCTGACCTTGCACTTGTACGGTCGCATCGTTCCATCGCTCACGACATGGAAGCCGAGCTCACCGTTGGGCGACTCGGTCCAGTCGTACACCTCGCCTGCGGGGGGCGAGATGCCGTGCATGACCACCTTGAAATGGTTCACCAATCCTTCGATGCTGCCGTAGGTGTTCGACTTGTCGGGCATCACGACGAGCGGATGGTCGGCGCGGAACGGTCCGGCCGGCATCGACTTCAGCGCCTGCTCCACGATGCGCACGCTCTGGTTGATCTCCTCGAAGCGCACCATGATGCGGTCGTAGGTATCACCCTGGTGTCCCGTCGGGATCTCGAAGTCGAACCGCTCGTAGCCGTAGTACGGCTGAGCCTTGCGCAGGTCGTATTCCATCCCGGTGGCGCGCAGGCACGGCCCCGTGTAGCCGTAGGAGATGGCGTCGTCGATCGAGATCTTCCCGACCCCGACGGTGCGGTCGAGGAAGATGCGGTTGCGCGCGACGAGCTTCATCGTGCGGTCGACATCCGCGGGGATCTCGCGCAGGAGGGCGCGCGTCGCCTCGACGAAATCGTCGGTCACGTCGGCCCAGAGGCCGCCGATGCGGGTGTAGGAGTTGGTCAGGCGGGCGCCGGTCACACTCTCGATCACCGTGTAGATCTTCTCGCGCAGGTTGAACAGGTACCAGAAGTTGGTCAGCGCGCCCAAGTCGACAAGGTTGGCGCCGTTGCAGACCAGGTGGTCCATGATCCGCGACAGCTCCGCCAGGATCACACGGATGGATTGGCACCGTTCGGGCACCTCGATGCCGCAGAGCGCCTCGACCGCCTTGGCGTAGCCGACGTTGTTCGAGATGGCGGAGCAGTAGTTCAGCCGATCGGTGTAGGGGATGACCTGCTGGTACTCGTGCGTCTCGGCCGACTTCTCGAAGCCGCGATGCAGATACCCGATCTCCGGGATGCAGTAGAGGATCTTCTCCCCGTCCAACTCGACCAGGTTGCGCAGCGTGCCGTGTGTGGCGGGGTGCGACGGCCCGATGTTCAGGATCATCGTCTCGCCCGGTTCGTCCGGCTCGAACGGTCGCGGATGCAGGCGTCGTCGCTGCTCCAGCTCCTCGACCAGTGGATCGGCGTCCGAGAGCCACTGACCGCGGAGGATGTTGTAGTCCTTGCGCAGCGGATGTCCGACGAACTGATAGTGGTTGAGGATGCGCCGCAGGTTGGGGTGTCCCTCGAAGACGACGCCGTACTGGTCGTACGCCTCGCGCTCTCCCCAATCGGCCGACCGCCAGAGCGAGAAGGCGCTGGCGACTTTCGGATCCGACTCGGGGACGGAGGTCTTCACGACGACGCGCAGCTCGGTCTGCAGGTTGTGCAAGAAATAGACGAGCTCGAATCGATCGCTCGAGGCGGCGTTGTCCTTCAAGTGCAGGCGATCGACCACGGTGAGATCGACCAGTTGATGCAACCGGAAGCCGGGCGCTTCCTTCAGGAAGCGCAGCGTTTCCAGGAGCGCTTCGCGCTTCACGTGGATCAAGGGGAGCCGGCCGAGGCGACCCTCGGCCAGGACACCGGCGCCGATCTGTTGCCGCAGCGGCGCGAAGTCGACCTCGACCGTGCTGCTCGTTCCCGCGCGGACCGCCATCACTCCATCGCCTTCAAGCCGGCGACCTTCTTCTGCAGCTCCATCAACGCCTGCAAGACCGCCTCGGGCCGCGGAGGGCAGCCGGCCGCGTAGATGTCGACCGGCACGATCTTGTCGATCCCCTGGAGGGTGCAGTAGTTGTCATAGAAACCACCGGAAGAGGCGCAGACGCCCATCGCGATGACCCACTTGGGCTCGCACATCTGGTCGTAGATGCGCTTGAGGATCGGGGCCATCTTGTAGTTGATGGTGCCGGCCACGATCATCAGATCCGCCTGCCTCGGCGAGAACCGCACCAACTCGGCGCCGAAGCGCGAGAGATCGAAGACGCTCGAGACCGTTCCCATGAACTCGATCGCACAGCAGGCTGTGCCGAACGGAATCGGCCAGAGTGAATTGAGCCTGCCCCACGCGACGACGTCATCGAGCTTCGTCAGGATGACCGCGTCGCCCAGAGCCGCCTCGGTCTCCGTGCCCGGCTTCGTCAGGTAGGCGCGCGCGCGTTGACTCGCGGGAGCGTGCGCCCCCGACGTCGCGGGCCAGCCGTCGCCTCCAGGGGCCAACGTCGCGACCCGCTCGACTGGCTTGGCCGGATTGGCCGGATTGGCCGGCGTCGCCCCTGACTTCTTCTCCGCCATCCCGTTCCACCTTTCTCGCTCCCTGCTGCTGCTCGCGAAACCCGTCGTGGCGAAGGCGCGCCGCGTCATTCCCAGTCGAGTGCGCCCTTCCGCCAGGCGTAGGCCAAGCCCAAGACCAGCACCGCCATGAAGATCACCATCTCGCCGAAACCGAAGAAGCCCAGGTCGCGGAATCGAACGGCCAACGGGAAGAGGAAGACCGTTTCGATGTCGAAGAGCAGGAACAGCACCGCCACCAGATAGAACTTCACCGGGAAGCGTTGGTCCGGCAGTTGGAGCGGCGTGATCCCCGATTCGTACTGGGAGAGCTTGATCGCGTTCGGCCGCTTCGTCCCGAGCATGCTGCTGAGGACCATGAAGACCGCGGGAATGATGGCGGCCAGGAAAACGACGAAGATCAGCGGTGTGTAGCTGCCGCCCACCTCTCCTCCTTCGCCAAGTGCCCAGCCGACTCCGACTTCGGCGCTCGAGAAAAGTTTCTCGAGCGAACGCGACGCGGCAGGATAGTCGGGTCGAGATAGAGAGGCAACGGGGATTTGGACGCGAAAGAGGCGACCGCCCCGTCAGGGACGATCGCCTCCGCGGATCGTACTCGTTCTCGCGGACGACGCGCGCTACCTGATGACCACCAGCTTCTGGCTCGAACTCTTGCCGCCGGCCGAGAATCGCTGGAAGTAGACCCCGGGCGCCGCCTGGGCGCCGTCCGTGTCCCGGCCGTCCCAGACCGCGCCATGCTCGCCGGCGGCGACCTCACGATCGACGACGCGACGGAGGAGTCGGCCCTGGACGTCGATGATGTCGAGCGAGACCCGTGTCGCGATCGGGAGCTGGAAGCGCAATGTCGTGGAGCCGAACATCGGATTCGGAGTGGCGGTGAGAAGACGCGCGCCCACGAGATCAGGAGTCGGAGTGTCGATTCCCGTCGGCACGGTCTGATCGAAGATCTCCAGATCGTCGATGGCGGCCTCGACGACCGAGCCGCCGCCGGTGTCGTTGGCGATGAAGCGGATCTTGATGTTGTTCGTCAACGTGATGTAGTCGCGGACACGGAACTCCATCAGCTCCCAGAAATTTCGGGTGGCGAGCGAGTTCTCCAGGGTGACCCAGTTCGTGCCGCCGTTACTGGAGATCTCGACCACCCAGAAGTCGGTGCCTGGGTTGCTGCCGGAGTTGTTGGTATACCAGCGTCGGTATTGCAGCGTGGGATCCGCGGCCAGCGCCAGGTTGATCGTGGGCGTGATCAACGTGGTCTTCCCACCGTCGACGTCGGCTTCGCCGACGCCGCCGCCGATAGCACCATTGCCGGTGACGTAACACTTCACACCCGGCGAAGGGGTGTAATCGTCTTCCGGCTGGACCCCGACCCCGCCGCCTCCCGTGCCGACTGGATCGGCCAGGACCCACAAGCCGGTTGTCGCGTTGTCGCCGGGCGCATTTCCGATCGTCCAACCGGCCGCGATCTCGGCGTTGTCGGCGAAGAGCGACGCGCGCAGGAACAGGTCGCGGCTGGTGGCCTGGTTGGCCGTGACGTCGAACGGGACCTGGGTGCGGCCGAAACCGAATTTCGTCGCCTCGAGCGTGTAGGCGCCGGTCTGCACGGTTGCGAAGGAGTACGAGCCATTCGCGGCGGAGGTCGTGCTGAGCGGCGTTCCGACCACACTGACCGTCGCGCCTGCGATCGCCGCGCCACCCACCTGATGGCGGACGAATCCAGAGATCGACCCGGTCGCCAGCAGATCGAGCGTGACGTTCTCCGTATCGGTCCCGCCCGCCGTGATGGTCACGTCGTGCGTCTGGGTCAGATACCCGAACTTCGAGAACTCGAGCGTCTGCGTCCCGAGCGACAGGTTGATGTGATAGAAGCCGGCCGGGTTGGTGGTCGTCGTCTTGTCGTCATCGGTGATCGCGCGAACGGTGACGCCGCCCAGGACGTTGCCGTTGTTCGTCTGCGTGACCGTGCCTTCCGCCAGACCGAAGTTCGGCGTGAACTGGAAGATGTACAGACCGGTCTGCATGTCGCTGATGTAGATGTTGCCGGAGTTCGCGAACGGATAGACACCCCAGGCCCCGTCATATCCGCTCCCGCCGCCCGGGTAGGTGTCGTACTGCGCGATGCGCTTCGGGTCGGCCGGGTTGCTGATGTCCCACATCCGCAGCCCGGCGCGGTAGTTCGAGGCGTAGGCGTAGGAGCCCTTGACGTAGACGTTGTGGATGATGACGTCCGGATCGTCCGGATCGATCCACTCCCCCACCTGGAACGGCGCGGCCGGATTCTGGACGTCCCAGATCTTCAGATGTCCGCCGGTGGTCTCGTCGGTCGTGCAGAGATACTTACTGTCCTCGGTCAGCCACATGTTGTGGGTGGACGCGCCGGGATAGCTCGTGTTGCTGTAGACGGAGAAGGTGTAGGCGGGGCCGGCCAGGTTGACGATGCCGAATCTCGAATCGAAGATCTCCGCGAGATACCCGATGCCGTTGCGGCTGTACATGTCGTGGACGTAGGAGCCGCTCCAGCGCTTGACCTCGACCGGCGCCGCCGGGTTGGCCAGGTTCAATCCGACCAGGCCGTTGTTGGTGCCGTTGCACCAGAGGATCCCCGTCTGTTCGTCGAGATGCAGGCTGTGGCAACTGCTGAACGACGCGGTGTAGTCGGGACGACGGACCGGCGCCAACGGATTGGTGAGGTCGACGACGTTGAGGCCGCCCCCCCCTTCGGTCGAGATGTAGGCGTAGTTGTTCCAGCACCGGATCTCGCGCCAGGTGCTGCTGGGGCCGGTGATGAACGCGACCTCGACCGGCGCGGCCGGGTTGGTCACGTCCACGAAGGAGGCCCCGTTCTGCGTTCCGATGATGGCCAACTCCGTCCCGTTGGCGTGGGAGAAGCCCCAGACGCCCGAGTGGAAGGAGTAGGCGTCCCGCTGTCCGAGGAGGGTGATGTTCTCGTTCTGCGCCGAGGCGGTCCCTGAACCCGCGAACCCTGCCAATGTCATGAGACCGAAGGTCGTAGCCCAGATCCGGACCGACTGACGAAGCATCGACTGTCCCCCCTTGGTTCCCCTGGCGAAGAACGCGTTCCCAGGGTCAGGCGCCCCGACGAGCGGGATCCCCGTGGCCCCTATCGTCCTGCAGTATACCGACGCTTTTCGACGATCCTGAAGCACGCAATCCCGCGGAGTGGGGAAATGCGCCCCCTTGTCGGTCTCGGGACGGGGCCGTAGCCTGCCGCGCATGGCGAACCCACGAGTCTCCGCCGGCGGCGGTTGGCCGGCCGTCTTCTATGTGCTCCGCAAGGGCCGCGAGGCGGGAGGCTGGCTCCGCCTGTTCCAGCGACTTCGCTCCCGCAACGCCTGCAAGACCTGCGCCCTCGGCATGGGGGGCGCGAGAGGCGGGATGGTGAACGAGGCGGGGCATTTCCCCGAGATCTGCAAGAAGTCGGTCCAGGCCCAGGCTGGAGATATGGCGGGCGTGATCGGCGAGGCGTTCCTCACGTCCACCCCCCTGGCCCAGATGGAAGGCATGACGTCGGCGGAGTTGGAGCGGGTCGGGCGAGTCGCCTTCCCCATGGCGACCGAACCTGGCGACACGCACTTCCGCCGCATCTCCTGGGAGGAAGCGTTGGACCGCTCGGGCGACGCACTGCGCCGCGCGGGGCCCGACCGGAGCTTCTTCTACTCCTCGGGGCGCGCCAGCAACGAGGCGGCGTTCCTCCTGCAGGTGGTGGGCCGCGCCTTCGGGACGAACAACATCCACAACTGTTCCTTCTACTGCCATGCCGCTTCCAGCGTCGCGCTCAAGGAGATCTACGGCTCGGCCACCGCGTCGGTCACGTTGGCGGATCTCGATCACGCCGACCTGGCCGTGGTGGTCGGCGCGAATCCCGCGAGCAATCATCCGCGTTTGATCTCGAAGTTGGTCCAGATGCGTCGGCGCGGTGGGCGCGTGCTGGTGATCAACCCTCTGCGCGAGCTCGGGCTCGAGCGTTTCCGCGTGCCGTCCGATTGGCGGAGCTTCCTCTTCGGGAGCGAGATCGCGAGCCTCTATCTGCAGCCGCACATCGGATCGGACGTCGCCGTCTTCCAGGCTCTCTTGAAGGGGCTGCTCGAGCGCGACTCAGTCGACCGCGCCTTCCTCGAGGGTCACACGACGGGATGGCCGCAGGTGGAGACGCAGATCAGGCGCCAGTCGTGGGAGACGTTGCTGGAGTGCGCCGGTCTCGCGCGCGAGGAGGTCGATCGAGCCGTCGAGATGCTCGCGACGTCCCAGCGCGGACTGTTCCTCTGGGCGATGGGTCTCACCCACCATGAGAACGGAGTCGACAACATCCTCGCGCTCGGCAACCTGGCGCTCGCGCGCGGATGGCTCGGTCGTCCCGGCGCCGGCCTCCTGCCGATTCGCGGTCACTCGAACGTCCAGGGGGTCGGCTCGGTCGGCGTCGCGCCGCAACTGCACCGCGCGTTCGCGGCCAAGCTGGAGGCGCGCTACGGCATCGCCATTCCGCCAGGACCGGGGCTCGACACCTACCAGTCGATGGTCGCGGCCGAAGAGGGACGGATCGACGCGGCGGTGCTCTTGGGCGGAAATCTCTTCGCCAGCAATCCCGATCGCGCCTGGGCCGGACGCGCCCTCCGGCGCATCGGCCTGACCTGCGGGATCACGACGAAGCTGAACGAGGGGCACATCCACGGGCGTGGGCGGGCTTCGATCGTGCTGCCGGTCTTGGCGCGCGACGAAGAGAGCCAGGGCACGACCCAGGAGTCGATGTTCAACTACGTCCGCTACTCGGAGGGGGGGAAGCCGGCGGTGCGCGGCGAGATGCGCTCCGAGGTCGACGTGCTCTCCGATCTCGCCGCGCGGATCCTCCCGCCCGGGCGCTACGACTGGTCGACGCTTCGCTCGCACGATCGGCTGCGCGAGGAAATCGCGGACGCAGTCCCCGGCTATGGCCCGCTGGCGGAGATCGGGCGCACGCGGCGAGAATTCCAGATCGACGGGCGCACATTCCACGAGCCGCGCTTCAGAGGCCACGATGGGCGCGCGCGCTGTCAGGTCACGCCGCTGCCAGTCCTCGTCCGCGAGCCGGGCGAGTTCCGCCTCATGACTCTTCGTTCCGAAGGGCAGTTCAACACGGTCGTCTACGAAGAAGAAGATCTCTACCGCGGCAACCTTCGCCGTGACGTGGTGATGATGTCGGCGAGCGACGCGTCCGCACTCGGTCTGCGCGAAGGGGACCGTGTCGTGGTCTCGAACGAGACCGGCCGGATGACGGTGCGCGCGGCGATCGTCGACATCCGAGCGGGCAACCTCGCGATGTACTATCCCGAGGCCAATGTTCTCGTGCCGCGGCGTTTGGATCCGCGTTCGGGGACGCCGGCCTTCAAATCGGTGCGGGTTCGATTGGAGCGGGGAGAGGCAGCGCGATGACGGACGGCGGTGACACCAGCGGGAGTGACACCAGCGGCAGTCACACGAGCGGCAGTCACACGAGCGGCAGTGAGACGGTTCTCGTCACCGGAGCGAACGGCGAGATCGGCCACGCGCTGATCGAAGAGCTGTCCCGCCGCGGGAGCACCGCCATCGTCGCGGTCGATCTGCAACCGTTGGAGCCGCGCCTCGCCGCGCTCTGCGCCGAGACACACACGCGCTCGATCCTCGATCCCGATCTACTGAGCGAGCTGACGCGCCGCCCGTTCAGCGCGGTCTATCATCTCGCGGCGCTCCTCTCGACCAGCGGCGAGAAGAATCCGGCGCTCGCCCACGAAGTGAACGTGAACGGGACGGAGCGCCTGCTGCGGATGGCGCACGAGATCGGTCGCCGCGAGCGCCGTTCCGTGCGGTTCCTCTTTCCCAGCACGATCGCGGTCTACGGTCTGGCCTCGCTCGAGGCGAAGGCGAGCGCGGGCCGCGTCCGTGAAGACGAGCACACGCAGCCAACGACGATCTACGGGATCAACAAGCTCTACTGCGAGCGGCTCGGCGAGTACTACGCGGAGCACTACATGCGGTTGGCCGAACCGCCCGAGGAGCGGTGGGTCGACTTCCGCGGCCTACGGTATCCAGGGCTGATCTCGGCGTTCACGGCGCCGACCGGCGGCACGAGCGACTATGCGCCGGAGATGATCCACGCCGCGGCGGCCGGCCAGCCGTACCGCTGTTTCGTGCGGCCCGACACCCGCATCCCATTCATGGCGATGCCCGACGCGATCCGCGCGCTGCTGGAGTTGGCCGACGCGCCCGCCGCGCGGTTGCGGCGTCGCGTCTACAACATCGGCGCGTTCGCCCCCTCCGCCGCCGAGATCGGCGCGCGCGTCGCGGCGCAGTTTCCGGCGTCGTCGATCCGCTACGAGCCGCACGAGGCGCGGCAGTCGATCGTCGACTCCTGGCCCGAGGATGTGGACGACTCCGCCGCCGGCGTCGATTGGGACTGGGCGCCGAAGTTCGGATTCGCCGAAGCGTTCGACGATTACCTCGCGCCCAACATCGCGCGCCGCTACGCGTCGTCGCGCTGAGGGCCGCGCTGGGCGCGCAGACTTCGCAGGAGCGCCTCGGTCGAGTCGGTCATGCGCTCCACGGAGTAACGCGCGCGGACGATCTCTTGACCACGGGCGCCATAGCGCGCGCGCCTCGCGGGATCTGCCAGTAGATCGAGCAACCTCGCCGCCAACGAAGTGACGTCCCCCGGCTCGACGAGTTCGCCGGAGACCCCCTCCTCCACCATCTCGGCCAGGGCGCCGACGCGCGTGGCCACGACCGGCAGCCCCGCATCCATCGCCTCGAGCAGCGCCAGCGGCAGCGTCTCGACCCGGGGATGGCTCGTCAGCGTGGCGATGTCGGCGCCGGCCGCCACGCGCCGCGCGTCGCCGCGATGTCCGAGGAAGCGCACCCGCTCGGCCAGGCCGAATTCACGCGACAGCGCCTCCAGCGCCTCGCGTCTCGGACCGTTCCCCATGATCCAGAGCTGCGCCTGCGCCCGCCCGCGAGCGACCGCCGCGAAGGCCTGCAACAAGAGCTCGTGGTTCTTCTCGGGCCGCAGGACCGCGGTGATGAGCACCACTTCGGCGTCGGCCGCGACGCCCAGTTCCGTCCGCGCCTCGGCGCGCCGCTGCGCGCGCACGGTCGCATCCGGCGTGTCGATCGGAATGCCGTTGGGGATCACGACCAACTGGCTCGCCGGGATCCCTTCGCGCTGCGTCAGGTAGTCGCGCTGCGCGTCGGCGATGGCGATGATCCGATCGAGCCTTCCGCGCACGAGGCGGATCGGACGGCCGAGACTCGGCGCGCCGTTCCACTGACCGGTCGTGTGCACCGGCATCACCCGCACCGGAACGCGCGCGAGATCGGCGGCGAGGATCCCGTGGAAGACGGCGTGCGCGTGGTCGAGGAAGTAGATCGCGTCGAGGCGGCGACTGCGGAAGTGACTGGCGAGACGCGGGATCAGGAGCGGGTCGAGACGAGCGGCGCCGGTCCAACCCGAGCGGACCGAGAGGCCGTGCTCCTGGAGCTCGACGCCGATCGCCCCCGGCTCGCGCAACACGACGAACTCGATTTTGAGACCGCGATCGGCGAGCGCCATCGCCAGGTGTTGGGTCACCCGTTCGGCCCCGCCCGTGACCAAGGTGGTCGCGACGAACGCAACACGCATCAGCTCCGGCTCCCCGGACGCATCGGCCAGTTCTTTCCGCGGAAGTACGCCTCGAGCTGCTCGCGCATCGTTTCGCGCGCACGTCCGATCCGCCACTTGACGGCGCCCAGCGGAAGCTCCAGCGCCGACGCCGCCTCTTCGTTGGTCAGGCCGTTGAGATCTCGCAGGACCAGCACCGTGCGCAGGTCGATCGGCAGCGACTCGATCGCCTCCTCCAGGGCCGACTGGGCCTCGACCGCGACCAGTTCGTCCAATGGCGAGATCGACCAGTCGATCAGCTCCCGCTTGGGCGAGTCCTCGTTCAGCGGAGGATCGTCGATCGAGAAGACGTCGTTGCGCCGCCTTCGCAGCTTGGTCAGCGCGCGGTTCACCGCAATGCGGTGGAGCCAGGTGGTGAGTCGGCTTCCGCCGCGGAACTCGCCGACGTGATCGAGCGCCTGCAACATCGTCTCTTGCAAGACGTCCTCGGCATCGTCGCGATTGCGGACCATGCGCAGCGCGAGTCGGAAGATCGGCTCGGCGGCGGGCGCGACGAGTTCCCAGAAGGCGTCGCGATCGCCGCTCTGTGCGCGCTGGAGGAGGATGGCCTCCTCGGCGAGACCGGGCAGCGGTGGGTCGGGCACGGGACCGCAGTCTAGTGGTACCGTGCGGCGCGTGTCGCCACCTTCCGTCGCCTCCCGTCGCCGTCCCCCCACCCCGACCCGCGGGAACGCCTGGCATTCCCGACTGATGCGCCTCCTCCTGGCGCTCGTGGGCCTCCTCGTCCTCTCCGCGCTCGCGCTCCGCGCCTGGGAGGGATGGCGGAGCCGCCCGCGTCCGCTGACCGCCGATGTGACGGCGCGCGGACAGAACCTGGTCCTCGTGAGTCTGGACACGGTGCGGCCCGATCGCCTGCAAGCATGCCTCGGATCGGGCGTCGCGACGCCGAATCTGGATCGGGTCCGCGGCGATGGGTTCGTCTTCTCGCAGATGAGCGCGCCAGCGCCGATCACGCTCCCCTCGCACGCGACGCTCTTCACCGGCCACGATCCCCCACGGCACGGCGTGCGCGAGAACACCGAGTACGCGCTGCCCGAGACTGCGGCCACGCTGGCCGAGTCGTTCCAACGCGCCGGCTACGAGACCGCCGCGTTCGTCGCGTCGTTCGTCATGGACAGCCGGTTCGGGTTGTCCCAGGGCTTCGACCTCTACCGCGATGAGTTGAGCGGACCCGAACCGGGCCTCGGGCCCGGCACGGTCGAGCTGCCCGGCGGTGTCGTCGTCGCGCGGGCCGCCCGGTGGTTGGCGGAGCGGCGGTTGGCGGAGCGGCGCGCACGCGAGCGTCCCTACTTCCTCTTCGTCCATCTCTTCGACGCGCATGCGCCGTACCGCGCGCCGGAGCCGTTCGCGAGCGCGCACGCCGGCCAGCCCTACGACGGGGAGTTGGCCTACGTCGATGCGTGCGTCGGCCAACTCCTCGACGCACTAGAGGCGCACGGCGCGGCCGAACGCACCTGGATCTGGGTCGTGAGCGATCACGGAGAGTCGCTGGGAGAGCACGGTGAGTCGACGCACTCGCTCTTCATCTACGACGCGACGATGCGAGTCGCCTCGCTCCTCCGCCCGCCGCCGCACGAGGGTCGGTATCGGGCCGGCCCGCCGCGGTTGGTTTCCTCCGCGAGTTGCGGGCTGGTCGACGTCGGGCCGACGCTGCGCGAACTGTTCGCTCTCGGCGCCAGCAGCTGGCCGGTGGACGGTTTGTCGCTGCGCGCGATGTTGGGCGGCGAGTCGCCTCCGGAGCGAGAGATCTATTGCGAGACGCTCTCGCCCTTCGTCAGCTACCGCTGGGCGCCGCTGGTCGGCCTGCGTACGTCGGCGCGCAAGTATGTTCGCGCGCCGGTCCCTGAGTTGTACGACCTGATCGCCGACCCCGGCGAACTGCGCAACTTGGCGGCGGCGCGGCCGGACGAAGTGGCCGCGTCGGAGGCGACACTCTCCGCGCGTCTCGAGGGAATGACGGGCGCGCCGGCCGCCCAGAGGCGCGCGAGCGACCAGGAGCGAGAACAGCTCCGCTCGCTCGGCTATCTCTCGGGTGACGAAGCGTCGCCGTCGGACGATGGGTCGCTCGATCGAAACCTCCCCGATCCGAAGCAACGCGTGGCGTTCTTCAACACGCAGTTCCAGGCGGCGAAGAACCTGCTCTACGCCGCCCGCTTCGAAGAGGCGATCGCGGCGTTTCGCGAGTGTCTGCGGGTCGATCCGCGGAACAACTCGATCCACCTCTACCTGGCGGGAGCGGAGCGACAACTCGGACGCTCAGGCGACGCGCAGCGTTCCTATCGCACGGCGCTGCGCATCGAGCCGCGTTCTCCGCGCGCCTGGTTCGGACTGGGGCAGGCGTTGCTGATCGACTCGCAGCCCGACTCGGCGGCGCGAGCCTTCCGCGAATCGCTGCGCTGGCTGCCGCGTTCGCCCGAGACCTGGATGTCGCTGGGCGAGGCGGAGTGGTCGCAGGGGAACGTCGGAGTCGCGATCGCGGCCTTCGATTCCGCGCTCTCCTACGGCGGCGACGCGAAGCGACTCCACGGCCTGCTGGCCCGCGCCTGGAGCGAGACGCCCGGAGGCGAGCGTGAGGCGACATCGCACCTCGACGCCTTCGCGCGCGCGAGCCGACTCGACGCGGTCACGGCGCGTGCGCAACTGCCGAAACCGGGCGGCGGCGCGCCCTCCGCCGACCACGAGCACTGAGGGTCCCTGACCTGGCGACCCCCCGCGACCGTCTGCTAGGCTCCGCCCTTCCATCGCACACATCCTCAGGAGCCGGCATGCCCACGACTCGTTCGCTTCCATCGCCTCCGTCGCTTCCCGTTCGCGACATCGATCACGTCGAGTTCTACGTCGGCAACGCGCGCCAGGCGGCCGTCTACTACCGCACCCTCTTCGGTTTCGACCTGGTCGGATACCGCGGGCCCGAGAACGGATCGCGCGACCGCGCGAGCTACCTCTTGCAGCAAGGCCACATCCGCCTGGTCCTGACCACGTCACTCGAACCGGAGAGCGCGATCGCGCGGCACGTGACCAAGCACGGCGACGGGGTGCGAGACATCGCGCTGCAGGTCGACGACGCGCGCGGCGTCTTCGAGGAAGCGGTGCGGCGCGGCGCGCGTCCGGTGCAGGAGCCGACGGTAGAGGGCGAAGGCGCGGCCAGGATCACGCGCTCCGCCATCGCGACCTACGGCGACACCATCCACTCATTCATCCAACGCGACGGCGTAGCGGCGCCGATGCTGCCGGGCTTCCAGCCACAGATGATCGCAGGCGGCGGCGCCGGCCTGGCGGCGATCGATCACATGGTCGGCAACGTCGAAGACGCCAAGATGGACGAGTGGGTCGAGTTCTACGAACGCGTCTTCGGCTTCCATCACTTCATGACGTTCGACGACAAGGACATCTCGACGGAGTTCACGGCGCTGCGCTCGAAGGTCGTCGCGAGCGAAAACCAGCGCATCAAGTTCCCGATCAACGAACCGGCCGCTGGACGCCGCCGCTCTCAGATCCAGGAGTACCTGGACTTCTACGTCGGACCGGGCGTGCAGCATGTCGCGCTCATCACCGGCGACATCATCGCGAGCGTGACCGAGCTTCGCCGCCGCGGCGTCGATTTCCTCTCGGTCCCGGATTCCTACTACGACGAACTCCCCGCGCGGGTCGGCGAAATCCGCGAGGACATGGAGAAGATCCGCCAGCTCCGCATCCTCGTCGACCGCGACGCCGACGGCTACCTGCTGCAACTCTTCACGCGCCCCGTCGAGGACCGGCCCACCCTCTTCTTCGAGATCATCCAACGCCGCGGCTCCCAGGGCTTCGGCAAAGGGAACTTCAAGGCGCTCTTCGAAGCAATCGAACGCGAGCAAGCGCTGCGAGGGAATCTGTGATGCGGCCCGTCTCGGACGCGCCGCGCTGGCCATAACCATGCCGTCCTACCACCACCTGGGACAGATCCCCGGCAAGCGCCACACGGCGTTCCGCTCGCCCGGAGGGGCGCTCTACAACGAAGAGTTGATGGGGAACGAAGGATTCTCGGGACTCTCGTCGTTGCTCTATCACATTCATCCGCCGACGATGGTGCGGGCGGCGGGCGCGAATCAGCCGCTGGAGAGCGTGGAAGCGGAAGACCGGAGTTTGAGACATCGGCACTTCAAGACGAGCGGAGTGGGCGCGGGTGGTGATCCGGTCTCGGCGCGCCAACTGCTGTTGTGGAATGAGGACGCGTCGATATCGATTGCTCGGCCGACCGGGTCGGCCGAGTTCTTTTTCAGGAATGGTCAGGCTGACGAACTCATCTACGTGAGCGACGGCGGCGGCATCCTGCGCTCTCCCTTCGGCCGACTCCCCTTCCGCCGCGGCGACTACCTCATCATCCCCCGCGGCATCACCTATCGCATGGAGCTCTGGCCCGGCGAGCATCGATACCTGATCGTGGAGTCGCGCGGGGTGATCCGCACGCCCAAGCGGTATCGGAACAACTACGGCCAACACCTGGAGTCCGCGCCGTTCTGCGAGCGCGATTTCAGGCTGCCGCAGGAGTTGGAGACGATCGACGAACGCGGCGACTTCGAGGTCGTAGTCAAGCACCGCGGCGGGCTGCATCGGTACGTCTACGCGCGGCATCCGTTCGATGTGGTCGGGTGGGACGGCTACTACTATCCGTGGGCGCTGAACATCGAGGACTTCATGCCGACCGTCGGCAAAGTGCACCTGCCGCCGCCGGTGCATCAGGTCTTCGAGGGGGACGGCTTCGTCGTCTGCAACTTCGTCCCGCGGCTCTACGACTTCCATCCAGATGCGGTGCCGGTGCCGTATCACCACACCAACGCGCAGTCGGATGAGGTGCTCTACTACGCGAGCGAACGATTCATGAGTCGGCGCGGCATCGAGTACGGCTCGATCACGCACCATCCCGACGGCATTCCGCACGGACCTCACCCGGGGTTGATCGAGCCGTCGATCGGGAAGAAGGAGACCGATGAGCTCGCGGTGATGGTCGATACCTTCCGCCCACTGCGCGTGGCGCGCGGGGCGGAGGCGATCGAAGACACGGCCTATCCGACCTCGTGGCTGCCAGCGGACGAATGAGGTCGATCGATTTCGCGGGATTGATCCCGCGCCAGACGTATCACCTCTTGACTCGCGTGGTCATCCCGAGGCCGATCGCCCTCGTCAGCACGATCTCGGAAGACGGCCGCGTGAATCTGGCGCCGTTCAGCTACTTCACGCTGGGCGGACTGCAACCGCCGTCGCTCGTCTTCTGTCCGGTCAATGATCGCTCCGGGCAGGAGAAAGACACGCTCCGCAACATCCGCGCCACGTCCGAGTTCGTCGTGCACGGCGTCTCGGCCGGCCTGACGGAGCGGATGAACCTCACCTCCGCGGCGTTCGAGTACGGGGTGAACGAGTTCGAGATGGCGGCGCTGACCGAGGTCCCTTCGAGTCGCGTGCGCCCGCCGCGCGTGGCCGAGGCGCCGCTCGCGCTGGAGTGCCGGCTCTTGCAGGTGGTGACGGTGGGGCCCGGTCCCTTGGCCGCCAACTTCGTCATCGGCGAAGTGCTCTGTCTGCATGTCGCCGAGGACGCACTCGACGACGCGGGGCTACCTGATCCTGTGAAACTGGATCTGGTGGCGCGACTGGGTGGAGACGCTTACCTGCGCATGACGGGCAACGCGCTCTTCGATCTGGCGCGGCCAAAGTCGCCGGACGCTCCGCCGGAGGCGCCGCCGGTCGGCTAGGTCGGCTAGGTCGGCTAGGTCGGCTGGGTCAGGGGGTCGGGCGCGCGAAACGTCCGCGCGTCACGCCGGTGTTGAACCTCACCGACGTCGCCGTGATCGTCGCGAACGGTTGGCCGTCGTGCAGGATCACGCGTTGGTGCGGCCAGAGCACGCCGTCGACCGTGCGGTAGTCGCTGAGTCGCTCCTCAGCCTGGACGGGAGCTCCGCCGAAGGGAGAGCGATCGCGATAGTCCATCTGCACGATGCGGTGCGTCTCGCGGTCGAGATAGAGCTTCCACGCGGCAATCGTCGGATGGTGGATGTACAGGATATCGACCGGCCGATCCCCCACCATCCCAGGTGCGAGCGGCTGCGCGCGCAGGCCGGAGAGATTCATCAGCAGCGTGACCACATCGCGGGCGCGCTCGGCCGACGCGCGCGTCATCATGTCGGCGGGCGCATCTTCGGCCCCCTGGCCTGCGTCCATCCAACCCTCCCCCGCGCAGGTCACCATCGTGAGGGCGCCGAACGGAAGCTTCTGCACGGCGCGCTCACAGTCGGGCAGGAGCTTGGTCGTCTCCAGGGTCACCGCCATCTCGCGACCCTGGACCGAGAACATCCCTTCTTCGAGCATCTCGACGTCGCGGATCCGCTGCAGCGCCGCCCCTCCCGCCGCCGACGCGGCCGCCGTGAGCAACTCGGTCCCGCGCGCGAAGTCCGCTTCGGTCGCCGGCGGCAGGATCTCGTCGCTCGCCTCCGGGATCGTAATGTCAATTTGTTGCACCGCGCCGAGGGTGGCGAGGTCGGAGCGGAAGCGCTCGGGATTCCCCACCATCACCACCGCGAATTCACCCGCGTCGATGCGGCGCTTGGCCGCCAGTTGGATCTCTTCCGCCGTCACCTCGGCGATGGCCGCCTGGTACCGCTGGAGGAAGTCGGCCGGATAGCCGTACGACTCGTACTCCGCCAGCCGCGCCAAGACGGCGGAACGCGAGGCCAGATCGAAGACGAGCGAGTTCAAGACGGAGTCCTTGGCGCGCTGCAGCTCTTCGTCCGTCACCGGCGCGGCCAGGATCTCTTCTACGTTGCGCCGGACATGGCCGAGCGTGCGCACGGTTGAATCGGCCTGGGTCACGGCGAATGCGATGAAGGCGCCGCGACGATCGTAGTTCGCGCCGAGGGACGCGCCGGTCGAGTAGGCGAGTCCGCGCTTGGTGCGGATCTCGTTGAAGAGCCGGCTGCTGAAGCCGCCGCCCAGGATCTGCGAGAACAGCTCGAGCTCGGGGTAGTCGGGATCGTCCATGCGAATCGACGGCTGCCCGATGAGGACGCCGCTGTTCGTCATGTCGCTCTTCTCGATCAGGTAGGTTCCCTTCGACGCCAGCGGCGGAACTTCGGGCAGCGGCGGCAGCGGTCGCGTCGACTTCGGCCAATCGCCGAACGCCCGACGGATCGCGGCTTCCATCTTGGAGGGTTCGAAGTCGCCGTAGACCGTGAGCAGGATCCGATCGGGATGGAAGTACTCGCGGTGGAAGTCGACCAGGTCCTGACGGGCGATCGCATCGATCGTCGCGTACTCTTCGTGCCGCGCGTAGGGATGGTCCGGGCCATAGAGCACCTTGCCGAACTCACGCACGAGGATGTCCATCGGCGTGTCGTTGCGCGAGGCGACCGTCGTCCGCGCCTGCTTCTTGGCCAGATCGAGCTTGTCCTCGGGGAAGGCCGGGCGCCGCAGCAGATCGGCCAGGATCTCGATCGCCGCCGGGGCATCTTCGCTCAACGCCGAGACCGAGGCATTGCCGCGCGTCTCTCCGATCGAGATCTCCGCGCTCGCGCCCATCGACTCCAATCGAAGATCGAGTTCGTCTCCGGTGCTCCCGAGCGAACCGCCGGAACGCAGCACTTCGCCGGTGATGGTGGCCAGTCCAACCTTCTCGGGGGGGTCGTAGACCGAACCGACTTGGAGCAGCGCGCGCGCATCCACGACCGGAAAGTCATGGTTCTCCAGCAAGTAGAAGACGAGCCCGTTGTCCAAGGTCAGACGGGTCGGCTGCGGGATCTCCATCTGGCGGAGCGGCGGCAGCTGCATCGCGCGCGGGTCGCTCCACCGTTCGTCGGCGCGGGCGCTCGACACAGCGCTCGACACAGCGCTCGACACAGCGATCGACACAGCGATCGACACAGCGATCGACACAGCGATCGACACAGCGCCGACCGTGAGCGCGCTCGCGGCGAGAGTCATCAGGACACGAGACATGCGAGGCATCAGATCTCCCCTCAGGAATTGGGGCGGCGGATGACGCCGACCACACGGTTGCCGGGGCGGAGCGCCTCGCCCGCCACGCGGCGGATGTCGTCGACGGTCACGCGCTCGATGTCGTCGAGAAAGTCGAAGAGCCGACGGTAGTCACCGAAGAGCTCTTCGTTCTGCGCGAGCTGTCCCGCCAGTCCCGTGTTGCCCCGGAGGCTGCGAATGAACGCCGCCTTGTTCTGCGTCTTCACCTTGCGCAGCTCTTCTTCCGTCGGGCCCTGTTCGACCATCCGCTCGAACTCGTCGTAGAACGCCGCTTCGATCTGATCCGGCTCCGAGTCCTTGGCCACGATCCCTTGGAAGATGAGCATGCTCGGGTACTTCTGGCCGGGAAAGCCGATGCCTCCGCCCACGTCGCTCGCGATCTTGTCCTGTTTGACCAGCCGCTCGTAGAGACGACCGGTCCGGCCGAGGGCGAGCATGTCTCCGAGCAGCTCGTACGCGCGGTAGTCCGGGTGTTCGCGTTCGACCGCGTGATAGCCGAGGAAGACGACCGGCTGCGCGGGATCTTCCAACGTGACGCGGATCTCGGCCTCGTGGCGCGGCTCGACGGTGCGAATCGGCGCGGGCTTCGGTCCCGAAGGGACGTCCGAGAAGTACTTCTCCGCCACCCGCCGCACTTCGTCGACGCGCACGTCGCCGACCAGGGCGATCGTCATGTTGCTGCCGACATAGTATTTGTCGAAGAACTCGAAGGCGTCGCGGCGCGTGATCTGTTGCAGGTCGGACTTGAAGCCGATCACGCCGATTCCGTAGGGATGCGCCTGATACGCGGAGTTGATGAAGGCGTAGATGAGGCGTCCTACCGCGCTCGACTCGCCGAAGCGACGCTCTTCCTGCACCACGTCGCGTTCCTTGTAGAACTCACGGAGGACCGGCTGGGTCAGTCGGTCCCCTTCCAGCCGCGCCCACAGCTCGAGTCGATTGGACGGGAGACTGTAGTAGTACTGCGTCGCATCGGTCGAGGTGGAGGCGTTGAGTCCGACGGCGCCCTCCTCCTCCAAGATCTTGGTGAAGTCGTTGCTCTTCACGAAGGCGCCGGCCGCCTCTTGCGCCGCGCGAAATTCGGACTGCATCGCTTCGAGCTCGGTGCTGTCGGCGGCGGCGACGGCATCCCAGGCGGCGTCCACCAAGTCGAGCGCGCGCGCCTCGGCCACGGCGTCGGTCACGCCGACGGTGGCGGTTCCCTTGAACGCCATGTGTTCGAACATGTGCGCGATGCCGGTGATGCCCGGCACTTCATCGACGCCGCCGGCGTCGACGTAGGTGCGGAAGGAGAAGACGGGCGCGTCGGTCCGCTCCAGGACCAGGAACGTGAGTCCGTTGGGGAGCGTGAACCGCTCGACCCGGGCCTCCAGCTCTTCGAAGTCGGCCCGCGACACGGCCGCGGCCGCCGCGCAGAGGACGAGCGCGCCCAGAGAGCGCAGAACGGGATCGGTGAGCCGCATACGGAAATGACCTCCCGGAGCCAGCGCAACGGCGCGTGCGCCGCGCTCAGGGCTCACTCGATGGATTGGAGTTTGTTCTTGGCGAGAGTCGCCTCGTCGGAGTTCGGATACTGCTCGATCACCTGCCGCAGATACCGAACGCTGCTCGTCGTGTCGTTCAGCCGCGCGTAGCTGTACCCGATCTTGAGGAGCGCCGCCGGCGCCTTGTCCCCTTTCGTGTACTGCGCGAGGAGCTTCATGAACTCCTGATTCGCCATCTCGAAATCGCTCTGGGCGTAGTACGACTCCCCGATCCAGTACTGCGCGTTGTCGGAGAGCTCGGTGGCCGGCGAGCGGCGCAGGTAATCGCGGAATCCGAGGATCGCCAACGCGTAGTTGCCGCGGGTCAGATCGAGATAGGCTTGATCGTAGATGCGCTTCTCTTCCGAACCGTCGGAGTAGGCCGGATCGGACGCCGATCCGCGATCCCCCGCCCTCGAAGTCGAATCGGCCGCGCTCGGAGCGTCGAGCCCCTCGGGTCTTTCGCCGCCCGGGCTCGCGGCCCGGCCGCCGGGATTCGCCCACCAGTCGTTGTTGCGGCTGTTGCTCTGGCTCGAACCCGAGTTCGAACGGGAGCGCAACGCGTCCGACAGTTGGGTCTGGATCGCCAGGAGCTGCGCGTTGAGTTCATCGCTGCGCGCCTTCGCGTCGGCCCGTTCGCTCCGCGACATCTCCACGACCTGGGCGAGCTGGTCCTCCAGGGTCCGAAGACGCTGCAGCAATTCGACCTGCTGCTCGCGGAGGGCGCGGACGTCGTCCGACATCTCCTCGACCGTGATCGGCTCGCGGAAGACCTGCGCGCCGTAACAACCGGAGAGCGCGACGGACAGGACGCAGAGACCGACGAGTAGCCCCGGCCGCGGCGCGGAATTCACACCGCCCGAGCTCAGATTCCCGGCGGCGCTCACTGGGCGACGAAGTGCACGCGGCGATTCTGCGACCACGCTCTCTCGTCATGGCCCGGATCGAACGGCCGCTCTTCGCCGAACGAGACGGAACGGAGCCGCGATCCCGACACGCCGTACTGCACCATGTAGTCGCGGGCCGTATGGGCGCGCCGCTCGCCGAGCGCGAGGTTGTACTCCGTGGTGCCCCGCTCGTCACAGTGTCCCTCGAGGATCACGACGCTGCTCCCCTCGAGCAACTGACGCGCGTTGCCGTCGAGCAGCCGTCGCGCATCCTCCCGCAGGACGCTGCGGTCGTAGTCGAAGAAGATGTCCTGGAGCCCGAGCTCGGTCATCGAGTTCGAATCACCCGTATCGCCTGTTCCGGTGTCGCCCGTCGTCCCGGTCTGCGATCCCGTCGACTGGCTGTCGGAGGTGGGCGGGGTCACGGCCGGCGGCTTCTGCTTCTTCGCGCATCCGCCGAAAGCGGCGAGTCCGACCAAGATCACGAGCGCGGGCAGCAGAGTCGTCGCGAGGCGGTTCGTCTTGTCAGTCATGCGTTCACTCCCCAATCCATTGAGTACTCGATCCGGGCGGCTCACCCGCCCGTCGAGTTCGAGATGATCTTCGAAGGGTACGATCTCCGTGGCGCGAGCCTTCAGGCGAACATCCTTGGCCTGTCGGCGACTCATCGAGTTGCTTCGCGAAGCTTACGGGAGCTCGACCAAGCGGGATTGTATTGATCGCCGGAAAACGAAGTCAACGCACGTTTACCACCACCGTCCGCTGTCATGACGAACAGACGCCGTTGCCCGCCGCGCTCACGCTTCGCCGCGACGATGTGCCTGCCGTCGGGGGCCCACCGAGGGTTCTCCCAAGAACCGTCGTTCGCGGTGGCGCGACGTCGGTCCGATCCGTCCGGCGCCATGGTGAAGATGTCGAATCCGTCGTCGACCAAGGCGACGAAGACGATCCGGTCCCCTCGGGGAGACCAGTCGGCTGAATCGCTCCACTTGCCGAGGTAGCTCAGTCGTTGGCTATTCGCGCCGTCGGAGTCCATGACCCACAGATGCGGTTCGCCGGTGCGATCCGAGGTGAAGACGATGCGGCTGCCGTCGGGCGAGAAGCAGGGGGCGGTTTCGATGGCCGGCGAGAAGGTGAGGCGCTGGGCTTTCTTGCCATGGTCGTCCATTACGTAGATCTCGGCGTTCCCTTCGAAGGTCAGGCTGGCGGCTACCTGGCTGCCGTCGGGATGCCACGCGGGGGCCGAGTCGATCCCGGGTCGACTGGAGAGGGGCGTCATGCGCCCGTCCGAGAGCGCGAGCGTGACGAGGTCGGCTTCGCCTTGCGCGAAACTGGTGAACGCGAGCCGTTCGCCGTCGGCCGAGAAGCGCGGCGACAGACAGATCGACCCGAGCTTCGTCAGTTGGCTCAGCCCGAAGCCGTCGTAGTCGACGAGGAAGACTTCCTTGGCCTTGCCGATCACCCCGACGAACGCGATGCGACTCAGTGCGACCCCGGCCTCGCCGGTCACGTGGCGCACGATGTCGTCCGCGTAGGCGTGCACGGCGCGGCGGTCGGGCGGCGACCCGAGTGAGTACTCCTGCCGGAACATCACCTTGCCGCTGGCGGCGTCGAGGAGTTCGCCCTCGAGCACGACCTCTCCCCACTTCTTGCGCACGATTCCGGTCGCCAGGTACTCGACCGGCTTCGGCATGTTCGACGAATCGGCCGGATCGGGGATGAACGCGAGCTCGCGGCGCACCTCGAAGAAGTCGCTCTGCTGGAGGTCGCGCCGGAGCAACTCCTCGCAGGACTCACCCCCCTCGAGCGGCGTCCGCATCGTCTCGAGGTAATGGAAGTCCTGCACCTCGAGCGAGAACTTGAAGGCCGTGCCCTTGACGATCCCCATCCGCGCCTCCTGCTGCGCGCGCGCGCCCACAGCGGAGAGGATCAGCACGGCGACGAGCGCGACGAGCGAACGGACGAAGCGAGCGGATGAGAGCATGCGCCTCCTCTTCATGGCCTCAGGATTCATGGCCTCAGGACGAATTCGAGCGTGATGCCGAGCCATTCGTCGGCGTATTCCGCCGGCAGTGGCGGGAGCGGCGCCGACTCCGCGACGGCGCGCAGGGCCGCTTGATCGAAGATCGAATCGAACGAAGGCTCGTCGATCCGCGGCGCCGTCACCTCCCCATTGCGCTCGATGCGGAAGCGCACCGACGCCGCCACTCGACGTCCACCGAAGTTCTCTGGCGGCGCCCAGTTGCTCGCGATCTTCCGCTGGATCTGCGACAGGTAGTACGCGAACTCATGGATCGGCCCCTCGGCCTGCAGCGCGATCGAGTGCGTCGCGTCGCCGAGCGCCGGCAGGTTGGTCACGAGGTTCGACTCCTGCTCGCCTCCGGTCTTCGGCTTCTCCTTGGCGGCGTCTTCGGGAGCGGGGCGCGTCTGTGTCTTTTCCTTCGCTTCCTGTGCGGTCGGGGGCTTCTCCTTGGGCTTCACCTCGATCGGCGTGAGCTTCTCTGCGACCTTCGGCTTCTCCAGCGCAGGCGGCTTCGGCTTCGGCGGGGGCGGCGCCTCGACTTCCTTCACTTCCTGCTGCTGCGCGACGCGCTTGAAAGTCGCGCGACCGGGCGCGGGCAGGTTGACGAGCGTGATGGCGGTCTGACGCGGCGCCGGCGTGGGGCGCACGTGGCGCAACGACGGGATGTACCCCGCGACGCTGACCGCCAGATGCAGTAGGCCCGAAACGGCGATCGCGCGGAAGAGGAGCTTGCGATCGATGAGGCGCAATCGGCCGGCGACTCCGAAGTCGGATTCGCCCGCTTTCGCTTCGCCCGCTTTCGATGCAGCATAGGCGTGGGCCGCCGCGAAGCGGACCGGATCGCCCGCGCCTTCGGACCTTGGATTCTCTGAACGGCTCTCGCGCATCGCCGGCATCGTACCCCGCCCTCTCCGATTCGTCGCGGTCGGCTCTCGTTGGGTCCTGCGATAGACTGCCGCGGTCGCTCGAACGCCCTTGGAGGTCTCCCGTGTCCCGACCGATTCGCGCCGTCATCTTCGGCAACGGTTTCGCCCGTACGACGATGCTCCCCTGTCTACGGCAGGTCGACGGGCTGGAGGTGGTGGGGTTGGCCAGTCCGAGTCTGGAACGGGCGCAGGCCACGGCGAAGGAGTTCGGCATCCCCGATGTCACTGCCGACTATCGCGAGATCCTGAGCCTTACTTCGCCCGACTTGGTCTTCATCGTCACCCCGCCGCATCGGCACCTGGAGATGGCGATCGACGCGCTCGCCGCCGGGTGTCACGTCGTCTGCGAGAAACCGACCGCGATGAACCAAGGCGAGAGTCTGAAGATGCTGGCGGCGTCGCGCGCCTATCCCGATCGCCTGGCGCTGATCGATCACGAACTGCGGATCGATCCGCGGCGGCGCCAACTGCGGCAGTGGGTCGAAACGGGGCGCTTGGGGCGAATTCTCCACGCCACCTACACCGTGTCGTCGTTCGGGCGCCGCGACCCGAACGCGCCCTGGACCTGGTGGAGCGATCGAGAGCAAGGAGGCGGCGCCTGGGGGGCCATCGGCTCGCATGTGATCGACTCGCTCCGTTCGCTCCTCGGCGAGATCGACGAGGTGCGCGGAGATCTGGTCACCGTCTTCCCCGAACGGATCGATCCACAGACGGGACGTGCGCGGCTCGTCACCGCCGACGATGCCGCCAACGCTTGGCTCAAGTTCCGCAGCGGCGCTCGCGCGACCGTGGCCATCTCGCTGGTGGAAGGCGAACGCGTGCATCAACTCCGACTCGCCGGCACGGACGGAGCGGCGCGCCTCGACGAGCAGCAGCCGTTGCGCTTCGCAAAGGGCGTCGAGGCCGGTCGAACCGGGTGGGAAGAGATCGAGTGGCGGGATGACCTGGCCCCGTCGGCCGACCTGGGCATCCCCGACACCGATTGGGCGCGAAGCTTCCTGCGATTCGCGAGAGAGATCACGGCGGCGTTGGCCGGCGGGCGTGCGACCGTCGAGGGGGCGTCGACCTTCGAGGACGGGCATCGCAACCAACAGGTGCTCGACGCGGTGCGCGCGTCGGCTGAATCGGCGCGTTGGGTCGACGTGCGCCGCGAGGGCTAGCGCCGCTCGATCCGCTCGATCACGCGGCGCGCAGCATCGGCGCCGGAGTGTCCTCCTCGAGCTCGACAATTTTCAGGCCGCTCTCTTCGCGGTACTGCGTCAGCTTGTTGCGGATCGTCCGCACGCTGATCCCCAGGCGTCGCGCCGCGCGCGTGCGATTGCCCGCCTCGTCGGCGAGGAGCTTGAGGATCCACGCCTTCTCCACCTCAGCCATCGTCTCGCCCGTCATCCAGGAGTCGGCCGTCGCGGCGTCGTGTGCGTCCGACTCGCAATCCAACAGGAGATGCTCGAGCCGCAGCTCGCCGCCGGGACAGAGGATGACGGCGCGCTCGATCGAGTTCATCAACTCGCGCACGTTGCCCGGCCAGGAATGCCGGAGCAGCGCCTCGATCACCGGGCGGGTGAAGCGGATCTCGCGACGGCCGGTGTCGGGGAGAAACTGCGCCAAGAAGTGGCGGGCGAGGAGCGGGACGTCATCTCGGCGCTCCCGCAGCGGCGGCACGCGCACCGGCATCACATTCAGTCGGTAGTACAGGTCCTCGCGAAAGCTGCCGTCACGGACGCGCCCGCGCAGATCGGCGTTGGTGGTAGCGACCACTCGCACGTCGACGCGCAAGGAGTCGGAACCGCCGACGCGGTAGAACTCACGCTCCTGCAGCGCGCGGAGCAGTTTCGGTTGCAGCGCCAGATCCATCTCCCCGATCTCGTCCAGGAGCAGCGTCCCTTCGCCGGCCTGCTCGAACTTGCCGCGCACGAGCGCGCTCGCACCGGTGAACGCCCCCTTCTCGTGGCCGAACAGCTCGCTCTCCAAGAGCCCCGCCGGCACCGCGGCGCAATTGATCTTCACGAACGGCCCCTCGCGGCGCGGCGACCCCTCGTGGATGGCGCGCGCGACCAACTCCTTGCCGACGCCGCTCTCCCCTTGCACCAACACGGTCGAACGAGACGGCGCCACGAGTCGGATCGTGGCGCGTAGTTCTTCGAGACATCGAGACCTGCCGATCATCGCCTGCAGTGCGTCATAGAGGGAGAGACGTCCCTTCAAGTCGGCGTTCTCGCGCCAGAGCGCTCCGACGGAGAGCGCGCGCTCCAGCACGACGGAGATCGCCTCGGCGGCGAACGGCTTGGTCAGATAGTCGAACGCGCCGAGGCGCATCGCCTTCACCGCCGACTCGACCGTTCCATGGCCGGTCATCATCACGATCGGCGTCTCGGGAGCGAGTCGCCGCATCTCGGGAAGGAGTCCGAGACCGTCCCCTCCCTTCAGGCGAATGTCCAAGAGCGCGAGATCGAACTGATCTTCCTGGATCCGCTCCATCGCCTCGTCGGCGTCGGCCGCGGTCACGACGTCGTACCCGTCGCGCCCCAACCACTCCGTCAGGTACTCGCGCAAGAGCGGCTCGTCGTCCACCACCAGGATCCGCGCAGGCGGCTTGTTCATGCAGCTTCTCTCCAGTCCATCGCGAAACCAATTTCAGCCACCGAAGACTTGTGTCCCTCGAGGCGCCCGACGCGCCCCGCCGGGAGATCGATCACGACCGACGTGCCGCGTCCCTTGGAACTGACGACATGGATCTGGCCGCCGTGGTGCTCGACCGTTCGCCGCACCACCGCCAGTCCCAGGCCGGTGCCCTTCGGTTTGGTCGTATAAAACGGCTCGAAGATGCGGGCGACCTGTTCGGCCGTCATGCCCGGACCGGTGTCGCGCACCACGAAGCGCACGCGGTCACACGGAGTGAGATCGCCCAAGGCGCGGGCGCGCACGCTGAGCACGCCCGTGCCCGCTTCCATCGCGTCGATTGCGTTGTCGTAGAGATTGCTCAGCGCTTGCAGGAGCAACGCTCGATCGATCGCCACCGGCGGGAGACCGGGATCGATCTGCAGATCGAGCTGGACCGAGTCGCGCCAACGCGGCGAATCACGCAGGGCGGTCAGACTCTCGCTCAGGAGCGCTTCCACCTGGACCGCGGTGCAATGCGAGCGGACCGGTCGGCAGTACTCCAGCAGATCAGAGACGATGCGATTGGCGTCCTCGACTCCTTGCAGGATCCGCCCGATCAGCCGCATCGAGTCGCTCGTCGGAGGTAGATCCCGCTGCAGCAGCGTCGTGAATCCTTGGATGGCGGCGAGCGGGTTGCGCACCTCGTGCGCGACGGTGGCGGCCATCTGACCGAGTGCGGCCAGTTGTCGGGACTGCGCCAGCTCCGCCTCGAGGGTGCGCTCGCGGGTCAGGTCATGGAAGGCGAAGAGCGTGAGGAACCGACTCGCGCCCCGAGGACCTTCCAGCTCGCCCGCCGCCGCGACCACGCGGTAGCGACGCTGTCCGAACTCCTCACGGTTCCAATCCACTTCGAAGCGGCCGGGTCGACCCGCCGAGAGGGTGCGGGCGAAGGCGCGGAGCGGTTCGAGGACTTCGTCGGCCAACACGGCGTCGCCGCAGGTCAACGCGCGCGACGGCTCGCGCAGCGAATCGGAGAGGTGCACGACGCGTCCCTCGAGATCGAGCGCGACGACTCCGTCGGCCATCGATTCCAGCAACCCCTCCAGGACCGAGGAGAGCTGCTCGCGCTGCGCCAACTGCGCGCGCAGTCGGACTTCCGCCGGACGCGACTTCGCCTTCGTGGTCACTGGGTCGCTCCGGCGACGCGTCCGACCAACGACCGATTCCACTGCAACGCCTCCAGTCGCTCCTGCGCGAAGCCCACCCAGTACGACTGCGGCCAACGCGACATGACCGTTTCGTAACGCCCCTTGGCCCCATCGGGATCGCCGAGCAGCCAGAGGCAGTTCGCGATCTGGAGCATGGCCCAGGCTTCTTCGTCGGTGGGCGGCTCGCCGGCCAAGAGCGCCTCGTAGGAAACGAGAGCGGTTGCGAACTCACCACGTTGGAACGCGAGATCCGCCGAGCGGACCAGGCCGCGCTGTTGCATCGCGCTGGTCGGCAGCGTGGAGAGCCGCCGATACAGTTCGAGCGCCTCGTCGGGCCGTCCGGCGTCCTCCGCCATCCGCGCTAGCACCAAGAGAGCGCGCGGTTCGCCGGGATCCCCTTGTGGAAGCGCGAGCAGATACTCGCGCGCGAGCGGCGCCTTCCCGAGAGCGACCAGCGCTTCCGCGAGACGCACCGTGAATCCAGCCGGCGCCGCCTCGAGTGGATAGCGCGGCCCCCACGTCCTGACGATCCGCTCCGCCTCCAACCACGCGCCGCACTCTCCGTACTCGTGCAACAACGCGCCGTAGACCTCCGCGGGGAGTCGCGCGATGTCGGGCAGGGAATCGGCGATCACTTGCGCATCGGCCGCCATCTCATCCCCCTGCAAGACGAGCAACTCCCTGCGCAGGAGGCCGGCCTGCGGCGCGACCTCGGTGTGCGCGTAGAACTGGAAGAAGCGAGCAAGCGCCGCGTTCGCCTTCGCGAGGTCGCGCGACTCGAGCCATGCGGTGGTCGTCTCGTGAAGGACGTTCCCCGCACGCGTCTCGTGGAGGAGCGACGACTCCTGCGGAAGCGCAGCCGCGGCCGCCACCTCCGCCTCGCGCTGCGCCTTTTCGAGCAAGGCCGCCTCTTCAGCGGAGTGTTCCTCGCCCCAGCGAGCGGGAGTGACCTCATGGACTGGCGGCGCGTCTCGCGCCGCCGGAGAGTCGTGCGGGACCGGAGAAGCGTGCGGGACCGGAGAAGCGTGCGAGGTCTCCGCCTCGTCCGCCTCGTCCGCCACGTTCGCCTCCGTCTCCTCGGCTTCTTCTGGATCCGTCGGGACCACACGCTCATCACCGACCACTCTGGACAGCGCATCGCGGAGTGACCGCGGCGCGGCTACCGGCGCGGCGACATTCGCGGAGTGGAACGGTTTGAACGGCGACTCGGCCGCCGCTTCGGGGCTCGACGGCTTCGACTTCGCGGCAATCGGAGTCGCCGGCGCCGAGAAGTTCGCCGTGAAATCAGGCTCGCCGCTCGCCCCGACGACCTGCGACCACGGTTTCCCCGAGCCGTCATCGGGAATGACGATCTGGATCTCATCGCCGACGCGGCGGGCCTCATACGGGACGACGCGAGAGAGCTCGAGCGTGATGCGAACGCGGCGATCCAGCGGCGTGTTCAGATGCTGACTGGTGCGAAACGAGCGCAACACGCCGCGTCCCAGTTCGACTCGGTAGAGACCCGGCGCATTGGGCAAGCGACTCCGCGTCGTGCCCAGGTCGACGACGATCCGGGCTGGATCGCCGAGCGTCCAGTGCGACCAAGGGGCGGGCGTGCGGATCGAGAGGACGAAGCGTCGCCCATCGCTGGACATGCGCACCGAATCGAGCAGGAAGTCCTGAGGTCCGCTCGCGGCCGACGCGACGCTCGACGCGGCGGCGTGCCCGGGACAGAGCACGAGGCCGATGGCGACCGCGAGGGCGAGGGCGAGGAAACGCCGGACCCGGGGTCGACGGTGGTGGACACGGCGCATCGGAAGTTCTCCTCTTCGACTCAAGCCATGCGCGACGCGGCGCGTTCGTCGGACCGATCGTCGGCATGAGCGATACGTAGGCCAGCGAGGCTCACCAGCCGATGGCGGCCGGGGGCGACGCCGGCGGAGAGCGCCGCGTCTTCTGGCTCCAGATGGATCGAGAGCGGCGCAGCCGACTGCAGCAGCGCCTCCAGGCGCCGCGCCTCACGATCTCGCGGGGCGATCGAACTGTCGCCGACGGAGAGGCGCGCGATGAGCCGATCGCCGTCGAGCTGCACGCGCAGCTCATCGGGATCGGAGTAGAGGTGGATGCGCTGAGCGGCGAGTCGGTCGCCGTCGGCCAAGATGCGGACCGGCCACGGCCCGCTGCGATCGAGCTCTTCGCGCACCACGCGGGCGAAGCGAGCGCCCTGGGCGATGCGCAGGAGGATCGGCGGTAGAGCGGTCTGCGCGCTCAGCCGAGACGCGATCGGCGCGAGCGACGCGGTGGCGGGCCAGAGGACGTGCGCCCTGGAGTCCACGGCATCCGCGAAGCGAGCGAACGGCGTCAGGTCGATCGGCGCCGCCTCCGACGCCATCGCCCGCGCGAAGAGTTTCGCCAGCCTCGGCGCCAACGCGGCGTGGTCGCCGTGGAGCTTGCCGTCCGGCCGGACGAGCAGGAAGTCGAGCGCGCCCTGCGAGAGGCCGACCCACGCGCCGCGCAGCCCGGCGCTCGTCGCCGGCGCCAACAACACGACGCGCCGCGCTGCTGCGGGTCCCAACAGGCGCAGCACGGTGATCGCTTCGAGGTGACGCGTCGTGAGCGGAACGAAGGCCAACCATGGCGTCTCGCTCCGCGCGAGTCCGAGGATCGAGCGGCCGTCCTCGGGCGCGATCTGCAACGCGAACGAAGGGCCGAACAGGTCGGCGAGACGTTCGCGGAGATCGGACGCGAGCGCGCCGTTCTCGGTTGCGAGCACCACGCGGGGGCGGCCCAGGTCGGCGAACTGGGTCAACGGGACTTCCGCTTCGCGCGAGGTGGAGCGCTGGGCGGTGGGGTCTCTTCCTTCAGTCGTTCGGCGACCTGTTGCGTCGCCGCGGTCAGAACCCCTTGGACCTCGGTCTCCGAGAGATCGAGCACGGCGGCGATCTGCGCATCGGAGAGCGACTCGAAGACACGGAGCGCGAGCGCGAGACGTGGGCGCTCCGGCAGCGTCGCGATCTCGCGCGCGAGGCGGGCCCCCTCTTCCGAACCGGGCTTCACCCGACGCGCGCGCCGGGGACGGGGCAGGAAAACCTCCTGCAGTAGGGCGGCGACCGTGATCATGCGTCGATCCTCCCGACCGGGTCCTTCCGGCCGTTGACGGACGGCGACACAAGCAGGGCGCCAACGCCCCAACCGTCGATGCGGCCATTCAGATCTCACATGGAGATTCCCGCCGAACTCATTATTCCGGCGAGAGTTGCCGCCTACCGGCACTTCTTTCCGGCGGGATCCGGGCCGGGGGCGCCGGGCGCGGACTCCACCGGCCGGGGGCGGGTGCTGGCCATTCGATGACCGGGACGCGGCCAGTCCCGAACCTGCGCGGGAGCGCCCGACGGTTACGCCGGCCCAGCCGTGGGGAATGCTGTTCAAGGACGGCGCCCGGACCGCCGATCCCTGGAGACGCACGTTCCACGGAGGACCGATGTCATTGCACTGGGAAGAAGCGGACGGAGTGGGAATCGCGCGGCCGGCTGGACCGGAGCTCGCGGCCGACAGTGCCAGCGCGTTCCGCACCGAGATGGCCGGACGCCTCACCGGGACGAACTGGGTCGTCATCGATCTCGATGACGTCAGGTTCATGGATAGCTCGGGGCTCGGCGCAGTCGTCTCGGTCCTGAAGGGGCTGCGCGGGCGCGGGGAACTGCGTTTGTGCGGAGTGTCGCCTCAGGTCGAGGCGTTGTTCCGGCTGACGAAGATGCTGAACGTGTTGCCGATCGAGGCGACGCGCGAGGCGGCGGTCGCTTCGCTCCAACGGAGTCGCGAAGCGGCGGCTTGAGGGACGGCGAGGCGGGGAAAGGAGTCGCCTGAGCTACGCTCAGGCGACCGCATCAGCGAGCACGATCGCCTTGTTGTTCGAGACCTCGAAAAACCCGCCGGTGAGCTGGTACTCGAGTGTCTGCCCCCCCGGTTTGCGCACTGTCAGCTTGCCCGGCATGAGCGCGGTGATGAGCGGCGCGTGGTGCGCCAAGACCCCGAGATACCCTTCCGAGCCCGGCACGATGATCGACTCGACCGTCTCGTCGAAGACGCTCTCGGTCGGGGTGAGCACGGAGAGGTGGAACGTCGCCGCGGCCATCGATCAGTTCTTCATCTTCGAGGCGTTCTCGATCGCTTCTTCGATCCCGCCGCACATGTAGAACGCCTGCTCCGAGAGATCGTCGTGCTTCCCTTCGACGATCTCCTTGAAGCCCCGGATCGTATCGGTGAGCTTCACGCGCCGACCGGGCCGGTTGGTGAACGGCTCGGCCACGAAGAACGGCTGCGAGAGGAACTTCTGGATCTTCCGGGCGCGCTGCACGCTCAGCTTGTCTTCGTCGGAGAGTTCGTCCATCCCGAGGATGGCGATGATATCGGTGAGGTCCTTGTATCGCTGCAGGACCTTCTGCACGGCGCGCGCGACCTGGTAGTGCTCCTCGCCCACGATGTTCGGATCGAGCATGCGTGAGGTCGAGTCGAGCGGGTCGACGGCCGGGTAGATCCCGAGCTCTGCGATCTGGCGCGAGAGCACGGTGGTCGCATCCAAGTGGCTGAAGGCGGTGGCCGGCGCCGGGTCGGTCAGGTCGTCGGCCGGCACGTAGATCGCTTGGACCGAGGTGATCGAACCCTTCTTGGTGGAGCAGATCCGCTCCTGCATCGCGCCCATCTCGCTCGCGAGCGTCGGCTGGTACCCGACCGCGGACGGCATTCGTCCGAGGAGGGCCGACACTTCCGATCCCGCCTGCGTGAAGCGGAAGACGTTATCGACGAAGAAGAGAACGTCCTGCCCACCCTCGTCGCGGAAATACTCGGCCACCGTGACGCCGGTCAGTCCGACTCTGAGGCGCGCTCCCGGCGGTTCATTCATCTGTCCGAAGATCAGCGCCGTCTTGTTGATGACGCCCGATTCGCTCATCTCCAACCAGAGGTCGTTTCCTTCGCGCGTGCGCTCGCCGACTCCTGCGAAGACCGAAAAACCACCGTGAGCCGTCGCGATCGCGTGGATCAGCTCCTGGATGATGACGGTCTTGCCGACGCCGGCGCCGCCGAAGAGGCCGATCTTGCCCCCCTTGGCGTACGGCGCCAGCAAGTCGACGACCTTGATGCCGGTCTCGAGCACCTGCGGCGTCGTCTCTTGATCGACGAGCGCGGGCGCCGGGCGATGGATCGGATAGCGCTTCTCGGGATTCGGCAGCGGCCCCTTGCCGTCGATCTCGCGCCCGAGGACGTTGATGACCCGTCCCAGCACCTGTTCACCCACCGGCACCGAGATCGGCGAACCGGTGTCGACGGCGATCATGCCGCGCACGAGTCCCTCGGTGGTCGACATGGCCACGCAACGGACGACGTTGTCTCCAATGTGCAGCGCCGCCTCGACGGTGAGGTCGATCCCCTTCGCCTTGTCCTGGATCGTGATCGCGTTGAGGATCGCGGGCAGCCGGTCGGACGGGAACTCGACGTCGACCGTCGGTCCGATGACCTGGAGGATCTTGCCAGTGTTCGCGCTCGTCGCAGTCGCGGCAGCCGTTTCAGTTCTGTTCGCCATGATTCTCGAGTCCTCTCCCTTTACTTCAGCGCCTCGACGCCGCCGACGATCTCCGAGATCTCCCGTGTGATGGCCGCCTGACGGAGCTTGTTCCCCTCCAAGGTCAGGCGATAGATGACGTCCTTCGCATTGCGGCTGGCCGAACCCATCGAGACCATCCGCGCGGCGTGCTCGGAGGCGAGCGACTCGCTCATCGCCTGCAGGATCCGATTCTCCACGTAGCGCGGAAGCAGCGTCTCGAAAATCGCCTCGGGCGAAGGTTCGAAGATGTAGTTCGTGGCGCTGGCCTCGCCGCTCACCTCGGGCACGATCGGGAGGAGCTTCTCCTCCACCACCCGGCGCGAGATGACCGAGATGTAGCGGGTGTACACGAGGCTGACTTCGTCGACTTGCTTGGAGACGAACAACTCCACGATCTGCTCGGCGAGTTGTTTGGCTTTGATCGGATTGGTCTGGTCTCCGAGGTCGGAGATGCCGGCGACGAGCGTCCAAGGGCGTTTCCCGAAGTACGCGTTGGATCTGCGAGCCACAGGTAGAACAGTAATACCCGCGCGCTCCCCGAGCGGACATTGCTGTTCGACACGTCGAAATACGTTCATGTTGTACGACCCGCACAACCCCTTGTCCGAGGCCAGCACGACGATCAGCCTGCGCTGAACCGGCCGCACTTCGAAGAGCGGATGCGCCAGCGTGCTGGCCGCGCCGGCCAGACTCTGCAGCATCTCCGCCGCCTTCAGCGCATACGGACGTGACGCCAACGCGCGCTCGGTCGCGCGACGTAGCTTGGCCGCCGCCACCATCTCCATGGCGCGCGTGATCTGCTGCGTGCTCTTGACCGAGCGGATGCGCCGCCGGATCTGCTTGAGGGTCGCCAACTGTCTTCCTCCGCCTTCGAGCGCTTACTTCTTCAGCGATCCCTGGAGTGAACCCTGGAGCGATCCCTTGAACGTCTTCACGAACGCTTCGAGCGCCGCCTTCATCTTCTGCTCGGTGGCGGCCGAGATGTCTCGGTCGGTCTCGATCGCGTGGAAGACGTCGGCGTAGTCCTTGGCCAGATGCGCGAGGTACTCGCGCTCGAACCGCGCCACCTCGCCCGCCGGCAGTTCGTCCAGATAGCCGTTCACGCCGGCATAGAAGCTGGCGACCATCTGCGGCAACCCCTGCGGTTGGTACTGACCCTGCTTGAGCAACTCGACCATCCGCTCGCCCCGGATCAGGCTGGCCTGCGTCGCCTTGTCGAGGTCGCTCGCGAACTGCGCGAACGCCGCCAACTCGCGGTACTGCGCCAGGTCGAGGCGAAGCTTGCCGGCCACCTTCTTCATCGCCTTCGTCTGCGCGTTACCGCCGACGCGGCTGACCGAGATGCCGACGTTGATGGCCGGTCGCACGCCCTGATAGAAGAGGTCGGTGTCCAAGAAGATCTGCCCGTCGGTGATCGAGATCACGTTGGTCGGGATGTAGGCCGAAACGTCGCCCGCCTGCGTCTCGATGATCGGCAGCGCCGTCAACGAACCGCCGCCCAGCTCGTTGTTCAACTTCGCGGCGCGCTCCAACAGCCGGCTGTGGCAGTAGAAGACGTCCCCCGGATACGCCTCGCGACCCGGCGGACGGCGCAGCAGCAGCGAGAGCTGCCGATAGGCGACGGCCTGCTTGGAGAGATCGTCGTAGACGCAGAGGGCGTGCTGTTTGTTGTCGCGGAACCACTCGCCGATCGCGCAACCGGCGTACGGCGCCAGGTACTGCAGCGGCGCGGGCGAAGAGGCCGAAGCCACCACCACGACGGAGTAGGCCATCGCGCCGTGGTCCTCCAGGATCTTGAGGACGCGCGCGACGCTCGACTCCTTCTGCCCGATCGCCACGTAGATACAGATCAGATCCTTCCCCTTCTGGTTCAGGATCGTGTCGACGGCGACCGCCGTCTTGCCGGTGCCGCGGTCGCCGATGATCAGCTCGCGCTGGCCGCGTCCGATCGGGATCATCCCGTCGATCGCCTTGATGCCGGTCTGCACCGGCTCCTTCACCGGCTGGCGTTGGACCACGTTGGGGACCGCGCCTTCGATCGGGTAGAAGATGTTGGAGACGATCGGTCCCTTGCCGTCGACCGGCTCACCGAGCGGGTTGACCACGCGGCCCAGGAGCGCCGGTCCGACCGCGATCTGGGCGATCTTGCCGGTGAGTCGCACCGGATCGCCTTCCTTGATCTTCGAGTCGGGACCGAAGAGCACCACACCGACGTTGTCCTCCTCGAGGTTCAACACCATGCCGGTGATGTCATGCGGGAACTTGAGCAGCTCCCCGGCCATCGCGTCCTCGAGTCCCCAGACGCGGGCGATTCCATCGCCGACCTGGAGGACCGAGCCGACCGAGGCCATCTCGAGCTTCGTGTCGAACTTCTCGAGTTCCTTCTGGAGGATGGAGCTGACTTCTTCGGGCTTGAAGGCCATCGTTTCGTTCCCTCTTCGGTTCAGGCCACGCGCACTTGGAGCAGTTCGTCGCGCAGGCGATCGAGTCGATATCTCACGCTTCCGTCCAGGATCTTCCCGCCGACCGTGACGACGACGCCGCCGAGGATCCGGCGATCGATGCGGGCATCGAGCACGATCTGCTTGCCGGTTGTCCGCTCCAACGCCGCGCGGAGCCGAGCTCCGAGCGCGTCGTCCAACGGGACGGCCGTGGTGACGATCGCGCGGAGCTGCCCCAGCGCGTCCTCCACCATCCGGCGGAAATGGTCATAGACGAGCGGCAGGTGTTGGACCCGCTTCTTGCGGAGCATCAGTCGGATGAACTGGAGCACCAGATCGGTGATGCGTCCCCGCAGAGTTCGCTCGAGCAACTCGTCCTTGTCGGAGTCGAGCAGGTTCGGCGCCTCCAGGAAATTCTGCAGCGTCGAGTCGGAGCGGTGGAGCGCCAGGAGCGCCTGCGTGTCTTCCAACACGCGCTCCATCTCGCCGCGCTTCACCGCCGCTCCGAAGAGCGCGGTGGCGTAGCGAAGTGCGACGCCGCGGTCGCGGATCAACGCTTGCCTCCGCCGCCTGCGCCGCCTGCGCCGGAGCCGGCACTGGAGTCAGTGCTGGCGAGGGAATCGATGAACTGCGAGATCCGCTCGCGGTGCTTCGCTTCATCGAGCCGTTCGCTCACGACCTTCTCGGTCGCGGCCATCACCATCCGCACTATCTCGTCGCGGAGGGTCGCCTGCGCCTTGGCCTGCTCGCGCAGGATCTCGACGCGCGCGCGGACCACCAGCCCGTGCGATTCCGCCCGCGCCTTCTCGGTCATCTCCGCGGCGACCTTCTGCCCCTCGGCGACCGCTTCTTGGATGCGGATGCGCGCCTGGTTCTCGATCTGCTTGAGCTGCAGCTCGAGGTCGGTCTTCATAGCGGCGATCTCGGCGCGCGTCGCGTCGATGCGATCGAACTCTCCCTGGATCTTCTGCCGCCGCGCCTCGAGCATCGCGAGCATCGGGCCCCACGCGTAGTGCCGCAGGATGATCAGCGCGATCAAGAACCCGATGATCTGGGTGACGACTTCACCCCAGTTGATCTGCATGCTTCGCCCCCTCGTCCCGTCCTTCGAACTCCAGTCCTCAGGCCCTGACTCAGCCGGACGTCACTCCGCCCGGCGCCTTATCTCAGAGCTTGCCCTGGAGGACGAAGACGGTGACGAGCGCGTAGATCGTGAGCGCCTCGATGAACGCGGCGCCGATGACCATCGCCGTCTGGATCTTGCCGGCCGCTTCCGGCTGGCGACCCATCGCCTGCATCGCGCCGTTGACCGCGTTACCCAGACCGATGCCCGAACCGATCGCGGCCAGTCCGAGACCGACCGGCAGACCGAGACCCAGCAGGTTCATTTCCAACATGAGCAGCTCCTTTCATGTAGCGGGCCATGCCATGGCCCGCCTCCCCATCGGCGCGCCAGCCGCGCCCCCACCTGTCGTTCTAGTGATGGACCCCGACCGGATCCCCGTGTCCCGTCGCCGCATGCTCTTCATGCTCCTCATGCGGCAGCACCTGCGAGAAGTAGAGCGTCGTCAGCAGCGTGAAGACCAACGCCTGGATCGATCCCAAGAGGATCGACAAGAAGATGAACGGCAGATGGAACGGGACGCCGAACGGCGCCGACTCGGTTCCCATCAAAGTCGCGATCACCGTCACACCCAGCCCGCCGAACACGGCGAGCAGCACATCTTCACCGAGGATGTTCCCGAAGAGTCGCAACGAGAGCGAGAGCGGCTTGGCCAACTCCCCGATCAAGTGGAGCGGGAAGAGCAGCGGCACCATCGCCCATCCGATCGCATCCTCGGGGTCTCCCATCAGATGCTTCACATACTTGACCGGCCCCAGACGCGTGAGCCCGGTGAACTGCACGTAGGCGAAGACACAGATCGCGAGCGCGAGCGTCGTGTTGTAGACCGACGTCGGCGCCTTCTGCAGCGGGATCAGCCCCAACAGGTTCGAGAACCAGATGTAGACGAAGAGCGTCCCGAGAAACGGTAGGTAGCGCTTGGCGTCGCGGCCGAGGATCCCGCTCACGAACTCGTGGAACCCTTCCACGCCCATCTCCACGGCGTTCTGCAGCGGACCCGGCACCATCTTCGGATTGCGCGACGCCGCCATCGCGATCATCGCGATCATCGCGATGACCAAGAGCGAGAAGATCGGCGTGTTGTACTTCTGCAGGAACTGCGCCCACTCCGCGTCGGGATTGAACACGTAGAGGATGTGGATCCAGTTCGGGAACTCGGGATGCGCGCTGTGCTCGCCGTGAGTGTCACCGTGACCGTCAGCGGCGTGACCGTCAGCGGCGTGAGTGTCAGCGGCGTGAGCGTCGCCAGCGTGCGTGTCGCCAGCGTGCGTGTCGGATCCGTGCTCCTGTGCAACCGCGGCGGGAGCGCCGACCCATCGTTCGAGATCCCCGTCGACCGTCGCGCGAGTGAACAGACCGAGCCCGAGCGCGAGAACCAAACTGGCGAGGCCGAGGATTCCGAGCACGAGCGAGACGGTATGGACGCCGTGGCGCACCGACTTGGTCGCGGTCGTGCGATCCGGCGCGCCGCCCGACATCCGATGATTGACCATCTGTCCGAGAACCTTGAGCAGAGCGACGGCGAGCGGGAAAGAGAAGCCGACGCTGAACCAGAGCGGCGGGAGCCGCAGGACGTAGAGCGAGAGCGCAGCGCCGCCCATCAGGAGCGGAAGCTTGAGCAACAGCGCAGCCGCGACACGCCGGTTCCACTGAGGCTCGGGACGGAGCAGGTTGCGAAAGAGGATCTCGAGCAGCCGCAAGTTCAACAGTGTCAGCGCGAGGCCGGCGACTCCGCCGTAGAGGGCGGACGGGCCGACGTAGGCCCAGAGCATGAGCAGGCCGATCGACCCGGCCACGAGACTCGTCCGCTCGACGCGGTGGATGAAGCCGGGTCCCAACCCCTCGATTCCATTCATGCGGTTTGGTTCGCCTCCCCAGCGCGGTCGTTTGTCACATGCGATCCAGGTCGCGCTGCGCGCGCCGCAACATCTGCGCGATGCTGCGGATCACCGCGACGAAGCCCAGGACTACCCAGACGAATTGCATCCACGGCTCGGTCCCGAGCTTCGTGTCGAGCCAGCGGCCGAAGAGCCATCCGATCATCGGACCACTGCCGAGCAAGAGCGGGATCGATCCCAGCGTCCCGACGAGGCGAGCGGTGCGGTACCGCTCCTCCTTCTCCTTTTCCGTCTCCGAGTCCTTGCCCGGCTTCACGAGGACGGAAGCTCGGGAGAATCTTCGGGACGGGACACCTCCGGGCGATACTGCTGGGCCACCCAGAGGCGGGACGTGTGCGGGATCGGGCGATGGATGAGCTGGACCATCCCTGCAGACCTGACCTCTCGGACCCGGCCTCTTGGACCCGGCCCCTCGGACCCGGTCCCTCGGACCCGGTCCCTGGACCCTAGCTCATCGAAGCCGCTCGGTTCCCACGGCGCGGGATTATGAACGTCGCCCGATGCGTGTCAACCTCGGCTTGTGCTTTTTTTCACCAACTTTCGAGGCGACGGTTGCCGACCCGGCGACCAGCAGGTCGTGCGCCCCCCGATCGTCTCCCTCACGAGCGCGTGTCCGGTCCGAGGACAGAGACCGCCGTCGCTCCAACGGTGTCTGAACAGCCAACTTGCAGGCGGGTCCGCGAAGCTCGGCGCCACGACGCGCATCGACTCTCGACAGACCCAACGCAGCCAGCGGTAGAGCCGCCGACGCTCCGGGAGGTCGAGGCTTCCCGCCTGCCGCGCCGGATGGAGTTCGGCCCGCCAGAGGATCTCGTCCGCCATCCAGTTCCCGACCCCCGGGAAACGTTCCTGCATCAGGAGCACCGCCTTGAGGGGGCTCTTGGCGCGCCGATCCAGGAAGGTCCCGAGGTCGGCGAGCATGAACTCGTCGCTCGTGAGCGGCGGTGGAATCGCGAGCCACCACGCGGGGGCGCCGCGTCCGCGATCGAATCGGATCCGGCCGAAGAGCCGTGGGTCGCGGAAGACCAGGCGGCCGCTCGGGGTCTCGAGGACGAGGTGGTCGTGCCGGTCCGCGGGCGCCGGCGCCGGCGCCGTGGCGGTGGCGGTGTCGGTGGCGGTGGCGGTGGCGGTGGCGTCCGGGTTCACGAACTCGAGCGAGCCCGTCATCCCGAGATGGATGCCGAGCCACGCGCCTCCGCTGAAACCGAAGAGCATTTGCTTGCCGGCGGCTTCGGAAGAGAGGAGTCGACGTCCGGGCAAGTCCTCGACGAGCGCGGCGACATCGCACGCACGGAAGACGCGGGCGTTGCGATGGACGCTCACCGTGCGGATCCGCTCTCCCACCGCGACGGCCCAACGTCTGCGGAAGTGCTCGACCTCGGCTAGTTCAGGCACGGAGAGCCGTCACGGCGCCGTGACGACGATATGGATCGACTGCGTCTCGTAGTGAAAGTGGTCTTCGTGCATCGGCCGGAACGTGACCGTGGTCTGCCCCTGCGCGATCCCGCGCACGTTGAACGCCCACTTCTGGCCATCTTCCTGCTCGATCTGCGCGATCGCCGAGTTCTCCAACGTCCACGCGAGGAAATTCGAGTCGCAGGTCGGACCGGGAAGCAGGACCTCGTCGCCGTCGCCGTCGCCGTCGAGCGCATGGAACTCGACCATGTGCAGCAGCGCGCCTTCGCGGACGGTCAACTCCCCCGTCGCGACCGCCCCGTCATCCCGCGCCAGCTCCTTGCCATGCGAGACGAAGCGCGAGCCGTCGGCCTCGATGTGTCCACACGCGCCGGAGCCCGGGTCATTCGGACCGCCGTCGTCACTGCATCCGAACGCGGTGACCGAGACGGCGAGGGCAAGGGCGAAGGTGAGGGCGCGGGCTGGGGCGAGGGTGAGGGCGCGGGCGCGAAGGGGTGCGCAGTCTCGGGGGGCGCTTGGGGGCCGGGTCCGAAAGTCCATTTGTTGAACCGTTCCTCGGTTAGAAGCGATGCGCGGTGCGCCGCAGTGCGGTGCGGTGCGGTGCGGTGCGGTGCGTCCCTTCGCGGAATCGACGGACGCCGGAGCGCCTGAGTAGTTCCATTCGCAATTCCAGGCGCGTCGGTTGTGAGCGGGCGGCAGGTGCGACGGGCGCTACGCGCGCGGCACCAGTCTACGCAGTGACCTCGGGCGCCATCAACCATTCCGCAGGATGTACGTAGAAGCCTGAGCTCCGCGAGCAATCAGCGGCGAACCCTTGCTGCCGAGATGCGCCATATGCATGTGAAAAATGGTGCAACTATTGCCGGCAATAGTTGCACCATTTTTCACAAGACGCGCAGCCGGCTGGTTCATTCCCCCACCCCACGGTATCGTCCCGCGATGCTCGATCACACGCTCCACGGTCTGACGGACGCGCCGCCGCTCGTCCTGCTCCACTCCGGCGCCATGTCCCGCCGCGAGTGGGATCCGTATCTCGAGGGACTGGGCGGCGCGTTCCGACTGATCGTACCGACCGCGTTGGGCCACGGCGCGAGTCCACCCGCGAGTCCCGCGTCCGCCGACCCCGCGCTCCGCGGCCACCCCGACC
>Ga0163151_10001211_pt1 | contig 44146 bp, 48 predicted proteins | sample OliLakLV19MP5IB2_FD_145596 | JGI IMG/M metagenome (GOLD analysis project Ga0163151, IMG submission 145596) | Freshwater microbial mat bacterial communities from Lake Vanda, McMurdo Dry Valleys, Antarctica - Oligotrophic Lake LV.19.MP5.IB-2 | ecosystem: Environmental > Aquatic > Freshwater >...
GAATCGGACCGACGATTTTCGCATCGAAGCGATTCGCCGTATCCATAATCTGCTTCACCGAGAGGTCGAGAATCTTGTGCTCGTAGGCGCGAACCCGGATGCGCAGCTTAGGCTCAGCTGCCGTTGCAGCATCTGCCGTTTTCTTTGTTTTAGCTGCGGTAGCCATATGGTTCGTGAGAATGGATCGCTTACGCGGTGATCTTCGTCACGACGCCTGCACCCACGGTCTTGCCGCCTTCGCGAATTGCGAAGCGAGTATTGTCCTCAAGCGCGACCGGAGCAACGAGCTTCACCTTGAAGGTGACGGTGTCGCCTGGCATAACCATCTCCTTTCCTTCCGGAAGGGTTACTTCGCCGGTCACGTCCGTAGTACGGACGTAGAACTGCGGCTTGTAGCCGGAAAAGAACGGCGTGTGACGGCCGCCTTCATCCTTGGAGAGGATGTAGACCTCAGCTTCGAAGTCGGTGTGCGGGGTTACCGAACCCTTCTTCGCAAGCACCTGACCACGGTGAACACTGTCCTTTGCAGTACCGCGGAGGAGAATGCCGGCGTTGTCGCCTGCCTGACCTTCCTGGAGCTGCTTGTTGAACATCTCGATACCGGTGACGGTAGTGCCAACGGTTGGCTGGAGGCCGACGATGTCGACTTCCTCACCTACCTTGACGATACCGCGGTCGATGCGGCCCGTAACGACGGTACCGCGACCTTCGATTGAGAAGATGTCCTCGATTGCCATCATGAACGGCTTGTCGGTCTCACGGATAGGGTCTGGGAAGTACGAGTCCATCGTATCTACCAATTCCTTAACCTTGAGTGCCCACTCATCGTTGGCATCAGTTGCTTCAAGCGCCTTCAAACCTGAGCCCTTGATGACTGGGGAGTCAGCAAAGCCCTGCTTTGCAAGGAGCTCCTTAACTTCTTCTTCAACGAGATCCACCATGTCCTTGTCCTCTACCATGTCTACCTTGTTGAGGAAGACGATGAGCTTAGGCACGCCGACCTGCTTTGCAAGAAGGATGTGCTCGCGGGTCTGAGGCATTGCGCCGTCAGTCGCTGCAACCACGAGAACTGCGCCGTCCATCTGAGCGGCACCAGTAATCATGTTCTTGATGTAGTCTGCGTGGCCCGGAGCGTCGATGTGCGCGTAGTGGCGCTTCGGCGACTCGTACTCAGAGTGGTGGAGGGCGATAGTAATACCGCGCGCCTTTTCTTCAGGGGCGTTGTCGATGTTTTCAACGTTCTCGACGCGGGCCTTGTAGCCTGCGCTAGAGTTCAAGTTGAGCACATTGAGAATGCCGGCCGTGAGCGTGGTCTTACCATGGTCAACGTGACCGATGGTACCCACGTTCATGTGCGGCTTCGAACGATCGAAATCTGCCATACGGTTGTAACGTGATTGGTAACTGACGAATAAGTGCCTGTTCCGTGTAAACGGAAAAAGGCGTTGCTCACATGCCCGCGCAACGCCTTTCGCCAATCCCCTGCCCGAAACGGGTGGGAACCATGTGAAAGAGCGCTTTGCGTCCTAAGTAAAGTATCCCGATGCGTCGCGTCGGTCAAGCGCGCGAACCGTTACCCTTCCGCAGAATGCGAAACGCCCCAGCTTTAGCTGGGGCGTTTCGTGCCTTTTCTTACTCCATCCCAAGATTACCCTTTACTTCCTCCATCTTAAGCTCTGCGTCAGCTGCATCAAGTTCAGCTATCTGCGTTTCAGCGAATTCTACCGATTCCTTTACTGATTTTTCCACCTCTGCAAGCTCTTCCTCCTGCTTCGCGACAAGAGCCTGGAATGCCTGATCGTTCTCAAGCAATGCATTTAGCTCTGGCTCCTCTTCAAGATCTCGTTCGATATCCTCTTGGATGGCACGGAGCACCTTCCCCATATCTGCATCGGAAATATCTGGCTGGGAAAGAATAGCGATGATCTCCTCTTTCGCCTCAGGACGAAGCTGACTTGATTCAGCTTTTGCAATGAGTTCCTCGCGCTTGATTTCAGGTATTCTCATACGTTATCCGTTAACAGCCACAAGAGGCGGTGCGTTCTCTTCGGCCGGTTCTGGCTGATGTGCCATCTCTTCAACCGCCTCTTGGAAGGCAGTCTTCCCCTCCATACGGGAGACAAACGAGTTAAGCTGCTCCATCTGACTTTCCGCTTGTGAATTCTCACCCTGCACCTGTTCACGGTGTGCCTCGAGGTTCCTCTTTCGATTAGCCATCATGCGAAGCATCTCTGCAAACTCTTCATCAAGCACCCCTTCGCGGGCATCTATTTCTTTGAGTGTTGCGGTAAGGGTGTCGAGTTTTGATTGAACAGCCTTGCTCTTTGACTGAAGCTTCTTTCTTTCGAGGAATCGATCGACCTCCATAAGGACTTTTTCTGCGGACGCAACAATCTGTTCTTTGACGTCAGTGATCTCTGCTCTCACCGCACTCACCATCTCCTTTCGCTCCTCGGTGCGAGCACGGCTTGCTTCCGCAATTGCCCTTTGTTTGCTTACGCGCCACGCTTCGCGACGCTGATCAAGAAGCTCGACTACCTGCCTTGGTTCAGTGGCAAGTGCAATCGCGTCGTGACCCATTTCGATACCTTTCTTGATCACTTCCTTTCCCCCGCGAAGAACTTCTCCAGTTTGCTTACCCTTCCGGCTCAAATACCCACCGATACGCGCTCGAAGTTTTGCGAATCTATTGCTGGTTTCCTGTTTCGCTTTTCCGAGATTCTCGTGTCCTTTTTGCTTAATTTCTTTAAATGACTTTGGGGCTTCTGCGTTCATGGGCGTGAGATTAGTACCTAGCTAGTATAGCACCTCCTCTGCGACCACCACCTTCCTGGGGATTACGAAAATGACCCCATGCGGGGCCATGTTTCGCACGTGCATGTATTACTCCCTTTCACGAGCGAGACGCTCGGTACGGAAATAGTTGTAGTTCCTCGCCTCTGCATCAGGACTTGCGGCCAGAGTAACCGCCTGGGTGAATCGCGTATCGCGCATGAGTTCTACTGGGATGAGGTGTGCAGCCTCTTTCATGTCTTCGTTCGTTCGGGGATTCGGTTCAAATGATGCCCTGATATTGACGGTTGCCATTATATCGAGAGCCGTCTCCGGATCATTAACAGAAAAACCCGAGGTTTCAACCGCCGTCTTAAGAGACACGTCGCCAGCAGCCAATAAGCCACGGAATGCGCGCACTTTCTCCATTGCCTCATCCTTAGGTTGTGTAGCAGTCTCCTGAGGAGGTATTCCTTCAATCGTGCGAGTCGTACAATTAGTTGTAGAACCTCATTTTTGCACACCATGTCAAAAGAACAATGGCCACTCGTACGAGTGGCCATTGTTCCAACTGCATGCGCAGGTTTATTTGCGTGCAGCAATAATGTCAGCCGCCACGTTGCTTGGAACCACTTCGTAGTGATCGAATTCCATGGTCATGGAACCGCGACCTTCCGTCATAGAACGAAGCGTTGTCGTGAAGCCGAACATTTCCGAGAGCGGAACCTTTGCCTTCACCGCCTTGTTCATACCGCGATCTTCCATACCTTCAATCGCACCGCGCTTTCCGGAAAGCGAACCCGTGATGTCACCCATGAACTTCTCTGGGATAACAACCTCGACGGCCATGATTGGCTCGAGGATAACTGGCTTTGCGCGTGCTGCCGCTTCCTGGAAGGCCATAGATGCTGCGATCTTGAAGGCGATTTCTGAGGAGTCGACGTCGTGGAAGGAACCGTCATAGAGGTCGACGGAGATATCCACCATCGGATACCCGGCCAAGAAGCCGCGGGCCATCGCTTCGCGAATACCCTTCTCAATTGGGTTGAAGAATTCCTGTGGAATTGCACCTCCCTTGATGTTGTTGATGAACTCGAAGTGATCCTCGCGGGTCATGTTTTTCGGGATCTTTGCTTCAGGGTCGATTGGCTCCATGTGCTTCATCTTCAACTTCACGTGGCCGTACTGACCCTTACCGCCGGTCTGCTTGATGTACTTACCTTCTGCTTCAGCTGAGCCCATGATCGTCTCGCGGTACGCAACCTGCGGCTTACCGACGTTTGCAACGACGTTGAACTCACGCTTCATGCGGTCAACGAGAATTTCAAGGTGAAGTTCACCCATGCCGGAGATAATGGTCTCGGCAGTTTCTTCGTCAGAGGTAACCTTAAAGGTTGGGTCTTCGTCCGCAAGCTTGCGAATTGCCATACCCATCTTCTCCTGGTCGGCCTTGGTAGCAGGCTCAATACGAAGCGACACCACTGGTTCTGGGAACTTGATCTGCTCAAGCACGATTGGGTTTGCTTCGTCACAGAGCGTGTGTGAAGTCTTGGTGTCCTTAAGACCCACCATCGCAGCGATTTCACCGGTGAATACCTGCTCCACTTCTTCACGCTTGTCTGCCTGGAGACGGACGATGCGGCCGACGCGCTCCTTGGTACCGCTCGTTGAGTTGTAGATATAGGAACCTGCAGACACGGAACCTGCGTACACACGGAAGAACGTGAGTGCGCCGACGAATGGGTCGGTCTGGAGCTTGAAGGCAAGCGCCGTGAATGGCTCGCTGTCAGACGCCTGGCGAAGAATCTCCTCACCCGTCTTTGGGTTCAATCCCTTCACAGGAGGAAGGTCGAGTGGGGATGGAAGGTAATCGACAACCGCGTCGAGTACGAGCTGCACACCCTTGTTTTTAAGCGCTGAGCCGGTGTAGACCGGGAAGATTGCGTTTGCGATGACTGCCTTACGGAGAATCTTCTTAAGCTCATCTAGAGATGGCTCGTTTCCTTCGAGGAACGCGGTCATAGCAGCGTCATCGTTTTCAACGATGCGCTCAACGAACTCTGCACGGTACTTCTTCGCGTCTTCGAGATATTCCGCTGGAATCTCTCCTTCTTCTACAATCTCGCCCATGGGACCTGAGAAGGTAAACGCCTTCATAGAAAGGAGGTCGATTACGCCATTGAAGTCGCTTTCTGCACCCATCGGGATCTGTGCGCGCACAGCCTTCTTAGAAAGGCGGTCGAGGATGGTTGCGTAGGAGTGTTCAAACGATGCACCTGCGCGGTCGAGCTTGTTGATGAAACAGATGCGCGGCACCATGGCCTCGTCTGCGTAGCGCCAGTTCGTCTCTGACTGAGGCTCAACGCCGGCAACGCCGTCGAACACGACAATTGCGCCGTCGAGTACGCGGAGTGAGCGCTTCACTTCTGCGGTGAAGTCGATGTGTCCTGGAGTATCGATAACGTTGAAGCGATACTTCTTAGAGGTATCCTTCTTGTCCTTCTCTGCTGACTTGGTCCAGAAACAGGTGATGGCAGCTGCAGTAATGGTGATGCCGCGCTCGCGCTCCTGCTCCATCCAGTCGGTGGTGGTCTCTCCCTCGTGCACCTCGCCGATCTTGTGCTGGGAACCGGTGTAGAAGAGCACGCGTTCAGACGTGGTCGTCTTTCCGGCGTCGACGTGGGCGACAATACCGAAGTTACGTACTTTCTCGAGGGGATAATCGCGATTCATATAGATAAGGTGAAATAAAAAAGCCGTGAGGCCGTTCTCTGTAAGATACGGATTTTGGGCCGAAAAAGCAACTTATGCTAGGGTTCCGGAAGACCAGCACAGGAGGTAGCTATGGTCGAAACCAAGGAGGCAGAGCGTCTGCGGGCGCTCGGATGCATCCCGTACGCGGATAGTATGTCGCGATTCGAGATTCTCGCATCCGACAATTCCGTTGCAGCGTATGGATTTACGCCGTTTTCGAAGATGAGTCGGAAGGAGCGACGACGACTAGTTGCTGAGAAGCTCATCCCCGGGTTCATCTGTGTGTATGGGGAGTACTTCATCACTGATCAAAAGTTTGAACAGTGGTGGGGACCGCAAAACCTCGACACCCGTATTCTTGTCGAGGAGCTCAAGTTCACCGATATCGACGCGCGCATACGCAAACGTGCCCACTAACGAGACGTGGCGGCCCTTCAGGGTCGCCACGTTCCTTTTATGCTAGGGTGCGAGCGGAATAGAAGAGGAGGCCAGTCATGGTCAAACGAGCAAGCTTCGTTGCTCCTACCCTCCTTCACCTTGGATTTGAACGAATCTCGAAGCCGTCCAAGAACAAGGGCGGCATCGAGAGCCTTATCCAAGGAGAAGGCATATGGATGCGACGGGGTCCCCGACCCTGGATACCAAGGCCCGCTCCCTGCTTCGTAAAGATAACGGGAGCCGTAGAGATGACGGTCGCCATCGATCAGACCAATCGGTGGTGGTGTGTACTAAAAGTTATTGATCTTGAATATCTCGGATTTTCACTCCTTGGGTGTCTTACCACTATCAAGGAGGAGTAACGAGAACGGCGGCCCTTAGTGGCCGCCGTTTTCTTTAGTCACTGACCATTTCTGCTGATCCTCCGTCTTCTGTCTCCCCGGTTTTTGAAGCTCCTGTGAGTTTGGTTTGGAGGATATCCGCGTCTGGCGAGAGCTTTCGGTCTGGAGCCGCTCCAGAGACGCTCACGTCCGCGAGCAGATCGTCACCGGAGAATGTTTTTATTACCTCGCCCCCAACAGGTGATGCTCCTAATCCTGCGGCAAGTGCTGCAGCACCAAACCCCCATCGCTTAGTTTTATCCCTCTGTTGCGCCTATCCTTCGGTAAGTGGTGCCTTAGGCGCTTTCTTTTCTTGCGGTTTCTTATTGAAGTTGAACATGGGAAAAATATTACCACACAGCAAAACACCCCTTTCGGGGTGTTTTGCGCAGTCTTTTACTGAGAATTTACCAAGCGAAGTGGGCGAAGGCCTTGTTCGCATCCGCCATGCGGTGCATTTCGTCCTTCTTCTTGATTGCCTCACCTTCGTTTTTAACGGCCATGAGAATCTGCTCAGCGAGCTTCTCTGCCATCGGCTTTCCCTTCTTGTTGCGGGCTGCATTGATGAGCCAACGGTATGCAAGAGAAACGCGGCGCTGCTGCGGAACTTCGCGCGGAACCTGGTAGTTTGCACCACCGACACGGCGGGAACGAACTTCCATAAGAGGAGCCACGTTGCGAATCGCAGTCTCGAAGGTTTCGAGCGGATCAACGTCAGTTGCCTTGATGATATCGAGGGCATCGTACACAACCTTGCGGGCAGTGTCCTTACGGCCATCGAGCATAACCGTGTTGATGAAGCGAGAGATCGCTTCGGACTTGTAGACCGAGTCCGGGCGGCGAGGATGCTTGTTTTTTAGGGGACGACGCATATGAATTACTTAGGCTTCTTAGCACCGTAACGAGAGCGACCACGGCGACGCTTCTCAATACCTGCAGTATCGAGGCGACCACGCACGATGGTGTACTGCACGCCAATGTCCTTCACGCGACCGCCGCGGAGCATGACCACGGAGTGCTCCTGGAGGTTGTGGCCCTCGCCTGGAATGTAGGCGGTGACTTCCATGCCGTTTGTAAGGCGCACGCGGGCAATCTTACGAATAGCGGAGTTCGGTTTGCGAGGAGTCTTCGTCGTAACTTTCGTGCATACGCCGCGCTTGAACGGAGATGGGTAGAAGGTAGGACGGTTTTCCAAGTGGTTGAAACCACGTGAAAGCGCGAGGACTTTCGTCTTCTTTGCGAGCGGCTTGCGACGCTTCTTCGTGAGCTGATTGATAGTGGACATTTATATAAGATTTACGCACCAGTGTAAGTTGTCTCTCCTACAAATACTGCTCGCGGTGGCGAGCACCCTTCTCTGTAGGTCTTTGCTAAGCGATGATGCCTAACAAAAATCCCGCCCTGCGGGATAGAAGGAATATATAGGAACCCCAGGGGTTATGCAACTACGGCAGGAGCGCGGCTTCGGTTAACACCGGTTCGGTGAAGATAACGGCATCCGCAAGGATAAGGGACCCGCCCATAAGGACAAGCAGGAAGGCGGCGGCCGCGACGTGACGGATATGATGGCGACGGAGTTCAAGCCGAGTCGTAAGGAGGAGCGACACAAGGACGATGAGTCCGCAGAGTACGTAAATAGAGCGTAGAAGACCTTCCGGAGATGCGAGCGCCCGGACGGCAGGCCCAGCGTAGGAAGGAGCTGGCTTCGAATCCTCAGCAATCGTTGTTGCCGGGATAACCGCCTCAGGTGCAGAGGTGGCCGCCTCGCTTCCAAGGATTGCCGGTTCGTCCTCACGTACTGCTGTCGCAATTTCTTCCGGATCAGCAGGGGTAGAGACTACTTCTGGCGTTTCCACGCTCGCAACGGTGCGTGGTGCACCGAACATTTGCACGACAAACGTCGTTTCGCGTCCCTTATATTCTCCGCGCGCCGTCGCAATACCAATTTCAGTGAACTTCACATTGAGGATATTCGCGCGATGGGTAGGCGACTTCATCCACGCCTCTTCCACAATCTCCGAGTCAGAGAAGTTGACCGCAAGGTTCTCCCCTGCTGCGGAGTAGTCATACCCTGCAAGCGAGAACCAGTACCAGGGTTGGTTACCTTCTGGAGTTACATGGGCAAAGTATCCCTTCGCTGCCATGTCATCTGCCTTTGCCTGCGCAGCGGCAACCAGTACTGGATTAACGGTGAGTGTAGAAAGGTTCTCAGCCTCTCGGTCCTCATTCGTAAGGTCTACGAGCGCAGACGAAATGACTGCCGCCATGTTCCCTGACGTAAGGATGGTGCTGACGTAGTACGCGGCGGCGAAAAAGCCTCCGAGAATAAACGCGACCCACGCAACAAGGCCGACCACACTGAAAAGATGACGCGCCGGGTGAGGCGGTCGGAGAGGCTCCTGTCCAGGAAGCATTGACATGCCCGTATTGTATCACATAACGCACAAAAGGCCCGTGCAGTGCACGGGCCTTTTGTCTAACAATTCCCCACGTCCTTACGGAAGGGTTGGGAGCACTTCGCTTCCAGGGCAGAAGATATCGTTGATCTTCCACTTCGTCGTCTTGTAGACGATACCGGTGGAGTCATCGGAATCGAGCACGCCGTATTCAGGGAATGAGAACCATGGCTTCAAGACATCCTCCCAGTACTTGATCTGGAAGGTGCGAACCGCAGCTTCAGTCATCGGGCCAAAGACGCCGGTGATTGGGAGCGCTGAACCCATTTCGGTGTTCAAGAAGTTCTGGAGCTTCGAGACTTCGCCTGAAGTGTTTGCGTAGCTCTTGCCGATGAATTCGGAGAGAAGCGCGCTACATTCCGTCGTTGCGCCGAGAACCTGACCGCCCGTGCTTGCGCTACGAACGCGACCGCCGGTGCTGTTACCGTCATTGTCGTTGTTGTCACCACCATTGTCATCGTTGTCCTGCGGCGTAACACCCTCTGCTTCGAAGTCGTAGGTTTCAACATGGGTGTTGGAACCCGTGGTGATGCTGGTTATCACCTTGTCGAAGTAGCCTGAGACACCGCTATCGCTTGCTGATGAATCACCGAGGTTAAGTGCGATTACTCGTACTACGCTCGGATTCGGGCTTGCGCTAACGGTATCCATATCAGCTGGCACCGCAGGGCAAGTATATGGAGATGCCTGTCCGCTCGTGCGGGTCGTGACTGGGTACGCCTGCGTTGGATCGAACGTGACGGTCGTGAAGCTGCCGGTTGAACCAACCGATGCAACGACGTTGTAGCGACAATCGTAGAACTTCGTTGGGCTCGATTCACCGAAGTTGGCGTAGACGTTCATGTAGAACTGTTCTTCAACGGTTGCATCCGGTGCCGCAATCTGGAAGTCCCACAACACCGAGTTCAAATCGGCCATTGGAGTGAGCAAGAAGAGCTCTCCGACGAACTTGTCGCTGTTTCCGTCTACCGTGTTTGTGATAGCCGGAACAAAGAGACTGCCTGAACCGATACTTGCTGCTGTCGTGTTGAACATATACGGAGTCTCGGTCGAAGTGTCGCGATTGAACATCCACCCAAGAGTATTTTCCGTATTAGTGGTGTTCCCCGAGACCACCGTCGTGTTCAATGTGGTAGTTTCCTGTCCGTTCTTCGTGTTCGTGAAGGTACAGGTCACCGTATCGTCTTCACCCACGTAGATGGTCTTACCATTTGCAATGCTTGAACCTTCGCTTTCTCCGTCATATTCACAGGTCACATCCTGGAGCGTCCAGCCTTCCTGGAGATACTCAGTGAGGTCATAGGTTCCTGGAGAAACCGTAAGCGTCGTCGTGCCGTACCCACCTTCAGTCGTGATGGTTGCATCAGCAGACACAACGCTCACCGTGAGTTCCTCGGAAAGGTCAAAGGTGAACGTTCCGTTTCCTCCAAGAGAGTGCTTCACGATTTCAATCGTACCGTCATTGTCACCCGGTCCACCATCGGTACCACAGGCTTCGTTTACGACGATGACGTAACGGTCAGTCGTGATGTCATAGAACTCGGGCGCCGTTGCGGATACTGTTGCTGCTTCTGCGGCAACAAGTGACGTGCCAGACTTGTACCCGACAAGACGATACTTGCCTGCCTCACAGGTTCCACCGATTGGGAGCACAACGCTTCCGTCAGTCACTTCCGAAGTCGTGTAGTAGGAGCCGTTATCCATCGCAGAGGTGTCTGCTGCGTACTTAAGTGCGGTGCCGCCTTCGTTGTTGCCAAGTACGTACGAGCCGCTTGAAGTTGCACCTCCTGAGAGGTTGTCTGCCTGCCAGGTTGAAACCATCGGAAATGATGGTGCGCCTGAATTGTCTGCAAGCTGCGCGGTCGTCTCTCCGTTCTTCAGATACTTATAGATGTGGACCTTGTCCTGACCTGCGTTCGGATTTTCTGGATCGTCGAACGAGTTGAGGATGGTGAAGGTCTCTGAAGACTCGTTCACGACAACCTGAAGTCCTTCGATCTGCTGATCGTTAGCTCCGTACAGACCATGGAAGGACCAGCCTGGCTGATTCACTTCTGCAACCGTGTACGTGCCCTGCGGAACGTTAGTGAAGGTGACACAACCATTCTGGCCAGTCACACCCGCGTAGCCCTCAGAGAGGTCAACGTTGAGTGAGCCGCTGTTGTCACCGAACCATCCTTCGTTCTGCGTAGTGCCGCTTCCGTCAAAGATACGGAAGTTCACCGCGCCATCAGTGTCTGGCATGAACGAGCGAGCGTACTGGTGCGTTGACGAGTACGGACCCCAATTGTTGCCATCAGCATCGAACGCTTCGTCAATCTGGAGTTCAAGGATATCGGTCTGGTATCCGGTGTATCCATCCATCTGCGTGGTCCACCCATTAGTCGTTGAGTACTCTGCATCAACAACGTTTGCACCACCCTGGTTATTCCAAGTGCCAGACGCAAGTGCGACGTACGATGTGTCGTCATCAAGTGCAGCAACTGTGTTGACGCCTGAAGAGTTCGTCGAAGGAACCGAGAGGCTCTCTACGTCTTCTCCGAGAAGCATGAGGGTCCAACCTGGAAGAGATGGGTAGCTACCTTCGTTTTCTAGATTCTCGTCGAACTCTGCCTTACACATAGTGACTGTTGAGGTCTCTGGTTCTGACGGCTCGTACGGATCACATTCGTCATTATTGACAGTGATCTTGTAGAGGAGGCCGGCAGGATTTGTTTCCGGAGTATTCTCCGTCGCGTGATCGATGTTGGTGATCACAAACGTAATCGTGTTTGCACCACCCTGGAGCATCGCTGCGGGAATCTCGTACTCAACCGTCGCACCGTAGTTGAGTTCGTCTAGATCAGTGACAAGAAGGTCACCGTTTACGTAGACCTGGTACTGATTATCAGCGGCCATCTCGAGCGTTGAGTCTTTCGGTGTACCGACAACCGTGAAGGTGCGAGTGAAGGTTTCTTCTGTTCCGTTTGCGGCATCACTCACAGACGTTGCGGTGTCCTTCCAGATCCACTCCCCTACTTCCTGAAGCCAAGATGCATGCAGCCATGAGACGACCGAAGCTGGACCAGACTCATCGTCAGTAACGAGACCATTTTTACATCGTCATCGCTTGAGAGAAGTACTGTCTGCGCTTCTGGTTCACAGATTTCTTCTGTGAGCGCATTGAACGCGACACAGTAGTACTGCCCATCTGCGGTGACTGGGTCAACCCAATCCCAGTTGTCGTAGTTAAGAACGTCGGTCGAGCACCAGAATTCTGCAGAAACTGAGTCTGCAAGTGAGGACGCGAATGGCTGGTAGCCAACCTTATTCACTTCGCGCACCCAGACCTTACCGCCTGCAGGAATTTTGGTAGTCGTAGAACCGTTTGCGCCAGTAAGACCAAAGGTAGTCCACTCTCCTCCTGCTGGACCAATAAGGGTGTCACCTGGGTTCGTGTTCGAATCTGCATCCGTAACCCATTCGAACTGCCATCCGTCTTCTAGCCAGCAATGTTCTGCGTTGTCTCCTTGCGCAAGGAATTCAGTTGCGGTGGTTGCTGTGATGTCTGCACCGCCAGAACGGTTTGGAAGGTATTCTTCGCTTTCACAGACAATCTTCGTTGCGTGGAGGGTTGCGGTAGGAGTCTCGGGTTCTGGGCTGTACTCAGACTCATCACAGTCTGCGCCGGTCATGCTGATCTTGTAGTTTAACCCTGCTGGGTTGGTGTGTGGGTCGGTCGTATCGTACGCAAGGTTTGTGACGATAATCTCAAGAGTGTTATCGCCCACCAATAGGTGCGGGAGGATGTCCACTACTTCGCCCGGATCGTCGTAGTTCTGATCGCCCACATCAAGACCGTCGAGCTGATCGAGCACTTCATGACCATTTATGAGCACGCGTGCGCCGTTATCGGCAGCAATGGTGAGAGTCGCGACAGTCGGGAGATTGGTAGTGGTGAAATTCTTTTTGAAAGTCTGTGTCTCATCTGCCTGAGGATCAACTGTCTCGGCATCGCCCCAGATCCACATACCGCCAACAAGGTCTGCCCATGCGCTGTGCGTCCAGGTTTCTACGGCATTAGCATCCTTCTCTTCAATGAAATCAATCTCATTGCTGGTGATTTCACACGACTCAGGAGTTGGAGGCGGAGTAACAACCGGGACACATTCCACACGATTTTCTTCGGTTATGACGTAGTCGCCATGACCCATGTGGCCATTTACCGCATTTTCGTTAACTTCGGGAATTTGCGTATCAGCCGTATTCGGTTGGTGACAAATCTCAACTTTATTATTCGCTTACACCTGCAAATCGAGTGCCTGAAGAATAATTTCTTCAGATGTTCCCTCTTCCATTTCTTTCTTGGACTGGTCATCAGACACCTCTTCCGTCTTAGTTTCCTCAACAGTCTCTTCCTGCTCTTCGGTCTCTTCAACCAGCTCAGTCTCCTCAGACTGTGCCGTCTCTGGAGTTTCCTGCGCGTATACCATCAAAGGAGATGACATCGCGACTAGGGCGAATATAGTAAGTGCCGCCTGAAGTGATGCCAGGCTGCGTAGTAGCGCTGATGAGCGCTTATATGAATTGTTCATTGCCGGTAAGTTCACGAATAATTTTCGCTTCCGTTTCTGGAGGCGTCTGCCGTATATGGGAAAGATCTGAGTACGTTTGCCCGTAACCCAATTAACTCTCGTATTTCATCACCTAATACATGTGGGGTCAATGAAGTCGTTCATTTTTTGTGTTTAAGGCACGTTGAGAGCGCCTCTATAAAAATGGCCTAATTGCTAGCTTTTATTACACTTTCTACGATGCGCTCTGAAATTGCGGCCTACATGCTCGCTTTTAGGTGCTCAAACCACAACCCATACCCTTCCGATGAAGGGTGGAGTCCATCTTCTGCGAGATACCGGTCCGGATCTTGGATAAACGGATCTTCAGAAGGCTTCCTATATAGGTTTACATAGGTGATTCCCTCCTCCTTAGCCATGCGACCGAATGCTTTGTGGTAGCGGAGGTTCAGCCAGGTATAGAACGGACGTATGAGGTGCGGGATAAGAGTAGCTCCTCCCACGTTCCCGGCGGTCATGAGTACGATTTTCTCCGCATCGGGAAGCGTTTTCGTAATAGCTGCTAATCGCTCGGCCGTCTTCTTTGGCTCATGGAGTGCCAAGATGTCGTTCCCTCCTATTTGAAGCAGAATAACGTCGTAGTGCGAGAGATGGAGATGCTGAATCTGGGTGGTGAGGTCGTCGACCGCGGCGCCGTTCTTTGACTGGTTCTCGACGTACGTTGCTCCGAGGTGGACCGCAAGGCGGGCGGCAACCGTATCTTCTGGTGTCGAGGCGCCCGTCCCCACCCCGGTCGAGTCTCCTAATATAAGGAGTGTCTTCCCGTACTCTGTTGTGAGTGCGTCATACGGCTTTGGGTCTGCCATAAGCGTCTGCGCCACTTTTGCTTTCATATACACATTGAGTGAGTCCCACGCCACCCAAAGAAGGAGTGCGATCGCAATTCCTGTTCCGATAAGACCAATCATTGTCCTTACAATATCGCCCGTATACCGTAATTACTAATGAAGATGCGGGTTTAGAGTGTTCACTCTAAACCTGAGGGCACATAGGCGAATCGATAGCGCTTCCTGCCAAAGACCCACGCCATTGACGTCTACCCCTATGCATGGGGAAATCCATTTATGGCCTATTGGTGGCCTTGTTCCTGAAGGAGAACACTATGCCTTTGTTCTTGCGTATCACCTTCATTGTCTTCGGACTTGTCATGCTGACGTTCGGCATCGTCTTTGCGCTTGCGCAATCAGACTTCGTTGAACGATACGTCGCTGTACTCGACAACACGGCGATGGGATTCATCCTCGGAGCATGCGCTGTCGTATGTCTCCTTCGGGCGATTTACGTCATCGTCCGACTCGACGGATGGACCTCATCTCATCCGACTGCCTGTGTCGCTGCGTGTGGATGCGCATTCTTGTATCTGTTCCAGCCGGCACTTCCGGACTGGATTGATATTGATGCGCTTCACATCATCGGCGGTCTTGTCATCGCATGGTCCGGCTTCGCGCTTGCGCTCGCCGGTATCCATATTCGGGAAGGACACGTCATCCGCCAGACTGACCACGGCGGCAGTGCGACCAACCCGAACCCGAAAGTGACCCGCCTCGAGCCTAAGTCGAGAACCAGTACGCACTAACAGAAACGATCGGCCATACCCTCCTCGGGGTGTGGCCGGTTTCTTGTATACGAAAAGCGCCCCAATACGGAGCGCTTTTCTGCTGCCTGACTCTTTAAAACCACCCGAACCCAAACGCGACCAGATACACGCCAACCACAACCACGACGATAGCCTCTGGCAGATACCATTTCTTTGCACGGAATGCCGCAGCGAACTTTTCGAGCGATGCGTCCTTGAGGAACATTGAGATGACGCCCTTCGCAAGCGCTGACCATCCGACGAACGTGACGATACCTGCGGGAAGTGAACTCCAGTCGTTATGGATGTTGATAATCAACAAACCAACAAGTACATCGACTGCGGCAAGGAGAAACCGCGACGCCTTGTCTTCCACGAGGGACGAGAACGCGGACATGAAGAAACGTCTGCGCACCAAAAGCGCTACCCCACCAATGACCATGTACGAACCGAGCACCTTCGCTAACAGAATCGTAAGTTCCATGCGTAAAGTTAGGTGACTAACTCCTTAAGCGTAGCAAACCTGCAGCAGACGCAATGGCACGCGGTGGATTACCCAACCAGGAACCGGAAGGCACCGAATACGAGACGGTAGAAGGGTTCCGAGAAGAACTGGGTGAACACAAACAAGAAGATGACGAGGGTGAGGATACCTCCACGCTGCAGCTTCTCTTCAAACTCTCGGAACGGGAGCGCAAGCCTGGTCGGAAGGATGCCGCGCAGGACCGTAAACCCGTCGAGCGGTGGGAACGGAATGAGGTTAAACAGACCAAGCGAGAGATTAACGAATACGACGACAATGGCGAGTTCCGCAAAGTCCGCTACCCCTGCTCCGTACGCAACGCGAGCAACCATCGCGAAGATGACCGCGATGGTGAGATTCGTCGCAGCCCCTGCAACACCCACAATTGCCTCTCCCCAGCGCTGATTCTTCAGGTTATACGGGTTATACGGCACCGGTTTCGCCCATCCAAAGAGCACGCCCGCTCCCGTGAGGACCAAGAGACCCGGAATGACGACCGAACCAATGGGATCGATATGGGGAATGGGGTTTAGGGTGAGGCGACCGGCTAGTTTTGCAGTGGGATCCCCAAGCGCTTGGGCCGCATAGCCGTGCGCCACCTCATGAATAATGATGGATAAAATAAGGACGATTATCGTGAAGATTTCGAATTCAAGGCCGCTTTGCATATGATTTAGGCTATGCTACCATGCCGAAACTATGGCACGTGAATGCGATATCACTGGAAAAAGCACGCAAATTGGCGGACGGTACTCTAACCGTACCCGTGCAACCCAGTTCAACCCAACCGGCAAGGTTCGCCGCAAGGCAAATCTTTCGAAGCGCCGCATCTACATCCCAGAACTCGGGAAGACTGTTTTGGTCGACATCTCCGTTGCAGGTCTCCGCACTATCAAGAAGAATGGCGCGTTCGCAACCTTGAAGAAAGCAGGCATCGTGTAAGTACCATGAGGAACGCCCGCCGGATATCCGGCGGGCGTTTTTCTTTTTGTTGGCGAGCCTGAGTAATCAGGCCGCTTCGGTCATGAGACTGGAGACCAGTTTCTGCAGTCGTATGGTGTACAGACAGTTGAAGAGATCGAGCGCGACGCCGGTGGCGACGACGACACGATCCTGCTCGGCAAGCTGCTTCAAGGCCGGCAGCACAGCCTCGAGCCAAGCCGGGGATTCTGAGATAGCGACATCATCGCCAAGCGTGCCTTCTGCGTAGCGACACAGAGCCCGGCTCAAGATCGACATCTCCCGTTCAGGCTCAGCCTGAACGCCAGCATCGTTCAGAATCAGGGTTCGGATCACGCTTACGTGCGCCGTAATCCTCACCTGCTCTTCGGTCTTCCGTTGTTCGAGAGTGTCCATAGATACTCCTCTTCTGGACAATTGCAGCCCGGAACCCACCTTACCTGCACGCGCATCTTTGTAAAGCGCTACCGCTCTCTAATATGCAACCCGTCAGAAAGAAACGTGATAGTGCCTAGTTCTGCCGTAGAAAGTACTGCCGCACCGGATTCTTGAATGCGCGTGAGTACTTCTGCGTGCGGATGTCCGTATTGATTATCTTTTCCCGCAGACACAACAACCACTTCCGGATCGGCCGCCGCAAGAAGGGCGACTCCTGTCGACGAGCGTGAGCCATGGTGTCCCGCCTTAAGCACATCACTTTCAAGTGCGTCTCCTTCCAAACGAACCAACCAATTCTCAACCAGCTCCGGGGCGTCTCCCGAAAGAAAGAAGGATGTCTCTCCGTATACAACGCGGAGAATAATCGACCCGGTATTTGTCTCGACCTCCGAAACATCTCGATCGGGATACAACACGTCTGCGTACGCACCGCCGCCAAGAATGATACGCATCCCACGACGCGCAATACCCGCCTGCACTCCTGCTTCTTGAATGACCGCAGCTTCAAGCGCCGCGGTCGGTGTTGTGTCGTTTGGAATACCGGGAGACATGAAGTGCTCGACCGCATAGTTTTTGAATACTCCTGCAAGGCCACCAATATGATCTGCATCGGGATGCGTTTCAATCACTAAATCAAGCGAACGATCGAGTGGTCCCATTCGCGTACTTAACTGCCGAAGCACGGAGCGATCACGACCGCCGTCAATGAGAACTTGGATGCCGGTTGGCCCTTCTATGAAAATCGCATCTCCCTGCCCTACATCGAGAAAGGAGACTTCAAGCGCGGGCTTCGTAGGGAAAAGCACGAACGCCCATACAAAAACATTGAGAACGAGCACGAGCGCAAGAAGTGAGTAGCGCGCGATCGGGCGTTTAAAAAACATGTACTGCGATCCGTACGTTATCGGGCATCAACCATCTTTCGCCACGACTGTGTTCGTAAGAGAATCGCCTCGTGCACAGGATCCCTCCGGTAGTCTTGGTCGAGAATGTCTTTCCATGGCTTCTCTTTTGCCAGAGCAGCAACCTTAAGATATGCGCTTGTGGCCTGGTCATAGATTGGACGCAGCTGCGCACACGCCGCTTCGTACCGCTCAGCAAGTTCAGTATTTCCACGCTTTCGTGCGAGCGCTCCGAGTGCTCCGGTTTGCATAACCAACTGCTGGAGAATAAGCGAACGAAGAGGATGTGCTTCTGGGGGAAACGTCGTGGATTCTTTCTCCTCTGCACGACGCCAAAGCTGTGCCACTTCTCGTGCGCGGGCAACCGACAAGCCGACAATGAGGTGTGGGACCCCTGAAAGCTTACGTCGCTCTTTTCCGTCCGCTGAGACATAATATTTAATCTCTCCTCCTTTTCCTGCCTCCACATCCGATCCGAGCCTATCAAGTTTTTGTTGGACCGCTTTTACGCCGTAAGTTGCATCGATACCAAGACCTATGCGAGAGATTTTTGCGTTATCCGCTCCTGCTACTTCTAAAATCAAGTCTGTCCCATTCATGTAATCGTCGTAACGGGACGGCAATACTGCTTTTGTCTTTTCCCCAAAAAACCTCTGTTTTGCGCAAGCCACCAAAGCGAGACTTCAAATACTTCGGAGATCTTTGCTTCCTCCTTCTGCTCCGGCGTATCTCTTCGGGCAATTTCGGCCGCACGCGCCGTTACTGTCGCAGTATCTCTGACCACCATATCGCGACCAAAGTCCTCAGGCATCTTCTCCGGCTTGATTCCTTTCTGGTCTCGCCAATAGCGGGCCTTTTCTGCAGCTTTCTCGATAAACTGCGTTGCACCCCGTTCCAGCTTACGATCCGAGCGTGCCTGACTGTATTCGTACGCCATTTCTAAAAGTATAGCACCGGGCCTTGTTGAGGTGGATGTAGAAGGAGCGCGGTATACTAGCCAAAATCACTCACTTTCACCATATGACATACACCCCCCGAACCTTCACGCTCCCTGAATTGAAAGGACTTTCTAAGAAGCAAGTTGATGTTCACATTGCCCTCTACGAAGGCTACGTGAAGCATGTGAATCTTATCCTCGACACTATCAAGCGACTACGCGAGGAGGACACCGAGAAGAATGCGTTTGTCATCAACGAACTGCGTCGCCGTCTCTCCTTTGAGTTCGATGGCATGCGCATGCACGAGTACTACTTCGAGCAGTTTGAGAACGGAGCAGACGTTGCTGACGACCGCTCACCACTCCGTGGAGCCGTGGAAGAGAAATATGGCGACTGGAATGGGTTCCTCTCACATATCAAAGAGGTTGCAGGCACTCGCGGTATTGGCTGGATAGTCGTCTCCTACGATCCTGCGGCGCGCGCCATCCACACAGCCTGGGTTGGCGACCATGAACTTGGTCAGCTCGCAGGGCTTCCCATCATCCTTGCTGTTGATATGTGGGAGCACGCCTTTATGGTCGACTACGTTCCTGCAGAAAAGAAGTCATACGTTGAGGCGTTTCTGGAAAACGTTAACTGGAACATTGTAGAGAAACGCTATCTCGAACAAGTTACGTAGCCTTTGGATACAGACGCCATACTCCCCACCCTAAAACAGCGTACGCAATCACGACGACGAAGAACGGAAATGCTGGGACAGTAACCGCAGCGAGCGGGAGTGCGGCTGATGCTTCAACGAGCACAATAATGAGTGCAAGAAGCGCGTATGCGGGAAGTCCAACAATAGTCGCAACCGCAGGAACCAAGAAACCAGCGAGACCAGCGATTGCTGAGAACGCCATAGCAAGAGGAACAACCGGTAGAACAATAACGTTCGCAGGAAGCGCAATAAGTGAGAGCAATCCGTTTTGATACAGGAGCAATGGGAGCACAGAGATTTGTGCCGCAATCGTCGACGCCATGATTTCACGGAGAAACGTTGGTCGTATCGTACTCAATCTTTTTTCAAGTATCGGCGTTCCGAAGATGAGACCGAGTGTTGCAACGAAGGAGAGCTGGAATCCGGGATCGTCTACCAACAAGAACGGATTCGCTATGAGCATGAGCACGGCTGCAGCCATGAGCGCACGGAACGCGTCGTAGGTGCGATTGCTTGCGCGCGCAAAGAGCGCGACGCCCGCCATAATACCGGCGCGAATGGACGCAGCACCTGCGCCTGCAGTCAGCACAAATGCAGCAATAACGACGGCTGCCATGAGTGCGGCATATCGTTTTGCGAACAATGTGAACAAACGGAATACTGCTTCCGCGACAATCATGACGTTATATCCCGACAACACCACAATATGCACAAGCCCGGTCACGATGAAGTCGTCGAGTAGTTCGTTCCCGAGTCCCTGTTTTCCCCCAAGCACGAGACCCGAAGCAAGTGAGGCTTGCGGCTCTGGAAGCGCTACGGCAAGTGAATCAATACCGATGAACTTTACGTCTGAGAAGAAGCCACGTATCTCATCAAGCACTCCGCTCCGTGGACTAACTACTTCAAGCGCAGCGTTTTGCATAAGGAGGTAGATGCCGTCTTTCGCAAGAAACGAATCGTAGCGAAAGGTCCTCCCGCTGTCCGTATCGAACGGTTCCGGACGCGTAAGTGTGCCGGTGACGCGGATTACTTCTCCGTAGTGAACTTCTGGAAACAAGGGAGCAACGGCTAACACTTTTGCGCGCTCTTCGCCGACAGCAACAAGAATGGTGAGACGAACATTCGTCTCACGTATGTCAGGGTCCGCAATAACTTTCCCTTCAAGAGAAACCGGTGTTTCAAGTAATGAAACGTATGCTGCAGGAAGTTCGTCTCGCGCACTCTCGATTCTACAGACACCAAGAAACGCACCGAACATACAAATGCTTACAAGAAGATACGGTGCAGTTTTGCGCCGAAAGAATATACCAAGACAACATGCGGCAACAAGGAGAAACACGTACGCTCCGTACCAACCGAGCGGCGTCGCAACGCCACCAAGAAACCCGATGATGAGCGCGAGCGCGTTCACCTCCCTATCGTACCCTACAAGAAAATAGTCCGGTGAGACTACGCTCCCTCGTCCATCGCTTGGTTCGCAAGCGCGTCCGCATCCTTGTTGAATTCTCGGCGCACATGCGTGTATGAAACCTTTCCGAACGAGCGAGCAATGACATTCTTTACGTCCATGTACCGTGGAACGAGGTTCGGATGCTTCACTTTGTACGCACCCTTAAGCTGTTCGATAACCAACTTAGAATCCATGCGAATCTCAAGCTCTGCCTGTTTGAAATAACCTTCGGGAAACTCTTCGAGAAGCTTCTTTAGCCCGCGAAGCACCGCTTCGTATTCAGCAATATTGTTTGTCGCAACACCAAGAAAGTCAGCGACTTCTGCGACACGCTTACCGATTGAATCAAATACCACGGCACCTGCACCAGCAGGTCCCGGATTCCCACGCGAACCACCATCGGCATAGAGGACATATTTCATGGAGGGAGTATAGCAAGTAGATAAAAAAGAACGTCGCGGACCGACTGGTCCCTGGCGTCTATCATTGACTTAAAGGACATATAGCAGTGTCCGCCAGCATGCGGCTGGCGGACAAGACTGTTAATGAGCAGGAGTCGCAAGAAAGACCGAGGACGCCCTGAAGTCGTGACGCATGTCATTTAGCTCAGAGAACTCAAGCTGGCCGCCTGCTCCGTAAACCGACACGTAGATGTCAGCTCCGAGATAAATCGCGGCATGTTTGAAGTTCTCGCGTCCTTCCATGAGAAACACGACACCTCCTGGATCCGGTTTCCCGCTGAGTCGTTCGAGGCTCCAACGCGACAACAGATACGCCTTGGGCTCAAACAGCGGGAAGCGGTGAAGCAGGTTTGCGAATGAGTAGCAGTCGAAGTCGTCATTCTTCGGGTGGTTGTACAGTCGCAAAAACCGAGCGATTCCCCGACTTACGTCGGGAGGAATCTTCACGTCTCGATTCCCCGACCGATTCTGCTTGTCGATGCGAATTTCGGCTACGTCGGCAAAGTGCTCCGGTGCGTAGCTGTTCAGGTGAACAGCACTTCCCGCGAGCACCGTACGGCGCACGAGAAATTCCATTCCGCAGGCGGTCTCAATTTTCTCTTTGGCTCGTGTTACGAGCATATGAAGGAACTGCACGTTTGTATCTCCTATGAGTTACTTCTACAAAGGAGATAACTACACAACGCACATAAAGTCCACTTATGAAATCGCAACCAATCGCAAGCGTACTGGCTGACCCCGCGCAAACTGATCACGCTCCAAATTCCCCAGCACACTCGCACGCTTCCCTATTGCAAGATCAAGACATCCTTTTCCAAGTTCGCGCTTTGCATAGAACGAGACTGCCTCAATGGTGGTGCGGTCGTGAGATACGGAAATTTTTAAATGCTCTTCCGATTTACCGAACCATGAAATGCGTTCAACGGTAACGTCGCGAAACGCGAACACTGGTTTTGGATTACCCATACCAAACGGAGAGAGCTTCTCGAGCCGTGACAACATCTCCCGCGTCGCATCGCTTGCAAACAACTCACCGTCTGCATGTGAGAAACGGTCGGCACCTTCTTGTGGCGGGAGTGACGCGAGCGCTGCTACCATGCGTGGTTCAAAATCGAACACGGCGTGGTCAGCGAGTGTGAAACCGCCTGAAGCTTTATGTCCGCCACCTGAAACAAAGGTGTCGCCCGCAGCTTCAATGAGCGCAACAACCGAGATTCCATTTCCACCCGCACGGCACGAACCTTTCATCGTGAGTGCGCCTTCACGTCCCCACAGAAACACGGGTCGCTCATATTCTTCTGCGACCGAGTTCGCAACAAGCCCCAAAAGTCCCGGACGCCAGTCAGGATCACCCATCGCAATGACTGAAGGAATCTCACCAAGCAGTTTCCGTTCCTCAAGACGCTCTTTTACTGCTCGGGTTATAGCCGCACCCATCGCGCGGCGACTCCGGTTCGCTTTCTCAAGATCTTTTGCAAGCACTTCTGCCCGTGCTTCGTCTTCTGTCGTAAACAACTCGAACGCATCGCGCGGGTTGCCCATGCGCGACGCCGCGTTCACTCGCGGTGCAATCATGAAACCGACATCGTCTTCAGACGTGAAGCGCTGATTCACGCGCGCAACTTTCATCAGCTTCTGTAATCCGATTCGTGGCGATTTGCGCATCACTAGCAAACCGTACTTAGCGATGACACGATTCTCTCCTGTGAGTGGGACCATATCTGCAATCGTTGCGAGTCCTGCCATATCAAGCAACCACTTCTCCCACCCCTCAGGAATACCGGAAGTCCATGCGTGATTCTCTTTGCGCCCAACCGCAAGCACTGCGCATGCAAGTTTCCACGCGAGCCCAGCACCGCAGAAATCACGAAACGGATACGTCTCCCCATCTTGTTTGGGGTCAATGATCGCAAACGCGGGCGGCACCACATTTTGCGGGAGATGGTGATCGGTCAGAATGACATCGACGCCAAGTTCCCGTGCTCGCGCAATTGGTTCAACGTCCGTAATGCCACAGTCGACAGTAATCATTACCTTGGTGCCGTTTGCCGCAAGCTTCTCTACTCCAGTCTGATTTACGCCAAACCCTTCGTCGTGTCTATGCGGAATGTAGTTATCGAAATTTGCTCCTGCTTTCTTCAGAAAGTCATGCAGTAACGTGCCTCCTGGAATTCCATCGCAATCATAGTCACTCCACACCGTAATGCGCTCCTGGTCGCGGATTGCCGCAGCGATGCGTGCTGCAGCTTTAGGCATGTTGAGTATCGAAAGCGGATCTCCTATGTGCACATCGTACGAAGGAGAAAGAAACGCTTCCGCTTCTTCTTTAGTGGTCACACCCCGGCGCGCAAGAAGTTCTGCCGTAAGGTCGTCATAGGACATGAGCGCCTCACGAACGCTTTTATCGATGGGCTCGTGAAAGGACAGCATTGCGCGGATTGTACCAAAATACCCGTGCACGGTATCCTAGACGCATGGAAGATACCGTGTTCGCGAAAATTATCCGCCGAGAAATACCTGCAGACATTCTGTATGAGGATGAGGACACGCTTGTGTTCCTCGATATCGCACCTGTAAGTAAGGGCCATACGCTCGTCATCCCCAAGAAACCAGTTCGCAACATTTTTGATGCCGACGAAGAAACGTTAGCCGCAATAATGCGCACGGTTAAAAAGATGGCCCCAATACTCCGCGAAGCAGTGGGGGCCGAGGGCATCAACATCCACTCAAATCACGAAGCGGCCGCAGGCCAAGTCGTGTTCCATCTCCACTTCCATCTCATTCCTCGCCTTAAGGACGATGGGCTTGTTATGTGGCCACACCAGAAATACGAGCCCGGTGAAGCGGCCAACCTTGCACAAAAGATTCGCGCCGCGCTTTAGTCGAGCGCCTGAAGCCCGGGGAGATTCCCGTCGGCAATAAAGTCGAGCATTGCACCCCCTCCAGTCGAGACAAACGAAAAGCGACTCTCGAGCCCAAGTACTTCTAGTGCTGCAATGGTGTCCCCGCCGCCAACAACCGTTCGCGCCTTTCCGCGTACCGCGCCTTTTGCGAGTGCGAACGTGCCGTCAACAAACCCGTGTTCGTACATACCAAGCGGTCCGTTCCACAGTACTGACTTAGCGTTCTGTGCGAGCGCTGCAAGTTCCTTCCACGATTCCGGTCCGACATCGAGCACCATCTCGTCTGCCTGTATGTCAGAGAGCGCGGCAACGCGCGCCTTCTCCCTCCCCTCTCCGCGCTTTGCGACCACCACATCTTTTGGAACGACAAGTCGTTTGTTCTTCAGAAGCGTTTTAATGTGTGCTTGTCCTTCGTTTGAAACCAGGGATGCTCCGACAGAGAATCCCTCCGCGTGGATAAAATCATTTGCGAGTGCGCCGCCAACCGCCACCTTGTCATAGGTTTTCAATAGCTTTTTCAGCACGGGTTCTTTGGTTGAGAATTTTGCTCCCGCGATGATGGCGAGTGACGGGCGCCTTGGTCTTAGTGCTTTAGTTAGCGCCAGGACTTCCGATTCAACCGTGAATCCTGCGTACGACGGGAGGAGTGCAGGCACCCCAACAACCGATGCGTGCGCTCGATGACATACATCGAAAGAGTCCTGCACGAAGATGTCTGCAAGTGAGGCTAACTCTTTTGCAAACGCTGCATCATTCTTTTCTTCACCTGGATTGCGGCGAAGATTTTCAAGCATGAGCACCTGTCCTGGCGAGAGTGCCCGTACCGCGGCACGCGCTTCTTTGCCGGTCGATGAATGACAGAAGGTAAGACCAGGAACAAACTGCTTCATCGCCTCGTACATAGGAAGCAGGGTTTCTGTTCCTTTCCCACTGATATGACTTATGAGTATCACGCGCGCATGGTGTTTGCGCAGGTACTCAATGGTCGGAAGCGCACTCTTCAATCGAAACGCATTCGTTACTTTTCCGTTCTCGACCGGCACGTTAAGCGAGGTCCGGAGCAGCACCGGGATATTCTCGAGGACCTTGATGTCCCGGACGCTTCGCATGTTATGAAACCGCTTTTATTATTGCAGCAAACATCTTCGGGTCCGCACTGGCGTGTCCAATAAGGAATCCGCCCACGCCTCCTTCTTTCGCGAGCGCTGCTGCGTTTGCGGGTTCTACCGATCCGCCATAAATGACCGTCGCCTTCTCTGCCCCTAGTGGCATAAGAAGTTTTTTAATATAGAGCATCATCTCAGCGACATCGCGCGGTGCCGCAGCGTCTGCTGCCGATTTCCCAATAGCCCAAATTGGTTCGTACGCAATAACCACCTTGCCGCGCTCTTTCGGTCCAAGCTTTGAAAGGGCGGTTTCTATCTGTACACGAAGAAGTCCGAGATACGCTGCGTCGGTGTCGCGAACCTGCTCGCCAACACAGATAATAGGTATAAGACCGGCCCCAAACGCACGAACCACCTTCTCGGCAACGATTGCATCCGTTTCACCACGAGCGCGGCGCTCCGAATGTCCGATAATTACGTAGAGTGCGCCTGCACGCTTCAATGCAGTAGCTGAAACCTCTCCCGTAGCCGCTCCAACCGTTGTATCGGAAACGTCCTGGCCGGCAACCTGTACTTTTGCCCGCTTATCGCCCGCAAGAAGGGCGATGAAAGGGGCCGGCGGCGCAATGACAATCTTATGACGTGTCTTCACTGCTGCGCGCTTTGCCGCAGCATTCAATTCCTTCGCATCTTCCTTACTTTCGACGTACGACTTCCAGTTTCCGATGATGAGCATGCTCCCTATCATACCAGCCCACGCCTGCAATTGACTTGCCCGCCCGCTCCTCTAAGCTTTATCTCAGGAGGTTCCCATGTTCATACGGTTTGAAATATACGAGGCACGGACATTCGCTGCTGCGGCAACATTCAAAACGGAACGCCGTCCAACCATCGGTGAAGAGGTCGACATCGACTTCGATGATGCCGAAATCGAGTTTGCTCCTGGTCTTTGGGTCACACGCCCCAAAGGTCTCTGGGTACTCGATGTGCACGATGCGGAGGGTCCGATAGGCCGCCATGCAAACGGCGAACTTTTCGTTGTGCGCCACCACCTTACTTCCGAAGATTAGCTAGAGAGTCCGGGACCATGTGCCCGGACTCTTTCTATTATTCTTTCTCGCCCTCTGTGTCAGTTTCAATAATATCGATACCAAGATGTGCATCTGCTTCAAGAAGAATTTTCAACTTATTCAAGTTTTCATTCGCATCGGAAAGAAGCAGGAGCGCAGCACTGAAACGTCCTTCAGTTTTTGCTGCATCGGCTTCTAAAAGAAGCGCCGCTACTTTCGCAAGCTCGCTACTAACTATACCCTCATCTTCCCCATCAAGAGACGTGAGTTCCTCTTTTATTTCTTTCTGGAGAGCCTCAACTAACTCGTCCACGTCCGACTCCTGTTCATACAAAGCTGTTTCAAGCTCGACAATCTCCGGAACGTCATTGAGTTCTTTTTCAAATGAAGCCCTACGCGACTCAGTATCACTAAGTGCACTATCGAGCGCACGTCCGAATGTGCTATCTTCCTGCTCACCGTTGCGATCTATCTCTTCGAGGCGATCGAAAATTTCCGTATGTGCCTCAAGTATGGAGTGGAGATCCGCTGCGGCGTCAAACGCGCCCGTCTCATCCCCCGAAGCAGCAACTTCATCAATCGCTTCATTTGCACTATCAACATGCTCTTTCAGAGCAACCGCGAGCGTAGCGGTAAGAGTTTCGTCCGAACCTTCTTGAACCGATAGTCGCGCGAACTCCTCAAGACGACGGTTCGCATGATCCATCTCGACATCGGCACGATCTTCGGGAGTTTGAGCGAACGCAACTCGAGTCGGCTCAATGACGCGCACCTTTATGGGATACAGGATACTTCCCGGAAGAGCGTCCTCCGAGGCTGACGCAGCGCCAACGCCAACCGTAAGGATAAGGAAGAGTGCAAACACCGGCCGGAACCCCGCAAGCAGCAACTTTGCGTGCGGTGATGCTACTCGACTTGGATTTGCTTCAAGGAATGCAGCGACTCGCTCACGTCCCGCATCCTTTTCCGATATCGAAAGCGCCAGGTGCTCCCCAGCATGAGTCAATTTGTCTTCAATGTGTTTAAAATTTTCGTTCATGGTATTTGCATCGTCTCTTTGAGGAGCTTAAGTGCTCGGTGAATGCGAACCGAGACGGCATTAGGTTCCTCTTTCCGCAATATCGCTATTTCCTTCACCGGAAGCCCGTTCATATACCGAAGAATCAAGGTGTCGCGTGATGCCTCATCGAGTTCTTCTAGGTGCCGCATCAGGAGAGCGTGTTCCGCTCCCTGCTCCGGAGACGGTACCCCTTCATCTGCAGGATCATACCCTCCCTCTTCCTTAAGAACATCGAGTGACTGCGGTTTCGTACGGACCTGCTCGTCGACGCTCGCATTATGCGCGACCCGATACAGGAACGCACGAAGGTTCTCCACTCTCTTCCCTGTCTGCAGGTACGCCCACGTCTTCGTGAACGTTTCCTGCATCAATTCCCGGGCAACCTCACGATCGCGTACGCGGAAATAGCAGTAACGGAACAAAGCATCCGCATAGAGGTCATACGCCTCAAGGAACTCCTGTTCCTGTCGACCCTGCTTCATATGAGACGGTGGTGAGCGCCCTTTCTTACAGACACGGAGAACCTGCACCTCTCGTAAGATTCCCCGGTCGAATCAGTCTTACTTCTATACCCGTCGGACGGCATGGCCGATCGGGAATCTATTGTCAGCAACCCATGCATCACTTAACTCTAGCAAATTATTATGACTCTGATTACTAAAACAGGCGCGTACCTTGCGACTCTTGGACTTGTCGTAACGCTGGTGCTGAGCGGCACGCCGCTCGCACACGCGCAGAGCACACTCTTCACGAGTGATCTCACGATAGGTTCAACTGGCGCACAGGTGACGGCGCTCCAGACCTTCCTTATTAACCGGGGCTACGGCATCCCAGCGGGCGCGACCGGCTATTTCGGCGCGCAAACGCAGGCCGCGACCGCAGCCTACCAGCGCGCGAACGGTATCGTCCCGCCTGCGGGCTACTTCGGCCCCATCACGCGTGCGCACGTTAACGTTGCGAACGCGGGTGGCAATCCAACAACTCCGACGAATCCAAATAGTGGTTCCGAGAAACTTAATGGTGGCGAAGCGTCTCTTGAACGATTCAAGCTTGATGACGGCGACGATAACGACCTCGAAGAGGGACGCACTGCCGAAGTTGCTGAGATTGAATTCCGTATCGAAGATGCTGACATTCGCATGAATCGTCTCGATCTTAGCTTCGAACCCGGCACGTCAAACAATGAGGACGAGCCGTGGGAAGCGTTCGACACTATTCGTCTTATCGTGGATGGCGACGAAATCGCAGAAGAAAACGTCTCCGACGAAGATGACTGGCTTCGCGATGACGAGCCGTATGTATTCCGCTTCTCAGGTCTCAAAGAGATCTTCCGTGAAGGCGATACCGCGAACATTGTTATCGAGATTGAGGCACAGAATGGCGTTATCAACTCCGGCTCAACCGATACCTGGACGGTCTTCATCGACGACGAAGGTATCCGTGCTGAAGACGGAGAAGGACTCCAGCAGTACGTTGGTGACGATTCCGAAACCGTAACCTTTGACTTTGTCGAAGAAGGTGATGGCGAGGAACTTACGATCAGCACATCAACTGACGATCCTGACGCAACGACAATTCAGGTTGAAGATGACAAGCGCTCCGACTGGTACACGATATTCGTGTTCGAGCTCGAAGCAGAGGAATCCGATATTGAACTCGATCGCATCGCAATCGATTTCGAAACCAACACAGCGGGCGTACGGAATGTGATTGACGATGTACGCTTGATTGTTGACGGTGAAACGTTTGACGACTTCGATTGGAACGGTTCTGGCACCCTTGCCTCGACCACCTTCGATATTGACGGCGATTACACGGTTGAGGATGGAGACACGGTCGATGTTGAGGTTGAAGTCCGCTTCAAGTCAGCAAACGGCGCGAACTTCTCTGCAGGTGAAACTATCCAGGCTTCCGTCATGGGCAACCATGTCCGTGGAGAAGGCGCTGATGACCTCACTGCAGACGGTAATGCGACCGGCGACACCCACACTCTCGCGGCATCCGGCATCTCGCCAACCCGCGAAGGTCGTTCCGCAAAGACCGTAACGGTTGATGGCGCAAATAACGACTATGCGATCTTTGAGATCGAAGTCGAAATTGAAGCCTTCAAGGAAGATGCGTTCATCTCGATCAACGCGGCTGAAGCATTCACCTTCGTATTCGAAGATGCATCGACAGGAGCCGTGCTCGTAGGTGCAACAGCAACCACGTCAACGGTCTCATCCGATGCAGACGCTGAAGGCGACTACTACCGCATCAATGAAGGCGATAGTGAGGTCTTCACCTTCACCGTGACGCTTGATCCGCTTGAGGCGAACGAGGGTCGCAGCTACCGTATGCAGCTTCTCACGGTCCGATTCAACGACACACCGTCGGCTCCGGATCAGACTTGGAGCGCGCTTCCGGAAAATGCGTACCAAACGCCTGCGACATTCATTAGCAACTAATATCCTTGACCGGCATCCCCTTCCACGCGGGGAATGAAAAAACCGCCACCTCAATTGAGGTGGCGGTTTTCTTGTAGCCTACTCTTCTCGCCAATCGACGAGTTCGTAGTCGGCAGACACGACCGGAGTAAAGGGTGCTGGGTCGGATGCCATGTTGCGGTCGTACGAGTCGACACGGTTTTGGAATCCGCGAGCGTAGCCGTTACAGGTCGTACCCGTCCACTGTGTACCGGTTCGCTTACTTGAAACCGTGGTACCGAGAATGGTGAGAGTTCCCGTCTTATCTGCATACGTACATGACTCGTAGCGATTCATGCCGAACGCTCCATCTTGTGCGATGAAGATGCCGTTTAGGTTCATCGAGTTTGGTGCTGATGGCGAGATGAGCACGTTACGTTCGGCCATAAGCGTGAAGCCGTCCGATCCGTCGGTCGCACCATATTGAATGTTGTTCAATAGGTACGCGCTCGGCGCCACCCCGCTATTCACCACGTTAGCCGCTACGAGCGTTACCTTTGAAGGAATAGTTCCTTCAACCCACACGTTGTCTTCTACGAAGATGAGACCGCAACTGGCAGGAATGGTACGTGTTTCGTAGGCACTTTCGTTTGCGATAAGAGCCCAATCATCCGTATCATCCGCCGTGTTCACGGGAGTGACGTCAAGATTAGTGAGCGTGTTCACGCGTCGGACCGTTACGGTTCCGTTTGCATTGAAAATCATGTGGTACCCGCGCCAATAGTTGTTGCTGTTCTGATTGGTGCCGGAACTGTAGCGTCCGTAATAGACACCAGTTGATTGCGCGAGTGTCTTTAGAGAACCGAAGTCTGCGGCAATACCTGCAAAGTTAACTTGTGGCACCGGATACTCCCATAGGGTTTGGTTTGGACCCGAACCAACAACGCCGGGCGCACTCGACTGTGACGGGCTGCAACCGTATGACGAGGTGCAGTTCCAGGTCGAAAGTGAGCTGGTCACCTCCGCGTTTGCGGTACCATCCATACGAATACCTCCGTTTGAGTGATACGGACCGTTGATGATCCGATCGGAACCAGCAAAGACGCTATCGTTCAATATATAGGAGTAGGTACCTACCGACGGACGCGCATAGCGTGCGGTCACGGTGCGTTCGACTGACGAATCACTCTCGGGTGAACCCGTTGAAGTGAGGTCCACGGAGGTCAGTGCTCCACATGCTTCGTTTGCATCTATGGAAAGCGTAATGGTTCCTGCCACTCCCGTCTCAGGGTCGTCATACGTAATTTCATAGGGCCCAGGCACCCCCGTTCCGTTTTGGGTGTCGTTCGGATAATGCGCAAGAAACCATCGATAGTATTCGATACCCGCTTCAGCAAGCGTAAGCGCTTCAGCTTGCGCCGTCATACGCGTATGGAGTCGATTCTGGGAGAGCACAAACATAGAGAGGCCGCCGAGTGTCGTCAAAAGAATCGAGCCGAATATAAGCGCGACGAGAATAAGATAGCCTTGCTGTGGAGTACGACGCGTCATGTCAGTCATCGGTGCGCACGTTGCGTAACGTGGCGCTTCCCGTCAAAGCATACACGTTCGGTGCGCGTGTTGGGTTTAAGTCGACACGAATATCCATGGTAACGAACGCGATTTCAGACACATCAATGGGTGCCGTAAGAAGGGCGCCTGCGGCATTGTAATAATACAAAAGCGGCGTCGAGGTGCTGTTACGTACATACGCGACCACGGTCTGTACTGTTTCTGGCTGACCAGTGTAGGTGGGTGGGTTACCGGTTGCGTTAGTAACACCGCGATACAGCACCTGGTTCGTAAGGTACACCCGCACGCGCTCCACTGGTCCGTCCTGGTCGACGTCTGCATAGAACGTGATGGTCGAGGTACCTGCTGATGCAACCGGATAGGCTCCTGTCTCTCCATAGGATGCCTCGCGCAGGTTCTGGAGCGTAACTGTAAGACCGCGACGCGCATTGTCGACTGAAGATGCCGCCTCAAACACATACGCGTTACCGCGATAGGTACTCACTATCGAATACGAGAGCGCTAGACCGACCGTAGAGAGTATCGAGATGACCACAAGAACTTCTGGGAGAGTGAACGCGCGCGTACTCATGGCGTAAGAATAACTCCGGCATCAACGGTGGTGCCAGGAAGAAGTTCGTATGGTGACTCAGGATCTTCCGAAACCGTCGTATAGCTAGGAATTGAAATCGAGTAGAGATCCCACTCAAGATTCAGGGTACGAACTCCCGATGAGTCGGTTGTTGTTGCGACTTGTGTCTTATAAATTGGTGCGCCTCCAACCGTTGAGCCAACCGTCTTAGTGCCGGTAAGAGTGACCGCAACGTTCGGAAGAGGTGTTGGACCTGCACTGTACCCAAGTGCCCAGTCAGCAAGTGACGGCGTCATGTTCGGATCGGACGACGTAAGCACCGCCCGGAGCGCAAGCGAAGGATACGTTGTGGTCGCCACCCCCGAGAGGTTAATGTCCCCCGCGAACCCTGAGCTATTGCCCGGTAGAACGGCATCAGGGAGAAGGGCTCCACTCCCGTCCACTATATATAGGAGGGCATTTGTCCCAAGAGGGAGCGAGGCCGTTGTTGAAGCACCGGTCCACACTGAGAGGTAGGCTGGCGCTATCGTATCTGAAAGTGCTTCCCCCGAGGAAGGATAGGAGCCAGGTGCTCCTGAAAGCGTGAGTGCCCCTGCGCTTACGGTCACATTCGAAGAACTAGTGAGACCTGAAGCGTCCGCGAAAGAATCTTGCGTACGTGCCGGAGCGATTGGTGAGAAGGTACGAAGTGTAAACGTAGAAAGAACATCAATGGCAAACGTGCTTTCTGTCGTCTGGTTCTCAACAATAGTCACGTACCCCGGAGTCGGGTTCACATTTGTAGCATCGCGCGTATACGTTTGCGCTGATGAGTACCCAAGCTTACTTACATACACCTGGTACTCAGTCGACGTCGCAGCACCAGGAAGATAGACCACTCCTTGATCGTTTGAAAACGTGGTGACATCAACGGTTGGCACAGTGCTTCCATTCACAATGCGTACCGATGCGCCGGCGATAGGTGCGCCCTGCGCATTTACCGCAAAGGCGCGAAGCGTACCGCCGCCCGTCGTCGTCTCAATGCCTGGCGGTGCGAAATTGGACACCAGGGTAATGGCACGACTCGTCCCGTTCGACACATACGAGGTCGTCACTTTGACGTGCTTGTAGTCAGTAATGATGCCGTTCTCGTCGAGCACCCCCTCCCCGTCCGCAGGATCATCAGCGTATTCGATAAAGGTGCGCGTCACATACGGAAGACTGTCGAGTGTTGACGTTGCAAACTGAGGCACTACACCTGCAGGGATACCTCCTACTGTACCAACGGCGTCATACGAAAGTGAACGGATGTATTCCATACGCGTGGTTGCAAGTGAGGTCGCGGTCGCACGCAGCTTGGCAAGCGATGACACCGCAAGCGAAGCGCGGACCATCGCAAAGAGTCCGAGAAAGATAATGAGAACAAGGGCGCTTCCAACAAGCACATCAACGAGGGAAACGCCGCGCTGCGAAAAAGAACGCATACCCGTATTCTAGCAGTCGCACGCGCACGAAACCGACTAGATACTGGAGGAGAGCGAGTAGATCGGCGAGATCATCGAGACTGCAAACACGCCAACTGCGCCACCAATAACAAGCATGAGCATCGGCTCAATGACGGTTGAGAGGTCCTTGGTACCATCTTCAACATCTTGTTCGTAGTATTCCGCAACCTGACCGAGCATGTCGGACACCTTGCCGGTCTCTTCTCCAACCGCAATCATGTCACCGACAAACACAGGGTATAGTTTTGCGTTTTCAGTAAAGGCTGAAGAAAGTGCTTCTCCTTTTTTCACCCGGACCCCGGCCTCATTCACTACTTTCCCGAACGGATTGTCCCCCACCACTTCTTCTGCAATTTGAATGGCAGAAAGCATCTCAACACCTGACGACAAGAGTGAGGAAAGTGCGCGTGACGCACGAGCACTCATGGTTTCGCGCACGAGAGTGCCCACTACGGGAATACGGAGCGACGCCATCAGCACAATATTGCTTCCCGTCTTTGTGCGCACCGCAGCAACAAATGCGCTGGTTGCAAGAATAAGGAGTACGAAAACCAGAATGACGTTCTCAGACATGAACTCCGACGTCGCAATAATGACTTTCGTCGACGTCGGGAGCTCCACCTTAAGTTCCTCGAAGGTCGATGCAAGCGTCGGAACCACGTATACCATCATGAGAATACCAATCACGATGATGGCAAAGAGAATGACGGCTGGATAGATCATCGCACCGCGCACTTTGCGTGAAAGCGTGTACGAACGATCCATCTGCTTTGCAACCACCTTAAGAGAGTCTGCAAGCGTACCCGACTCCTCACCGGCCTTGGTCATAGCAATGAAAAGTTTGGAGAAGACATTTGAGTGGCGTGCAAGCGCATCATGAAACGAATCACCTTTCTTAACGCTCTCCTCCAAGTCGGCCGTGATGAGTTTAAGGTTTTTGTTTGATGACTGACGCTCGATAACCGAGAGTGCGCGCGAAAGAGTGAGTCCTGCCGAAAGCATGGCAGAGAGGTTCTTGGTGAACGTAATCTTCTCTTCGGTCTTAATGCCGCTCGTAAGCTTTATATCCATCCACTTCGGGAACGAGAACCCGCCACCCCCTCCTTCAGTAAGCGACACCACCATGTTTCCTTCCTTTTCTACCTGCTCATACACCGCAAAGCGTGAGGCCGCCTCGATGACGCGCTTCTCTTCTTTCCCTCCCTCGGTCTTGATGACTGCGCGGAATTTCATACTCCTTATTCTGACACGGCGCGCAACACTTCTTCCAAGGACGTAATGCCGCGGGATGCTTTGTAGATACCGTCTTCGAGCATGGTGAGCATGTCTTCTGTGCGTGCCTGCTCCTCAATCTTTTCTGAAGTCGCACCCTGCATGATAAGTTCGCGAGTGGCAGAGGATACGTGGAGTACTTCGTGAATACCGATACGGCTCTTGTAGCCTGCATCGCCCTTAGGACGGAAGAACGGCACGGCATCCAACTTACTCCCCTCTTTAAGCAACTTCTCTTCAGTAAGCGCTTTGAATGCCGCATCGAAGTGACGCGCCTCCGCGACCTTGTCACGCTCCTTGCTCGACAGTGTGTATTCCTCCTTGCTCTCGGTAAGACGGCGCACCAAACGCTGACCCACAATGACACGAAGCGTGGAGACAAGAAGGAACGGTTCGACTCCCATCTCGATAAGACGTGGAATGGCACCTGCGGCTGAGTTGGTGTGAATGGTAGAGAGCACGATGTGACCCGTGAGTGCGGCGTTTATGGCAAGCGCGGCTGTTTCTCCGTCGCGAATCTCGCCGACCATGATGATGTTCGGGTCCTGACGAAGAAGTGCACGCAGGCCGTTTGCAAACGAGAAGCCAATCGCCGGATTCACCTGCGTCTGATTCACCCGCTTCATCTGATATTCGATCGGATCCTCAACAGTAGAAATGTTTACGTCTGGCGTGTTCAGGATGTCGAGAATGGTATAGAGCGTGGTTGTCTTACCAGAACCTGTAGGTCCCGACACGAGAATGATGCCGGTCGTTGCCTTCATCGCAGAGTGCAGTCGCTCGAGCGGAGCACCGTGGAAGCCGAGCGCTTCGAGCGTAAAGCCTTCCCCCGTCTCACGAAGCAAGCGCATAACGACCTTCTCACCAAAATACGTTGGGAGAAGTGACACACGGAACGAGACTTTGTCGGTATCCGTTTCCATCTTGAAGCGGCCGTCTTGCGGGAGACGCTTCTCGTCTAGCTTGAGATTCGCGAGCACCTTGATGCGGGCGGTGATACCCGGACCCGCCTGCTTAGGGAGCGTCATCGCATCATGGAGAATGCCGTCAATGCGGTAACGCACGAGCACTTCCTGCTCCATTTGTTCAATATGGATATCAGAAGCATCTTGCACGATGGCGTGCTTCAAAAGTGTGTCGACAATGCGAACGATTGGCAGGTCTTCTGCCATCTTCTTAAGATCATCACCAGACATCTCCGCCCCGCTATCGTCTTTAACTAATGAAAGTTTTCCTGCTTCGGTTGAGATAAGGTCACCGAACTCTTCTTTGAGCGACTTCTGATACTGCAAGAGCGCCGTCTTAATTGAATCGTCGTCCGTAAGGCGCGGAAGAATGTTCAGTCCAGTCTTCTTGCGCACGGAATCGATAGCAGGTAGATCCCCCGTATCAAGCATGGCGACTTCAAGGTCCTTTCCCTCTTTACGAAAGGCAATAATGCTATGCGAGCGTGCGATTGGCTCGGGAATAAGAGAGAGGATGGGCAAATCAATCTTTCTGTCTTTCAGGTTCACGAACGGAATGCCGAGCACGTATGCCTTAATGCGACGGAGTGCGTCCTCATTCATTGCGCCTTGCGACACGAGAATGTCACCGAGCGATTGCTTACGCTCTTTCGCAACTTCTGCAGCTGCCTCAACATCCTTCCGGGCTACGAGGCCGGAGTCGAGAATAAATTCCTTCAGTTCGTTCTCAGAAACTTGCATACTCACTAAAGTATAACGCGCCGATGCTTAGCATCGGCGCGTTATGTTCGGATAGCGCGTCATTCTTTATAGGTACGGCGTAAGCTCCTGTGAAGGAACGCGTGCACAAAAAGAGAGTATCGTGCGCACGACACCAAGCGACTCTCGGATATCTGCCACCGCTCCTCCCCCAACAAGATGCTTGCGCATATGGTTGATGAGAAAGAGCACGTGGGAGAGAAGCTGCCGGCCATCATAGGAACTAAGTGGCTTACGTAAATCCGGCAGTCGCTCTGCCACATACCCTTCCGGAGCAAGCATTTCGTCCACCGAAGCGAACCAGGTCAGGATTTGAAGGCGTGTCCGTTTTCTCTTCCACTGCATGACTTTTCTCCCGTTCTCCCGCCACCCTACCCCACACTCCCCTATTGACGCAAAGCACTCGGTGCGGTATGCTACATTTATCTGAGATGCTCGCCGTGCGCGGGCATTCTCTATTTTAGTCAGACATACATATCCCATATGCTCGACCTCAAAACCATCAACACAGTCCTCGGAGAATTCGAAGAACGCGGTATTACCAAGGTAACCATGATCGACGCTATCGAAAGCGCCATGGCGACCGCGTATAAGAAGGAGTACGGCAAGCGCGGCCAGGTCGTGCGTGCCAAGCTCGACATGAACTCAGGCACCGTTTCCTTCGAACAGGTAAAAACCGTCGTCGATGAGTCGATGGTCCGTTTCCCGTCCCCTGACGAAGAAATCGTCGAGGAGGTTGGTCCGTTCCATCGCGAACGTGAGGAAGTTGTTGCTGAGGGTGAACTTCCTCGCTATGACGAAGAGAAGCACATGCTCCTCAAGAACGCGCAGATGATCAAGCGCGGTGCGACCTTGGGTGAAGAAATCATCTTCCCTCTTGAGCCGCAGGACGACTTCGGCCGCATTGCTGCGCAGACCGCGAAGCAGGTGGTCATCCAGAAGATTCGCGAGGCAGAGAAGCTCTCTATTCTCGACGAGTTCGGTACCAAGAAGAACGAGATTGTCTCGGGTATCGTGCAGCGTGTTGAACGCGGCTCAATCTTCGTTGACCTTGGACGCGCAACCGGCGTTATCCCCTACGAGGAACAGATTCCTGGCGAACGCTACCGTCCAGGAGAGCGTATTCGCGCCTTCTTGAACGCGGTTGATGAAGGATTCCGCGGCGTATACCTCCGCCTCTCTCGCTCACACCCGAAGTTCATCGTGAAGCTGTTTGAGATGGAAGCTCCGGAACTCGCGTCAGGCGCTATTGAAGTAAAAGGTATTGCACGTGAACCTGGGTCCCGCACCAAGATTGCGATTGCATCAACTGATCCCCATGTAGATCCGGTCGGTTCCCTCGTCGGTCAGCGCGGCGTTCGTGTCTCGACCGTTATGAGCGAACTTGGCGGTGAACGCATCGACATCATCGAGTGGTCGGAAGACCCCAAGACATTCATTAAGGAGTCCCTTTCCCCAGCAACCGTGCTTGAGGTTGAAATCAACGAAGACGAACACCGCGCAAAGGTACGCGTTTCCGAGGATCAGCAGTCTCTCGCTATTGGTCGCGGCGGTCAGAACGTCCGTCTTGCGGCAAAGCTAACCGGCTGGAACATCGATATCGAATCCGCTGGTGGTGTTGCGGCAGAAGCTACCCCCGCTGAGGAAACTCCTGCAGAAGCAGCAGAAGTCACTCCAACAGAGACTCCTGCCATTGTTGATGAAGCAGAGCAGACTCCTTCCGCGCTTCCTGCAGAGGAAGAACTCACCAAGGCAGAAGAAGGTGATGAGAATGTTGCTGAGGCAAAGGAGGCTCGCGACGAGAAATAAAGACTAGTCTTACAAAGAAAAACCGCCAACCTTTTGGGTTGGCGGTTTTTCTTTGTACCTTAGTGCAAATCACCCGGCGCACGCTCAGGCAAAACCACTCCGCTATCAGCAAGTGCCCTTGAATGCCCTTGAGGATTTTTTCAAACGTTCGAAGTGACTCAAGTGCCTTTTGGGACATGTGTCCGGCAGGAGTTGAGGTCCCCCTTCCAAGCGCCGCAACCAGCGCAGTCAGTTCTTCTGGCGAACCTGAGGAAATGATGTCTTCAACCAAACGTCCCATCTGAGCATCAGAGCGATCAAACAAATACAGTCTGGCAAACTCACTAGGCTGGCTCGAAAGAATGCTCGCGGCATGCTGTGCCTCTTCTGGCGTAAAAGGCTGTATGCGTTCTGGTGTCTTTGGCACAGCTGCTTCTCGTTCTTTTCCAAATCCAAACATAAGGTGTACGTAAAGAGTAATTCTGCACCAAAAGTATACCAAGGAGCGTTCGCGGCGACAGACCGTTACCAACTAGTACGCAACGTGCTAAAGTGCGGCCTATATGAACCTGCTTCACGACATCAATCCTGGAACCAAGGACGAAATGACGGTTATTGTTGAGATTAACAAGGGCTCAAAGAATAAGTACGAAATCGACAAAGAGACCGGCATCATCGCCCTCGACCGCGTAGCGCACACCGCACAAGACTTCCCGTTCGACTATGGATTCGTTCCGCAGACGCTCTGGGATGACGGTGATGCACTCGATGTCATTCTCCTTACGACCTATCCCCTCCTTCCTGGCATTCTCGTTCGTGCGCGCCCTGTGGCTATCATGGACATGATTGATAGTGGTGATTCTGACGCGAAAATAATCGCCGTTCCGACCGACGACCCGCGCTGGGCAGAAGTGAAAGATCTGGCTGATGTGAATAAACACACCCTGAAAGAGATTGAGCATTTCTACTCAACCTATAAGAAGCTTCAGAATAAAGAGGTCATCATCCAAGGATTTAAAGGTAAAGATGGTGCAGATGCAGCATTCGAGCGTGCGGTGCAGATGTACAAGGACAAGAAATAATCTGTCTTCGTAGAGAAAACCCTGCCGCGGCAGGGTTTTCTCATTCCCCACCTTGCACGGTACCGCTCCGCACAGGGGCTATACTTCATATATTACCCATTTACGCTTTTGCATGAAGAACCTCTTTATTATTCCGCTCGCACTTCTTGTCCTCGCGCTTCCTGCGCTAGCACAGGAGAACGCGACAGGTATGACTCCTCCTCCGCCACCTCTCCTCGGGCAGACCGCACCCACTCAAACAAATCAGCTTCCGAAACCAGAGTTTCGTCCTCAAACAGGATCTACAACTCCTCCTGGCGCGTATACACCACCAAAGGATCAGCGCCCACTGATGGGTTCTTCTACAAGACCAATGATGCCAATGCGCGAAGGCGGCGCCTCATCGACCATGCCGCGTCCTATGGATCCGAACGGACGGCCATTCGGTTCATCAACCATGCCAAACATGCCGGCTCGCCCAGAGTTCCCTCCTGGTTTTAGCTCAACCACCAGGCCAAACTTCTTCCCGCCGCGCGAAACATTCTCGTCAACGACAAAGCAGGCCATCCTCGAGCGTCGTGACGGATTCGCCTCCACCACAAAGGCAATCATCATGGAACGCCGCGCCACGTTCGCTTCCTCAACCGCAGCAAAGATCATGGACATGCGCGAGAACAAGGAGGAACGCAAGGAACACTTCGCATCAACTACCGCGCTTAAGAAGGCAGAAATCACCGAAGACGTAAAAGCGCGTATCCTCGGACATGCTGAACATGCAGCAGAACTCATGGACGCGATGCTCGGACGTCTCGCAAGCATCGCTGAACGCATCAATGCACGTATCGACATACTTTCTGCAGAAGGCGTAGAGACTACGCTCGCAGAAGCAGAGCTTGCAGAAGCATACGACGCAATTGACGCAGCTGATGCGGCAATCAACGCAGCAAAAGCAGAGATCGCCGCAGCGCTTGAGTCAGAGAACCCGAAAGAGATGCTCGGAAATGCAAAATCAGCAGGAGAAGGCGCGAAAGCAGCTCTTCGTGCCGCGCATGAGGCACTGCGCGAAGCAGCTGAAGCATTACCAAAGCCGCCGGAGCCCGTAGCAGATAACTCCTAATACTATGGAACCAAACCAGATTCCTGTTGCTCCAGCTCCGGTCGTGACTCCCGTAATTGTTCCACCAAAGCCAACGAAGACATCGTTTGGCGCACTGGCTGCAATTCTCGTTATTACCGTCGCAATTGCCGCAGGCGCCTACCACCTCTTTAACGCCCGCATTGATGAACTCATCGCGATTACGGAAGAGCAGCAGGCCGCAATTGCTGCACTTGATGCGCAGAGCAGGTCTTCCGAACCAGAAGCAATCGAAGCTGACCTTATTGCACAGTCTCCCGATGACTTCGACAGCGAGTTGGCCGAAGCATTCGCACAGCTCGACGCTTCGTTCGAGACCGAGTAACCAAGTAAGAGCGTTCGCATCAAACCCGCGCCGCATTGGCGCGGGTTTGATTTATGAATGCGGTAGTATACGTATATGGAATACGGAACATCCACTCCAATAGAGACTCCCGCACCGTCGCTTCCTATAAGCACGCCTCCAGTCTTGCCGCCAGCTGCAGTCATTCCTCCTCCAGTCTTTGTCCCCCAGCCCGTTGCTCCGCGCACCGTGTTTGAATCAACACCTGATCGAACCAAACGAAGACGAGGATCTCACCCGATACGAAATGGTCTTTTAATCGTTTTGCTCCTTTTCATCCTTATAATCACCATTCTCTATTTCTGGGGCGCATATCTCGCAGGAATCGCGTAGCGTAGTGTTTTTTGTTACTATCCTTTCATTATGCAACCGAAATCACCCCGCTCTTCTATGCTCATCCCTATGGTCGTCGAGAAGTCTCAGTTCGGCGAACGCGCGTACGACATCTACTCACGCCTCCTCAAGGAGCGCATCGTGTTTCTTGGCGGTGGTATCGATGACGACATGGCAAACCTCGTCATCGCTCAGCTCCTCTTCCTTGAATCAGAAGATCCCAAGAAGGATATCTTCCTCTATATAAACAGTCCGGGAGGCTCAGTGACTGCTGGTCTCGCTATCCTCGATACCATGAACCACGTGAAGCCTGCGGTTGCGACACTCTGTGTCGGTATGGCAGCGTCTGCCGCAGCAGTTATCCTCGCATCCGGTGAGAAAGGTAAGCGCTTTGCGCTTCCAAACTCAGAAGTAATGATTCACCAGCCGTGGGGCGGTGCTCAGGGACAGGCAACCGACATTGAAATCACCGCGAAGCACATCCTTGCCACCCGCGAGCGTCTCAACAAGATTCTTGCGAGGACGACCGGCCAGCCGCTTGATCGCATCGAAAAGGATGTCGAGCGCGATTACTTCATGACTGCCGACGAAGCGAAGAAGTACGGTCTTGTCGATACGGTCTACAAGGTGAAGTAAGGAAAAAGCGAGCACCCTGGGCCGTTTGGCTCAGGGTGTTTTTGCTTTCTAGATAGGAACGGTGTCGGGATCGAGAATGAGAGGAGGTAGGGAGAGTTCCTCTTCCTCACCGGCACGCTTCCCTTTGGGGTACGAGCGATTCTCTTCGGGGTCATGACAGGGGACCTGTTCCCTCACGAACCGACAGTCCGGGCTGTCGTCCCTTTTTCGAGGGGACGAAGATTCCGCCGCGCACGCCATAAACCCGAGTACGCAGAGAATGATGAGCAGTACGATTCGCCACATAAAACCCTCCTAGGTGTTGAGGACTAGTCCGCTCTCTACGGTACTCCGGAGCCCCAAGAAGTCAAAAGACCACGCTATATATTAAATATTGTGTCAATAGACTTCCCTCGGGAAAATGCTAAAATCACCGCACTCAGCACTGACCTGATACGCCTGCAACGACTGATATTCCGCTGATCTTCCATTGCTTTTCGTGCCTTTAAAAACGTGCCTGTTCGGTAAGAGAACTGTATGTCCATAAAACTCGTGCTCATCCTCTTGGCGTTTTCCGGTCTTGCCGGTATTGCGCTTGGCTATGTGCTTCGTATGTTGATCGCGCTTGCTCAGCGCGGGTCCTTGGAATTGGAAGTGAAGCAGAAGATGCTTGAGGCAAAGGAACGCGCAGCCCGCGTGCTTGCTGAAGCGGAAGCAAAAGCGGAAGACGTGGAGAAGGAGCGTATGGGTCCACTCGAAGAACGGGAGGAGCGCATGGAGGAGCGTGAAGATCGTCTTGGAAAACGTGAGGAATTCCTCGATGAGCGTGAACGTCATTTGAATGAAGAAAGCGAGAGCGTTAAATCTCGTGAGAACGAAGTCGTTAACCTCAAGAAGGAAGCAGATGCCGTTATCCGCGAACGTCGTCAGGAACTCTCCCGCATCGCGCACCTCTCCGAGAATCAGGCCCGTGAAATGCTTCTTAAGGATCTTGAAGAAAGCGGTACGGAATCTATCCTTGCTCGCCTTCAGAAGCTTGAGGCGCACGGCCGTGAGCAGCTTGAAGAGAAGGCACGTGCCATCCTCCTTTCAACCATCCACCGCATGGCGGGTGCCGTGAACGCGGAAGTGACTACCCTCTCGGTCTCTATCCCCTCGGAAGAGATGAAAGGCAAGATTATCGGCAAGGAAGGCCGCAACATTAAAGCCTTCGAGCGCGCAACGGGCGTCGATGTCATCATTGATGAAGCTCCGGACAAGATTGCGCTCTCCTCGTTTGATCCTATGCGCCGTCATGTCGCAAAGATGGCCCTTGAGAAACTCATCGAAGATGGGCGCATCCAGCCAGTGAAGATTGAGGAAATCGTCGAGAAAACTCAAGCTGAGGTCGCTGAGATGGTGAAGCAAAAGGGTGAGGCCGCCTGCTACGAAGCGGGGGTACTCGGGCTTGATCCTAAGCTCGTGACCCTCCTTGGTCGTCTCCACTTCCGTACGAGCTACGGCCAGAACGTGCTCCAGCACTCTATCGAAATGGCGCATATTGCCGGCATGCTTGCAGAAGAGCTTGGTGCTTCCTCAGACGTCGCACGTGCAGGTGCGCTTCTCCACGACATCGGAAAAGCAGTCGATCATGAGGTGGCTGGTACTCACGTTGAGATTGGTCGCCGCATCCTCGAGAAGTTCGGCGTTGCAAAACCAATTATCCAAGCAATGCAGTCGCATCATGAGGAGTATCCGTACGAAACTCCTGAGTCGATGATTGTGCAGGCCGCTGATGCGATTTCCGCAGGTCGCCCAGGCGCTCGTCGCGATACGGTTGAGCGCTACATCGATCGCATGACTGATCTTGAGCGCATCGCAAAGGGCTTTGAAGGTGTTGAGAAGGTGTATGCCGTCTCTGCAGGACGTGAGTTGCGTATCTTTGTGAATCCTGGAAAGGTTTCCGACCTTGCGATGCATCGCTTGGCGCGCGACATCGCCGAACGTGTGCAGGACGAACTGAAATATCCTGGAGAAATTAGGGTAAACGTCATTCGCGAGAACCGCGTTGTAGAATTCGCACGGTAATCTGGTTTGACATGCAGATGAAAAATCCGCTTAGTAGCGGATTTTTCGATATCCCCCTTTATTGTCAACCCCTATTGCGCATTCTATGGCGTTTTTCCTATACTTTAGGTATACCCGACGCTGCCATGGTGAAGGGATTACCAAACGAACTAAAAACATGAACAAAGCAGATATCGTTTCAAAGGTGCAGGCAACGCTTGGTTCTACGAAAGCTGATGCGGAGCGTGCGGTCGAGACCTTCATCGATTCCGTCACCGCATCCCTCAAGGCAGGTGA
>Ga0163151_10001217_pt1 | contig 44089 bp, 31 predicted proteins | sample OliLakLV19MP5IB2_FD_145596 | JGI IMG/M metagenome (GOLD analysis project Ga0163151, IMG submission 145596) | Freshwater microbial mat bacterial communities from Lake Vanda, McMurdo Dry Valleys, Antarctica - Oligotrophic Lake LV.19.MP5.IB-2 | ecosystem: Environmental > Aquatic > Freshwater >...
GAATACGAGGCCGTTAGAATGGTAAGGCAAGCTTTGCTCAAAAAGAAAAACAATGTCTCGTTGCGGATCAAAAGGGATAGCGTGTGTACCGCCCAAGCGCAGGATTTTGGTAGCCTGGATTTCCGCTACATTGGTTTGCACGTCCTCAACGGGGATGGTAACCGGGTCGTCACCCTGAAGCCCGAGCAACACGGCAAGGTCTGTGCCGTGGCCCTTGCCAGTTTTGGCCAATGATCCATAGAGTTCGACCTGTAAGTGATTGACTTCCTGCACGTTGATTTCCCGAAGAAAACGCTGGGCGGCACGCCAAGGCCCCATCGTGTGCGAACTGCTGGGGCCGATGCCGATTTTGAATATGTCGAAGACTGAAATTCTTTCCATTGAATGATGCGTATGATATCCCGGAACTCCGTTCCGGGGGCTTGTTCCGGAACGGAGTTCCGGGATACTATTCGCGGCCAAAGTATGGAAAAGCCGAAGCCCACTCGTTCCTCTTTTGTTCTTTTGCACCATACAAGGTTATAAAAATCATTGGGGTCATTAGAGTCATTGGTCAATGACTTAAATTAGCGTGAGTTTTGGATAGTTTCAACGTAAAACAGGCTTTTCAGCCGCACCGCGGCGACATTTCTGTAGCGCCAGCGTTAAATTTTTTCAGAACGGCGTAGCCGTGGCATTATTTCGACCTAAAAATGTCACGGCTACGCCGTTCCTATCCTCACAAACGCCCTATCGGGCTACAGAAATGTCACGGCTACGCCGTTTTTGTTTATGGCTAAAGATGGGGTTATCCAAAACTCACGATAACAATGACCACATTTATAAGGTAAACTTATACCCAACCCCCCGAATCGAATGAAAAAATCGCGGCGTCTTGGCGTCCTCCTCAAAGTATTTTCGGAACGAAAGTATGAAGTTGTCAATCGTGCGCGTACTGGGAAAAACATCGTATCCCCACACTGCTTGCAGTATTTGATTGCGGCTCACTACCTCGTCTTTGCGCTCGGCAAGGAGTTTGAGCAGCATGGTTTCTTTTTTGGTTAGCGTGATTTCTTCACCCCGAAACGTGGTGGCTTCAAAAGTTTCAAAGTTTATTTTGTTGCCACCAAATTCAAACAAAGAAAGCGATTCGCCTTTTTGTCGTTGACTTCTTTTTAGGAGTTTGCTCACCCGAAGTAAAAGTTCTTCAAGATTGAACGGCTTTGTGAGATAATCATCGGCACCTTTTTTTAGACCCATCACGCGGTCTTGGCTCATGTCTTTGGCCGTTAATAACAAAATAGGAACCTCCGTGTTCGTAAGCCTCACTTTTTCAGTGATGTCAAAGCCATCTATTTCGGGCAACATCACATCAAGCAACAGCAGGTCAAAATGTTGGCCGGCAAACAGCTCGAGTGCCTTGCGTCCATTTCCCGTACCCACCACCTCGTAGCCTTCGAGCTCGAGGTTTAGTTTCACCGCTTCGCGGATATGGGCTTCGTCTTCGACTAATAGGATTCGTAACATGATGCAAAGATACTGGGAGGATGTGATAAGGTTGTTTTTTTGACAGGATCAACAGGATCATAAAATCCTGTTGATCTTGTCCATCCTGTCAAAAAAACAACTCCATCGCCACCCGGTCGGCCAAGAGCTTTCCTGCACGAGAAAGTCTGAACGTTTGTCCTTCTTGTTCCAACACCCCGATTTCCAAAAAGGTCCGCGCCTCCGTTTCAAAATGCTGGGCAAACCCTTCGCCCATGGCCATGATTTTTTCCAAATCTGTGCCCCACATGGTGCGCAAGGAGGTCATCACATACTCGTTGTAGCACTGCATAGGGGTGAGTTCCTCACGCTCAAATGGTATTTTACCTTCAGATAACTGATTGATATACTGAGCATTATTTGCCACGTTCCATTGGCGAGAAACGCCGTCGAAGGAGTGCGCTGAAGGTCCCACGCCTAGGTACGGCGCTGATCGCCAATAGTTTGTATTGTGCCGGGCATAGCGACCAGGCTTTGCAAAATTGGAAATTTCGTAATGCTCATACCCTTTCGCGGCTGCGGCTTCCATGAGCATTTCGAACTGCCGGGCAGCACGGTCTTCATCCACAGGGGGCTGTTGGCCTCGGCGGATAAAAGTGCCAAGCGCGGTACCCTCTTCCACCGTAAGACAGTAGCAGGAAAGGTGCGGAATGTCATACTCAAAAGCCAGGCGAAGGTTGTCGGCCCATTGCGCATCCGGGGTGGTAGGCGCTCCGTAGATCAGGTCAATCGTGAGGTCGTGGAATCCAATGCTCAGCGCATCGTCCAGGCAAGCGCGGGCATGCGCTGAGGTGTGGGCGCGATTCATCCAGCGCAAATCCTCATCGGCAAAAGACTGTATGCCAATGCTGAGGCGATTGACAGGGGTGTAGTTTTTCAGGTCGCGGAGTTTTTCGGGCGTAAGGTCGTCGGGATTGGCTTCGAGGGTGATTTCGGCATCGGGAGCGACACGATGTATCTGGTTTATCTTGTTAGAAATCTGCTCCAACTCACTGATTTCCAATAAAGAAGGAGTGCCACCCCCAAAATAAACCGATTGAATTGCTGCGCCGCCGAGATAGCCTTGTTGCAATTCCAATTCTTTCAAAATGGCCTCGACCATGGCCCCTTTCGCTCGGAGTGTGGTAGAAAAATGGAAATTGCAATAGTGGCAGGCCTGCTTGCAAAATGGGATATGGAGGTAGAGGCCGGGCATCTTATTTGAATTTAAGCTCTGGTGTTTATTCCGGAGTATCTGACCCCCTCATTCCGGAGCTTTGACCCCCTATGTGGATAAGTACGGATTATGTTGGGGTCAAGGTAGTTGTTTTAGGTTTTTTCGTCTGCTTTTTCCTTTCAATTCGATACGCTGTGCTCTTGGGATGATGCGATCAAGTATGGCGTTACGGAGATTTCCGAAATGACTGGTATGTTGAAATGCACCGTCAGCTGTTAAGCCCTAAAAGTTACCAGTAGTATTTTATTATCGTTCGTACGCTAATGGTCCATGTCTTTTGCCTGTAAATATGTGAATTATATAACTATAAATTTTAATTCTGTAAGGCTATTGAGTATTTAAAGGCGTAAATTTGCTTCTTCAAGTGTTGAAGATCAATTAATTACAAATTTTATTTTGTAATTAAAAAACATGAAGACAGAATTAGAGTTGAACGAAATGATTTTAGGTGTTACTAACAACATTAGGGAAAAGCATCCTGAGTTGCTGAAATATCTGAATGAAATGCCGATAACCATTCCCTATGAAGAAAACCTGGGAACTTTTACCAATAAACGAAATTGTAAAAATGGAATTAGATAATTCTTATCAAAATTTATTGACAGAAGTCAACAATATCACTATTTCATATAATGATGTTGGAGAAGGAATTGTTCCTGTAATATTTCTTCATGGCTATCCCTTCGATAAGTCAATGTGGAAAGGGCAACTTGATGGTTTAAAATCTTTAAATCGTTTAATAGCTTGCGATATTCGTGGGTTTGGCAAATCAACAGATGAAAAAACACCGCTAAGCATTGACTTGTTTTGTGAAGATTTAGTGTTGTTTATGGATAAATTAAATATTAAAAAGGCAATTGTTTGCGGTCTCTCAATGGGAGGGTTTATTGCTTTGAATGCGGTAAAAAAGTATCCTGAACGCTTTGCGGCGTTGATTTTATGCGATACGCAATGCATTGCAGATACCGCTGAAGTAAAAGAAAAGCGTTACAAAACAATCGAACAAATTAACCTTGATGGCGTAGATGCATTTAATGAAAAATTTATTAAAAGTGTTTTCCATCCTGATTCGTTGACGAATAAAATGGAAATCGTTGAACACTTGCGAAGTATTGTGTTTGCAAATTCTAAGGAGATAATTACCGCAGGGTTAACTGCTTTGGCAGAGCGTTCCGAAACCTGTTCGTCTATAGATGCTATTCGCATTCCAACACTTATTATTTGCGGCAGAGCAGATGAAGTAACGCCACTTGTCCAATCTGAATTTATGCATAAACACATCAAAGGCTCAAGTTTGAAAATTATAGAAAATGCCGGACATGTTTCTAATCTTGAACAACCGAATGAGTTCAACAAATATCTACTGGATTTTTTAAGTTCTTTAATTTCTGTTTCTACGGTTGCGCTAGCCGCTGTGCGACGTTAGGAGCATTGTCGGCTAGCGCGTGTTGTAAGGCGTTTTTTTAGCGTTGATCTAACATCTCTTTAAGTAAAGTCTCCGAATTAATAGATATTGTGAGCGATGCACTAAATAGTTCTTCGATAACCTCCAAATTATTCGTTTTCACCGCTTCTTCTATTTTGATGAGTTCTTCTTTTAAACTATTAATTCCCATAAAATCAGCTTGTGGTTTTAAGGAATGTGCATTAATACGAAGCTGCTCCCAATCTCCACTTTCGAGGTTACGTTGCATTTCCTCAAAGGTTTTTGGCGCTACATCAAGATAAAGTGAAATGTAGCGTTTCATTTTTTTGGGATCGTCTTTGGTAAAATTTTTTAAAAAGGTTAAATCTATCATCTACACATTAGCATTAATTAGTTGGAAAATCTCTTCAAAAGCATCTTGACCTTTTGTCACATAGTGTACGGCGCCATACATGATGGTTTGTGCGGCTGTTCCATAACTTTTTTGACTGGATAGTATGATGACTGGTAAAGCTTTGTTTCGCTTTTTGATTTCCTTCAAGATATCGATACCATTCGCTGCTTTTTTTTTTGCTCATTTACTTAAGTTTTTATAATCTGGTTATGAAATTTTATTGCTGTCGCTGGTTTTTTAATAGCCGCCATCGTGAGCATGGGCTACGTGGCCGCGCTTAGTCGGCCATGTGAGACCATGCATTGTTAGTGCCATATTTATCAGAGGGTATACCAAGTACTATTGACCAGTCTTGATAATTTTCCCCGACTTAACAAACTCTCCATTGTTTTCGATTTCCCAGAAATACATTCCACCGTTCAAATCTTCCACTTGTATTTCATTTATTCCATGCGCAACTCGCTCCTTACGCACCAAACGTCCGACGACATCATACAAAAGGAACACCGGGTTGTGTAATGTTGCGTTGAGAGAAACCACCAGCCGTTGGGAAAAGGGGTTGGGCCAAACCATAATCCGGCTTTTTTGCACTGGATTTTCCGTTGATGACATGCCGAGGTAGAGCGTACGGCAGTAGGTATCGCTGCCGTACTGATTGCTCACGGTAAGGCACACTTGGTAAATGCCCGCGCTATCGAAGCTGTGCAGTGGGCTTTGCTCCGAGCTGGTGTGCCCATCTCCAAAGTCCCAATACCAGACGGCAGGTTCATGGTGCGAGAGATCATAGAAATAACGGGTGGAAAACCCCAGCGAGTCGTCTATCCGAAAGTTGGCGACGGGGATGTTATTCAGCCCCAGCGTGTCGCAGGGCGAACCGTCGAGCGGACCAAGACGGTAATTGGGCATATAAGGGATGGCTGAGCCGATGGTAACTCCAAAAAAGGGTTTGTCATGGACAAACTTGCAGCTCTTGCCTTTTACATTGGGATATTGCACCGTACAGTACGAATTTCCTTCATGTACCACATAGATACGACCGTCCGGGGCAAGCTCTGCGCCGAAGAAGCCGTCCCAGGTAATGTTTGAAGGGTAGTGATAATCGCTGCTGTCTATTGTGTTAACCGTATCGACAGTTGATTGAAGGTCTGATGCCGATAAATTATATTGAAACAGATAGGGCAAAGTGCCGCTTGGGGTTATTCCGTTAAATGACACCCTTGTTGTTTTATAAAAAAAACTGTTATTTGGAGAAAATACCGCACCAGAACCATTAGAATTATGATAAAAAGGGCCACTATTCGGATCTATTGAAGGGAGATAATTAACACGACGTTCGTTTGAAAGAAGTCCACTACAGCGGTCAACCTGGAAAATGCTGAACCCAAGCCAGTCGTTGATATCCGCATAGTATTTTCCAGATGGCGAAAAGCAATTGCCCACAACCTGACTTCTTTTATTACTTCCGTCGTATGGTATCGAATTGGGCTTGGTGCCAATGAATTGGGAGTCTGGGCTTGAAAACCCTTCAGGTGTAAGCAATACGCGATATTGTCGGTTCTCGTCTGCATCTGACACCATTATCCACCAGTCGCGCCCGTTGGCGTGGCGGCAGGCAGCTGGCGACATCAAAGTGCCCGTGAGCAGGATTTTGTTTTTTTCTGTCACCTTGCCCACGCCATTATTTGCGATAAGTTCAATGGTCGCCACCATAAGATTTTGGCCCACGAATCTATACGGCCACTCTTGGGCAGGGTGCGAGCCAAAGTCAAGGGTGATGAAATAGACCGTAGTTGGGTCATCTGGCTTTTCAAGAAAAAAGCCGGATTGACCACCGGGATAACTGTAATTGTGCCACTCAGGCAATGTAATTGTCGGATTTAACCCCAGACTGTTTTCAACAAATTCGCCATTCTTATTTAGTATCCAAAAGCCATTTGAATACAGTAATATATCTCCTTCTTCATTACAATACGAGGCTGTATATGCCCCAGTACTCATCGTGTCTGACCGAATAATTACACTTGGGGTGTCGACGCTATTAAAATCAAGGAAGAAATTATAGTCACTCCAGCCTGGCCCCAAGCCCAGTGGCCACATATAGTCATGCTTTTGGGCTTGGGAAGGATAAGCCCAAGTGGAAAGGATGAGTATCAGATAAGACAGGTAGTCACGCATGGGTCGATGATCCATAGAAGTTAAATCGAAAAGGCAGGATGCCCTTTAAAGAGCATCCTGCCTTATTGTCTAGTGTGCGATGGTCAGCCTTTTGGTCAGCAGTTTTCCGGTTTTTCCTTTGACAGAGATCAGGTAGATGCCGCTAGCAAGTCCTTCAACGGGAATTGTCAACGAAGCAACCTCTTCTGAATCGGGTATCTTGCGCTGGAGCAAAAGCCTACCCCATAAATCTGTGACATTCAGTGTGCCTTCTCCCACATTGGCAGGAAATTTTACCTCTACGCTGCCGTCAGCTGGGTTAGGCATCAATACCAAATCACTTGGGGACTCCGATTTTGGTTTGCTGATTCGTTCGCTTCCGCCCATAGGTGGAACAAAACTGCCGCAGTCCATGTAAACCATTGTTCCAGTTTGTAAGTAGTGCCATGCCCTTGCCAGATAGACAATACTGCCCGCGTCATTCGGGCAATTCAGGCCAATCTGCCTAACAGCCTCAATCTCAGATGCGGAAAGGGCACGGGGCGCAATGAATTGGGTTTCCAGATACAGCCCGTTGATGTAACGCTCTGCCTCACAGGGCAGTGCGGAAGAAATAATATTGTTATTGGTGTTGTGCACGGTAGCTGCACTAATTGCCAAACTGCTCAAAGCTGATGTCGTGTAGGATTGGAGCGATTGCTCCAATGTTTCTGTCTGGGCATTGAGCGTCGTAAAGGATGCCAAAGCATTTGGGTCACTGTCAATGCTCCCCAATAATGCAAGCAGGCTGGCCTCATTTACATCTAACTGAACCAGCGTGTTTTGGATAATGCTCAACAAAGTAGGAGAGATGCTTGCTTCGAGACTATTGATGCCGTTTCGTGCCCCATACATGGCAGCTACTGGCTGTCCTTGTTGTGATTGTAGAAACCCGCTGATAACTGCATCCCCTGTCGCCAAGGCTGGGTTTTCTGTGAATTTCCGAATCAAGCCCATTTCAGAACTCCATTTGTATCCCGGGCTAAGACTCAATGTCCCACCATCTGCCAAATTCAAATCTGCTTCGTTTTTGGTAAGCGTCCCGCTCCCACCAGTTGTTCCTCCGCAGGTATAGTCAGTTTCTGTGCCTTCAACAGTGAACCAATTTCCGCAGTTTTGCATTGGGCCTTGATTCACAGGATTTGTGACATTTGCCACATCCGCCTCCGGAGAAACATGATAACGGGAGTTGCAGTAAGGATATTTGTCTCCCAAAAACAATGCCCCGATGCCCTTTTATGAGGTCAATATTGTTTGTGCCGATGTTCAAAACCATCGCATTGTTCGATGCCCGGATGTGCATCGCCACCACGTTGATCCCAATCGGAAGGATTGACGTGTCAACAAATGGAGAGTACGCCTCTGGCTGATCTACATCAATGTCATTGCCATTGATTTGAAAGTTACTATATGTGATGTTCGGATCTTTTACTTCAATGCCAGTGGAGCGTTTTTTGATATTGGGGAGGTACTTGGTGCAGCCGATGTAACAGCCGTTAACGCTGCCCTTCAAGAAGTTGCCAGTCCCGCTCTCGTCCAATTCTACGCCGTTTTGTACCTCGGTCATGCGGCAGGACGACACGTATGCCTCGGTTGCTGGCGCTTTGGCCGGCCAACAAAAGCGACCCGCCCGTAGACCCGTCGAAATAGATGCTACAGTAGGTTCTCTGCAAGTAAGGGACTCCGCTTATTTGGGCTGGAACGTGACAGGCTCCTTGTGGGTAAATTGGGTTGAACCCCGAGCCTTCGAAGGTGTTGTTGATGAACAGGGAAACAACAAAACGCCCTGCTGCCGCGTAGATACCCACAAAATTCCTTTTGAAAGTGGTGTTGCGAAGGCTTAGTTTTGGCAATGGGTTGATGTTTCCGGGGTTGACCGGGCTGACAGCATAGTAGGCGTTTTGAATGGTGGCGCCATTGGTCGTTAGCGTCCCGCCTGGCAACACATCGATGCCGTTCCAAAGGCTCTGACAAATTGCGTTTCCAGGAATAATAAGTGCGTCAGCAACCGTGTTGTTTTTGAGCGTCAATGCCCCACCCGATTTTACGATCAACTTGCCCCCGCTGCTCAGGAATATGTTGCACCCGTTAAAAACGTATGGAACATCAACCTCTAAATCGCCAAACACATACAAGGTTTTCCCTTGCAGCTCATTTGCGGGCAAAGTGCCGGTAGATACCAAATTGCTGACCGTTTTTGTGCTCCAGCAGCCGTTGCCGATAAAGATGCCGGGTATGAAGTCTTGCAATGGAATTTCGCACCAAAAAGTACCGTCCAAACTGTGCCTGGCAATGGGGGCCGTAGCGGCATAAGGGTTAATATTGTAATAGGTATGACTGACTTGGTAAAGGGCAGGTCCACCTGATAATATTGGAGTACCGTCCCCAAAATCCCACTGATGGGTAGGCCAGTTTGAGTTGCCAGAAAAATTAACGGTCACATTGTCGCAACCAATGGCTGTGTTGGCCGAGAAGTTGCATAGTTGTTGTTCTTCGGTTTGAGCAGGCAATCTTTGGAAGGCCAAAAAGAGCATAGCAATTCCAAAGAGAGGTGAGGTAAAGATGGGCAACAACTGCCTGCGTGTGGAGGAGCGATGAAATCTTAAGAGTTTCATACTTTTGTGATGGTTTAAGTGATCCTTACTCTGATTGTTTAGCACGGCCATTTCAGGATGAGAACCGGGGGCTATCGGGGTCAGGTCAGGAGGTGGCGGCGGTAACCGCTGCCTCTTTTTCTTTTAGACGAGCTTGGTGTGGTATATGGTTGACTTATTATAGTTTATTATATTTATTTTTGGCACAACGTTTGGATGTGCGAATGTGCCGACGTTTAGGAGGCATTTTCGCACATTCGGTGTTAGTGCCATTATTTTATACATCATGATTTTACTACTTGCCGCGCCGTCAATACGCCATCTACCAATACCGAAAAAACGTACCCGCCCGGGGGTGCGCGACTCAAGTCTATCCACAATTCCTGATCGTCCAAGCTCGACTCCTGCTGGATCATTCGACCCGCGGTGTCGAAGACTCGAACAGCTTCGATCCGGTGTTCCCCGTTGGTGGTGATGCGCACCAAGCCCCCGGTGGGGTTTGGCGAGATGCTGATCCAACTGTTCTTTCCCACGGGTAGCACGATCGGCTCGCCGGTATCGGTACTGCACCCGGGGCCAGGGCCTATGCAGCCGTTTCCGTCGAGCTTGACGATCCAGGCATTCTGTCGCGTGGTGTCGTCCTCATAAGTGGTGCCGTTGCACAGGATGCCCCCGTCGGAGGTGGCCAGCACGTTGAAAAAGATGTCGTAGTACTTGCTAGAAGGCGACATGGTGTATTTTTTGTGCCACAACAAGTCGCCATTTGGGCTTAGTTTGCTGATGACGGCATACTGCACAAAGCCGGAGGGGAAGTCAGGGTTGTATTCCGTCGCTACTCCGGAGGCGTAGAAGTTGCCGTCGAGGCTGGGTGTGATGGTCTGCCAGCCAGCGTAAAAGTTGGGGTCATGTTCCTTCCACCAAAGTATTTTTCCGTTTCCGTCCATGTTGACTACCCAGAAGGTTTCATGGGCGGGGCCGACTTGTGGATCGAAGCGCCTGTTTCCGATCAATAAATATGTACCGTCTCCCTTGGGTACAATATCCTGAAAATAGACGTTGGTGGTATCTCCGTTGTGGCTCCATTCTTTCCACCATTTGATATTGCCCAAGGTGTCCACCTTGAATACGATGGCGTTATCGTTGTAAATATTCTGGCGCTTGCTCCCCACAATGATGATTCCTTTGTCAGGGGTTTCTACCAGCCCTAAGGCACCGTAGTCCTCAAGAGGGTCTTGCGGGTAGAGTTTGAAAAACTGTTGATTGAGGTTGCTGTCGCACTTAAAGAGGATGATGGACTGCCTTCCTGTGGGCGTGACGAACGACCAACCGGAGGAGAAGAAGCCACCGTCGGAGGTGTGGATGGGGCGGTAGAAATTATCGTTTCGGCCGGGAAGGCCATAAATGTTCATATTTGACGTATCGAGGCTTCCCGCATCAAGGTAGCACAAATAAATATCGGTGTCAACGTTTGGTCCGGAATGCCCTGGATATTTCCTGCCTTGCAGCAAAAAACGGTTCGGATGGGCAGTTCTACAGATATTTACTGCCCTCTGCCCCTCAAAAAAATCGATCTTTTTATAGTTCAAGGTCGCATCGTATTTATTGATCTTCAGGACAAATGCGGTGTCCAATATATCTATCCATGGCGTGCCAAATGACGCGGGCAGCAGGTAAAAACTATCGGTTTCAACACTCGAATAACCTGCCGCTTCCCAGTAATGCTTGTAATCGAACTGGGTGTTAAAATACGATACCTGGGCAGTTGCAAAATGCCCAAACAGCAACAGAAAGACTATCTTGAAGTAGCGCATGGCCAAAAGAAAAGGGCCCTTGCGCAAAACACTGCGCGAGGGCCCAGTGAAAGACTACTTTGTTCCTTTCAAAAGTTTCCCGCTTTGCACGATCCTTTTGTCCGAACGGATTTGATAAAAATACGGCCCATCAGAGATTTGGGATGTTTGCCACTTGAATGGGAGCCCGCCATTCACGGGCATGGAAAACAAAGTTCGGCCAAGCATATCTGTAATGCTCAGGCTGTATTGTTCCAACAAGGGCAAACCGCTCAAATCGAAAATAACCTCGTCGCTGAATGGGTTGGGCAACACCTTGATCTTCAATCTTTGATTGAGGGATTGGGCTTCCTGCCTTTCACTTAGGGGGCGGCTTTCGCTTCCTTCCGGGTTGACGGCAACGAGCGGATGATAGACCCCTTCTCTGAAGTACTGCAGGTTTTCTGCCATAGCCCGGGTGCAGACATTTTCCGCTGTCAAGGACAACATGGCCGTATTGTAATTGGCTGCCGGAAGGGCTGTCAAGTCCGTGCCCGAGCTTAAAATATTGGTCAAATAAGCCTTGTACGCTGCATTCTGTGCGGTGGCGGTGTTCAGGGCATTGTTTGCGGCCTGTGCATCAGCAAGACGATCCATGCTGGCGAGAGACCCAATCCGCAAGATTTGGTCCTCGGGCTGGTTGCGGAATTGCAGCAGGCTCAGCACGTTGTCATATTGAGCGGGCAAATCTGCCCCTTCAGCATCAAAACCTGTGTGAATCAGGCCCCGGAGGGCTATGTTGCGGTCGCGAATGGTGCCGGGAGATGCGAAATATTGCGCCAAACGGCAGGGCGGGTCACAAGGTGGGTTCATCACATAGCAATTTGGCGGAGTGAGATCATTAATATCGAGACTGAGATTCACAATATCGCTCACACAATCTGCATCTGTCGGATGCTGGTTGCCGACCTTGTCAAAATAACTGAAGGCAAACTCCGAAAAAATGTGGATGTCCGAACTGCCGTCGCAGAAGTCAAAGAACTCGTTGTCGGCTTTTGCTTGAAGCGGTATTGGGTTGCCTTGAGGTGGCAACAGGCCCACATTCGCGTTTTTTACCGCTGCCCATCCGCTGAACCCCATGCCCGTGTAATCATTGCATCTGGCGAACAACTGCCCGTTGTTCCCCTCGAACTGGTTGCCCACGCGGGTGCCGAAGAACTGATTTTCCAATATATCGCAGCCCTGGTTCAAAGTGTTGTGCTCTACGATGCCCCAGGTTTGTGCCGATGAAACCCCATGGAAGTCATTGCCCCAAATATATGCCCCTTTGTTGAACTCCCCGAAAATGCCCACCGGGCTAAGCCCTTGGAAAGTATTGGGCGCAGGGATGTTCAGAAAGTGGCAGCCAGTGACCTGATCAGCTGTGGAGTTGCGCAGGTTGATGCCCTGCACCACATTGTCAAAGGTGATCCCCGAAGCATTGACCGTTCCCAAAATGCTCCCCAAGGGGCTTCTGCACTCGATGCCGATCTTAAGGTCTTTCATGTTCCCGCTTGAAGCTACTATTTTAGGGTCGTCGCCTTCAATGCCAAAGGGCCTATAGTCGGGTATGATGCCAGTGCTGCCCTGGAAATCGCAGTTCGTAAACTGAGCCCTTGTGCTCCAGATGGAAACATGGGTTTGGGTGCCCCTGGGCTCGTTATAGTTGAAGTCGTTGGCAATGGGCGGCAACATCTCGCTTGGGTCTGCCAAGGGCCCATTGCTCAGGAATTTGCAGTTGATAAAGCGGCTGTTGTCAAGCGCCTGGCTGTATTTCATAAAGATCGCGCTGCGTTTGTTGTCGATCCAGCGTGAATTTACGCCTAAAATTCGCGCCCCTCCAAATGGGCCGCCGTGGTACAAAGCAGAAGTGTAGGTCGTGCCTTGGCTCCCAGTGCCCGCATAAGTGTTGACGATCGGGGCGGGTGTCCCGCACCAAACGGCGGATGCCACAACACCCTGCCTGGCATTCAACACGTCACTATTGACAAAAGTTGCAAAGCCTTGATTGACAATGGTTTGGGCAAGAGCAGAATTACCCGAGCCTTCTACATTGATTCCGTCCCACATTTTGGGCGTGCCGCTACAATCGAATCCGGCCAGGATAGCATTTGACACGAGAAGTGTACCGCCTTTTTGCACCGTGATGCCAATGGGATACCGCTCCTTGAAATTGAAAACTTCCTTACTATCAGCAAAGCGAACGGTGGTTTTGGCAGCTGCAGTACCCTGGATTCTGAGTATTTTCCCGGCAGGAACCACCACTCGCGCTTTTACGTTGCGGTCGGTATCCCATGTTTCGTCAGCCGAAAGGATATAGTCATTGCCATTGTTGGGAAGAATGTTAGCCGTGCCATAATCACAATCGGAGCCGAGCTTGATAATCTTCATCGCCATTGCCTACTGTGTTTCCAACGACAACCAGGCCCCCGTCAGGAGCTTCTGTGATGCCAAACCCGCAAGCGCCCTCGCTTTGACCGTTTACGTGTTCCCGCCAAACGACATCTCCGTTGGCATCTACTTTCACGACCATCATCTCTTCGTCATGTTTTATCGGGGACAGCCCTTGCGGGCACCCAGTGATAGTCCCTGTTACGGCAAACCCGCCGTCGGAGGTCTTTGTGACTTGAGGAAAAAAATCACCCCCGCTCCATGTTCCTAAATGTGTAGCTTTTGCGAGGGACAGGTCAGATTTGTTTATAAAGAGCAAATACGCCTCCCCCCATAAATAATCAATTGAATTATATCCAAAACAGGGCCCAGACTCGCATTTCAGCCCTCCCTCAAGCGGCTCATTGGGGTCGTCATTCCCTAAGGCGATGTTTGTCCCAGTTCCCCACATAATAATCCTGTTGAGCAAGGCCGAGACGACGATTTGGTTCTGGGTTGTGACCATGCCATACGGGACATCTTCAGATCCGTCAGACCAGTCTTCAATGTAATATCCATTGACGGGAGTTTCTTCGTTGCAGTTATCGAAGTGACGTTCAAAGGCCGTATTCTTATACTTTGGCCCATAAGGATAATGATCTGATATAGATGGAGGGAACAAACCAAAAATTGTGTTTGCGCCAACAGCTTGTTGATTTGGCATATCCTCTTCATCCCTTGGGCCTTGAAGAATTGAATTGAAGGCTTGGGACGTCTCTGAAAAAGTATGCGCAGATGGGTCGTATACCATTTTGCCCACCCTAATATCGGCATCATGTCGCCGGTGAGAGCCAAAACCGCCATCTTCGCTCACCCGATCGTTAGAGGCATAATAAATTTCGACCGTGCCATTTGAATTTACATGGTAGTCAATGGCATTCGACTCTTCTGAAAATTGCCCCTGTATTGCAAAGACCTGTTCGTCTTTTTTTGTGCCATCGTAATTGTAAGCAGCGACCCATCGCTGGGAAGCGCCCCCGTTTGAAGCCTGGCCCGATAGAAGTAGGTATGGGTTGCCATTCCCAATAACATTCACGATGTCAACCAATCGCCCGCTTGAAAATCCTGTTGGGAGGATGTCGAAATATGTTGCGTCAAGGCTTGATTTGTTTACGCGAACCAATATGCCTTTTGATCCGTGCCAACCAACCGAATAATAGGAGTCATTGTTTGCCTCGACGACACTGTTAAGCCGCCCTGCTGTCATCAAGCTTGGGTCAGGGCTGTCTTCAATCACCCCATCACGGAGCAGGTTCCCATTAGGTCCAACAAGACAGTATGCCGGCACATCGGGATGTGCCCCGTTTTCTTCATCTTCACGGGCAAACCCGACAGCAAAATAATTGCCTTCTTGGGTCGAAACTACATCAAATAGCCAGTCAGCCCAAGGCTGCCCGCCAGACCCGCCAACATTGACGGATGTTGTCCATTGGTTGCCTTGAGCAAAGGAAGTGAAACTCATTGACAGCAAAAGAGCGACGAAAAGTGGTTTAGGTTGAAAGTGCTCTGGTTTTTCATACTTTTGCAAAATTATTGTTTAACCCTACTCTGCTTGTTTTACCCGGCCATTTCGGTGCTACCGGGAACCGACTGGCGAGTCGGATGGGAGGTAGCGGTTGCAGCCACTGCCTCCTTTTTCTTTACTGGTATATCATTTTATTTTTCTCTTTTTGGCACTAACGAAAGCATGGGCGCGGTAGCCGCGTTTAGTCGGCTATCGCCGACCATGCATAGTTGGGCGATTTATAATCTATTTATTTCATCATCGGACAATCCGGTTGCCTCTCTTATATCAGTATTTGACAAGCCCATTGTTTTAAGATTTTTAGCCACTTCTAACTTTGCCTTTTTTGCTATCATCTCCTTCTCGCCCCGTTCATCCTGCTCTTTAATACCTACATTATCATAAGCCTTCAACTCCTCTTTGCTCCATTGGTACTTATCTGCCTCCATAAAAGCAGTTTTCAAACCTTCATCTTCGTTCGCAAAATCAGGGATAACATGTAGTTCTTCCGAATGCTTGATGAAATAAGTCCACTTGTCAATTGGCGTATCCAACTCATTCATTTCTTTCGAGAACTTGGGCAACTCGATGAAAGAGAATTGAATATCTTTCAGCAGATGCTCGTTGGTGGCCTTATTCAATATTAAGTGTCGGGTGTGGTAGTCTGTATCAGTTCCAAATGGGAAGTCCAATATGCCAATGAAGTAAGCAGGGTGCAGTAGTGGATAGTCCTCTCCTTTATCTATCTGCATGGAATAATCCCGGGAGATGTAATATTGCACCCGCTTATCGAACCCGGTCTTATCGGCCACCTGCATTTCCACCACAAACTTTCTGCCCGACTGGTCGGTCGCCCGAACGTCAACAATAGTCGCTTTTTCTCCTGCAATGCGTGGAAATTGGTACGGGTTGGCTATGGAGACGCTGACCACCTGATGTTCCCCCTCCAACTCCAAAGAAGCGTTCAAAAAGGAGATGAGCGGAGCCGTTTTCTGCTCGTTGCCGAAAATCTTCCGAAAAGCGATGTCGTTTTTTATATCTGCGAACTGCATAATCCTGTTTTTAGAGCAAAATTACGGGATTTGAAGGACAGGAGCAAAAGATACAACAGAATGTTTAAAGTTTGTGATTTGGGCTCAATTATAGGGTATTTGGTATTCCAATTTCGCCCAACGTGAGCGCCCCCGATGTAGCCGTGTTTAGCGGCTATGGTCGGGGGCGCATAGATGGGTGCGTATTTACTACTCTTTGGAGTATTTTGTATTAAACACCCCTTGGAACAACAAATGTTCCGGCAGCCCTAAGTCTCCATTGCCGTTGGTGGAAGTGCGGCAAAACGCCACTTTAAAACGTCCCCTTACAGTTTGATTGATACTGTCAAGGTGTTCTACGTTAAAAAAACCGTTAACCGATTCTTCCAACTTGTAAGAATATCCATTAATGTCTTCATCAAAAGTTTGTCCAAATGAAGAACCGGCCTTATCCACTTGCGGTTTAGTATCAGTGTGAAGTGTATATTCGCCTTCCTCTAATGGCAGCCATGAAAAACCAAAATCGTTCACGATGTCACCTACTTGTTGTGAAAATCTGTAATTAATTAAATTGTAAACAGGGTAGTAGGTGAATATTGGAGCGTAATTCACCTCTTTACCGTTTAGATAAACAATCGTTCGGTCGAACTCGATAGAATCAGGCAACTCTATCTCTGTCCATTGGGCGGGTTTTGAACATTGGTCTGACGGTTCTTTCTTGCAGCAAAGAAATATCAGGCAAAGGGCGGTCAGATATATGCTTGTTTTCATTGCTTGCAGATTTTGAATCTTTGAACTGAATTGTTGTTTTCGATGACCAGAAAATACAAGCCTGTTCCAAGCCCCTCCAAATCCCAAAGAAACTCGGGAATATCTGCTGACTGGTGTTGTCGAGAAATCACCCGACCGCTCAAATCTGTCAATGATAGCCAGGAGCCTTTTTCTACCTGCTTGATTGTTATTCTATCTGCAAACGGATTAGGATACACGGTGTTTTTACTGTGCGCCAGTATGGAAGTAACGATACCCCGGTCGTCGCCACCACCGCCAAGGCACTGAACTTTTTTGATTTTGAAAACATCTGTACCACTCCGTCTGTTGACATCCGTGACGGTCGCCCGGACATAAAAAACGTCCGGCAGGTTGTCAATCCCGGTTATGGTGCATTGGCTGGTGTTGCAACCGGGGTCAATCCAAGGTGAAATACCATTCCCGCTCACCCCCCATGAGTAGGCGACCGGCGGGGTAAACCAAAGAGGGCTAAACGAAACAGAATATATTTGAGAATCGTCTCCGTCGCACACCCAGTAAGGGCCGCTCAAATACACCCAATTATCGAAATACGGATAGATTGGGAGTGACGGTTCGGGCAAGAAACAAGCAACGTTGTCCGCCCTGCTTCTCAATATGGAGGCATTGTTGTTGTCGTTGTCTCCAGTGGCAGCACCCATGAACATGTTGTCGGGGTTAGACCATCGGCCAACGCGGCCCCCCGCGCAGACCTGTTGCATCATAATCGTTCGGAAACCTGTAGCCCCAATTGGAAAACCATGGTGGTTGGTGTTGTCGTCACAGCCGACTGCCGCACATGCGGCGCACCACTGATGCCTTGCGCCGATCAGATGGCCGATTTCATGCGTTGCGGTAAAGGCCGTCGCAGCAAAGGGGATGGCTGCAATGCAGTACGCATTGTCATTGCTCGCGCTGATTTCTTGCGCCCTGCCCACAACTGGAAAGTAGGAATTGGCTGTCAGCAGTACTACTATGTCCGCTTTGCTGTATTCTCTGCTGCTCTGTGCGGAAGCATTACCAACTAAGTTGGTAAGGTCAGTCGCAATAACACCAGACTCTACAAAGCCGTTAAGTTGCCCGATATTCGCTAATGCAAAAGAGATGTCACCATTTGACAACCCGCTTGCTACAGTGGAGGCATTCAATTCGTTGATGACTGCCGGAGCAACTACATATGGGTCGAACCCGGTCATCACTGCGCCACTTGTGAAAAGGAAAAGCACCCGAATGACATTTCCACCACAACTGCCCCTGTCCTCCACTACTGTGTCCTCTTCTCCGTTTGCCATCGGTGGGGTTCCGCAATCCGCTGCGCCGTTCAAAATGTTCTCATGGTATTTGACCAAAACATACCGACCTTCTGATATTTTTTGAATGCCATAGTAAACATCCAAACTCGGAATGCTGATGTTGCCAAAATAGTCTGAACCGGTTTTTCCAATTCTAATCTGTCCTCCTGACAAATTGGCCCCGCTCCAGTAATAGTCACCGTTGGGGCGGGAGAAAACATAATCAGCAGTAAAGGTTTGGCTTCCGGAAACTCCTGGCAAGGTGGTCGTAAGGTTGCTCGCGTCTAAAGTATTTGAAAGGGGATTAACGTTTACGTGCCATATAGTTTCAGTTAACGTGTTACTTTGGATTTGGGCAAGTTTCGCCGTTTCATCTGAAGTTAGCGTTAATGACGAAGAGTTGAGCATCTCAAACAGCATCGCCTGCGCTTTCAAGACCGAAACGGGCAAAAAAGTGAAGTTGAGGAAACAGGCGGCCAAAATGACCGATATGAACTGGAAAGTGTGTTTCATGTCGAAAAATTTAATGGTTAAGGTATTTGTTTTCTGATTGCACCCATCGTGGGCGTGGGCTACGTGGCCGCGCTTAGCCGGCCATGTGAGACCACGCAGAGTTAGTGCCATTATTATTTTTTTCAAGCCGCGGGCAGATGCGCTAAGTTGTTGATCCTGTCCGATATACTATCACTTCAGGCCCTTTTTTCCGCGTCTGCCCTAATCCATTAATTTTTATATCGCCAGTCCACTATCCGCCGTAAGTAGTTGACAATCATTTTTTTATCCATGTCACGGCGGCGTAACGACGGGCTATTCCCCAGACCCGAAGCGGAATTTTGCGGGCGGACGCCCTGAACCAATCGCCACCCAAGCCTGTCTGCTGTCCCAAAAGCCACTGAGAATCAATTATTTATCCATGTCGCGGCGGCGTAACGTCGGGCTATTCCCCAGTCTCGAAGCGGAATCTTCCGGGCGGATGCCCTGAACCAACCGCCGACCAAGCCTTACCACTTTCCGCCAAAAGCCCTTGACAATCAATTTATTATCCATGTCGCGGCGACGTAACGACGGGCTATTTCCCAAGTCCCGAAGCGAAATCTTGCGGGCGGATGCCCTGCACAATCCACCGCCAAGAAACCCGAACCAGCCATAAACAGCGCACTTTCCCACCTCATCAAGCAAAGGCCCTTTTTACGTGCCCAAGCAAAAGAACCAAACTCCCGGCGGAAGGGCAGTCGCTCGAGCCGCCGGGCGGGACTGAGAAAAGTCAACGTGGCCAAGCTGTTGGGCAGCACTTGCCGACTGCCCTGAGAGCCAACCCGATGCCAAACAAAAGTGGGCCCGCGCAAAAGCGGAGACTGATCAAAAGACCCCTATTATTGGCACTAACGTGAGCGTGGCTGTCACACCGCCGCGTTTAGCAGGCGGTTGACAGCCACGCAGAGTTAGTGGCTGTCACACCGCCGCGTTTAGCGAGCGGTTGGCAGCCACGCAGAGTTAGCGGCTTCATTATTTACTTATGCCTTGAATTCAATTTAGATAAACATAACTGGTTGAATCCCTGTCCCTGAAATATATTCTACCGACTTCGGTTCTCTCAACATAAACTGTAACAGCATAAAAATTTTCCAATAAGGTGTCCCAACTAAAATAAACCTACCCATCACTATCGGTGTTTTTAGATCCATCAAGATGTCCAAGTATGACATTTTCTGAAACTGTCACCGTTGCACGAGATACTGGGTTGCCATCATTATCAACTATACGGATTGAGAAATTTATAGTCATGATTTATGATTTTATAATCCAACTATTAATTTTTAGTGTCCTCAAGATGTCAATTGCAAAGTTTGTTGCCTGACGCTGCATAGTATAGTGGTTCGTATGAACCGCTTAGGTCACGGTGTGCGGATTTAAACTCATTTAGGCGCTGCATGAAATCATTCGTGTTGTGCTGGCTAGCTGCATAGTAAAGTGGTTGGTATGAACCACTAAGGTCACGGTGTGCGGATTTAAACTCATTTAGCCGCTGCATGAAATCATTTTGAGAGTTTTTGCAACCTGCATAATGCAATGGTTCATATCCTCCACGAAAATTAGGGTAAGAGGATTTGAAATCCGTTAGTCGTTTCATAAAGCATTCAGGTGCTGCAACGGCAATTGGTGATGAAGTCTGTCCATTGTTTGAGCCACTGTTACGGCATGACAAAATAAAAATTGTCAACACAATCAGATATGTAATAGCAAAATGATTTTTCATTTTATTTGATTTAAAGTTATTGCCTACTCTGGTCGGTTTTCGGCATCTCCGTTCAAATATAAATTATTTTATTCTTATTTTTTTCTCATTGCCACGAACGTTACCAATGACGACGTGCCGACGTTTAGGAGGCATGATTGGCAGTGGATTGTTGGCAGTTTTTTTTACTTGTTGATTCTTGTTCAACGGTTTATTCTGAGGTATCAATTTCAATATTCCAATGCTTCGTCAAGGTTTTCTACCTTCATCAAATCTGCATACTTTGCGTAAACTGGCCCTTGCGGTGATTTACCTGGGTCTTTTACTTTTATTTCTTTGATTTTCTCCGCAGGGTTTTTGAATGTCAAAATATATTTCCCCGTATCCTGATATGGTTTGATGTCTTGTACTTCCGCGATATGTGTAACCGCGCTAATCGGGGCAACTTGATACGCTGCTATATATTTAATCCTATCTTTCATGGCTGCACCAATTCGTATTGCAAACCACCTATTATTATTTATAAATTCCGCCTGAAAACCGTCTTCTCTTGCAGGAATGATAATTGTATCACACTCTGCTCGTCTTTGCCGTCTTTTTTGAAAATCATCAATCTCTTTTTTGGGCTGCTTATTATCTATTATAATTGTTGTATCTTCATCTGGTTCATATAATGTATCGTATTCGTAAGCAAATTCGTTTGAGTTTGTCTTATATGTCTTGACTTCAAGCACAGAGATATTCGCGTTTATCTTTTCTAATACTTTAAAGAGTTCATTTCTTGCTTCATCAATTATTACTAATCCTTTGAAGTCAGCGTAAACTGCTTTATCTAAATAGTTATCAATATTTCTACTTCTTGCATCTTCGCAACCAGCCTCCAATCTCTTTAATAACTCTGGTCGCTTAGATACTTCAGCCATTAAAATTTGCCTAACTTTCAAATGCTCATCTTCAAATGAAGTTGCAAATTTTAGCATTTGAATACCAATGTGTTTGAACGGGTCATGGCTGACAATTTCATTTTCGATTACATAAAGTTTTGGCTCACTGCTTATTGTCATATCTATCAAATACCCGTCTGGTATCGCTCCTATATTATTTCCTTTTATTTTCTTCTTGATATCAAGGTATATGGTCTTACTTCCAAATATTTTATCTGCCAGCTCTGAAACTACTTTTTCAAACTCATCTTCTCTTGAAAATGATATTTTTTCGTAAACTTTATTTGCGATTGAAATGGGCATATTATTTATATTTTTCTATGTTTGATTACTGCCAACTATTGCACTACTGCAACTAACGACTAAGTACTTTTTATTTTTCACTTAGTCGTCCGTTGCGGGTAAGGAGCCTATCCCTTCCCCTCCACCTCATCCAAAAAATCCTCCAACAGTGCATTAAACTCTGCCGGCTTTTCCATCATCGGAGCATGGCCGCATTTATCGAGCATGTGGAGTTGCGAGTGCTCAATCAAGTCCCTGAATTTTTCTCCCACAAAAGGTGGGGTCACAATATCCTGCAAACCCCAGATGAGCAGGGTGGGGACTTTGATCTTGTGGAGTTTGTCGCCGATGTTGTGCCGCACGGCGGATTTTGCCGTGGCCACCACCCGGATGGCTTTGCCCCGGTCGTTCACGATGCTGAACACCTCGTCCACCAATTCCTTGCTGGCCACGGCGGGGTCGTAGAATGTTGCAGCAGTTTTGGCTTTGATGTATTCGTAATCGCCGCGTTTTGGAAAAGCCGTGCCAAAGGCGCTTTCGTACAATCCTGAACTTCCAGTGAGTATCAAGGAGGCTATATGTTCCGGGTTTCCAATCACGTACAGCAAGGCCACATGTCCACCCAGCGAATTTCCCAAGACATGCACCTTGTCATATCCTTTGTATTCCACAAACTTGTCCACAAAATCAACCAATCCCGCCACAGAAACCTGGAAAATCGGCAATTCATAAATGGGCAAAAGGGGTATAACCACATTGTGCTTATGCGAAAAGTGATTGATCAGGTCTGCAAAATTGCTGAGCGCGCCAAAAAGGCCGTGCAGCAACATGAGGGGTGTGCCTTCGCCACCGGTTTCTATGTATTTAAAACCGTCCTCTTCTTTTATCTGAAAGTTCATGCGCGGGATGTTTCTAATTGATTCGGTAATAGGTTTTTAGGAACTTGTACTTTCATCGAGTCTTATTGGGCAAAAGTAGAAAAAAGCGGCAAACAAAGACTTGCTCTGGATAATGGTAGGAGGGGTATTTTTTTGGACAGGATTTACAGGAAAAACAAGATTCACCCCCCTTTTTCGAAGAAAAAATCCTGTTTATCCTGTAAATCCTGTCAAAAAACTCCGTGATTACTATTTACGCAACTGATAGCATATCCATAGTACCACGCTCAACAACACCACTGCACCTGCCTGGTGTGCCACACCCAGATCAACCGGAATTCTGGCTTTGCAATTGATCACCGTGAATATCCCAAGCAGCACTTGCACTCCCACTGCTGCCAAAAGCCACCAAGCGCTGCGCCTTAAAAGCGGAGAAATGTTTTCTTTAAAAATTTTCCACACAAAGTACAACACCATGACTGTTAGTAGGTAAGCCGTATTGCGGTGCAAGAACTGGATCAGCGCCGGCATAAACGGATTGGTGTCGTAGTGGATAAAACTATCTGCGATCCAATGACTACCATCAAGCAAAACCGCAGGCAAATATTCCCCGTTCATGTCGGGCCAGGTCGGGAAAAAAAGTCCTGCTTTCGACCCTGACATGATGGCACCGAGCGCAATCTGGAAAAAGCTCACCCCAAATATTATCCAGGCAAAACGCCGAAATCGGGTGCTCGAAAAAACGGGCATTTTTGGGGAGGCCGCCAAAAACCAGGTCCAGAGTAAGTAGGCAAAAATCACCAAGGCCATGCAGAGGTGCAATGTCAGGTTATAGGCATTTACCCAAGGTCGTTTGATGAGACCGCTTGCCACCATCGCCCAACCAAAAAACCCTTCTAGACCGGCCAGTGCCACCACCATCAACATCCTTGGCAAGAGGCGTCGCGACAACATCCCTCGCCACAAAAACCAGGCAAACGGGATGACAAAAACAAAGAACATCAGCCGCGCCCACAAGCGGTGGAAGTACTCCCAGAAGTAGATGAACTTGAAATCGCCCATCGTCATTCCTTGATTAATCTTTTGATATTGAGGGGTTTGCTTGTATAATTCAAACTCCGATTGCCAATCCGCTTCGTTCATCGGCGGGACGCTCCCGGTCACGATTTCCCAACGGGTGATGCTAAGTCCGCTCCCGGTAAGGCGTGTTACGCCACCAATAATGATCTGAATAAAGATCATCACCAGCCCAGAAATGAGCCAGATTTTGACTGCGCGGGAAATATTAAAATCGTCTGTAAAACGCATTGTAAAAAGAGATTTAGTGTTGGTATTTATTTCACGCAACGAAGCGTGAACCTAATTTAACTTAAAACAAAAGTAGGACCCATTTGCCTTTAAGTTTTCCATCCTTGACTCCTTTCTATGAAATTTAGATGGTTTAAAAAAATCCCCCTACGGGCATCATAAGGGCTGTTAGTTTGTGGATAACGGGATAACTAAAAAAGTAAAAACCACTACCAATAGAAGTTACCAGCCTTGCCAACAGCTTGCCCACAAGAAAGGGTTTTTATAATCAAGCACTTGCCTGTTTTTCAACACTGAACCATTCAAAAGTTGGGAAACAGCGTGTTGAATTTTTACAAGAAAGTCATGTTGTTAACCCATGTTTGCGGGTGTGGGCTTTTGCACAGTGTATAATATGCTCGTGCATTTTAGTGCTGCCTTTGGATGTACTGTTGTGAAAACTTGTGCATGAAAGTGAGGTTATGCACACTCCATTCTAACATTTAAGGTTTTTCAAAACCATTGAATATCAAGGAAGTAGAAGCCCCAAAAAAGAGATTGTGGATAAGTATTTAAAACAAAAAATATTTAATTTTAAGTGCTTGATTATGAATGATATGGATAGTTTTTTATCAAGTATGTCCAATTTTAATTTGGTAAGTACTCCAATTAAACAGGATATACATGGTAAAATGTAAAACAAAACGGGGTTACGGAAGAAAGTGTGGCACACCTTGCCTAGCATGTTGATTACCAATACCCATTTTAGGTGTGCCACACTTTTCTGAGCACTCTCTTACGGAATGCCCCAAAATTGCTCAGCGCAGTTCGCCAGGAATGGCCGTCATACTTTTCAGATTTCCATCACGCAATACCCAAAGACTGATGCTTCTGCCGATAGAATCCTCGTCGAGCACTTTGTGCAAGGTGTCAATAGAATCAACGGGTTTTCCCTCGAACTGCACGATGATGTCGCCAGCACGAAGGCCCGCTTTGTCAGCAGAACCGCCAGACTCTACGCTTTGAACCTGGATGCCTCCTTTAGTATTTATTTCCAAGGCATTGAGCCATTTGGGAGGCAATGGAACCGCTTGCGCTCCGATGCCCAGCATACCACGGCGCACACGCCCTTCGAGGATCAATTTGCCCACCACCAATTTTGCCAAATTGGAAGCCACCGCAAAACACAATCCTTGTCCAGGCAGGATAACGGCAGTGTTCACACCAATTACGCGACCAAAAGAATCCACCAAGGGACCACCGGAATTTCCAGGATTCAGTGCCGCATCGGTTTGAATTACGTCGTCAATCAAGCGACCTGTTTGGGTACGAAGTGTTCGGCCAAGTGCGCTCACTACCCCAGCCGTCACAGAATATTGGAAGCCAAAAGGGTTGCCGATGGCAATGGCAATTTGACCAACCTGAAGTAAGTTGCTGTCTCCAAATCTGGTGGGTGTCAAATTGTCGCCATCAATTTTCACTACGGCAATATCTGTGGCCGGGTCGTCGCCCACGGTACGGGCATGGAAACTGCGACCATCCGGAAGACTCGCTTCGATGTGCGTCGCGCCATTTACCACATGGCTGTTGGTCACCATAAAGCCATCTGTGCTAATGATAAAACCGCTGCCAGATCCGGCATTTTGTCCATTTCCACCAGGTGCTTGCCTTGACCTATTTTGTTGGTTTTCAGGTTTTTGAACTTTTAAGTGAACCACTGCGCCACTTACTTGCCGGGCAACACCCGATACTGTTTTTGAATAGGTATCGAGCAAATCGCCGTCCAAATCGGCAGCCGTTCGAGGGGAAGAAGTGAATGCATCGGGTACTTCTTCTGAAGCAAGAAAATCAAACATGATACATGAATTAGGGTAAAAAATACGGCGGGCGTAGGCAACTTTCAATCCAGCCTCGGCGATAATTGTGCCAGAGACATTTTGTCAGGGTGGTGATATGGTTATGCGGGGATTTGGTTATTTGTTTCGTCAAAGCTTGATATTTGTATTTTCCTGATGGCAGTTACAAAAGCCAAGATCGAGCGCCACAAATAACCAAATCCCGGCATAACCATATCACCCCCCAAACGTCACGTTCTTCGCCTCGGTAAAAAAGCGCAGGGCTTCCCAACCGCCTTCCCTGCCCACACCAGAATTTTTTACTCCCCCAAATGGTGTGCGCAAATCACGTTCCATCCAGGTATTTACCCACACTATGACCGCTTGTAGATTCGCGGCTAAGTGATGGGCACGTTGTAGATTATTGGTCCACACGGTTGCACTGAGTCCGTAAGGTGTGGAGTTTGCCAATTCAAGTGCTTCGTTGTCATTATCAAAAGGTTGGATCGTAACTACTGGTCCAAAAATTTCTTCCTGGTTGGTACGGCATTCTGCGGACAATCCCTCGATCACCGTTGGAGCGATGTACCAACCCTTATCAAAAGGCGCGGGCATTTGCAGTGCCGACCCACCAATTAATATTTGCCCACCCTCCTTTTTGGCCAGATCAATACAGCCCAGTACTTTATCAAAATGCATCTTCGATACCACGGCGCCAAGGTTGTTAGCGGGGTCCTTTGGATTCCCGATTTTTAGGTTTTTCACTCTTTCGAGAAAGTCTTTTTTGAATCGAGTGTACATGCTTTTCTCTACATAAATTCTAGACCCACATAGACATATCTGGCCTTGATTATTGAAAGACGAACGCACGGTAGTGTCCAACATCTTTTCATAATCACAGTCGGCGAAGATCAGGTTTGGGTTTTTGCCGCCTAATTCGAGGCTTAGTTTTTTAAACATCGGTGCGGCGATGCGGGCAATTTCTGATCCCGCTCGTGTGCTACCCGTAAAGGAAATGGCTTTGATTTGTGGGTGGCGAACGATTGCTTCGCCGGCTCTTGGGCCAAGACCATGTACAATGTTCAACACTCCTGGAGGCAAACCTGCGGCATTGCAAATGTCGCCCAAGATAAAAGCCGTGAGTGGGGTTACCTCTGATGGCTTACTCACCACACAATTTCCGGCTGCCAAGGCTGGGGCAATTTTCCATGTAAAGAGATAGAGCGGTAGGTTCCAAGGTGAAATACATCCCACCACGCCCAAAGGCTGGCGCAAGGTGTAACTCAAGGTGCCTGGTGCATGGTGGCTTTCCGAGGCAAAATGCAAGATTGATGTAGCAAAGAATTTAAAATTGAGCGCTGAACGCGGTATGTCCACTGTGCGGGCAGAAGTAACAGTCTTTCCCGAATCAGCACTTTCCGCCTCCGAAAGCGCATCGAGGTTTTGGAGAATACCATCTGATATAGATCGGAGTATATCATGCCGATGTTCAAGTGGCATATTGGCCCAAGCAGGGAAAGCAGCGTTTGCTGCACGAACAGCGAGTTCAATGTCTGCTGAATCAGAGTTGGGGATTTTACCGGAGAGTTCTCCAGTAGATGGGTTGAAGTTGTCAATGAATTGCCCGCTTTGGGGCGGCACATATTCCCCGTTGATATAATTGTAGATGGTTTGCATGTCTGCTTAATAGTATGGGAGTAAAGGTGTGAAACCACCTTTCAACCCTGAAGTGTGTACTGTGCTGAGTGCCCGCAAGTAGTGTTCCACGTGGAACATTTGTGGTGTTCTAAAAACCAGAGAACGCTAAATCGTAGTAAAGTCCGTAACCACACATTGTTCCACGTGGAACAATGTGTGGTCGCGATTGAGTGCAATGTTTGTGGGCTACAATGTTTTCAAAAGATGAAACGTTCATAAAGGAAGAAAACCTTCTTTTTATATTTTGGTGATGACAACTTCGACTCGGCGGTTTTTGGCACGAAGTTCTTCTGAGTCATTTTCATTGATCGGTTTTTTTGCCCCATGGCCTTTGGTTTCGATTCTTGTGCCGGCGCATCCTTTCATTATCAAAAAATCGCGGATGGCGTTTGCTCTTTCTTCTGAAAGTCGGAGCAGGTCTTCGGCCTTTCCAATATTGTCTGTGTGACCTTCGATCCGGATATGAAGCCCCGGGGTTTCTAAAAGAATAGAAGACAAGCGCTCCAATTCACCAAAGGATTCTTCCAAAACCACCGCTTTTGATTGCTCAAAAAAGATGGGGCGCAATTCAATTTTTGCATTCACTTCCAATGGATCGAGCAGCAAATCCACATATTGTTCTCTGAAATAGTAGTAGTTGCGCCGAAAAAGAATCTCCTCCGCCTGTCCAGAAAAACCGCCTTTTTCAGGGATGAGATCAAACTTTACCCCTTTGGGTATTTTTAAACGAAAGGTGCCTTCTTTTGTAATTATAACATTGTGTGGATCGCCGGAGGCTCCATAATAAATTCGAGCATCTTTAATTAGTTCCCTGGTTTTACTGTTCAAAACCCGCCCAACAACTTCCAGCTCCGTTGCTTGCGGTGGTGCAATGCGTACCCGGTAAATATCGCTGTTCCCTTCACGCTTGGAAGCAAAGTAGAGAAACCCCGATGTCATGTTAAAATACGGTTGGCTTTCGTCAAACTTTGAATTCATTGGCTCAAACAACAAGGCAGGCGACGACCAATTTTTCCAAGTATCATCTAAGCGCTTAGCGGTGTAAAGATCATTTCCACCAGAACCACCACTTCTGGCAGAAGAGAAAAACAAGGTTTCGTTGTCTTCGGAAAGGTAAGGGGTGGTTTCTCTACTGTCTGAGTTTATTACATTTCCAAGGTGCTGCGGCGCACTCCATTTGTTCTCCCCTTTTCTGAAACAGACATATAAATCCATGTCACGAGAATCAGCGCGGATGGCAGATAGTATCAATATTTTACCATCAAAACTCATGGTCAGACTTACATCAGATGTAATGGTATAATAGTCTGTTATCTCCACGGGTTTTGGAAAACTCCAGCCAATGGAGTCGGACGTGCGGCGAACGAGCGAAAAGCCCCTGGCCATATTTCCATTGCGCTCAAATTGGTTGATGACATAAAATGCGTTGGGGTCAGGAGTGATGCTCACCATGCTGTTTGGCAGGGCATTGTTCAAGGGATAGCTTGGATGCTCTACCGCAGTAAAATCAAAAGAGTCGCCTCGTGCTATCCAAATATCCTGATTGAAGGCGGAGCGTTCGGGGGTGTAAATGGACTTTCCCGCAATTTGGGAATAGACATCGGCCAAGGCCGCGGGGTATTTTTCTGGTGGAAGTTTAATCGCCATATCTACGCTGTCAATTAAAAGCGTCCGATTAAACGCTGGAAAGCCAACGCGGGTAAAATATAAGCTGCGCCCGTCGCGGCTTGGCACAGGGGTTATTTCGTCAAATGTAGAATTGATGGAGGTGGGAAGTTTTTCCAAAACGAAATAATTGTACGTTTGGGAAAAGCAAAAATTGGGAAGAAAAAAGCAAAAAATAGGCAGTAACAATTTCATTTACAAAGAAAGAAAAAAATGTTAGGAACGGTGTCAAAACAACTTTCCAATTTCAGGCCAATTATTTTGGCGTTAGCCAACTATCTTTTGAGGCGAATAGTGGGGCTATTTAACGAAAAAGATAGCATGGATGGCGGCAAAAGAATGGCATCAAATTGGGAGGTTGTTTTGACACCGTTCCTAAGGAGGGTTGGGATTGGATAGCCACGAATTGCACGAATTTTCACTAAATCAGCAATTAGTGAAAATTCGTGCAATTCGTGGCCACTAAAAAAAAGCGAGCCGCCTCAACCGGGCAGCTCGCTTTTTAAACGAAGCGCAATGTAACCTATTATTCGTCGCCTTCGAATGCCTCAAAGTCGAACAAAAGCGAGAAGCGAAGGGTGTTGTCCAAGGGGTTTCGTTGGTTGCTGGTTGGCACCAAGTAACTGAAGTTCAAGCCAAAGATGTTGTACTTCACACCAAGGCCAACGCTGAAATATTTGCGATTACCTTTGGAATAGTGCTCGCGGAAGTGCCCGAGGCGCACCGCGAATTGGTCATCGTACCAATATTCAGCACCAATGCCCACCGTTATTTCTTTCAGCTCTTCGCTGAAACCACCTGGTGCGTCACTAAAGGATTGAAATATACCACGCACCGGTGAGTATTCTTTGTAATCCACTACGCCATTCCCATCGGCATCGCCGAGGTCAGGGCGCGGTGTTGGCACAAGCAGTTTGTTGAAATCTGTACTAAAGGTGATGGAGTTGAATTCATCTAACTGAAGTTTCAACCCAGCACCAACACCCAAATTGGTAGGGATATAATCGCGATTGACCGAGTTGGTATAGGTGATTTTAGAACCAAGGTTGCTAATTGCTGTTCCGAAAGTGAACTCTCCTTTGTTGTCACCCATTTTAATAGGTGTTTTGTAGGTCACCGAAATGTCCGCAGCACCGGCAATACCGGGCTTGATTTCGTTGCCTTCTACTACACGGCCCGTAGCAAGGTTGGAATAAATAAACTTTGCGCCGACTGCGGCAGAAAACTTTTCGGTCAATTTACGGGCGTATGCACCCGTAAATTCAAACTCATTGGGTCGTCCTTGCCCCAGAGATTGGCCCGTTTCGTCGGTGAATTCTATATCGCCAAGTGAAAAATAGCGAAGGCTTGCCCCCACCGCTTGAAATTTGTCCAAACGATAGTAGCCAGAAAGGTAAGCGAGATAGACATCATTCAGACCAAGGTTGCGCATCCAAGGGGTGTATGTAGCAGAAATAGATACATTTTTTTCGGCAAAAGCTAACTTAGAAGGGTTGTAGTGCATACCGTTTGGATCAATGGAGGTAGCAATGCCTACATCGCCCATAGCACCACCACGAGCGTCTGGCACAATGCGGAGAAAAGGAACAGCAGACGTGACGGCATTGGCGCAACGCTCCCCTGTGATTGGGTTGCTTCCATTGACGCATTTGGGTTCAATTTGTCCGTACAAAGCTGTTCCCGTCAGAGTCAAAGCCGCCGCGAACAGCGACTGTGCGAGTAATTTATTCATGATAAAGCAAGTGAATTTAGTTGTAATGTCCTTGATGTTGACTTTTTATTTTGGGTTGCCACTAATTTCACCAATTTTCACGAATTAATACATTAGTGTAAATTCGTAAATTAGTGGCTAAAAATTACGGGCAACAAACTATTTTAAAATGACCAGTTTTTCAAAATCGCTTTGGGCGGTGCTATTTGCTCCCGCAGCATCAGTGCCACGTATTTTTACCCGGTAAAGGTACACACCACGAGCGAGCGAATCGCCATATTCATCCTTTCCGTCCCACTGCACATCGCTCGACACACGAAAGCCGTCGTTGTTTGTGATGGTCTGTTGAATGGTTTTTACCAAACGCCCCGACACACTGAAAATACTTACCTGAACATCCAGGATTTGCCCGGCCAAATTATGCTCAAACTGAAAATAGGTATTGGTTGTGAAGGGGTTAGGGTAATTCAACACATGATCAAGTGCCGCTTTTCCATCTTCTGCCACCACAAACTCGGTGTAACCCTCGCCGGGATTATTCGCGATGTCCCAACCTTTTACTTGTAGTGTATGCCGACCTGTAGCCAGACTCCGCAAAGGATAAATTGCTTGGCCTTTTCGCGAATCGCCCTGTGCACTCTCATAAAACTCATTGAGTACCAGGGTTTCCAACACGTTCCCATCGAGCACCGCCGTCAAATCGTGGCCGATACTTGTTCCTGTGACGTTCATGCCATAATCATCCGTGCATTTCACCATTACTTTTGGGTTGTTATCTGTTATACCGCCAAAGGCAAAAGCGTCCGTGTTGAGGAAGGCTTGTACGATCGGAGGTGTATCGTCTTGTATCAAACCAGAATTGCCTCCAACGATGATATTTTCATCCCCACCAGCAGCGTCCAAGGGTGTTCCGTTTTCAGCATAATAGCTGATTTTACCTTTTCCATAGGAATAGTTGATGTCCTTTGGCACTACGAAATTAACTTTAAAGACACCGTTGAGCACCTTCGCACTGCCTTTAAAAAGTATGTTACGCTGGATTTTGAAATTTCGAATCGCGCTGCCAAGGTCTTGTCCCAATGTTTGAAGTGTTTGTGCTTTATCAAAAACCGTGACAAAAACTCGACCAGTGAAATTGTTCAACGTATTGCCTAGTGTATCGGTTACCACACCTTCCAGTTCTACCGGCATGAGCGCTCGTAGCGTATCCGATTGGCCGCCCGAAACCGTATGCCCATTTATTTTGGTCGTGCTTACCCGGTATTCTGGCATGGCTAGGTGCATGGCTGGATCGCCGAGCAGGGTAAACCGCCGAGCGTTGCGAACATCGCTGGTGAGTGCGTTCTTGGAGTCTTTCAGCACATCACCAATGGTTCGGTATTTTCCGTTAACCCCTTGAAAGATAAAGTCTTGTACCTCATCTGTTAGGTCTTCATTGCCCGCTATGTAAACAGATCGAACCGTGGTGAAAAGCGCGATTGCTCCCGATTTTATTTTCAAAAAAGCCTGTTCACCACCCGTCAAAGTGGTGTAGTCATCATAACCACCAAAAGTACAGGTGGCAGTGATGAGTAATGGGTACCGATTTGGATTGTCCCAGCCAGCAATGTCGTTGTTGTCTACCACGCGCTCTTGCGATAAGCCACGAGGGCCGCCATGGCCAATGTAATTGGCTACGAGCATGCCTTTAAACATTTCAGAATTGATGGCGGCTTTTGCATCAGGGTATCTTTGCCCAGCCGAAGTAGCAACCTGTTGGTAAGCATCAAAATAAATTTTGCCAATGTTGAACCAGGATTCAGCGGCAGCATTTTCTGTGGCAAGTTTATCCGCTTGGTTGATATGGGCATTTCCGTCTTCATCATCTGCGATGTAAACCGTGCGCAAATGCCAATCGCCGAGTGTAGCAGGGTCTTTATCGTAGGCCACAATTTTGTCCACAATGGTACGGGCCTCATCGGGTGTTTTACAAACAAAACGGCCTACCGCAATGTCGAGCGCACCCGTGAGCGAACCGCTTTCTTCGGGGCTAAGGAGGGCGTAAAAGTCATCGGAAGGAAAAGCGTCAATGGGGCTAAAGGATTCAGCAGTCTCGAAAGCGGGAATGAAATCTTTGTTGTCCTCGCTGTTGGTATTGTTTTTTGGGTCAAAAGAAGCATCACCAAAGAGGAGCATAAACTTGAACTTGTCAGGATTTCGTTCCAAAAGCATCCGGGCAAAATCGCGGATAGCAGATGGGTCTTTTGCTCCAGAAGAAAACTCGTTGTAAAGTTGATTAATGTCTACTGTGACCACATCCAACCCTGAATAGCTGCGGCGGTGTTCCGCCAAACGCGCTGCTTCAGATTGAAAATCAGGGTGATAAATAATGGCTAAATCTATATTTTCTAGCCCGTGCAGGTTTTGCGTCCCAATTTTTCCAGCAGTTTTTTCAGGTTTTGCAAAACCCGCCGCCTCGGTAAACGCTACAAAATTCCGAAGTATACCTAAGCTCGCAGTGCCAAATTCTACCACTCCGCCATTCTGATTTTTTTGCTGGATAAAGGGCGTTTGCGGATTTGTCACATCCCATACAGTAGTGTTGCCGCTTGCGCCGGAGAGTCGAAAAGTAGCGAAATCTTGCGTAAGGGTTTTCAAATCGCGGAATTCCAAAATCGGTCCAGCCATAGTCAAGCGGCGGCGGGCATTTATTTCGATATAATCGAGCCAGCCCTCGCTTTGGGCGCCTACCTCTGGGTATACCACTTTTGCCTTGAAGGCATCTGTTGGGGGCTGAATATTGCCACTGAGGACCACATTGGAGGCAAAAGGTGCGTCATTGTTAGAAACCGCAACACCTGAATTTGTTTTTGAAAAAGTACTTCCGCCGACCTCAAGCCGAACAGATTGACTCACGGCGCTGCGACCAGTAAATTCGCTGCGCACACGAGCAGTACTTCCTTGCACCAGATTGGGAAAATTGAAGTCGTATTCCTGTTGCCTTGCTTGGTAAAAATAATCGCCAAACCAGCGCTTTCCCGAACCCTGTGAAGAGGGATTGAAATGCAGCAGGTTGTATTTTTCTTCCTCAACTCGTTGATATTCATCAAATTCCTCGGTGATATAAGTGGCGGCCACACTGGGTTTTTCCGAAATACGGAGGCCAAAGCCATCGCCTGTTTTGATAAAGTACCAAGCGTGATGGTCGTACAGATTGAGGCGCACGGTAAGTTCAGGGTCGGTGGCGTGCGGGCGATAAACCCAAGGGCGGGGTCCAACTGCGTAGAAAAGTATGTAATCGCCCGCATCAAATTTGCCATCCTGTTCGCCTATTACTTGAATGGAATTTTCAATCAGGTCGTCGGGACGAGTATCGCTGTTTTTTTCGGGCAGCATGGCCCCACCATTTCCATAGAGTCGGATGCTTCGAGGGTCAATATTGTCCAGGTCGCTAATGCCCAATTCGTTTTTTAGAAAGGCATAGTCGAGTCTGTAAATGCCATTTTGTGCTACGCCAAACTTGTAAACATTTCCACTGTTCAGTACAGACGTGTAGGTGAATCCGTCGCGCTCGCCGGCAGGCGTGGGCGGCACGGGAAGGGGTGTAACGCGCACATTGAGTGTAAAGGCGGTAGCGCGTTCATATACACTGCCGGCTTTGCGTACAGGCACGAATTTGACGCGACCAAAGAATTTGTTGCGTTCGTGTTCCACCAATGTCTTGATTTCCAAGTCTTTAGTTAAGAAAACGTCGTCGCTGGAAGGTTTTTTGGGATATGATTCCCATTGTACAGAGACGATATCAACTTCAATGGTAGATTTTCCCGAAATGGCAAACCGCTCAGAAAAAATGGGGAGGGAACGGGCCTCGTCTCCAAAGGAACAGTCCTCAAATTTCCACACCTCAAACGGGGAGCCGTCGGCAAGGATGTAATTTGTTGGGCCGGTTGCCCACTGAAGGCTTTGTTGGATGGTAAACGAATTTTGGGCGCTCAAGGCATAGGAGCCGAGCAATAACAGAAAGGGAAATAGTTGTTTTTTCATATCCAAAATCCAATTTTTACAGGTGCGGTGAAAGGACGCAAAGCAGGGCAGGCGGGTTGCCTACGCAAATTTCCTTTCTTTGTGCCAAAATTGTTGCCGTGCGAGCATTACCTTTTTTGTTCTTGTTGATTTTGTCTTTTTTCCTTTTTGCCTGTGGCACAGGGGACAAACGAGACATCAGCGAGTATTACTTCCCGGTAAAAGACCTTCGGGGCGGAAAAGTTTACGAATATGTGGTATCGCAAAACGACTCCGTAATGCCGGAATATTGGCATTACCGTACTTTTGTGCGCGATAGTGGATTGTTTTTGGTTGGAACCTACTATGATCACCGGTTTCAGATCGGTCAAATCGTTCGAGAAAAAATCACAAAAAGTGGTGCTTTGGCCAAAGAGAGTCATCTCTACGAAGCCGACCCAAACCCAGAAACAGAGGGAGGACAAATCCATACGACCACCATTATTGAAGCCCCAAACAAATTCCCGTTTGGAGTGAGTGACTCATCTGGTGTTTTTTTATTCAAACTTAAATTTCATCCACCAGACGACCCGGAGGCTATTATATATGTGGAGAGGAAACGCCGTTTTTTGGGTGACGCGCCTGTTTTTGAATATAACGGCAAAAAATATGCCTGCATCAAATTTGAACTTCGTGAAACCATAGGCAATGAAAAGGAGGGCATCGAAGCAGTGGAGGGGAGGGGCGAAGAGCGGTATGCCAAAGGGCTAGGATTGGTTTATTATAGCAAAACGTATGGTAGCGGAGCTTTCAAAATGGAGGCTCGGCTAACCGATATATTCCCCATGTCTGAATTGGAACGGAAAGCGACAGCAATTTATGGGGAATAAGTTCGGGAAAACTTTGAAAAGTTATTCCCCTTAGGCAACCCGATTGTCCTAAATCGCACCTTTTTCCACCCCGAATTTTCGTGGGGCGGAGCCAATAATCTCCGCATTTTTGAATCCAAACCTGCTTTTCAAGATTTTTGACATGAAAAATATTTGGAAAATAGCCCTTGCGGGTGTGGTACTGCTGTGCGTGGTAGCCACAACTGCTTGTGTCACCACCAAAAAGAAAGGACAAGAGACAAGCAAAACCAAACGGTTTTACCACTCCTTTACCAACAAATACAACTATTGGTTCAATGCTGACGAACTCTTCCGGCTCACCACAACCAAGCTTGAAGAGCAGCATGTTGACAACTACAGCCAAATTCTTGAAATATATCCATACGCCGCCGCTGAGCCAAGCGGCGTGAGAGCCGAATTGGATAATATTATCCTTAAATCCGCAAAAGGCATATCGCTCCACCGACCAGGCCGCTGGACGGACGACAACTATGGCCTCATGGGGAAAGCACAATTCCTCAAACGAGATTACGAGACGGCAGAAGCTACCTATAAATTTATACGAGAAGAGCAGGATCCGCGCAGATCATCTAAATCCAAAATAAAGAGCAGTAAGTCCTCTAAGCAAAAAATTTCTGAAAAAAAGAAAGCCGCTGCTAAAAAAAAGAAAGCGGCCGCAGAAAAAAGGAAGAAAGCGGCCGCAGAAAAAAAGAAGAAAGCGGCCGCAGCGAAAAAGGCCCGTTCAAAAAACAAAAAGAAAAAATCTGCCGAGAAAGAGAAAGTAGAGACTAAAACCACCACAACACCCACAGCAGTCCCCAAAGACAGCGAAGAAATCACCGTAAAGACGGACAATCCATACAACCAACCATTTGGCCGTACACATGATTTCCCGTCTTCAATGGTGTGGTATGGGCGTACCCTCACCGAGCGGGACAAATATGAAGAGGCAGAATTTCTTTTCCGCGAACTTTGGGAAGATCGAAACTTTCCCCCAAACAGGCAGGATGATCTCGCTACGGCGGAGGCTTATCTTTTCATCAAACAAAAACAGTACGGTAAAGCCATCGCCCCGCTTTCAAAAGCCATTGAACTGAGCGACAGTAAACAGGAACGTGCACGCTTGTCTTTTATCCTGGCCCAACTGTACGAACGTGCAGGGCAACTTGAGCAAGCATACGCCGCCTACGATAAAGTGCTCCGAAATGGTCCAAAGTATGAAATGGAGTTCAACGCCCGCCTAAAACAAACTTCGGCAGGCTGGGCTAATAGCAAGATTGACGCCGAATCGGCCCTGAAAACCTACGACCGAATGCTCAACGATGACAAAAACCTTGAGTACCGAGACCAGATTTATTTTAGCATGGCTGACATTGCCCTCCACGACGGGCAAAAGACAAAAGGGATCGAATATTTGCGCAAGTCATTGGCTTTCAATACTAATAACACAGCACAACGAGCCGAAACCTACCTCAAACTTGCCGATCTTTATTTTGAAGACGAGCAATTTGTACAAGCAAAGGCTTATTACGACAGCACAATCACCGTTTTGCCCATAGAAGATGCACGATACAAACGTGCTTCGGACTATGCCAATAACCTAAAGGACATTGCCCGACTCATTCAAACCATTGAAGCCAACGACAGCATCGTACGCGTTTTTCGTATGTCAGACGCCGAGCGCAAAGAACTCGCAAAGACGATTAGAAAGCAGCGAGAAGAAGCACAGGCTGCAGCCATATTAGCCGGTGCTAAGGATCCCGCTGCGACAGGCCCAACTAAAGCGCCAACGCCAACAGCCGGGAACAAGCCCTCTTCCTTTTATTTTTACAATGAAAATTTCTTAAAAAAAGGACGGAAGGACTTTGCCCGTAATTGGGGAGACCGAAAACTTGACGACAATTGGCGGCGTAGCAACCGCTTAGTTGCGGGAGGTATTGATGATGCGGCTGGGGGGGATAGCAGCCGCAATAATGTCGTAGCGGATGCCGATCTCAAAGACATATTTTCCAATATCCCCACATCCGAGGCTGAACTTTCGGTGATTCATTTGGCTACCTATGAAGCCATGTACCAACTGGGAATCCTTTACCGCGACCGCTTGCAGAATAACCGCCGTTGTACGGGTACACTTGAGGATATGCAAGCCCGATACCCAGATACGGCCCGTTATGAAAAAGAAACCTGGTACTACTGCTATCTTGCTTTTACTGACCTCAGCAACCGTGAGCGGGCACAGTTTTACTACGATAAGTTGGTAGAAAAGTACCCCAAAAGCGCATACGCGCGTACGCTCACAGACCCCAATTTCCTCAATGCTACCAAAGAGCGTGAGCGCGAGCTCAACAGGTACTACCAAGAAACGTATACCCTTTTCCAAAAGGGGGGCTACAAAGAGGCTTTCGACCGATGTGAAGAAGCCCCTCAGAAATACGGTTCTCAGAATCCGCTTGTAGCCAAATTTGCCTTGTTGAGCGCACTTTGCACAGGCAACCTTAGTGGGAATGAAGCGTATTGTGCGGCACTCGGCGAGGTGATAAAACAATATCCCGAAAGCCCGGAAGCCACCCGTGCCAAAGAAATCGCCCGCCTGCTTGCCTGTAAAGGCTTTGAAGTGGAAGAAAAGAAAAAACCGGGAACACCGATTGATGAAGGCTTTACCAAAGAAGACGACAAACTTCACTATTTTATAGTAGCCCTATCGGGAGAAGAAGTTCGCCTGGACGATGTGAAAGCTGCCGTGTCGGACTATAATAGCGAACATCACAAAGCCGAACAACTGCGAATATCCAACATTTTCCTTGGCACCGATACGAACACGCCCATCGTAGTCATCCGTAAATTCGATACCAAGGAACAAGCGATGCGCTATTACAACGAGGTCAAAAACCAAAAAGACTTTTTGGGCGAAACCGCCAAGAAAACCTACAACAAAGAACTGTTCGCTGTGACACAGGAAAATTACCGCCGCATTTTGAAGAACAAGACCCTTGATCGTTACAGGGAGTTTTTTGAGGAAAACTACTTAAAAAAATAAAAACAACGCTATCTGATGCACATCGGGGCACTGGGTTTTGAACCTTGTGCCTCGATTTTTTATATCTACTCATAATGGCAAAATTCAAACTGACCCTCGAATACGACGGTTCACGCTATGCCGGTTGGCAACTCCAAAAAAACGAACGCACGATACAGGGAGAGCTCCTTCAGGTAGCAGCCAAAATATTTGAAAACCAGCCGGTTGAAATCTATGGAGCAGGCAGAACAGATGCCGGTGTGCATGCCCGTGGGCAAGTAGCGCATCTGGAGCTCGCCGATACGCGCCTTTCTCCTGAGCAAATCAAGATACGCTTTAACGACGAACTTGGTCATGCCATTAATATCCTATCTGTAGAAAAAGCCCACCCAAAATTCCATGCCCGGCATGATGCCCGAAGCCGGAGTTATACCTACCAAATCTCAAAAAGGCGGGATGCATTTGGCAAAAAGTATGTCTGGTGGGTACGTGATGTGCTTAACCTTGGCGCCATGCGCGACGCGGCAGCCCGCCTTGAAGGCTTTCATGATTTCCGTTCGTTTGGTGCCATCGAAAAAGAAGGACAAAGCACCCTTGTAGATCTTGACCGCGTGGAAATTAAGGAGGATGGCGATCGAATCTACATTCACATTACTGGCTCCCATTTTCTTTGGAAAATGGTACGCCGTATGGTGGGGGTATTGGTAGAGGTTGGGCGGGGCATGATGACCGGGCAAGATGTCGAAGCGTTTTTAAAGACAAATTCCCGGGAGCCGGCGCGCTATACCGCTCCACCCAGCGGTTTGTTTTTAGAAAGGGTAGATTATTGAACAAACCTGATTAATAAAAAAGCCCCCGCTCCGAATAATTTCGGTGCGAGGGCCTGAGTAAAGAAGCAATATTTGGTTAGAAATGTGCTTCTAAAGCCGTTTTTGAGCTGTATTGCAGGATGTTTTGCAGCACAGTGGGTGAAGGGTTGAACCGAACCTTGGGGAGCTGTGCCTTTGCAAACAACAGGATGTTAAAATCAGCAGAGATTTCAGCGTCATCTTCTATCAAATGCGCCATTTCAACTGCGTCCCCAGCGGATAGTTCGCGGTACAGAAATTGTACCATTTGTGCATCGTATGTGTAGGTTTCTTCCATAGGCATTTTGCCGTACTTTGGCTTGTAAATTGTTGAAAAATCGCACATAAAACACCAGCTTTGGATGGGTTATTGCATTTCCGGTAAGAATATTTTGGAATTTAACATCAAAGTACTTAAAGGCACATTTTAGCCCGAAGCTGATGTACCGATTTGCCTACTTTTGCCCGCCAATTAACAGATTTCAGAAGTACTCCGTTGGATGCACTTGCGTCAAATCAAACACAATGAAAGGAGTAGAACAAATAGAACAGACTTTGCACAACCTTGCTTCGCCCAAGCGAGGCCATACTTTTTGGGGCTTGGTTGTGGTGTTTGTTGTGGCTTCTATTTTGATTTGGGCAAATCATGGTACATGGCTTCGAACCCCCAATGAAGTCATGTTCGCTAAAAGCTCTGACGGCCTCAAAAACTACATGACCACGGCTTGGTTTGTGCAACATGACTCGAGTTATGTCCACTTTGGCGGTATGGGTTATCCATTTGGCGATCATGTCCTTTTTACTGACAATCAACCCGTGTTATGTGTGGCGATAAAGTGGTGGAGCCACCATGTTTTCGATGTGCGAGGCCAGACGATAGGCATTCTGCACCTGTTTCTTGTAGTTTCTATGATATTTGGTGCAGGTGTCATCTACCTATTGCTTCGAAAACTCCACCTGCCCGCGTGGTATGCTGGAATTGCGGCCTTAGGCATCGCATTTCTTTCGCCCCAATACAACCGATTCGACGGACATTTTGGCCTCTCTCATATTTGGGTGCTGCCGATGCTTTTGCTTTTGCTCTGTCGTTATGAAGAACTGCGTAGCAGGCGCTATCAAAGCCTTTTGATTGGGATACTTATCTGGTTTTCATCGCAGTTACATTTTTACTATTTGGGCGTCTCTGCGATTTTTTTGGGTTTTTATACCTTATTTCATCTCCTGCGAGACCGATCCTGGCGCAATATCTGGACACGGCTGAGTCATATGACCGTGATGATAGTGCTCCCGTTCGCAGCCTTGAATATCTGGACCCATTGGTCAGATTATTGCCCCGACCGGGCCGCAGCTCCTTATGGATTCACAGATTATATTGGGCACTGGGAAGGTGTTTTTTTGCCGTATAATTTTTTCCCGATGCACCAGTGGATCAGCCAGAACATCACGAAAATAAGAGGGCTAGATTTTGAAGCAGAGGCCTATGCCGGTTTTGCAGCATTCATATTTACCCTTTGGCTTATCTTCAAACGTCGGTTTCGACTTTTCGAGCCAGAATGGGAACATGCAGCCTATCACCGCGTACACAAAAACTACCTCCGGGGAATTTGCTTTGCAGCATTTGCAACCTTGATTTTTGGCCTCGGTTTTCCGTTTTCCATAAAAGGATTCGAATGGATGGTTAATTACCTTGGCCCGCTTCGACAATTCAGAGGACTTGGGCGATTCACCTGGGCTTTTTACTATGTTATCAATGTTTTGATGTTTTACATTTTATGGAATAAAAGCCAGCGTATCCAAATGGGCGAGCAATGGATGACTTGGCTAAAGTCCCGTTCGGAAGTTGTTGCAAAACATTTCCCCAACGCGGCAAAATGGAGCCTGGCTCTTGTTCCCTTGACCGTTTTATGCTGGGAAGCCTTTTATTTTCAAAAACATAAATCCTTGCCATTGATGCCCAGTATTGCACAGCACAGTGCCGTGGCTGTCTCACCAGAACATTGGTTAAACAAGGTTGATTTTGCGCGCTATCAGGCTTTTATGCCATTACCCTATTACCATGTAGGTTCTGAAAACCTCTGGCTTGAGGTATATTATCCACTTTTTAAAAAGGTGCATTACACGGCCTTGCAAACGGGTGTGCCTGATATGGGAGTCAATTTGAGCCGCGCTGCAATAGGACGGATGGTAAAGTCCATGCAGTTTTCCCTTCTTGCCTGCGAACCGCCCGAATTGCTTTCAGAACTTCCAGACAACCGCCCCATTGCGCTCATGATTGAAATGAGTAAGTGGGAAGAAGTTCAAAAAAAATATGGGCACCTGTTAGACAAGGCCACGCAGGTGTATCAAAACCCGGAACTCAAAATAATGGCATTAGTACCAGACAGCGTTCGTGCTTGGTCCCAACAACAGGCACTCAGCATTTTAGCAGAGGAGCGACAAGCAACTTTCAATGCTGGCGGCGACTTTCGCAGCGAAAAACAACCACTTTGGTACACCAGCATCAACTTTGATTCAATTACCACGAGCGAGCATGTTTTTCAGGGCAAAGGCGCAGGTTATGGGAATATTGGAGACACCACTTGGATTTGGAATAAACCAATACCAAAAGGGGCATACGAATTCAGCATTTGGACAAAAGTAGATGAGGACATGGGCATGACCCAGGATGTTAAATTTTTGGAGAATGGTCGTGCAGATGGACATCAAGTTTATTTCAGGAAAGAAACCTTGCGATCAGAAATCAAGACAATTGTAAATGGCTGGGCTTTGTATGTGTTCCCCTTTGAAGTCCAAGAAGACAATTCAACGTTGGGCATTTACCTCCATAAAAAGAATGCTCGTGCGCCTTTTTGGTACGATGAAGTCATTATAAAAGACAAGAATTTCAATTTGTATCGACAGGAACCAGGATGGGTAATCCGCAATAATTATTGGTACAAACTGCCAAAAAATTGGCCAAACCAGCGGTGACACTTCTAAAAAAGTGTTGCCCATACACTCATCAGAGCCATGCAAGTACTATTAAAAAATGCCCATCTCTACGAGGGCATTTCTAAAAGCCGGGTGCAAGACATTTTGCTGAGAAATGGCCATATTGAAGCCATAGGCGACCAGATTCCTTTGCCTCGAGGGGCAGATCTGCGGGAATCAACCAATCTCTGCGTGTCTCCCGGGTGGCTTGATATAGGGGTGTATGCTGCCGATCCCGGCTATGAGCATCGAGAGGATTTGACCACAGCCGCTGCCGCTGCCGCTGCCGGAGGGTTTACTGCGATGGCATGCTTCCCAAATACTGACCCAGCCTTGCACACCAAGTCCGAGATTTTGTATGTGAAAAATAAGGCGAAAGAATTACCCGTACATTGTTTTCCAATCGGGGCAGTTTCACATGATTGCGAAGGAAAAGACTTGGCCGAACTTTTTGATATGCACGCGGCGGGAGCAGTAGCCTTTAGCGACGGCAAACGCTCGGTCCAAGATGCTGGACTGTTGCTGCGGGCTTTGCAATATGCTAAAGCCTTTGATGGCTTGATAATCAATGTCCCCCACCATAAAACGATTGCTGCTGGTGGGCAAATGCACGAAGGTGTTATGAGCACTTCGCTTGGATTGAAAGGGCTTCCAGCTTTGGCAGAAGAACTCATGGTGCAGCGCGACCTCAGTCTCTTGGAATATTCTGAGAGTAGGCTGCACATCCATTTGATTTCAACGGCAAAAAGCGTGGCGCTTGTAAGAGCAGCCAAACAAGCCGGGTTGCGTGTCAGCTGCTCCGTAGCGGTGGCGAATCTCTGCTTCAGCGAAGAAAAACTAGCAGAATTTGATTCAAATTGGAAAATAGTGCCCCCGCTCCGCGGCAGCTCAGATGCCGATGCTTTGCTGGAGGGCTTGGCCGATGGGACGATTGATTTCATTTGCTCAAATCACAGCCCTTGGCACAAGGAAGCAAAAAATCTGGAATTCACCTATGCCGACTTTGGCATGATTGGGTTGGAAACAGTCTTTCCTTTATGCCGCACATTTTTGAGCAAGAAACTGACTATCAATGATTTGGTTGAAAAAATGAGCCTTGCTCCACGCCGTGTTTTGGGCTTGCCCATTCCGAGAATCGCCCAGGGAGAACGCGCGGAATTGACCATTTTCGATCCGGATATCGAATGGGTGTTGGAAGAAAAAAACATCCGCTCCAAATCGAGCAATACGCCCTTTATTGGTCAAAAGCTTAAAGGAAAGGTCTTGGGAGTAATTAGTGGCAAGTAAAAAGGTTGAGGATTTGGTGATTGGTGGATTGGTGATTTGGGGTGCCCAGGCTTTGTTTTTGTTTTTTCCTAAAGGCTGATGTGAAGGGAGTGGGGAGTGTTCAAAAATCTGTGTCAACTGGCTGGTTACACCCCCTACCCCTAAAGGGCAATGTCGTTGACTTAAGGGTTTTAGCCACGTAGTGGCGACACCGTTTATAGAAAAATCGGGTGTATGAACGAGCCACGTAGTGGCGGCACCCCTGACAAATCGTGCCGGGGCTACGCCCCTCCATAAAACACGCAAAATATTGTTCTATAAACGGTGTCGAGGCTACGCCCCTTTTATACACACAAACCCTTAAGTCAACGACATTGCCCT
>Ga0163151_10001218_pt1 | contig 44082 bp, 42 predicted proteins | sample OliLakLV19MP5IB2_FD_145596 | JGI IMG/M metagenome (GOLD analysis project Ga0163151, IMG submission 145596) | Freshwater microbial mat bacterial communities from Lake Vanda, McMurdo Dry Valleys, Antarctica - Oligotrophic Lake LV.19.MP5.IB-2 | ecosystem: Environmental > Aquatic > Freshwater >...
GGGGCGGCGGCTTCGCCTTCAGGCTTTTCCTTCTTCTTGGGCTTCCAGGCCTGGACCTTCTTGGCCTCGACAATCTTCTTTTCCACCAGCAGGTTGTGGACGGTCGGTGAAAGCTTGACGTTCAGGCCGAGCCAATGCTTCAAGCGGGCCTCATCCTTGATGCCGAAGGCCTTGCTGCGGGGGTTATAGTGCCCCAGAACCTCTATGAAGCGCTTGCTTACTGAACGGAACGACTCGGCCAGAACCAACCTGAATGAAGGGCGATTCTTGGTACCGGTGCGCTGTAATCTGATGATTAGCATATTTCATTCCCGCGTAAGCGGTAATCCTTTCGATTTAATGAAATTAATAATTAGTGCCTGCATACTATAACAGAATCGACCCCTAGGGTCAACCGTGACATTTGTGGCGATTTGCCGGTAAAATCATTAAAAAACCGGGCCATTCTACAAAATGGTCCGGAGTGCCAGCGCAACGTCGACGTTGCGGCGAACATGCTGGGCTATCTTCTCAAGCTCCTCTAACGGCAAGATAACCTTATCGGAATCAGCTCGGAGGTAGTGATGACCGAAGTTCGGGTCATGAAACTCCCGTCCGAGAATGTGGACTGGAAACTCGTACCGCGGACGCAGGTGCCAGTGTACTTGCGGCTCGGGGCAGTTATCCTGGTACGCATCATTCATGAGGCAGCACCAGTTGAACATGGTGGCGCCGAACGCGTGATGCAGCGCGGCCTCCAGCGTTCGGACCATGTGCGCGTGCATCAGCCATTCGTGGTCGCTCAGCCCGGCGAGCGAGCCGCATGGCCGCTTGAGCGGCACCACGAGCCTGCCGAGGCACAGCTGATCCGGCATGACGTAAGCCGACCACGCGCCATTGTCCATGACTTTCAGCCGGTCGTCTCCAACGTGTCCCATTTTATCCTCCTCAGGACACATAACATACATTAAATCCCTAAAAATATCTAGGCTGAAACGATTAAAAAACCGCCTTTCGGCGGTTTATTGGGGAATCTTAAGCTTGAGGCGCAACTTTCTCCGCCTGCTCCAGCTTGAGGGAGATTATCTTCGATATGCCCTCGTCCGTCATGGTCACGCCGTACAGGGTATGCGCCTGGCGCATGGTCTCGCGGTTGTGGGTGATGGTGATGAACTGGGTCTGGTGGGCCAAGGTTCCCAGGATCTTGCCCAGTCGGATGGAGTTGGCCTCGTCCAGTGCCGCATCGACCTCATCCAGCACCACGAACGGCGACGGGTATGCCGCAAGCATGGCGCAGAGCAGGGCGATGGCGGTCAAGGCGCGTTCGCCGCCGGACAGCGCGGCAATGGTCGACAGCTTCTTGCCGGGCGGGGTGGCCTTGATCTCGATGCCGGAAATTTCAGCCTGCGGCTTCTTGGCGCGGACGCCGTCCATGCCCACCGGCCGGTCATCTTCTTCTTCCTTCTCGTCGTCCTCATCCCCTTCCTCCCCTGCGGTCGCGTCATCCTTCGCGGTTGATCTTTGCAGGGTCATCTGGGCCCGACCCCCGTTAAACAGGATGCGGAAGTACTCGGCGAATTTTTCCGAGATGCGGGTGTAAGCCTCGTTGAACTGGTTCTTGATGACCGCGTCCAGCTCCTCTATGACGGAACGCAGGTCATGCACGCCCTTGGCCAGGTCCTGTGACTGGCCGGACAGGTAATTGAACCGCTCTTCTGTCTCGCGGTACTCCTGCAGCGTGGCTTCATCGACTCCGCCGGCCAGCTCCAGCTGCTTCCTGAGCCGGTCGACCTTGTTGACCAGGTCAGCCGGGACCTCCGGCTTCTTGTGCTGGGAGATTTCAGGAAGTCGCGCGCCGAGCGCGCCTTCCGCGTCACGGGTCAGGGCTTCCATGCGGGTTTCCAGGCGGGCCTTCTCGACCAGCACCTGGTTGAACTCGTCCTTCATGCGGGCCATGGTGGAATTGGTCTCGCGGAACTTCCTCTCCTCTTCCATGAGGAAGGCCTTCTTGCCCTTTTCCTTCTGGCTGACCTTGCCCAGGTCGGAGCGCAAGGCGTAAATCTCGGTGACCAGCTCAGTCAGCACGGCGTTCTGCCTCTCCTCCTGGGAGAACAGTTCGGACTTGAACTTCTCCGGGTCGTCCTTCATGAGGGACTTAACCTGGTTGAGCTTGGCGTTATAGCTGTCCATGTTGTCTACGTATGTCTGGCGCAGGGTCCTGTGCTCGACCATGCTCAGATCGAGCTTGTGCAGTCGGCCCTGGGTCTCTTCCTTGGACATGAGCAGTGAGCTGAGGTCGACCGGGCCGGCCAGGGTCAGGTTGCGGCGGGCTTCCGCCAGCCTGGAAATGAGCTGCCTGAGCTTGGCCTTGATGTCCGTGAAATTTTCCATGGTCAGGGTTTCCAGGGCATGGGAGAAATCCGCCTCGAACTGTTCCAGGGTGCGGCGCAGCTGGTCGGTGTCGAGCTTGCTGCTCTTGGCTTCCTCGATCTTCCTGCCGAACTGGTCGACCGCGGACTTGAGTTCCGCAAACTGCCTTTGCTCGCCGGACAGCTGGCCATCCAGCTCCTTGAGCTTCTGGCTCATGGCGTCCAGCTGGCGCTCGTAATCCAGCTTCTCGACCTTCAGGCTGGCGGCGTCGGTCTGGCCCGGGACCACCTGGGCCTTGAGCTTGCCGCGGATCTCGGCCAGCTCCTCCTGGACCTTGTAGCGCTTGGCATCCAAAAACCCGATCTTCTTTTCCAGCTCTTCCGTGAAGTTAAGGTTGGAGCTGGTTTCCCTCTCCTCTTTCTCCAAAGTGGCCTGGAAGGACTTTATTTCCGCATCCAGCTTGTGGATGGCCGCGTCCTTCAGGTCTTCGCTCTGCTTGAGCGCGTCTAGCTCGGTCTCTAGTAAGTAAAATTGGTTGCCGAACAATTCTAAATTAAGGCCGGTCAGCTCGTTGGCCACCGCCTCCCGCTCTGCCATGCGCTTGGCCTGGCGGCGCAGCGACTTCAGGCGCGGCTCGATTTCCGCCATCAGCTCGGAGACCCTCTGCAAGTTCTCCTCCGTCTGCTCGAGCTTGCGCCAGGTCTTCTCGCGCTTGATGTAGTACGGCTTGACGCCGGCGGCTTCCTCAACCAGGCTCTTGATCTCGGCCGGGCCGGCCAGGACCATCTGGTCGATTGTCCCCTGCCCGATGACGGCGTAGTTGGTGGCGCCGAACCCGGAGCGCATGAGCGCGTCGACGACGTCCAGCAGACGGGCCTTCTGGTTGTTGATCAGGTACTCGGACTCGCCGTTGCGGAAATAGCGGCGAGTCAGCGCGACCTCCGAGTACTCGAACGGCAGCTTACGGTCCTTGTTGTCGAAAGTCAGGGTGACGTCAGCCATGGACAGCTTGGACTTCTTGTCGCTGCCGGCAAAAATGACGTCCTCCGACTTCTTGCCGCGCAGGAGCTTCATGGACTGCTCGCCCATGACCCAGCGCAGGGCGTCGGCCACGTTGGACTTGCCGGAGCCGTTCGGCCCGACCACAGCCGTCATGCCAGGCTCAAACTCGAGCACCGTCTTGTGCGCGAAGGATTTGAACCCATGAATTTCAAGGCGTTTCAGGTACATTTATGTTTATTGTCGATTGCCGGACGGCTGTCCCTTGCCCGGAAGTAAAAATCTTTCTGCTTCAACCGGCCTTCATTGTTGATTTTTGCTCAAAATCGGATTTTGCCCGCCAAATCTCCAAAAAATTACTGCTCGTCCCAGGACTTAAGGCCGTTCTCGGCGGCGGAGATCTCCGCCTCCTGCTTGGAGCTGCCGGTGCCCTTGGCCATCTGCTTGTCCTGCACGAACACGCCGACCTCGAACTGCTTGTTGTGGTCCGGTCCCCACTCGGCCAGGACCTTGTAGTGCGGGGTGACGCCCATCTTCTCCTGGGTCAGCTCCTGGAACTTGCTCTTGGGGTCCAGGACCTTGCCGCCGGCCACGATCTGCTCAAGGCGGCTGATGACGAACTGGTTGATGAACCCTTCCGCGACCTTGAATCCGGCGTCCAGGTAAATGGCGCCGATCAGCGACTCCATGGCGTTGGCCAGGATGACCTGGCGGGCGCGGCCCAGGTCACGGGCCTCGCCCTTGGACAGCATGATGTACTTGTCCAGGCTGATGGAGGCGGCAATCTCGGACAGCATCTTGTAGTTGACCAGGGCGGAACGCAGGTTGGTCAGCTCCCCTTCCGGATTCGGAAAATTGCGGTAGAGGTACTCGGTAGTGACCAGCTCCAGAACGGCGTCGCCCAAGAACTCCAGGCGCTCGTTGTGGGCCAGAGGCCAGGATCGGTTCTCGTTGAGGTACGACCTGTGCGTCAAGCTGCTCTGCAGCAGGTTGCGGTCGTTGAATTGTAGGTTTATTTCTTTTTCTAGCTGGTTGAGGTCAGCCATAGAGCCCCCGAAATTTCAAATCACAAGCGCCAACCGGCTCACGGCGCCGCGGTCTTGCGCGGGCCGGCGAGTTGGAATTTGAGATTTAAAATCGTTAATTATTGTTCCGGCGGCTGCCGCCTGGAGTTTTATTTTTGGTGGACGGTGCAGGGATTGGTCACAACTCGCCTAACGGCGGTCGCGACCCCGCCTCACGCTGCTTCAGGCATCGTTCCGGCTTTCAATCCCTTTCGAAAGCAACGCTGTTGCTTTCGACTTAACCGATAATTTTAAGTTATTGGTGGACGGTGCAGGGATTGAACCTGCGGCCCTCTCTACGTCAAAGAGATGCTCTACCACTGAGCTAACCGTCCGTAGTTTTTAGGTGACTGTCTCGGCGACCGCCTCCTCTTCAGGCTGGTCTTCCGCTTTTGCTGGCCTGGCCGTCTCAAGGAACAGCATTGTCCAGGCGATCCGCTGGACCGCCGAAACCCATGCCAGGGACATAAAGAATACCATAAAACCCAACGTTCCCGCCAGTCCTTGGGCCAGGACGGGTCCCACTAGGCCATACATATCATAAAATATGCGGAACAAAAGAACAAATGCGGCATAAACCGCGGTTCCAGCCAGAAAACTGGCCGCAATCCCCACGATTTCGAGGAACCAAGCCAGGGCCGTGAACAGGAGCAGGTTCGGCCAGGCCCGGCGGGCCATGTCCATGGACGCATGCAGGCCCTTCACCGGCGTCATTCCGCGGAGGCAGGTGAAGTTCGGCGCCATGATGCTGCAGACGTAAAGCACGAATGCCGACGGCACGAATATGGCGGCGGCTACGCCTGCCAGCGCGGCGGCCAGAGCCTGTTTCTCCCCGACCGCCAGGTAGGCCACCGGCCAGGCGAACACCACGAATCCCGCCCAGCCGGCCAGGGTGAACAGCATGCCGGCCTTGAGCAGCGTCACCGTATGCGGCTCGGCTTGCTCGATGACGCGCGGCATATCCAAGGTGCCCTTGTCGCGCAATCCCATGACGGCATGCCGGAGGATCGCCGAACTGCGGAAGTGCAGAAGCGTAAGCAGGACTATCCCGAAACAAACCGACAGGCCAAGCCAAATGCTGGCGCGTGGGCTGCCTTGACCCGTCAACCCGCTGGCCAGCACCCCCGGCCGCATGACTGACGTCAGGAACATGATGATGAAGAAGGTCTTGATGACCGTCGGCCAAGACAAAAGCAGGCCCAGCCGCCAAAAGGTCCTGTGACCCTTGGCGAGCAAGAGAGCCTGCCTGAAAATTTTGCCTGAAAGGCCTAGCATGGTCTAAACCGGCTGCGGCCCGAACTCGGGCGTCGGCACGGTTGCGTCATTTACCATCTTCCGTTCCAGCTTGTGCTTGGGGATGATGTCGGAAACCAATGCCTCATATTCCGTCCGGTCGAGCGTCTCGACCTCAATCAGCTTGTCGGCGATTGACTTGAGGTGGCTGCTGTACTTCTGGAGGATGTCAGCCGCTGTCTTGTAGGCGCGGTCGATGAACCCGGCGACTTCCTCGTCTATGCGGGCGGCAACCTTCTCCGAGTAGTTCTTGTGCTCGGTAATCTCGCGGCCTAGGAAGATCATCTCCTGCTGGTCGCCGAAAGTCATGGGGCCCATGTCGGACATGCCGTACACGGTGACCAGCTTGCGGGCCAGGGAGGTGGCGACCTTGAGGTCATTGGAGGCGCCGGTGGTGATCTCGCTGAAGATCATCTTTTCCGTGGCCTGCCCGGCCAGCGAAACGGCCAGGTCAGCCAGGAACTCAGACTTGGAATGGAGATTCTTGTCCTCGGCCGGGACCTTCATGGTGTAACCGGCGGCGCGGCCGCGGGACACTATGGAAACCTTGTGGACCGGGTCGGCGTGCTCCATGACCGTGGCCACCAGGGCATGACCGGCCTCGTGGTATGCCGCGATTTCCTTCTCGCGCTTGGACAAGAGGTGGGACTTTCGTTCCGGGCCGAGCATGACCTTCTCAATGGCATCAACCAGGTTAATCTGCTTGATTTCCTTCTGGTTCTTGCGGGCGGCCAGGATGGCGCCCTCGTTCATGAGGTTGGCCAAGTCGGCGCCGGAGAAGCCGGGCGTTCGCTCAGCCAGGGCGCGGATGTTGACGTCAGTGGCAAACGGCTTGTTCTTGGAGTGGACCTTCAGGATGGCCTCGCGGTCGGCTATGTCCGGCAGGTCCAATACCACCTGGCGGTCGAAGCGGCCGGGGCGAATGAGGGCCGGGTCAAGGACGTCAGGGCGGTTGGTGGCGGCGATGACGATGACGTTGGTCTCGTTGTCGAAGCCGTCCATCTCGACCAGGATCTGGTTGAGGGTCTGCTCGCGCTCGTCATGAGAGCCGCCCAATCCGGCGCCGCGCTGGCGCCCGACCGCGTCAATCTCGTCTATGAAGATGATGCACGGCGAGTTGCGCTTGGCCTTCTTGAACAGGTCGCGGACGCGGGACGCGCCGACGCCGACGAACATCTCCACGAACTCGGATCCGGAGATGTGGAAGAACGGGACGTTAGCCTCGCCGGCCACCGCGCGCGCTATGATGGTCTTGCCCACGCCGGGAGGACCCAGGAGCAGGACGCCCTTGGGGATCTTGGCGCCCAGTGAGAAAAATTTCTGCGGGTACTTCAAAAACTCGACGATCTCCTTGAGCTCTTCCTTGGCTTCCTTCACGCCGGCGACGTCATTGAACGTCACGCGCTTGCGGCGGTCGGACTGCTCCAGCGTCTTGGCGCCGGACTGGCCGAAGGACATGGCGCGGTTGTTCGAACCCTGGACCTGGCGCATCAAGAACCAGATGAAGACCGCGATGATGAGAAACGGGATGACGAACGGCAGGATGGTCGAGACGATGACGGAGGACGATGACGCGTCCTTGACCTCGATCTTCACGGCTGACAGCTGCTCCGGCGTGACGCCGTAGGAGGTCAGGGTTTCGACCAGCGACTCTTGCGGCTCCTTGTTGGCCACCTGCTTGGCGCCGTTCTTGAGGAACGCGTAGACGCGGCCCTCCTCCACTTCCAGCCTGTCGACCTGACCGGCCTTGGCTTCTTCCGCCACTTGCGATATGGTCACGCGCGAGACGTCGGACTCATCCGGGTTGAAGACCATGAAGACGGTGGCAACCACCGCAAAGATGGCCAATGCGACCAGGAAATTTCTCAGCAATCTGTTCATTATGTTGTGGAGTGCGGTTAGTTTATGCCTAAAAATTCTACTTAACCTGGTAACCGATGTCAATGCGGGATTTTGACCTGCTGGGCGCCTATTTGGTGCCGGGGAGAGGACTTGAACCTCCACACCCTTTCGGGCACAAGGACCTAAACCTTGCGTGTCTGCCAGTTTCACCACCCCGGCCAGCCCACTCATTATACCAAAGGCTGGTTTTTAATAATACGGGCCATTTACGGCTTATTTAGACCCTAGACTTGACAAAACTGCCAAAATCTGCTAATATATACAGTTCAGACTACCGAAACGGAATTTCTATCCGGCTCCACAGGATGGCTAGCAGATTCACAATTTAAGCTCTATTTGACGGACCAGCCAGGTGGCTGGGTCGTCAAATTTAGGTTCGGCGCCTCGGCATCCCGCCGTGGTGCAAGTTAACGTTTTGTTAAGGAGTGAGATAATGGCAAATCCGATCAAGTGGATCATCGAGGCAGTCGGCGGCAACATGGCCGGCGACATCGTCCTGAAGTCGATTCTCGGCATGTGGAACGCAACCGGCGTCAAGGAGAAAGTCACCGAGACGGCCGCAAGCGTCGTCAGGGACGCCTTCACCCATGACTGGTCAGACGAGCAGTACATGAATCAGGCCATGATCCATGATCCGGTCACCAAGCGTGACCGCGTCAAGATCAGCGCCTGGCTAGCTGCCTTAAAAAAGGGCAGGATTGGTGACGAACAGCGCAACCGGTTTCGGAAAGCCACCACGATCTTCAAGTGGACCGGCACCCCTGGCAAGGATCGCGAACAGGTCTTCGACGTCGAAGAGACGGCGAAAGTCCTCCACGGCATTGCCGAATTGAACAATAAGCAGTGGAAGCTGTACGTCATAAACATGAACCTCCAGCGCCCCATGCTTGCCAAGCGGTTCCTCGTCATCGTGCAGAAAAGCCAGTCGAGGCTCAGCATGATGATTGAGCGCCGCAAGAAGGCGTACAACCGCTGGGTCGCTGGCGAATTTGTCCCGACCATGCAGCGTCTAGAGTGCGAAGCTCGCGCTGCCGCGGCCAAGAAGCCATCCTGGCTCTAGGCCCCACACAAGTTACCTATCGGTTTGAGAGGTACATAGAATGTTCAACGCTTTGACAGGTATGATTCAGGCGTACGGCCTGCTGTTCACCACTCGTACGGGCGAGGCGTTTACCGCCCTCGTCCGATACATCCGGCACCTGGTGCTCTGGTCGACGGCCCTCGTGGTCCTGACCATCGGCACGGCCTTCTGGCTGGACATGCCGGCAATCGTCGGCATCGCGCTCCTGCTCTACAACCCGTTCACCCTGATCATGGCGCTCAACCGGCGGCTCCTGCCGTCGGTCATGCTCGCCACGCTCGTCGACACCGTCAAGCTCGGGGTCGGAGGCCACTGGCGCCTGCACCTGCCTGGGCACGACCGCGGGATCATCGAGTACACCGGCCCGGCGTTCCCTGAGAACATGACGTTCCTCGTGGGCCTCGTCCAGGCCGTGTTCTACACCATGATGTTTCACAGCATAGCCCTGTTCCTGGGCTGGCTGATGGTCATCACCGGATCATTCGCGCTGGTCGCGCCTGTCATGGCGGGCCTCGTGATTTGGCTGATGCTGTCCAGCGTCTGGGGCAGCAAGTCGCGTATCCCCGCCTGGTCGGCATGGGTCGTTACCCTGCTGATCATCATTCTGTCCACCCCGTACGGTCAGTCGTTCAAGGCTGACATGAAATGGTGGGGCAAGCAGCGCGAGTTCGACACTCGGGCAACCGCAGTCATCCGAGAGGACATCACCCCGGAGATGGCAGAGGCCATCGAGCAATTCCGCGGGCACCACAAGCGGTTCCGCAACACCAACCTCCCGGAAAGCGTCAGAAACGAGGCGCTCCAGGAGGCCAACAAGTGGCGGCAGCACCTTCACCTGCTTCAACGAGAGGCAGGAGACCCGCTGTCCGACCCTCTGGAGAACGTGGTGAAATCTGAGGAGCCCGCGGCCGATTCGACCGCGGCAACTGCTACCACCGTCGGAGACGACACCAAGCCTCCGACGGCCAAGTCAAGCAAGGGCGGCATCATGCAGGGCATGGGCCGCACGCTCGAGGGCGCGCGGGGATGGGTGATGGACTGGTTCACGGGGCTGTACTCAGCCACGGGGACGCCCATCGCATTGCTCATCACTATCGCGCTACTCGCCTACCAACTGTACTGCTTTATCATGTACGGCGTGGTGGCACTGTGGAACTACTTCCACAAGGGCACGGAGGGCATGACGCCCGACGAGCTCAAGAAGCACAAAGAGAGCCGAAAGCTCGCGTTCGGCCGGACGTTCTGGATGCCGGTCATCGCGGTTTTGACTCTCATGTTCCTGTACCCCGGCCTCGCCTCCATCGAACGATGGACCAGAGATGGCGGGTTCCAGCGGACACTCAAGGACCTGGACACGCCGAATGCCGGCAGAGTATCGGCGGCATCGGTGGAGACGGTTCCCGCATCACGCACTGCCCGGCGGAATGATCCGACGGACGGGCGCATCGTCCTCAAGACCGGACGCATCACCGACCAGCAGCTGCGTGAGAGCAGCCTGGTCGACACGGGCTTCACCGCCGATCAGCCGTTCGAAATCTTCATCTCAAGGAACACCGTCCAAAACGGTTACTCCTTGCCGTGTGGCTTCGATGGCTGCACCGCGCAGCAGGTCGAGGGCGCACTGCTCTGCCCCGACTTGCCCCACATGGTGCTCGTCGCGCAAATCGGCGACGGCATCAAGTATGGTATAAAGCAGGCCAGCGCGTTCCGGGACGACAAACTCCCAGAGGAGGCGCAAACGCTCAGGCTAGGCGTCAACCAGGCCCTGGACGAATGGGCCCGCAAGAACCAGAACGGAGGGTTCGAGTACACGATCGTCGCGGCGCGCTAGTTAGCGCCGCGCATTCCGAGAGGCAGTCGTCCAACGGCCGCCTCTCTTTTTTTTGCCTGTTACCCTACCGCTTTTTTACCGGCCCCCAGGCTGAAAAGCAATCCTCATTTACTGGACAAGCCACATTAACTATTGACAAAAAGGGGTTTTTCTGCTATAATTGTATGTCAATCAATCACTGATTGGCGCAGGTTCCGATAGTCCGCACTTTCACAAGTTCGGTCCACAGGAGGACACAATGAACAAAAGCATCCGCAAAAACATCGTTTGGGGCGGCATGGTCGCCCTCATCGTCGGCCTCGCCGCCAACGCCAGCGCGCAGGTAGCGGATCCGATGGAACCGCAGCCCTGCCTGCACCCAAGCTGCCAAGCCGGTGCCCGGCCGGCCGCAAGCGTTCGCGAGGACGCCCGGTCCGCTGCGCCGCGCCAGGTCCCACCGCCCGTCAACGGCATGCCCGACCCCTACGCCGGCCAGAACTTCGGCGCCGTCGGCATGTCGCCGGCGGACCGGGTCAGAATGGAAATCGCCACCCCACACCACGTGCGGGTGGCGAGGTACTACGCACAGCGGGGGATGCAATACATGGTTATCCCCCCACTCGGATTCAACGGAGGATTCAACGGAGGATTCAACAGAGGATTCGCGGGAGGAGCAAATTTCTTCTTCCACCCAACGTGGGCCGCGCGCGAAATCCGGCGCTTCGAACGCGAGGAAAGCATCGCGGCGCCCATGCTGAGGGGGGAGACAAAGTTTTTAGATAACGTGCATGTGTACCTTAACGGGTGCATGAAAGGCCGGGGTGACGACTTCAACAACCCCCGTCTGGGTGATCACCCATTCCCGATGCCGGCGGGCATGGTAAACGAGATTGTCCTCGTCACGACGACGAAGGACAAGAAGTCGAAGACGGCAAGGCACGACGCGCGAGTCATGTACGTCTTGCCGGAAGACATGGCGAGTTACGAGACTACGTCTAACGGCGTGAGGAAATTTTTCTCGCTGCCGGCAGCGAAGAGAGATTTTGAAAAATTGCCGAAGTACGACTTCGACAAGCTGAGCGCGCCGGGGGCCTGCACGGCCCCCGGCGGCGACTAGCCGTTCACTGGAAATGCTATACCTGTTTCGTGTCCCGCAAGGGGCGCGAAACAAAACCGGCACTCATCTCAGAGTGCCGGTCCTTTTTTTGTTTTCTTTTTCTGAAATTTACGGTCCGACCACGCCGCTGCTCTCTACCAAAGTGTTGAATATCACCGATACCACCGTGTAGGAAAGTACGACGATTATCAAGCCGATGATGGCGTTCTTGATGGTGGTCTTGCCAGACTTGGCCAGGTCCTCGTTCGCGCCGCTGAAGATATACTGCATGCCGCCGTAGATGAGGAACAGCACCGAGATGATGCCGGCCAGGGCCAGCAACAAGAGGGTTATGGTCTCGACGACCCCGGCGATCCCCCCGCCGAACGACAGGTCAGGCAGGCCAGTGGACCCGTTCGGGGGCATCTCGAGTTGCGCTTCCGCAACTCCGACGTAACCCAAGGCCATAACTAGCGCCAGCGACCACGATATTTTCTTCATGCGCGTTGGGTAAGGATTAAAGGGTGGTGGTGGTCAAGGTGCTCGAGACCACGCGGACGACCACGAACGACAGGATGATCACGATAATGCCGATGACGGCGTTCAGGATGATCTTCTTGGCGGAACCGGAGGAATCCTCGTTGCCGCCGGCGGTAATGTAGCGGAAGCCGCCGATTACCAGGTACAGGACGGCAATCAAGCCGGCCAGGGCCAGGGCGATGTTGATGATGCGGAGAATGAACGCGGTGACGCTGGTTTCACCAGAGAGACCGCCGCCCAACCCCGTGCCGCTCGGATCGGGCAGTGCGAACTGGGCAGCAGCCATGAAAGGCGTGATGACCAGCACTAAAGCGACGCAAACCATGAGAACATTGGCTATTTTTGTAAATTTACTCATTTTATTTCCTTTCTTTTTTGATCTTTATTTCGACCTTTATGGGGTTGTTGTTTCACTATTACCTAATGTGTTCATCACTACAGATATAATGGTATACGATAATATTATTATTATCAAGCCGATGATGGCGTTTTGCACCCGCTTTTTACCTGTCTTGGCCATGTCCTCGCTGGCCCCGGCCATCATGTATTGCATGCCGCCAATGACAAGATAAAGGATGGAGACGATGCCGGTCAGGGCCAATACCAGCTGAAGGATAATCCCGGCAATGCCGCCGAACGTATTGTTGCTCCCTAGGCTTATGAACAGACTGGGAACCGGATTCGTGTCCTGGGCGGAAGCCGTCCTGGCAAAAATGGCGAGCAGCGGCAAAAGGTAGCGCAATTGCTTCATCATGGGTTATTTGCGGAATTTAGGGTATAGATGACCGTGGACATTACTGTGTATGAGATGATGACTGTGATCAGGCCGATGACCGCCCAAGTTATCATCTTGCGGGCTGACTTGACCTGCTCGTCATTGCCGGCCGTCATATACCGGAAACCACCGACCACCAGGTAAAGCAAGGCGGCGATCCCGACGAAGCTCAAGAATCTGCGGACCCTGTATTCGGCCCAAGACTCAATGTCACCGAAACCCAAAGGATTCTCAAACCCCGAGGTGTTGTTTGGGTCCACGTTCCTGGCGGCGATGAAGGCACGGACCGCGGAGACGATGACGAATGCCAGTGACATGACCAAGAACCCGCTGACCGAGTACTTGATGGTCTCCTTGGCCTTCTTCACCGTTGCCTCGTCACCGCCGGAGAATATCATGCGCGCGCCGCCGTAGATGAGCATGAAAAGGAAAACCGTCCCGACCAGGGCAGCGAGCCGGGTCAACTGGCTGGTTATGAAGCTTGGTACGTCAGTGGCGCCTCTCGTCCTTAAAGCATTACATAATCCGGTAGTCGGTGAGTTTGGCAGGCATGGCCCGCCTGACTGGGCAAAAACCACCATCGGGACAAGGAGGACGGTCAGGCAAATGACGTGTATGGCTATCCGCTTAATCATGGACGTGGAAGAAAATTCCTTAATAAAGGATCTCCTAGATCAAGACCCAGACCATTGGCGATATAAGCCACTACTAAATAGGAAACCATGACCATGACCAATCCCAGTATAGCGTTCCAGATGGTCTGCTTGGCATTGTTGAAGCGGCCAGAATCACCCCCGGAAAACATCATTTGGGCGCCGCCAATCACTACAAAGAGTATGGAAATCAAGCCGGCCATGCTGACCATCAGGTTGACCACGCGGTAAATCATCCCAAAAAGATGTGTGGCCTGGCAATCTGGCTGACCTGGGCTGCCGCAAATGACTATCCCCTGCGCCGACGCCCCGTGGGCGACCACAAGCAGCAGGACGACAGCGGCCAGGACCGACATAATTTTCTTGCTTGTCATCATCATTTCCTCAATAGCTGGTTAACCTGGCTGACCGCGTCCCCTACGGCGTCTTCCGGATCTGAGCCGCGCAGGACGACGTCATCGATCATCTTGAGGAAGATGGTCTCGATCTTGCCGGCATCCGGCTTGTAGACCGACTTGGCGTTGATGGCGCTGTCTGAGAACACGCCAAGCTCGACGTCATTCGACTGGGTGGCCAGGAGGTCGCGGCGGGAGGACGGAGCCTTGACCTTCTCGTAGTACTTGGCCAGGTTCTGGCGCTCCGTTATGAACTTCAGGAAATCCCAGGCATAGGCCTGGTTTTTTGACGACTTGGACACGCCCTCGCCCCAGTAGTTGGCCAGGTTGACCTTTATGCTGTCACGGGACGGCTGCGGGACTTCCGATACCCCCCAGTTCAGGCTGCGGGCCTTGTCCTTGATGGTCGGGATCATGTACGAGTACGACAGCATCATGGCCAGCTTGCCTTGCGCGAACGCATCCACGCTGTTGTCGGCCTTCGAGTTCCAGGTGTAGGCCTTGTTGCTTGGCCGCGCGAACTGCGTGTAGAAATTCAGGGCCACGGCGCCGGGATTGATGCTCTGGTCATTGACGCGGATCTGCTGGTTGAAGCGGGCGGACGTCCTGTCCTCATTGTAAAACTCGGTCCCCTGCTGGAGCATGAGGAGGGAGACCAGGTCAGTGGCGCGGTTGATGTTGGCGGAGGTGCCCATGGCCAGGCCCGACCTGGTGAAATTGCCGGACCCGTCCAGGGCAGTAATCTTCTGGGACGCGGACACGACTTCCGGCCAGGTGACGGGCGGGGTAAAGACGCCGGCTGACCCGAGCAGGTCCATGTTGTAGTAGAGGGCCAGGACGTCTACGGACAGCGGCAGGGCATAAGCCTTGTTTTCGAACATGAAGTCTCCGGAAACGACGCCCAGGAAGGTCTCGCGGTAGGCCCGCTCGGTCATGACGCTCGTCGGCATGGGGACCATCTTGTCTATGTGCTTGGGCAGCCAGTCGTTGTGGATGGTGAAGATGTCCGGCGAGTTGCCGGAAGCGATGGCGTTGAGCAGCTCCTGCTCGTAGTCGGCGATGTTCTTCTTGTTGTACTTGATGGTGACGTTCGGCCGGATCTTGGTGTATTCGTCAATCAGCACCTGGACGTCGCTGCTGTCCTGGAAGGTCTTCCACCAGACCAGCTCGACTTGCTCATTGTTGCGGGTGGATTCCCCGCCGCCAATAAACAGCAGGCTGACCATGATCAGCAGGAAAATGCCGAATACCGCACCGCCGATTATCAAGTATTTCTTCATATTTCTCTGTTTTTGTTTCTTTGGGGAGACTTTTCTTTTACAGAACCATACTACAGCAAAAAAAATGGTTTTACAAACCAAAAGCGCCTAGCATTAGGCTTAAGCGCGGCGGAAAAGTCAAGAACAGGGAATTAGACTCGGCGGCGACCGAGGCTGGGTCACGGGGGCCGCCGTCAGTTCCCGTCAGAACGCGTGCGGTACTGAACCGCCTCGGCCAGGTGCTTTGGCCGGATGCCTGGCGACCCGGCCAGGTCCGCGATGGTCCGGGCCAGCTTGAGCACCCTATGATAGCCGCGCGCGGACAGGTTGAGCTTGAGGGACGCCCGGCGGATGAACTCCCTTCCCTCCTCATCCAGGCCGCAGTGCTTCCTTATCTCCCTGACCCCCATTTCCGAGTTGGTCACCAACCCCAAGCCCTCGAACCGCAGGGACTGCACGTCGCGCGCCCGCTGGACCCTGGCCCTGACTGCCGAAGACTCCTCCCCAACGGCGGCTGACGCCAGCTTCTCGTATTCGGGGCCGACGACCTGCATGAACATATCGATCCGGTCCTGCAGCGGGCCGGAGATCTTCCTCTGGTATGACATGATTTGGGCCGGCGTGCAGGTGCATTCGCGGTTCGGCACGCCGTAGTACCCGCAAGGGCAGGGGTTCTGCGCCGCCACCAGTATGAACTGAGCCGGGAAAGTCACGGTGCCGGACGCGCGCGAGACCGTGACCAGGCCATCCTCAAGCGGTTGGCGCAAGTTCTCCAGGACCGTTCGCGGGAACTCCGGGAGCTCATCCAGGAACAGCACGCCCCGGTGGGCCAGGGATATCTCCCCTGGCTTGGGGCTGGCCCCGCCGCCGACCAAAGAAACCGCTGACGCCGAATGGTGCGGACTGCGGAAGGGGCGGGACGTGACGACGCTTTGGCTGCCGGTAAGCAAGCCTGCGATGCTGTAGATTCTGGTGACCTCCAGGACCTCCTCCACGGACGGCCTGGGCAATATGGACGGCAAGGCCTTGGCCAAAAGGGTCTTGCCTGTCCCCGGCGGGCCGGACAGGAGAATGTTGTGGCCGCCTGCAGCCGCAATCTCCAGCGCCCGTTTCACCGCCTCCTGGCCGTTGACCAGCCGGAAGTCCAACGCTTCCTTCGGCTCGGACAGGATTTTCTCCCATTCCACCTTCCTGATGGGAACTACTTGTACCAACCCCTGAAGATACCCTATTGCCTGAACCAGGCTGCTGACGCCGATGGCCTCTATGCCGTCGACCAGCGCGGCCTCTGCCGCATTGCCCACTGGCACGATGACCCGCCTGAACCCCCGCTCCCGGGCCATCATCATGACCGACAGCAGCCCGACCACCGGCCGGATGGCGCCGTCCAGCGCCAGTTCCCCCACCGCCACCATGTCCGAGGAGTCAAACGCGACCTGCCCCGAGTTGAGCAGGACGGCTAACGCGATCGGCAGGTCATAATGCGAGCCGCTCTTGGGCAGGTCGGCCGGGGCCAGGTTAATGGCCACCCGCGACCGCGGGTAGGTTGCGCCCGAGTTCTTGATGGCGAACCTGACCCGCTCGCGGGCTTCCTGGACTGCGGCATCCGGAAGCCCCACGATCACCGTCGAAGGCAAGCCGGCCAGCACGTCAGCCTCTATTTCCACGAGTTCCGCGGACAAGCCGACGAGCGCCGCCGAATTTACCTTGGGCATGCAAAAATACCAGGCAAACGCCTGGCTACCTGTTCAATATGAATGCTGATGCGTCTGCCACTGCCTGGCAGAACTCCTGAACCTCGCTGTCGAACACCATCATGGAGTCCCTCTGCTTCTCCTCGCCCTTGATGGAAGTGGTCGTTATCCTCAAGAATGGCTTGTCGTTCTTGCTCTTCTTTACATCGAAGAAAAACGTCCGGCGACCCTGTGAGAACTTGCTGGTGAACAGTGGCGCGATTTTTTGCTCCGTCATGATCTTTCTCTTAATTAATTAAGAGAGCATCATACGGCGCCTGAATAATCTTGTGAAGGGCTGGGCTGTGGATTACTTCCGCAGACCCGCAAACAAATGCTCCCGGCTAGGAGAGGTCGGCCAGAAGCAAGCCGGAGAAGGAGTCATTGACCATGAGCGGGACGCCGCGCAGCTTGGCGACTTCTTCCGCGATGTTCTGTACGCGGCACTTGTGCGGCACTCCCTGTGAGCAGTGGGCACACAGTCCCTTGATCTGCCGGCTGATGCTGATTTTCGTCTTTTCGAATTCGCTCATGGCTTATCCTTTCCCTCTCTAACCGCTGGGCGGCTCCCGGCCGCCAGTCCAGGTTTATGTCATCTGGCGGATCACTCCCACGACCTTTCCTTGTATCGACCATTCGCTTTCAGGGTATATGTTCGGGTAGTCCTTGTTCTCGGCCTTGAGATAGAACCGGCTGTCCTTCTTGACCAGCCTCTTGACCGTGGCCTCGTCCTCCAGCAGGGCGACCACTATGTCATTGACCTCGGCGATCTTCTGCTGCTTGACGATGACCAGGTCCTTGTCCAGTATGCCGGCATCCTTCATGCTCATGCCCTGGACCTTGAGGATGAAGACGTCCTTGCGTCCCCGTATCAGGCTGGTCGGCAGGCTCAGCCACTCCTCTATCTGCTCCTCTGCCAGCATGGGCAGGCCGGCGGTGACCCGGCCGATGACCGGGATGCTCAGCATGCCCCGGCTGATCGCTTCCCCTTCCTGGTCCAGGACCTCGATCCCGCGGGCCTTGCCCGACTTGCGGATGTATCCTTTCTCTTCCAGGCCGGCCAGCAGCTTGCTGATGGCGTTCTTGGACTTGACGTGCAGGCTCTTGGCCATTTCCGAGACGCTGGGCGGCAGGCCGCTGGTCCGTATCTCGTCCGTCAGGTACTCAAGGAGCTTATGTTGCTTGGGTGTAAGTTCTTTCATATGGTAGGCGCGCCTTTCATTACTGGGTGTGTCAGGAAGCTTCGAAGGGACCAGTACCATCCAGGCGGCGAGGACAATGCCGATCCCTTCGTGATATCCCCCGTCAGAGGGTTATTTACTCTTCCTGCATGTATGGTATACGAACGTTCACCTACTGTCAAGAGGTCCTTTTGCTAAAAGAAAACAAGGCCATTAAGGCCTTGTCCACATCCGTTCAGGTAAGCGGCAAGTTATGGCGCATGGTCTCATTGTTTCAGTATCTTCACTGTGCCGTGGTTGGCCCTGACTTCCACCAGGTCCCCATCCTTGATGACTGAAGTGGCGTTTCTGGTGCCGATGATGCAGGGCTTCCCCAGCTCCCGGGAGACGATGGCCGCATGGCAGGTAATCCCCCCTTCATTAGTCACTATCGCCCCGGCGGTTTCCATAATGGGAACAAACTCCGGCCTAGTCATACTGGTCACCAGGATCTCACCTTTCTTGAGCTTCCCAAAATCCTTTTGTTCCAGAATGATGCGTGCAATCCCGCGAGCATAACCCTGGGAAGCGGTCTGTCCTCTCAGTTCAGTGACGCCAGCTTCAGGCCCGGACGATCCCATATCCATGTCCGCCTTTAAGGAAGCAGCTTCATCCCCAAAAATAATCTTGTGACCATTCTCAAAAAAATGAAGCAACATACCCTGGTCATGCCGTTTCTTTAGGTTATCTCGGTCGACTAATCCCTTCAGGACGGGTTCGACCTCGTCAAATCCCAGGTACCTCAAGTATTTTTTGGGTATGCCGGTCTTGGCTTCCAGGGAAGATAAAATCATGTCTAGGACGTGGATTCCCATGAGGTTAAACTTCTTCCGGTGCTCTCGCCAATATGTCAGGACGTTAAAGAAATAGAATGGGTTGTCTTTTAACTTATGTTTCTTGAGGACGGCGATGATGGACTTTTCCTGGTCAGTCGAATATGACGATAACTTCTTATACTCCTTCATGAGCTTGCTGTCATTCGACAAATATCCGCCAATCTCATCCACGAGCTCTGGGATGACAATGTGCTTGATGAGCAAGTAATTCGACTTGAAATAATCGTAATTGGCTATGTACGATTGCAAATCAGATCTAACTATGTCCATTTTTTCCTTGAGTTCCGAGATGTTGCGGATCTTAAACTTGTCCCTTATTTTCATAACCAAGTTCAACAGCGCGAACATCCGTTCGTTGTTGAAGGTCATGACCGATGGGGTGGTGAGGACACCAACCTCATCCGCGGAAAAATGATAGTTCCCCCTTAGTTCAGTCATTGCTTGCTGATCCGTGCCAGCGTCAAAGCAATCGATGAAAAGACTGCTTTCCCAGAACTTGATGAAAGAGTAGTCGACTTTCCCAAGGAATTCTACCAGTTGCCGGTCAGACATAGCCGATACTATGGACGGTGTCGATTCTTGGTAAATCTTCTCGATGACCTGAGCATGGCCAAGATACGACAAGAAAAAATCATCCGTGGATTTCTTGGTCATGCCAAAATTTTCATAGATGGCCCTAGCCAATTTAGAAATCTCCATGGTCCTCCAAAAGGCATAGCCATAGTCAAGTTTGAAGTAACCATAAACTTCCCCAAATCCATATTTTATTCCCCTGATGTCGTGCTTATAGTCACTGATAACCTTCCAGATTGACCATGTAGTGAATGGAGTCATTTCGCCTTCCTGCCGGTAGTGGACTGGAGCGTCCTGATCTAACTTAAGTTCAGGGTCACGAAAATTGAGGATATCAAGCAGGCCCACCCCGTATCGTTTGCATATTCTGGCCAAAGTATCGAATTTAATGCCATCGACCTTATTATGGTATAAGGCAGTGATGGTGTTTCGGTTAATTCCCGTGTCCCGGGCCATATCACTGATACTTTTATCCAAGCGTTGGGACAATTCCTTGAGTTTTAGTGTGACCATATGACTAGTGTGTTGGTTAACTGTACGCATATATTAACTAATTATGGCGATTTGTCAAGTCAATAACAAAATAATGACTAGTTTACTAGTCATTATTTATAGAATTATCATATTATGGCAGTTTTTACTAACATTTCATGGATCAATTTATTATTTTGATCAAGCCGGTGTCGGCATTGAGTTCAATCAAATCTCCGGTCTTGATGATGTCAGTGGCATTCTTGGTGCCAATGATACATGGCTTGCGCAATTCTCGAGACATTATGGCAGCATGACATAGCACCCCGCCCTCATTAGTAATAATTCCGGATGAAATCTTCATCGCCGGCACGAAATCCGGCGAAGTCATGGGCGTGACCAGAATTTCCCCTTCCTTCAGTTCCGAGGCGTTCTTTCGGTCCAGTATGACACGGGCCAAGGCCTGGACATTACCCCTAAACGCAACCTGACCTGTAAATTGTGTTATGACATCTTCAGTGGTGACGGGATGCAGAACGTCAAATAACTTTTGCATGTCACCTCCGGTCAGCAGGGCCTCGGTGTTGTATCCGATAAAATATGCATAGCCGTTCTCCAATCTATCCAGGATAGTCGCCTTGGAAAATATCGGTTGACCGGCTTGCAGGGACATGAAAATTTCCTTATACGTCATGTTGAGAACCGCTTCTATAGGCAAGCCGAACAATTCAGCCAACGAATCGAAGACGGGCCTATATGCGGCATTCACGAGCATCATGTTATCGACAGATTCGGTCCGCAGAAACATGAACCAACGGACAAACTCAATCCTGGTTTTTAATCCAGCAGGGATATCAACCGCTGTCAGCAGTTCAGCAGCCTGCTCAATTTCCCTGTTGGCCAATGCCAGCAAATCCCTCTGCTTGGCATATTCGCCTTCCTGTTTTAGGGTGTTGATCCGACTGAGATAATAGCCTTTGTCAAACGGTTCGTCATCAATGTTATGCATCGACAAATGCCTGTACTTCTTCCAATGGCTATCGAGGGCCTGCTCAAAATCATCACCTTCTAACTGGCTTATCCTAAGAATGTCCCTTTGTTCTACGCTGGATACAGGCAAGCTCATCGGCCTGTACACGGCATCCAAGAATTCACTCAGGGATTCCCGAGAACCGGTCCATGCCTTTTTAATTTGTTCGTCCGCATCTTGCTGGATATCTTCAACGGAAAACCATAGAAAACCCAATTCAAAGAATTGTACCCACCAAGACAAGTGATCTTCCAGATACATGGTAATTCCCTCCTTTGTCAGCCCTGATGAGGGAATCTTTCCAGCCAGGTACTTCTCAATTTCTATGATTGTTTTTAGCTCTTTGATGAGGTTAACGCTAAAATCCGGTTGTGCGTTCATCCTCTCAAGCCAAACTGCCGCGGATTTTTCCTTAAACTGCCCGGAAAAGTAAACTTTCTTGACTGGTTCTGTTCCGGTTTCATAAAATCCAAAATTTATTCCCCATCGTTTCTCCGCCGCACGCAAAGCATACCTGTAACCATCCATAAAAAACACGATTCGGCGGCGGATGAACGCCTGAGCAAGCCCGTCTCTTTTAAACGCAGCAATATCATCACCCAGCCTGGAAGTATCAAGGCTCATTAATGGGTCGGTCAAGGAATCGGCTGTAGGCTTGTGCTTTTGCAATAATTTCTCAATGCGATGGTTCATGTTTTCAAACAAATTAATCTAATGTATTCCGACTAGGATGTAACTGGCCAGGCGGCTTGCCTATATAGGATTTTCCTGAATTATCTCATCAAGAATCTCAGGGGTGATTTCCCACGACTTGTCTTTGTAGTTTACGACAACCCTTAGGTCATCATCTCCCTTCTCCAACGCCACTGAAAAGCCTTCGCTATACCCGAAGCCGCCGGCAAGGGATCTGGCAAACGCAAGCGCTGCCTCCCGGCCTTCCAGCTTATCAATGACTTTCATTAAGAAGCATTCCTGGATGCCGCCATGCGTACCCATGAAGCGTTGCATTTCATTATTGAATCCTGCGTACTTCTGCGGTTCTTGTGTGGTCAGCTCCTCCCACCTGGGTACGATGTCCACGTACTTCCTGATTAGCTTGGCAATGTTAGCCGCCTGTCTTGAATAAGTACTCGAAACCTTATCACCGGCTTTTTCAGCCACTTCGTCACTGTGTTCATACAGGAACTCCAAGTATTTATTGTCTTTGAAGTAAGCTTGTTCCACGGCCTTCTTATATTCAGCAGAGCCGTCAATATTGAAGTTCAGCTCGGGGATTTGATGATGCTTCTGGCCGTAAGGCATGCTCGTGGCTTCCTTCATCTCCTCCAGCGTCATACTTGGCGTGATGTCCGGATCATTGGCATAAGCCTGGTGGAACGCCGTCTCCAGGGACCGATCCCTTTCCGAACCAAACAACACCGCAACATCAGGATGAGGGTCCTTGGTCGCGCCCTCTCCTTGAGCATGCTCCCGCCCCGCCGGTGTTATCCTCATGTTATTGTCGTCATGCGGGACGCCTTGCTGGGGCTCTTTGGAACGCTCGTCGTGCCGGAAAAATTCCAAGCGGATGGTTGGCTTAGGTGTCTCCGGATGCACCGGCTCTCGCTCTGATCTCTCACTCATTAGCTTGGTCGTTATTAAGTATTTTTATTAGTCCTTTGGTCGCATCGACCTCGATTTGGTCACCGGTCTGGATGACGCGAGTGGCGATTTTTGTCCCGACCACGCACGGTATCTTGAACTCCCGGCTGATGATGGCGGCGTGACAGGATATCCCTCCTTCGTCCGTGATGACGGCCGCGGCTTTACGGAATGCCGGAATGAACTCGATTGTCGTCATGTAAGTCACCAGGATTTCGCCTGCTTGAAGCTGGGAGACCATGCTGGCATCCTCAATGACACGGGCCTTGCCCTGGATAAGCCCAGGTGAGGCAGCTAGCCCCTTGAACTCGGTGACGTTGATGACCTTGTCGAAGGGCTCGGAAATGCCTTCATCCCGTATGATGTTTTGGATGTTGTCCCGGCCGGTCAGGATGTCGTACCCCCCGTCCTTGGACAGGATGATGAACCCGTTGGCCTGCCGGTCGGCAATCACCTCATCCGGCACCATCCGGCCACTGGCCAGGTATTCCTCAATTTCCTTGTAGGCGTAACTGAACAAGTTGCCCCTGGTGGTGCCCATCCTGACGGCTATCTCGTCCAGCAACTTGTGGTAGGATAGCAGGATGCGCGTGAAGTACCCCTTAGCCCAATCTCTCTGGGCGATGAATTCAGCCACCGAATCGATGGCATGTCGAGCTTCGCGCGGCGGATTAAGTTCTTCCAGGATCTTTTCCCGTTCCTGGTTGGCATTCTTGAAGTTGCTGAGAACCTCATCCAGCTTTTTTTCCGGGGAAACTTCGGCGGTGATGGCCTTCTGGAACAAATCAATCCACTTTTCCTTGGACCAGCCGCCGCTGACATATTCGGTGTTGATCCAGCTGTATTTTTCAATATGCTTCTCAATAAGCGAATTTTCAAATGGGTGGTTAGGCAGGGCTTCTGCCACCGAGCTGGCTGGCTGGCTGACGAACAGGTCCTTGAGCTCCTGGTTCTGACTTATCCTTGAAGCAACCTGAAAAAAATTCTTCTGCTCCGATACCGCCACCGTCTCGCCGGTATTGACCTGGAGGAGCCCCTTGTAGTTCTCGTACTCCCGGCTCTTGCCGAGCTCTTGCAGCCGCTGGCGCAGGAAAGCGGCAATCTTGTATTTTTCGTCAAAGCAGGCTTCGATGCCCCAGAGCTGCACGGTGATGACCGGGGCCACGGTTATGGCCTGGATGAAATCGTTATATAACTTCAGGAGTTCGCCGGGAGAAAGGAGCGGTAAATTCTCGTTGTCGATGTTGATGCACTTGAAGAATATGGCGCCGAAGATCTCGTCAGTCCTTCTCCTGAAATCCGCCACGAAATTTGGGTTGGCGTCGATGCTGTCCTGGACGGACCGGTACTTGCCGGCGCTGCTCAACTGGTTCTTGTCGTAAAAGACGTAGCAGCCCTTGCCCGGGACCCCGACCACGATTTGGTGGTCAAACCAAAAATCTACCACAGGCAGCCAGCCCTTGCCCCGCAAGCCATACATGAGGAAGCTGAAGTGGTGCAGGCTGGCGTTTCTCCGGTGGGCCCAGAACCAATCGATATTCTTGTTGCCTGACATGCTAGCTGATTATCTTAATAATTCCCGTGTCGGTGTTGACTTCAATCATGTCCCCGTCGCTCAAGACCCTGGTGGCGACCCTGGTGCCGATGATGCAGGGCTTCCGCAGTTCTCTGGAGACGATGGCCGCATGGGAAGTGATGCCGCCCACGTCCGTGATGATGGCCAAGGCCTTTTTCATGAGCGGGACGTAGTCAGGCGTGGTTTCGGGCGCCACCAGAATCTCGTCATCCTTCAGCTTGTGGAAATCATCCGGGGACAGGATGACCCGGGCGATGCCTTTGACTGTCTGGCCCTTGCTGGCCACGCTCCCCTTAAATTCCTTGACTTGCTCTTGGCCCAAGTCCAACAGTTCAGACATGATGTTCTTCAAGTCAGCGCCGGTGACCAGTTGAATCTGATCATCTATGACGATGCACCCATAACCGTTGGTTTTCCGTTCGGTGATGTCCTTGCGCAATTGGCTGGCATCCGAGTCCTTGGTCAGGGCCATGACTTCCGGACCGCTCAAGTAAATAAGCTCGTCATATGTCAGGCCGGCAGTTGCCGCAATAGTCGACAGCACGGGACGGGCCTCATACACCACCTTGGCCGTGACTTCCGCGGAATGCGTCCGCCAATACGCCCCAGCAGCCACCAACTTGATGATCGGCATCTCGTCATCGCTGCCTTTGACCGCTTGTTCGACTTTTTGGGGTGACTTTATGGCTTCATTGATTTGTTGCAGGCACTTACTTATGTCATACCCCTCGCCCATCCAGTGGTGCGTGCCGAACCAGGACAAGTCCTTTACGTGACTGTCGATCTTGCTCTTTAGATCCTGATGCTGGTCTAACAATCCCCGCGAAGCCTCAGAAAAACCAAGGGATTTGATGATTTGGGCAAACTCATTGACGTCAGCGCTCTGCTTTTCCAGCCAGGTTTGGCTGGTGACGTCATGCGTCCTGGACATGAGTTCGGCCTCGGAAGCCACTATTTTCTCGCTGACGACCAGTTTCGCCAGCTCATCGGCCATGAACATGGCCCATATCCAAACCGCGGCCATGTCCCGGGACGCGTCAAAAAGATGTTGCGCAAAAAGAAAGGGATCACCGGTGGATTCCTTCAGCACTGCCAGGTATTTCTGCTCGCACCTGACCAGGACGGAATTAAGCGTGGCCGTATACTCCTCAGCCGCGCCCTCCTGGATGATCCGTTTCACCATCTTGGAAAATTCCGCACGATGCGTGGCATGAATTAAAAAGTGGCCGTCTAGGCAGGCAACTGGAAATGTCTCTAAGCCATAAATGTCCAAGTCCTTGAGCGGACTGGTCTTGTTCCAGTCAATCCAAAACCAGCACGACAGGACAGGCTGCTTCCACTGCCCCCAGTAATCGAAATCTTTCCTGACAAACTCAGGCATATTCATAGTTATTTTCCTAAGGTTGTTATGGGCCGGCTTTGGACCACGAAAAACTTTCCATTTTCAAAGACCCATTCGATGTCGCATGGGAAACCGTAATGCTTTTCAATGCCCAAGATGATTTCTGACAACTCCAGGATTTGCTCATCTGAAAGTTTCTGCTGGCTCCCCTTCTGGGATGGGATGTCCAGCCACTCGTTGCCGCCGCCCTTCTTCCCGAATATCCCCCGTTCCTGTTCGGAGACGTTCTTGTCCAGGATGTTGCGGGGTTTCTTCTCCACTACGTATGAGTCTGGGGTGATCTGCCCGGAGACAATGGCCTCACCCAATCCGAAGCCGGCCTCGATGATGAGCTGGTTGTAATCCTGGGTCACGGGGTGCACGGAAAAGGCGATGCCGGAGATTTCCGACTCGACCATCTTCTGGACGACCACGGCCACGGAAATTTTTGTGGTGTGCAGGCCTTTCTCGAATCGGTAGAAAATGGCACGTGGCGTGAACAGCGACGCCCAGCACCTCTTGACGTTCTGCAGCAGCTCCTTGTCCGTGGTGTTCAGGAAGGAATCGAGTTGCCCGGCCCAGGCGTGTTCCGCGCCGTCTTCGGCCGTGGCCGAAGACCTGACTGCCACAAGTTTTGAGCCAAGCTTCTTGAACTCGCCTGAAACCATGTCCGAGATGTCCTTAGGCATGTCGGCTTGGAGTATCAAGCCCTTGATCTTTTCCGAGGCATGCTCGACAATATGGATTTCCTTGTGGTTGACCTGGTGGAGGATGGCGTCGATCTCCTGGATGAGATCAGTCTCCTTGATGAACTGCTCAAACGAGGCCGAGAGGACGACAAAACCGCCGGGTACGGGAATGCCGGCGGCCGTCATCTCACCCAAGGAAGCGCCTTTGCCGCCAGCCAAAAGGGCGTCATTCTTGGTAAGTTCAGTGAAGTTTCTGACTAGTTCCATGCCCGAATAATATAGGATTTTCAGGGAAAAAGCTAGGATGATGCAGGGGTCTTGTAATCCCTTTAGTTTCCAAATCCCAACGTCTAAATTTAATCAAACTAAAAAACCGCCATCGAATGCGGCCTTTTGTATCGATTGTAATTTGGTGGGCCTGGAAGGACTCGAACCTTCGACATGGTGTGTATAAGACACCCGCTCTAACCAACTGAGCTACAGGCCCGCACTCGGCTCACCGAACCACCTAAGTCTAATCCAAAACGGCCGGCGGTTCAAGCCTGGGGTTTCGGCTGCGGTGCCGGCCTTCCGGCGGGCCACATGAGCATGAGCAAGCCGAGGACTATGAACACGTCAGCCAGGTTGAAGACGAAGTTCAGCGAGATGTCGATGTAGTCGCGGACGTAGCCGAAGATCAGGCGGTCAACCAGGTTGGATGCGGCGCCGGCCAGGAACATCGACTTGCCCACCTGGTGCAGGCGGATCTTGGCCGGCGTCATGACGACCAGCCAGCCGACGGCCAGGTACACGCCGAGCAGGACGATGAAGTTGAACCTGGCGCCGAAGTCCAGGCCAAACGGCAGCGCGTAGTTGCGCATGGGATGAAGGTGCAGGCCGGCCAAGAAAAAATCACGGCCGGTAAAAACCGATTTCGTGATTTGATCGAGCAGCACCATGATGGCGAAGCTCAGGTGCATCAGCCGGCTTCCGGCAGGGCGCGCAGGCGCTCCTCGCTAATTTCCGTGCCGTCCTCGTTCTTGCCGTAGGTGCCGTCCTCAATCCTCTTGAGTGACGCCTCGATCTTCTTCAGCTTCTCTTCCAGGGCCACCGTCACGCCGAGATCGTTGGCGTACTGTTCGACCTCAGAGGCGTTCTCGCCGTCCTCCCTGCCGTACTCCTGGAACTTCGGCTTGTACTCGCCCGGGAACTCGCCGTCGCCATCCTTGGTGTCGGCATGGCCGAGCACGGTGCGGATGCGCACCCGCTCAGACTCCAAAGTTTTCCTGTTCTCTTCTATGAGCTGTTGGTTCATATGTTTCGTGCCGCTAGCCTGGTACGCTCCGGGCGTTGGGCTGAATGTTCAACTGACAGTAATATACCAAACTCCCCAGGCCGGCACAATGCCCGGCTTGCACAAGCCGGCGCCTCCATGACCGCAATTTTCTAAGCGCAAAAAAAACGCTCTTCGCGTTGGGTGCTCCTGGAGGAAAGTTCGAGGAGCGGATTTTACGAGCCGCCAAATAAATTTGTAGTATAGGGCGTGGATGAATCCGCTCCGCATGATGGCCGTCACGCGAGCTTGTCTTCGCCTTGGACCCCAACGCACTTTAGTTTGGCTAAGTGCGCTCAAGTCCAGGGCAAAGGCACGCATCTTCTCATGAAGGCTGTGTCCTTGCTTATCTAACCATTAGCGAGGCGACCATTCTCTACCATTCTTGGGGTCCTTGCGGACCTAACAACTTTTTGTCTTTTTATTTTTGTTTGTTTTTGAGAACAAAGAACTTTTGAAAAGATTTTTATTTTTGTTTTGCAGGCAGCCGGGTTAGGCGGCTATGACGAATAGTGGAGAACGCTAAACGCTCAAGAATTTGAGCCCTCGGCTTTCTCCGCTACTTATTTCTATTTAGTTTTTAACGTTCTGAAGTAATTATAGCAAAAAATTCGACTTCTGTCAACGGACGCACGGCGGAATTATGCTCACGCTTGGAAATTTTACAGCTCCCGCTTAAATTTCCAGGGCAACTCCCCACCCTCCCGTCCAGCCGACTAAAAACCAGCCCGGCTGATGAAGCGGGCTGGCTTGTGGAAAAAAATTTATTAGGTCTTGGGTGGCGGCTCGTCGATTTCCGCGGCCTCCGGCTCCTTGGCCTTGGCCCTGACGAGTTTGTCGATTTCTTTTGAGATTTTTTCGTTATCTCGGATGAAATTTTTCACGTTCTCCCGGCCGACCCCCAGTTTCACGTCGCCAAACGAATAGGTGTTGCCGGATTTTTCCAGGACTTCCATGGCGATGCCCGTATCCAGGAGGTCGCCGGAGGCGGAGATGCCGCCCTCGCTGAACATGATGTCGAATTCGGCCTGCTTGAACGGGGCGGCCACCTTGTTCTTGACGACCTTGGCCTTGACCCGGTTACCCACAATGTTTTCCCCAGCCTTGATCTGGGCCAGGCGGCGGATCTCTATGCGGACCGAGGAGTAGAACTTGAGGGCCTGGCCGCCGGTGGTGGTCTCCGGGTTGCCGAACATGACGCCGATCTTCATGCGGATCTGGTTGATGAAGACGACCGTGGTGCTGGACTTGGATATGATGGCGGTCAGCTTGCGCAGGGCCTGGCTCATGAGGCGCGCGTGCAGGCCCATGTGCGAGTCGCCCATCTCGCCTTCCAGCTCGGCGCGCGGGGTGAGCGCCGCCACCGAGTCGATGACGATGATGTCGACGGCGTTGGAGCGGACCAACGTGTCCACGATGTCCAATGCCTGCTCGCCGGAGTCCGGCTGGGAGATGAGGAGCTTGTCTATCTTTACGCCGACAGCCTTGGCGCGGTCGGGATCAAGAGCATGCTCCGCGTCCACGAACGCCGCGACGCCGCCGCGCTTCTGGATCTCGGCCATGATGTGCATGGCCAGGGTGGTCTTGCCGGAAGCTTCCGGCCCGTAAATTTCTATGATGCGCCCCTTGGGAATGCCGCCGCCCAGAGCCAGGTCCAAGGAGATGGAACCGGTCGGCGTGGTTTCTACGTTCATGGTCTTTGCCTTGAGCAGCGTCATGATGGAACCCTCCCCGAACTTCTCCCGGATGGTGGCCAGGGCATTCTCCAAATTCGCGCTACCTTTTTCCTCGACGCCCTTCATGGGCTCTTTCTCTTTCTTCACATTTCTCATTTTCGTTTCCTTACGGAAGATGAAACTGCCGCAAACGTTTCAGTTCCTATCTTAATTAGCTTAGTCAGTATATGTCGGTATTCGCGCCGGAGCAAGTGGACGGCGTCCCGACGTATTTTGCTAAGACGGAATATTAAATTATGGTTTCGCAACCGTCAAGCTCAGGTTGTGGATAGTGAGCGGTCCTCCTGTAGCGCGGCAGTCGAGATTTTCGGCAAGCGAAAGTGAAACTGAGTAGAATCCAACCTTGGAGGATATTTCTGCTTCCGCAGGAATGACAGACGAGGTAAGGATTTTACGTCCACGCGGCAAGAGGCTGCTCGCTGCCAGTCAGCCTATTGCAGCGGCGTGGTGGTGAACTCGACGTTGCGGATGACCTCGCCCTCGCGGCCCATGACCCCGAGCTCCTTGCCGTTGTAGGTCACCTTGGTTGATCCGGCGTTGGCCGAGGTCAGCAGGATTTCCTCTGCCGCGGACACGGTCTTGGTGCTGCCGGCCAGCATGGTCCCCCTCTGAACCACCACCCCGTCCGCCTCCATGTAAATCCAGGCGCTCTCCGGGCCGACCTCAATGGTCACGGCAACCGGCAGTGACGGCTGGTTGACCGGGCCCGGCGCCTCCTCGGCGCTGACCTGCCGCGTGACCCGGCTCTCGCGGTTGAACCTGTTGCGCGCCACCACCTCTATCTGGTTGACGCCCGGGCTGAGGATGAGGCTTTCCGTAAACTGGCCATTCTTGTCCGTCAGGACGATCTGCTCGTTGATGGTCACGTCCGCGCCGATCTCGACCCTGCCGGCCAGGACCACGGCATTGCCCTTGACGGTCAGGTCGCCGGCCGGCTCAGTCAGCTCCAGGAACGGCGGGGCCAGGACGGACCTGATCTGGTTGCCCACGTAACCCACGCCCAGCACCCCTAAAAACAAACTGACCAAGACGATGATGGTCTTGGGCGTAAAATTGAAGTTTATTTTTGTTTTGTTCTTCTGCAGCGGCCGGGCCTTGGGGGTGAAGCCGTGCTCTTTTTCGTATTGCTCGATCATGGCCTGCTCGTCCAGGCCGTACACGCGGGCCAGCGTCTTTATGAAGCCGCGGATGTAGACGTCGCTGGGAAGCGCATCCCAGTCCCCCTTCTCCAGGGACTCCAGGTAGCCGGGCTTGATCTGGGTCAGGATGCTGGCCGTCTTGATGTCGAAGTCCTGCGCCTGGCGGACCTTGCCCAGGTAGTCGCCGAGCATGTCCAGCTCAATCTCCTTATGCGAGAAGCCGTGACCCTGCCCGTCATCCACGGCTTGCGTCGTATCTTGTCTTTCCACCATCAGGGTTGTTCCTCTTCCCGGCCGTAGCCTTCCTCTTCCGCGCCGCCGCTGGCACCGGTGGCGCCGTATACCTCGCGCGGCTTGGCGCCCTCACCTGGGCCGACCACGCCCTGCTCTTCCATTATGTCCAGGATGCGCGCGGCGCGGGCATAGCCCACGCTCAACCTCCGCTGCAGGAACGAGGCCGAAGCCTTGCCCGCTGACCTGACCTCACGGATGGCGTCCCGCAGCAGCGCGTCTCCGACGTCCGCCTGGTTGCTGCCCACGTGGTCAAAGCCCGGGATGGTGATGTCGCGGCGCGGCTTCTCCACTATGCTTGTGTCGTAGATGACGTCGCCGACCTGCTGCTTGAAGAAGTCGGTGACCTTCTTGATTTCCTTCTCGTTGACGTAGGCGCCCTGGATGCGCTTGGGCTTGGACAGCTCGGCGGAGGTGTAAAGCATGTCGCCCGAACCCAAAAGCTTCTCGGCGCCGGCCATGTCCAGGATGGTGCGGGAATCGGTCTGCGACGGCACCATGAAGGCGATGCGAGTGTTGATGTTGGCCTTGATCAGCCCGGTGATGACGTCCACGGACGGACGCTGGGTGGCCACTATCAGGTGGATGCCCACGGCGCGGGCCAGCTGGGCCAGGCGGACGATTGTCGCCTCCACGTCGTTCTGGGCCACGGCCATGAGCTCGGCCAGCTCGTCCACGACGATGACCAGGTACGGCAGCTTGCGGACCGCGGACGCCTCCCCGATGGCCTCGTTGTATTCCGTGATGTTGCGCTTGGTCGACTCCTGCAGCAGCTTATAGCGGCGGTCCATTTCCCCGCACGCCCACTTCAGAGCGTTGACGGCCTTCTCGTGGTCAGTGACCACGCTGGTCATCAGGTGCGGGATGCCCTCGTAAAGGTTCAGCTCCACGCGCTTCGGGTCGATGAGGATCATCTTGACGTCGTTCGGCGAGGACCGGTACAGGAAGCTCAGCAGGATGGTGTTGATGGCCACTGACTTGCCGGAGCCGGTCGTGCCGGCAATCAGCAAGTGCGGCATCTTGGCCAGGTCGGCCACGATAGGCGCGCCGGAGACGTCGCGGCCCAGGACGAAGGCCAGCTTGGACTCGTTCTCCACGTACGCCTTATGCGACAGCATCTCGCGGATGCGGACCAGGGCCTTGGACTTGTTCGGGACTTCCAGGCCAACCAACGCCCTGCCCGGGATGGGCAGTTCCAGGCGCAGCGAGCTGGCGGCCAATGACATGGCCAGGTTGTTCTGCAGTCCGGAGATCTGGGCCAGCTTCACGCCGGCGGCCGGGCGCAGGGTATATTGCGTGACGGTCGGCCCGACGTTGACCTCCCCCATCTCCACTTCAATGCCGAAGTCGGCCAGGGTCTTCTGGATGATGTTGACGTTTTCCTCGATGTTCCCGGAATCGACCTTGGTCTTGCTCTCCTCCAGCAGGTCCAGGCCGGGCAGCTTCCAGTTCTTGTCCGTGACCATCATCTTGGGCGCGGCTTGCGTGGCGCTGCCCAGGTCGCCGAGCTGGTTGACCTTCTGCTCGAGCTTGGGGCGGGAAGGCGCCGGCGGCGCGTCTGCCAGGTCTTCCTTCACGAACCCGGCAGCGCCGTTGTTGATCTTCAGGGGCGCGGGATTGGGCTTGCCGTCACCGATAGCCGCCGGCTTGTCCTTGCGGCGGAACAGGTCAAGGATGGAGATGTTGAAGGTGACCAGCAACGAGATGACGATGGCGGCCAGAAGCACGATGAGGCTGGCCGTGAACCCCATCAGCTGGATCAGCGGGTAGCTGGTGAACAGGCCGAGGTATCCACCGCCCACGCCTTCCTTCACTTTAGCGAAGGCCAGGGAATAATCCGGGCGGATGACCATCAAGTGCAGCAGGCCGGTTACAGCCAGGGTGAAGAAGATGGTGCCGACGTACGCATGGGTGGAAATCGAGTTCTTGCCCGTCTCCTCGTCTTCCGGGTCAGGCTGCTTAAGCAGGGCGGTGGCGACCATGAGGAAAATCAGGGGGACCCCATAGGCCATCCAGCCAAAGGTCAGCTTGGTCACCCGGTTGGCGACCTGGCCGAACGGGCCGGCCACGCCAGCCAGGCTGAGGGTGAAAAGCAGGCTTAACACGATAAAAATGACGACCGCGATGCCGCGGTGAGTGTCTTTCTTGAGGTTTAGCTGGGGCCGGCGGAACCCGCCTTCGGCTTCTTCGTCTTTTTGTTTCTTGCGTCCCATTGTTTAGGTATTGTTAGGGAAAATAAGGCTTTTTCGTTCCTAAATTCTAACATAAACAGCCTGTTTTATAAAGAAAAAGGCCCGCCTCAGTTGCCGGGCGGGCTGGGGCGCGGATGGCTCCTATCTTGGGTCTATGGTCCATCCCGTGTCGCCGCGGACCAGCTTGCCCTTGATCTTGAAGCCGGAGGCGTACTTGTGCCCGCCGCCGCCGAAGACCTTGGCGATCTTGTTGACGTCGGTGCCCTTGTGCGGGTCGGAGCGCAGTGACCCGCGGACCTCATCCCCGCTCTGGCGCAGGAGCAGGGCGAACTTGGCCTGCGGGATGTGGTTGATGATGGTCACGAACCCGGTCAGGTCCTCGTCGACCGCGCCGATGGATTTCATGTCGTCCTCGGTCATGACGGAGAAGACCATCTTCTTTTCCGTGTCAAAGCGCGTGTTCTCCAGGGCGAGGGCCCAGGCCTTCAGGGTCTGCGGCCGCTTGTTGCCGAACGTCTCCTGGGAGATGGTGTCGATGCGCGCGCCCTTCTTGAGCAGCTCGCCGGCGACCTCATAGATCTTGGAGGTGGTGTTCGAGTGCTGGAACCCGCCGGTGTCCGTGAAGATGCCGGTCAGCAGGCAGGTCGCGATGTCGCGGTCGATCTTGACCGCGTGGTTGGAATTCAAGAAATAATACATCATTTCCGCCACGGCCGCGGATTCCGGGTCGACCACGTTGATGTCCGCGAAGTTCGAGTTGTCCGGGTGGTGGTCAAAGTTGATCTTGCGGGCCGGGTGGTCAGCCAGTTCCGGGAAGCCGGTGCGGGACAGCTTGTTGCAGCCGAAGGTCATGACCAGGTCATACGGGCGGTTCTCAAAAGCCTCCTTGACTTCCGCGCTGCCCGGCAGGAACTTCAGGGTGTGCGGCACGCCGCCCTTGATGATGACGCGGACGTCCTTGCCCATGCCCACCAGGACGGACCGCAGCGCCAGGAGGCTGCCGAGATCGTCGCCGTCCGTGCCCTCATGGCTGGACATAAAAATGCTCTGGGCTGCCTTGATGGCGGCCCAGGCCTTTGTGAAGTTCGCGGCTTGGCTATTCGGCTTCTTGGTCATGCGTCTTGCGGATGAGCTCGTTGATGCGCGCGGCATATATCTGCGACCCGTCGACCACGAACCGGATGCGCGGCACGTGGTGCATGGACAGGGCGCGGTTCAGCTCGCCCTGGATCTCGTAGAGGTTGGCCTTGAGCTCTTCCAGGACCTTGTCGACAACGGCCTTGTCCTCGGTCATGATGGTGATCCAGACCTTGGCGTGCTTGAGGTCAGCGGTGACCTCGACCTTCATGATGGTCGTCATGGCCGGCAGCTCTATCCCGAGCATTCTGGTGCCCAGCTCCTGCTGCAGCTGCGCGGCGACCTGGTCGGTTCGTCTGGACATAAATAAGTAAATTAACGATTGAGCCCGCCGGTACCTGCCCCGAGGACGTAAAAACCTGCTCTTGCCATTATCCTTATGTGTGGGTTTTACTCAGTTTCGCCTTTCGCCCACCGAAAGTCTCGGCTGCCCCATATGGCAGGCAACCGGCGGTCGCAATGTCCTAAATCGATTTCTTCTTTACGGTCTCCTCAAAGACGACCAGCAAGTCCCCTTCCTCGATGCGGGTGTTGGTCTTCAGGCTGATGCCGAACTCGAAGCCGTTCATGACTTCCTTGGCCTTGGACTTGTTCTGCTGGAGCTCCAGGATGACGGCCTTGCCGATGATGTCGTCGCCGCGCTTGATCTCTATGCCGGAGCCTTCCTTGATCTTGCCCTCCACCACGGTGCCGCCCACGATCTGCTTTTCCTTCTCCGTGCGGAAGACGGCCAGAATCTTGGCGCGGCCGATGTCGGCGCGCACGATCTCCGGGGTCATCATGGACACGACCTGCTGGGTCACGTCCTCGATCAGCTCATAGATGATGTCGTAAAGCTGGATGGGGACCTTCTTGGCCTGGGCCAGCTTGGTGGCCTGGCCGGAGATGCGGGTGTGGAAGCCGATGACCAGGGCCTTGCCGGCCTCGGCGCGGAGGATGTCGTTCTCGTTGATTTCGCCCACGTCCTGGGAGATGACGTTGATCTTGATCTCGTCGTTCTTCAGCTTGTCCAGGGCGCCTGTGATGGCTTCCAGGGAACCGGCCACGTCGACCTTGATGATCAAGTTGAGGTCCTTGGTGTTGCCCAGGGAAATGGAGGTCTGGACCATGATGCGCTTGGCGCGCTCGGACTTGGCCACGGCCAGGGCCGCGGACTTGGCGGACTCGACGTCCGGGTAGGTTTTCAGGATGTCGCCGGCTGACGGCACGCCAGACAGGCCGGTGATCCGCACGGCGGCGGACGGGCCGGCGGACTTCAGCTTCTTGCCGGCCGCGTCGGTCATGGAGCGGACCTTGCCCGCGCCCTTGCCCACGGAAACGATGTCGCCCAGGTTCAGGGTGCCGTTCTGCATGAGGATGGTGGCGGTGGAACCCAGGGTCTTGGACAGGTTTGACTCGATGACGGTGCCCACAGTCTGGCCTTGCGGGTTGGACTTCAGTTCCATGACTTCAGCCTGCAGCAGGATCAGGTCCAAAAGGTCGTCCACGCCCTGGCCGGTCATGCCGGAGATCTTGGCCACGGGCACGTTGCCGCCCCACTCCTCTATCAGCACGCCGAAGTCGGCCAGCTCCTTCTTCACGCGTTCCGGGTTGGCGTCCGGCTTGTCCATCTTGTTGATGGCCACTATCAGCGGCGTCTGGGTCAGCTTGGCGCGGTTGATGACCTCCACCGTCTGCGGCTTGACGCCGTCGTCGGCGGCCACGGTCAGGACGATGATGTCAGTGACGTTGGCGCCACGGGCGCGCATGGCGGAAAAGGCCTCATGGCCTGGGGTGTCCAAAAATGTGATCGGCTTGTCATTGCGCTTGACCTGGTAGGCGCCGATGTGCTGGGTGATGCCGCCGGACTCGGTGTCCACGACCTTGGCCTTGCGGATGGTGTCCAGCAGAGTGGTCTTGCCGTGGTCGACGTGGCCCATGACCGCGACCATCGGGGCGCGGTTGACCAGCTGCTCGGGATGCTCGGCCGCTTCCTGGACCAGGACTTCCGTGACGTAACCGACGCCCAGGCGAGTGGTCGCTTCCGGCGCGTCAGAGACGTTGAAGCCCAGGTCGGTGGCGATGATGGCCGCCGTGTCATAATCGATCTCCTCGTTGATGGTGGCCATGACGCCGCTCATGATGAGCTTCTTGATGACCACGTTGACCTCCATCTTCAGGATGCCGGCCAGTTCCTTGACCTGCATGACCTTGGGCAGGGAGACGTCCTTGTTGTTGGCCGCGGCGCGCGGCTCAGGCATGGTCTTGCCGCCGAACGCCATAAGGACCTGCTTGGCCAAATAGTTGTCGATCTTGTTGGCGCGGTGGGAAACGCGAAAGCCAGCGGCGTTCATCTTGGTGCGCAGCTGCTGGGCGGACATATTCAGTTCTTTGGAGAGGGTGGAAATATCCATAAGAGTAGGCATTATGCCCTAAACTGAGAAAATAATCAAGCGAGTGTCATGCCAGTGTTTTTACTTCTTTACTGGTCCAGATTGTTCCCACATGTACCAGAACCACTTCCGATAGCTGTCGCCCAAGACCTTGCTCCTTACAACGAAGAATACCAACTCATCGGGGTTTAACTTACCAACGCTCGTGCCTGTATATGTCACCACGTAATCACCAAAGATGCCGATGCCGCAATTGGTGGAAAATTCCGGTGGCAAATATCTGTACTGCAAAGCGCCGGGCCATTTTTTTGGAAGATCAGGAAGAGTGGTTTTGACCTCATGGTCAAACAGCTGGATGAACTTTATCCCTTTGCCCTTGGCGTCCTTGAAGAATGCGTCCCGGGCAGCCTTATCCAAACGAGGGTCAAACCATCCGCCCTTGGCGCCAATGAAAAAGCTGTCCTGGCCAACCCGGATAATATCCCGCCAGATATTCTTCTGTCCTTCCAGTCCCCTGTAAATGAAGGCCTCTTGCGGCGCATCCCGGCGCAGAAACTTCTTCCGTAACTCAGGCAGTTTTTCCGCCAGTTCCTGCTGTTTTTCCGACAGTAACTCATTGAGCTTTTCGGGATCCACGGCATTGTATCGATTTTCCTTCTCACCGACTATCAAGAAGCACAGACCCTTATCACTCAGGCGGTTGATGGCATCATAGGCATTCCGACGATGTATCTGGGCGTTGACCGCTATCTCGGAAATCGAGCTTTCCCCTTTTTCCACCAGCGATTCGTAAATCTTACCTTCGTTTGGGCTTAAACCTAGGCTTTCGTATATAGTCATATTTGTGGTGATTATAACCACCATATGGTGGTATTGGCCACTCCAGGGATATAATATATACTTTGCTGTTAATAGTCAAACCAGACTATTACTCTCAATCCCCAGGAGGACGATATGGAAATGATCCGCAAGGTTTACCTGTGCCACGAAAGCAATACCGGGGAATACAGTTCCGCGGAGGACGAGCCGAATCTCATCCTGGCCGTCCCCAACCGGAACATCAAGGTCCGATTGCTTGAAGGCTATTTTGCCTACTTATTCTATGATGTGTGGGAAACCAGTCTCGATGTAGAGGGGCAAGCCGTCACCTTCCAGAGCAAGGCCATGAACCATTCCGCGACCACCTACTATGGGGTCAGGACGTGGAGCTTGCGGGACATGCTCAGGGGCTTGAAGTCACGCGGAGCCGCCTGGGACGTCCGGCGTGACTTCCATGCGGATTGGCGCCTGAACCGCTTGGTATGCATGATCCAGCCGCTCGGGGAGGACCATGCCACCATCCGCACCTGCGTCAAGGTGGACCAGACCAACTTCATCGCCGTGCCAGCCAGGGCTGGCCGGTGGTGACCCACATCGACCAACACGCGGAGGATGCATGAGGAAGAATAAGATGGCAACGTTCCCTGAGGGATTCCCGCAAATCGGCCAGACCATCCGCTTCCTAGCCAAGCACGAGGTTCGCGAGGACATCATCGTCACGGTGGAGGCACTGGTGGTTGCCCGAATGCATTGGGATGCTGGCAACTCTGGCTATAACCTGGTGACCTCTTCGGCCGAGTTCCGGGAAATAGAATACCATGGCCCCTCAGAAAAGGATTTTGACTGGTGGGGCGAATCAAGCGGCATCGACCCTTTCGATGGCTCAAAGGTCAACTACACCATCTGCGAATTAGAGGTTCTGTAACCTAAGAGCCGCTCCGGCAACCGGTGCGGCTCTTTTTTTATGTCACAAAATGTGATATCAGAAAATTATATTCACAAACCCGGCTTTACAGCAATATTTCTGACGGCTATGCTGTCATCTTAACTTTTATATTATCGAAGGTGTCCCAAAATGGTCCGGTGACCACTGTTCCGCCAGAACTGATTGAGAGCAAAGTCTACCTGATCAGGGGCAAGAGGGTCATGCTGGACCGGGATCTGGCCATGTTATATGACGTACCTACTAAGGCCCTAAACCAGGCGGTTCGCAGAAACCAAGCCAGGTTTCCAGACGATTTTATGTTCGTATTAAGCCCATCAGAAGGCTTAAACTTGAAGTCACAATTTGTGACTTCAAGTTGGGGCGGAAAAAGAAAGGCTACGAAAGCCTTCACGGAACAAGGCGTGGCCATGCTGTCCAGCGTCCTGAAAAGCGAACGGGTCATCCAAGTCAATATCCAGATAATGCGGACCTTCACCAAGCTGCGTGAGTTATTGGCCACCGATCGGGGGCTAAAGGAGAAGATCGAACAAATAGAGCAAAAGTACGACAGTCGTTTCAAGGTCGTATTTGATGCGATTAAGTTGCTGGTCGCGGAAGATGATAAGCCCAAGGGAAAGTTTGGATTTTAAAGCAGCCCGTTAGGGCTGCTTAGTGAGGATACTATTCTGCCTAAACCAGTTAGACCTGGACTGAACCGCCGACGCGGATCTTCTTGGATTTGGCCTTGGCGGCCTTCGGGAGGATGACGGTCAGGATGCCTTCCTTGAGGTCGGCGCCGACGTTCTCGATGTCCACGTCAACGGGCAGGACCACGCTGCGGGAGAAGCTGCCCCAGTAGCATTCCTGGTAGAAGTAGTCCTCGGCTGAGGCTTCAAAGTCCCTGGTCCTGTCACCGCGGATGGTGACCATGTCGTTGGCGATGGTGATGTCGATGTCGTCGGGCTTCACGCCGGCGATGGTCGACTTGATGATGACGTTGTCCTTGGTCTGGTACATGTCTATGGTCAGCTGGCCCTCGAAGTCATTCATCCACTCTTCCTGGGGGGCGGCCTGGGCCTGCACTTCGGTATCGGTTTCCATGGTTTCTTCGTCTGTCTCCTCTTCGGTTTCTTGCATGGTTTGGGTACCCATAAGCTTGCTGATTAGGTTCTTTTCTTTTGGCATATTAGGTCGAGTAATGGGGACTTAGTTTATAGCCCGTTTCCGTAACCTTATAGTAGTATTTAGGGCCTGGAGATGTCAATGGCGGTAGCCCTAAGCCTGGTAGTTCTTGACCTCGACGGCCGGGGCTTCCGGCTTGATGCGGCGAATGGCCTCCAATACGGTCACGCTGCCAGGCGGCTTGATGACCTTGGCCTCGATTTCCGCCCAGTTCCGCTGGATCTTGCCGTCCAGGACCTGCTCGGCCAGGAACACCGCCTCCCGCGGGATGCGGCCGTAATCCGCTATCCGCCACTTGAGGAGATACTCCAAATTAACCCACTCGTGACCCTGGCGGACGTCCGTCAGGATTATGGGCAGGCGCTTGACCACGGCCTCGCACATGGTCGGGCCGCCGGTCTTGCCCACCATGACGCTGGCCGCGGCCATGATCGTTTCCATGTTGTTGACGTACCCGAATATTTTCACGGGGTGGCGAGCCGGGGCAGAAATGGCCTCCAGCTCCTTCTTGAGGACCTCGTTCTTGCCGCAGACCACGGCTATCTGGTACGTCTTGGGGCTGCGCAGGAAATTCACAAACAGATCCTTCATGGCGTCGCGGGCCCGGCCGCCGCTGCTGATCATCAGCGTGGGCATGGTGGTCAAAAGGCCGACCTCGCGGCAAGCCGCTTCCCTCTCAATGGGCCGGAAGAACTTCTCGTCCAACGGCATGCCGGTCACGGCAATTCGCTCCTCTGCCACGCCCAGCTTGCGCAATGCTTCCGCCTGTTCCGGGATGTTGCATATGTAGAGGTCGATCTCGTCGAACAGCCAGAACGGGTGGATGTGGTAATCGGAAAACACGGCCACGACCTTGCCGCGGTAGAGGCCCTTTGATTTCAGGTAAGCCAGTACGGCAGACGGCGCGGCTTGGGTGGACATGACGATGGCCGGCTGGTATTCGCGGAGGAGCTGCAGGGTGCGCTTGGAATTGAAGCCTGCCACGACCTTGCGCAGCGGCAAGGTCAGCGCCATGATGACGCTGTTGCTGTAAAGGAACCCCCAGAGCGGCGAGAGGTGGTCCAGGATGCTGACGTAGACCTTCTCCGACCCGCTTACGAACGCACCAGCCTCGACCTCCTGGATGTCCTCGATGCGCGGCTCGAAATCGTCAGACCTGGAAATGGCCTGGAAGACGTTCTGGGCCGTGACCTTTATGCCGTAACCCACGGACGTATGCAGTATTAGTACCCGAGTTTTCATTTAGTTTCCGTTCATTTTGCTCATGCCTCATTTTACCAATAATTAACGGCCTGGGCGAGGAGTTTGCCCAATGACTTTAGCTTGACTATACTGAATGCATAGTATTTAACCCGCATACATGGACACAATGAACCAAAATCCGGGCAGCCAGACCCCGCCGCAGGCTCCCGCGACCCCGCCGGTCCAACCCCCGTCACCGGACTCAAACCCGAACATGGGGATGGCCATCCTGGCGTACCTAGGCATCCTGGTCATCATCCCGCTGGTTTCTCAGAAGAAGAATGACCCGTTCGTGAAGTTCCACTGCAAGCAAGGCCTGGTCGTGCTGATCGGCTGGATCGTGGCGAGCGTGGTCCTGGCCATCCCCGGCTTGGGCTGGGTCATCGGACCAGTAGTCTGGCTGGGAGCGCTGCTCCTGACCGTCTTGGGCATCGTCAACGTGACGAACAACAAGATGGAGCCGCTGCCTTTGGTCGGCCACCTGGGCGACAAGTTCAACATCTAGTTCCGACAATTTAAAAAATCCCGATCGGTGCGGGATTTTTTTATTTCGGCTATTTCTCTAAGAAATACCACTAGACCAGCTCCGGCGTGGTCAGCGCCTGCCAGGCTTTCTTCTTGGGCGCGTTGACCGTGATTTCGGCCTTGGCGGTGATTCCCTCTGTCATGCGTGTCTAGGTATTGCCTGAGCCATCCCCGTAAAACATCTTGACCAGCTTGGGCAGGTCACCCTTGGTCTTGTCCCCTTGCTACACGCGCTCAGTAAATGCCTCGGGCGTCAGCCATACGTTCATGAACGCCGAGACGTCGTCCTTATGAGGCGTAAGACGGCCCAGGAATCGGACCGTTGCCTTGTCCGTGTCGATGTTCAGCTCCTCCTCGGTCTCCCGCTTGAATGCTTGTTCGTAAGTTTCGCCGCCTTCCACATGCCCGCCCACGCTCATGTCCAGGCATGACGGGAGGATTAGCTTGTTGGCGGCGCGGCGCGGGATCCACATCTCACCCTTGGAATTGACCACGAATGCGTTGATGACCCGGAAATTCGACAGGCCTTCGGCATAAACTTCAGACCGCTTCTTCTTGCCGATGACCTAGTCTGCCCCATTCACTAAATCGAGATACTCGTCGGCTGGAATTATCAAAGTCATGTTGGCTGAGTTATAGTTCGCAAATTTATTGGCGGTGTGTATTGGACGAAGTTCGGATGTATTTTGAGTTAAACCCTGATTCCGACTAATCGCACGCGCGGAGCGCGTGGTGACTTGAAACTGCCTCGTACGTCCCGATTGCGTGGTGATGCGAACAAATGCGCCTCGGACACGCTCGCGGACTCGCGCGTGTAAAACCCAATAAAAATCCTTACTCTACTTCCTTCCTTCTTTCTTTCTTCGGTGGGGGGGGGTGAAAAAGTGTGACACTTTCGCAAGACCTTGAGCATTCTCTAATCAAATGTGAAAGGCGTGCAATTTAAGTAAGAAGCTGAAAAAAATGGAAAAGAAATTTTATTTTGCTTTGTCGCTGCAGACTACAAAATGAGCTCGTTCTATTTTATCACTTTTCGGTATATCATGTCGCTCATTTCTCCGTCTTTGCGGCGAGACGATGCGCTTCCTCTCGACGTTTGGTGGTAGCTTAAAACTCTGCGGCTTCGTTCGCTGACAGTGGTAAAAAAGAGTCCCACTATTTTTTATGAACTGCCGGCAATAAAGTTTCTATAGCCCTTCCATTTAATGTGTACGCTCTGACAAATGAATCATCCACATGAGCATATAAAATACCTTCACTTGCTTTAGTCTCTACAAACTGACTAGCAAATGTAATTGTTCTTGCTTCACTATCGATTATTAAAGGCTCTGGCGACACCCAATCAATCTTTCCATTCTCATAATCATAAATGAAAAGACCGACACTAAACATACCGTAAATAGTTTTCTTACCTATTTTTTTATTTGCTTCTCTTCCGTTTAATATGCCCAATCTCTTACCATCACCAACATTTATAAAACTCTCTGGTAAAAGAGGGCCTGGGGAAGCATGACCGCCAATCCATGAGATACTCTCATCCTCTGGATTAAATATTGTATCTCCAAACTTCCAGGGCTTGCCCATATCTTTTGCAATAGCAACTCTCACTGTTGAATAGGTAAAATGCATTCCTTTTTTACTTGACTCAACCAAGTTATATCGAAATCCTTTACTATTGATAGGTGCAATGGAGACTTCTTTAGCGCTTCTATGGGGACTACCCATAAGTGTAGGTTTGGTCATTTCAAGAGAATCAAAATCTTTTCCCACAGCATGACCTAAATGGATATTATACCTATCTTTATGTTTATCTTTTATAGGCATTGTAAAATATATATGTATAAATCCTGTATTTTCATCTCTCCAAATATCGGGGTCTTCAAGTCCAAGGAAATCACCAGCTTTCCCTTTTATTTTATCAATGATTCTTTGGTCATTTTCTATATTCAGTTTTTCTCCAATTTCAAATTTTTCTAAAGAATTACCGCTGATTCTGTATAAAGCACTTCTATCAATATAACCGCTCTCTGTCACATCTCCTTCTCTACTGACAATACATCTGATAATGCCGTTTTTGTGTTTTGAAAATGGATCAAGAGCAATAGCCATGACATGCTCAAATTTACTACCAATTTCTATAACTTTTCCTTTATGTTCTATGTAAAATTTTGAGTTTTTCATACTATTATATTCAATCTTCGTATCCAGCTTTATTTCCGTTTTTTAGATATACCTTTTTATCCAATCCTCTGTTGAAGCAAGTGAGGTCTTTTGTATTTAGAAACTTATTTCCATATTCACCAAGTGTTAAACTCCATTTTTTGAGAATTTGCTGTTTTTCTATTGGATCATGATGGGAAATTATACCTATTTTTGGTATGTACATAGCCCTTTTCCAGCCTCTACTTTTTAAAATTAGATTATCCTCACTGTTAGTATGAACAAGTTCTCGATTAACCATTCTGAGCCACTCGGAGCGTGGAAAAACCTTTTGGATCCGGGAATTTTTGGGGGGAATGCGTTTGTGTCGCGCCTGCGGCGCGACCCCGTTTCGACTCTAAAATCCAATTTCGTTTTTTGGCGGTGTTTTTTGATTGATGTTCGAACTTTTTTTGAGGAAAACCCCCACTAAGGAAGCCAGCCCCGCCGTTGCTCGCCTTGCTCGCCACACCACAGAAAAATACTCTTTGCTCTTTTCATTTTGCGCGCGCCCGATTTTCTCTTCTTTTAATGAAAAGAGTATTTTTCTGTGGTGTCCTGCTTCTTCAAGCAGAACGGCGGGGCTGTCCACTTTTTGATTTCGCTCGGGCATGGCGGAATTCCCCCCACACCCCCCTTCCGCCG
>Ga0163151_10001221_pt1 | contig 43989 bp, 39 predicted proteins | sample OliLakLV19MP5IB2_FD_145596 | JGI IMG/M metagenome (GOLD analysis project Ga0163151, IMG submission 145596) | Freshwater microbial mat bacterial communities from Lake Vanda, McMurdo Dry Valleys, Antarctica - Oligotrophic Lake LV.19.MP5.IB-2 | ecosystem: Environmental > Aquatic > Freshwater >...
CGATCCCGGATCAGCTTCACCGCCTCTAACTTGAACTCACGCGTATAGGCCTTGCGCTGTCCCATCATCACTCTCCGGTCTCACTAAAACACCCAAACTCGGCGTCCGTAAAACCGGCAGCAGCTCAAAGTGCCCGCCAATGGCGAGATGATAATCCAAACGTTCGGTAGCGCGGGTCGCGAAAATCGCATTCGCGTCGAGCACATTGCGGGGGGGCAAAATGCGACATTCCGCGTTCAAATTCGGCGCGAAGGCGGCCCCGAATAGGCATACTGTGACGTCTGAAGAGTGTAAGAGCGAGGCGCATATTGCCAAGAGTTTTTTTTCGATGCATTTCATGCCACGGTTTTGCACTGCCGTGAACGGGGGATCAAAAGTATGGTCGGAATTAATGCGCGTCTTGTAGTGCTCGCCGCAGCGGTTGCTTTGGCGGCCTGTGGGCAGAACCCGACACGAGAACCCGCACAAGCCCCTCCTGCTGTCGCCGCTTCCGCAGCTTCTGATCCAGACCCCAAATACATCGGCGCGCCCAGCGCGGATTGGCAACCTGCCGGCGACGCTATTTTGTCGGACTCGACCGTACGTGATGTTACCTTTCTTGTCGGCGATCAAGCGCGGGTTGAAGTCGCGGTACGTGCAATAGACGAAAATTTGCGCGTACAGCTTTTGAACAATGAAGGTGCGATCTTGGCCGAAACCGACGTTGCCATTGGCGCAGAAGGCACGGTTACCGGGATTGCCACCAACGGCAGTCAGAACCGGATCCGTATTACTCGCCAGATCGCCCGGAGCGTACCTGCACCGTTCACCCTCCGAATCCGTTCAGTGCGCTCAACATAGGAGTGTGATTTCGATAAGGGACTCGGTGGCAGCGTGCGGCAAGCAGCGGGGCGCCGCTCAGCGGACATCATGCTCGCTCGCGCGAGCACGGAAAATAAATGAAGCGGATTTTTCGCAGACTGACCACTCTCGGCCACCAGCTTTTGGTGCCCCCGTCGGTCGATGAAGAACCTGCCTTTTCGCCGGGAGAATCGACCTCGGTGAGCAAGGCGGGGCATGACGCAACGGACGCTAAGACTGTAGTTGGCGTGGTTTCTCTGGAACGAACTGCGAGCCAGTCTGTCTACCACTCGCTGCGCCAAGCGCTGCCGCGGGAAGTCACAGTTGGTCACACGCACTATGTCGGCGAAACACCTTGGCGCCAGGTCTGGAATCCAATTGCTGCGCGTAAAGAGCTCAAAGAGCTCGTTGTCTTACGCCGCCTCAGACACAAGGATCGCCGCCGCATCGTCTTCACTGTTTGGCGCGAATCGCTGGATCGCCTCACTTCGTTGCTTTGGTACGAACACGCTGATTTGCTCCGCGACCGCACACACCTCTACGCCGGGGATGCCACGATCCAAACCACACTCTGCGTCGCGCTCGACAAGCAGATGAAATATTACCCTCTCGTCTACCGAAGGATAGGTGCGCGGGGGCCCCTGAAGAAAGGGCGTAACGACCTTGCCAGCGGTGTTACGCTTTACGTTCTGCGCTTCTCAAATCTAGAAAGCGATTTCCAAGCGGCGTGCCAAGACGCCTTCGGTCAAAATATTCCGTTGTTACGCATCAACACGGCAGACCAGCGAAGCGACGCGGACATTGATGATTATCGCTCGTTTGCGCGGCGCTTCAATTTGAAGGATACGCTCTACTACATTCTAAAGGAGCGCTACGGCATCGAACGCGACACCTGGGCGTATGATTTCGACCCCGGCCTGCTCGGCCTCGGCGAAAAGTGGGTGAGTGTTCTCGCGGCCGCCGTCACCAGGGAAGCAATTGAAAAGTGACGGCCTAACGCGGTTTTCCAACGCGGACTAGAACGGAAGGCGCACACCGGTCGCATCGTCCAGTTGCGTTCCGTCGAGCGATTGCATAATCGTGTCTTGGGTAAAGACGTAGAGTGTGGGGAAAATGTCATGAGCCGAGGGTTGATCTATCAGGTTTTCGCACTGGCGGCGTTCGGTCTTGGAGCGTGCGGCCCTTCAGAGCGGGCCGAGACCCCGCCGGCGCAGACGCCGCAAGTTGCCCGGGCTCAGATCGACCCAGACCCCAAATTTATCGGCGCGCCAAATGATGAGTGGCAAACGGCGGGCGATGCAATTCGTGACGACACGCTCGTGCGCGATGTGACCTTCGCGGCCGAAGACCTTGGCGCAATGGTCGAAGTCATTACCCAACCAACAGCCGCCAATGTGCATGTCCAGCTCATCAACAATGAGGGCGTGGTCTTGGGCGAAGCCGATGCCGCAGCAGGACAAGAAGCTCGTTTGACAGGACAAGCGACTGGCGGCTTGAATATGGTCCGCATCACCCGCGAGACACGAACGAGTGCGCCGACCCCGTTCACCTTGAACATCAGGACGATACCAGAGAGCAACTGAACATTTGGCGCGGGTCCAACGCCCGCGCCAACATAGCACGAAATTAGCCGCCAGTTACAAAAGCCGCTCCGCCTAAAATCCCATTGCAGATTGTGTCGAGCCCAGACCACAAGCCAGGGCGCAATTCATCGCTGCTCTTAATCTCGACACGAAACCGATGCGCGCCAGACGCCGTCTGAACGAAGGGTAGCTCCAACATGCGACCAAAGAAGAAGTGGTGCGCATAGCGCAACGCCAGGTCCTGGACCTCGGGTGCTAGGCGCTCGCCAAATGGCAAGAGCGCAAGTTTTGCTTCATAATCCTCAGGTGAAGTTGCATCGTGCGTAAAGCCTTTGCCGCGCACCCACGCCTCACCCGCGACAATCACAGGCACACCAATAGCGCTCAACTCAACGCCAAGCTTGGTGCCGAAAATGAGCGCCGCGTCGGCGCAGTCGGCGAGCTCGTAACTTGAAAGCGCGCTATCTGAAGCAACGACGCGAACATTGTCCGGCAATCTGGGGAAAGACTCCGTAATCATGTCCGCCGCGCGCTGACGCGAAGGCGGCGAACCGCTGATCTCCGCCGGATGTACGCGGATGACAAGTTGCAGGTCGGGCCGCTCTGCAAACCACGCAATCGTTCTCTCCAACCACTCACGCTGGCCCGCAAACGCATTCTTCGGAAAATGCAGCTGCGCGTCCCAAAAGACGTTGGTGTAGGCGGCAATGACAGGCTTTCCAGGATCAAGCCTAAGCTCGCGAACCTTTGGCGCAGCACTGGCTTTGCGATGAAACATCGTCCAATCACCATCGCCCCTTCGGCGAGAGTGCAGATAGGCGAGTGTACTTTCCCGTGCCGCGTCGCTGAACGAGCCTGTTCGCCAACTTTCGGTCGGTTCATCCATCAAAGTGTAATGATAGCTGTCATCATGGCTGAAGATGAAACAATGGCGACGATATGCGGGATTCCACGTTACCACCCGCACGCCCTTTGCCCGTGCGGCTGCAACGGCAATACCCTGGGGCGTATAAATGCCATGGTGGGCCACCAACACCTCGGGGTCCAATTCGTCGAGCAAGCGTGAGTAGGCGGCCGCGGTTAAAGCGGACGCCTCAACGTACCGGCGCAGCACCGCCTCAGCGTGCGGCTCATTTTCAAGGTCACTGCGCGCAAAGAAGCGAAGCGTGCCGGCGAGTGCGTGCGCGCCGATAAAAATACCACGCCACTCGACGCGAGCCAGATCATCGACGGCCGCTTGCGCCAAGACTTTTGCGTCGCGCCGATCCCCATCGGTCAACGCATCGCCGACCGTCCTCACCGGCAGGCCCAAACCAATCAAACGATCGCGCGCCGGAGCAAAACAATAGCTGCACAAGAGTCTGTCCGGCCCGCTGCGCGCAAACGCTGCCACGTTCGTCGTCAAATTGAACTCACACATCAGACATGCGGGCAAAGCTGCATCACACAACACATGCGTCACCGCCGCACCGCGCATCGTAAGGGCGGCGCCGAGCATGCGATCAATCGTATCCACCGCGAAATGCCCGCCTGTATTGGTGGCGATGAGGATGCGCTTGCCGGATCGGGCAGCGAGGAGCGCACGGCGCCATTCAGGGTCGTCAGCCAATGTCGCAAACGAGGGCGCTCTACGCGCGACGAAATTCAAACGGATCAACCTGGCGCGCGCCGCGGCGGGCCAGCGGCGCAGCCAGTCCCTCATACGCTGAGGAAACGTTGGATGCTGCGCGCAATACCCGCACCATCGAGCCCAATCGCCGCCAACACTTCGTCAGTCCGCCCAGATGGGGGCACATCGTCCAAGCCGAGCGATAAGCAGCGCGGATGCGCGCGTGAATATTCAGCTATGGCCGAGAGGACCATCTGGCCCTGCCCGCCTTGGCGATAATGATTATCCAACGTAACGATCACCGGAAAGCGTGCGCCGATTTCACTGATCCATGCGCTGTCGATGACATTTAGCCATGGTAGCGAGATCACAGCGAACTCACCGCCCTGCTGAGCTAAAATTGTAGCCGCGTTCATGGCTTCGGCCACAGCAAGGAGGCCGGCTGCGATAATGACGCCGTCGCGCCCATCGCGCACCAGATAGCCCTTGCCTTTGCTTGGCGTATAGCCACTCGGCAGCGTTGCATCCGTCGCATATGGCATCGACGCCATGCGCAAGAAGCTCGGCCCGTCATGGCGCTCGATGCACCAGTTAAGCAATGGTCCAACCTCTTCGGGGCAACACGGCTCAACCATTACGAGACCTGGGACGCCGCCGAGGGCGGAAATCTCGCGAACGCTTTGATGAGAGTGTCCCGGCCCTGCGGGAATGACACCCGAGAGCCCGCCGACATAAACGATCCGCGTCTTCTCGGTGGCGTTATTGTAGATTTGCTCATTGGGACGCGTCGAAAGGAAGCACGAGAAGGAGTGCACAATCGGCAGCATGCCTGCGAGCGCCAACCCGCCCGCCTGACTGACCATATCCTGCTCAGCAATGCCGCACTCAATAAAGCGATCGGGATAGGCCTCACGAAAAGCGATGAGCCCCATATCAAGAATGAGATCGGCGTCGAGTGCGATGATGTCTGCTCGCTCGCTGGCCTTTTTCAACAAGGCTTCTGTGTAAGCTGGAAAGAGTTTCACAGCGGCGCTTGCGGCGGCAGGCGCTTCAGGGCGCGGTGCAATCGAGACTCGCACCGGCTCCAGGCTTAGAGCCGCGAGCTTCTCTGCGATTCCACGCTCCAACTCTTCCACCGCCGCTTGATACTGGTCAGCAGACGGTGCGCCGGAGTGAAACTTGAACATTTCAACGTCGCTGTCGATGGCGACCCCTTCCATGAACGACACGCCCCGGCCTTTGATGGTATCTGCAATGATGACCTTCGGCGTCGTGTCGTCTTGGCGAAAGCGCGCAAAGCACGCTTCAAGCGCTTCGTGATCGTGGCCATCAAGGCGCTCGCACCGCCAGCCGAACGCCTCAAACTTTGCCTGAAGCGCGCCAAGGTCAGAGGTTCGCGTCACCGAGTAATCAGATTGGATTTTGTTGTGATCGACGATGACGGTGAGTTCGCCCATCTTCCGGTTGGCGGCAGAGATCAGCGATTCCCAAATCTGTCCCTCCTGCAATTCCCCATCGCCGGTCATGACGTATAGCCGCTTGGCCCGACCTTGGGCGCGGCTGGCCTCAATCATGCCCTTTGCTTTGGAGATGCCCATGCCAAGCGAGCCAGTGTTGGTAACCAGACCCGGCACTGAAATGTCGGGGTGTCCCGGCAATCCGCCCAGACGACGCAATTTGTGCAACAACGTCTCTTCCAAAACCCCTTGCGCAATCAACACGGAATAAAGCGCCGGCGCATCGTGTCCCTTCGACGAAAAAAAGACGTCGCCGTCGCGGTCCATCTCCGAGAGGTAAAGATGAGTCATGATGTCGGCTGCGGAGAAAGATGAGCCAATATGCCCTGAGCCCGCATTGGCGATCATGTAGAGCGCGTTGAGGCGCGCCATGTCTGCATAGAGCGACAAGATGGCGGGCTTTCGGTCGTTGGCGCGCGCGACCCGCTCAAACTCAGAACGGCGAATGTAGTAGAGCTCGCTTTGTACGACTTCGCCAATCAGGTCACCCATGATGAAACTCCGTCAAATTGCATTAAGCCACGCCCAATAGTCGTCATGCCAAGCGCGAGATGAAATCTCCTCAGCACCCATTGCCTTCGCCGCCCACGACTTATCGTCTTTCAGCGCTTGCACAAGGATATCACCCACGGCGACAGGATCCGCGCTGCGCGAGATCCATCCACCAGCGCCTTCGCCGATTTGCTCCGGCAAAGCGCCGATTGGCGTAACGATCGACGGCCGGCCACAAGCAAGCGCCTGTGCAATGACCCCAGATTGGGTGGCGGACCGATAGGGAGCGAGCAGAACATCCGAGTCCGCAATGAGGTTATTGAGCCTCGCCTCGCTCATCCATTCGGGAAAAACCTCAACGCCAAAACCGGAAAGCTGCCGTTGGAGCGCAGCATCTAGAGCTGGACCAGCACCGGCAACGGTCAGGCGCCAATTGTCCAAGCCGCCGAGGGAGGGCAGAGCCGCGGCAAGAAGGTCAAGGCCTTTATAGGCGATCATGCGCCCAGCGAAGAGCAGCCGCATCGGACCGCTCTGGCGTATCTTTGCGCTCGCCTGCGGCTCATAGACAGCGCTCAAAGGCGCTGTCGTGAGCTTTGCTTCAGCAACGCCAAGCCGCGCAAGTTCCCTAGAACAATAACGCGACAACGCTACAACGCGTGATGCGCGCGAAAGCAAAAGCTTTTGAGTGGCGCGTTGGGCGAGCATTGCGTAATCGCCCGGATGCGGCGCCGGGTCGTGTGCAAAATAGACCAACGGTTGGCGCAGAGCCAAAGCCAGGGGCGCCGCGGAGGCAAAATTCATGGGCACGATGACAACATCGCAATCGCGGGCGTGGGCCTGGAGCAGACGCCTGCTCTCTCCCAGCGCCAGCATGGTTGCGAGCGGTCTGCCTCGGCTTGTGGTCACTCGCGCGGCCAATGTTTCAAATGCCGGCTCGGCCGAGGCGCGCGGCAAAGAAGGATCGTCCGCGTGCAACGAAAGACGCACTGAGCCCGGACCAAATCGCATTGCCAGCCGCTTGCTCAAATTGATTGCAAACTGGCTGCCCCCACCGCCGGTCGAGGACCAATACCAAACTAAGAAGCGGCGTCTCATTGGGGCCTAACTGCGCGCCACGCGCGCGCCGCTGCCCCTGCCGCATGCGCTTCGGTGTAACCAGCCACGACTTTCGCTCGGCCGGCTGCGCCCATGCGCCGGCGCATATCATGATCCAGAGCGAGGCTCGAAAGCGCCGCCGCGAGCGCTTCAACATCACCGCGCGGCGTCACGATGCCGATCTCGCCGCCGCCCACAAAGTCGAGGCACCCAGGCGCATCTGACGTGACAATGGCGCGGCCGCAAGCTGCGGCCTCAATCAGCGTTCGTGGCAGCCCTTCTCCCCCACGCGATGGTAAGCACCCAATGTGCACGTTGCGCCAGAAGGCCGGGGCGTCCTCTACACGGCCAGACAACGCAACGCCCGGGAGGCGACCCCAAAGGTCGATGTCGCGGTCGCGGTAACAGTCCGGATTTTGGTCATCGACCGTTCCGCCAATGACGAGCGAAAGGTCCAGCCCGCGTGCGCGAACCAGGTTTACAGCTTCCACTGCAAGGTCGACGCCTTTTGACCTTATGAGCCGCGAAAGAATGCCGACGGTCACGCTTTGTGATGGTTCAGTCGAAGGCACGAACGCGCCCGCATCGACACCCGCTCCGGGCATCAACGCGACGCGGTCAAAATGATCTTTTGCCACAGCCCATCGCCCGTCGGCGTCGTTCTCCACGAGCAGGATCGTCGATGGATCGGCGCTTGCGCGACGCAACATGCTTTGAATCTGCGCACGCAGGAGCCGCTTCCAGGGCCGATCATCAATGGCGAGAAAGCCGCGGCCTGTAAGGGCAAGAACCCGGCCGCATGATCTGAAGCCGGTCTGCAAGAGGAGCACAATTGGCTTGAGCGCAATCGCGTGGACGACATCGGGTCGTTCACGAGCGAGCACCTTCTTCAAATCGGCAGTCTGCCTATGAATATCCCACGGCAGCACTTTCAAACGATCAAAATCAGCGTCGATGATCCGCACGCCGGGTTCCGATGAGAGCGCCCCAGAATTGCGCGCCCACACCAAAACCTCAAAGCCGTCTGCAAGCCCACGGCGAATAAGAGGAAGAAAGTGCGACCGGACAAACCAGTCCTCAGTTGCGAGAAAAAGAAGCTTAGGGCGCGTCAATGCGCCCTCCTCAGGTGAGAGGCTCCCACGCGGCGCCAAACGGCGCGAATAGCAAGGCGTGGATTAAGGCGGGTCATCTATGCGCTTCTAGCGCCCTCGTCTTTGATCTGCCAACTCAGCGGCTCGCAAGGAAACCTAAGCGGCTAGTGCAAAGCCAGCGCAAGTCGCTGCAGACCTTCGCCGAGACCGACTTTAGCAACAATCTCCGCGGGCAGCGGCGTACATTCAACGACAAGACGATCTCGGTCAGCGCGTAAGATTTGCTCTCGAGAATAGAGGTTGAGCCATCGGAGAAATGGAGCACCCAGTCGCAGCAACGAAACTGGGATCGGCACAACTTCCGCTTTGGCGCCGCTGGCGCGAACAATCGCGCGATATAAATCGTGCATGGTAATAAAATCTGGACCACCGATTGCGTAGGTACCCGGCCCGCTGTCTGCAGCAAGCCAGGCGACTGCCCGAGCAAGGTCTTCGTGAAACACCGGCTGCAAGAGAGCGAGTCCAGTTCCGGGCATCGGCACGAGCGGCGAGACGCGCGCCATACGCATAAGGCGCGACACGGTCGGCAGCCGCGGATCCCCATAGATCAAAGTTGGGCGGATAATTGCAGCATCGGGGTGGCGCGCGCTCAAAGAGCCCTCGCCAGCGGCTAGCTTTACGTAAGAGGCCGCCTCTGGCTGGACGGCGACGTTGTTGCTTGAAAAAGCGATGACGCGCTGGTTGGCAAAAGGTATGTGCGCGAGCGCCGAATTGGCCAAGCCAAGTTGGGTTGTGAAGACAATAGCGTCGCAGGCCGCTGCGGCGGCGGCCCAATCGCCCAGCGCCTCCAGGTCATCGCGACGCACAAGAGCGCCCCGCTTCGCAAGACGCGCAGCGACGTCATCTCTGGGTCTTCGAAGCGACGCCGTCACATGCCAACCATCGTCGATCAGTGCGTGAACTATGGCCTCGCCAACGGCCCCCCCGGCGCCGAACACAATTGCCGTTTTGCTCATGTCGGGATCATTGGTTGCGTGGCCTGCAAAACGCCCGTTACGCGCCAGACGCCAAGTCGTGAGCTTTGCAGAGCGCGCACCACAATACGCTCCAGGCTCAAATCACGCCCGCGAACAGACACGTTGGCGCTCATTCAAGAGATATCGCAAAAGTCCCGGAATCGGCGCTCTCAAAGAGGCCGATGCTCATGCGATTGCCAACAGAACAATTGTAAACGAGCTAAAACGCTTCGTGCGCGAGCAGTAGATCGGCAAGTTCAAGATGCGGATCGCGATAGGGAACGCTTGCATCGAATCCGCCGCCGCCGACGGCTGATGTGTAACTGGCCGGCACGAGTGCCGCTTCAGGCGAAGTCACCGCAACGTAGGATTCCACCGGCGCTTCGTCGCTGGGCGCGGTGTAGGTCACTGCTTCGCTCAATGCGAGGCGAAGATCCGACGTGGGTGCGGCCGCAGCTTGGCGCACGAGCACAGGAACATCATCGCCAAGCGAAACAGTGCGAACTTGTTCAATTCTATCATTTGTCGCCGCGCGGATGATCGTCATCGATGCTTCGCTGGACGAAAGCTGGGCATGGATAGCGTTGATCTCATCGTGCGTCATCGGCGCCGGATAGGCCGGCAAAGATGCGTAGGCGTTGTCAGCTGCTGAAGCGGTCGAATCGACACCGAAACTTGAGGCGACACTCGCGCCGATCCAGTCGCCAAATCCCGCTGGCGAAAATGCTACGATCGCCATGGCTGTAGCGGCGACGCCCGTGAAACTCGACTTTACAATCGTGTCGCGGACTTCGCGTTCGAAAGGAGAGAGCTCCCCGGCCATTCAAAACTCCCGCAATCCACAGCCTGCAGAGCGCGATCAATACGCGCTTGCGGTGAAGAAGAAGCACCAAAATTCGCTCTTAACAAGCCCGAAGAGCCTGTTCTTCCGTGACTATGCTGAAATCTTGCTTACGAAATCATCTCCATGACTGAACCGTCAGCAGATCCACAGAGACCCGCAGCTCGCTCGGCGTTCGCAGTCGCGGCGTTCTTTGCCCTGACGCCGGCGTTCGCAGTCGGCGGCGCTATTGGCCTTCCGGTTTTGATGGCGCTGGCTGGTCTCGCTACTTTGCGACCTGATCTCCTAAAGCAAGCAATTGAAAATAATAAGATATTGCTCGGACTTTTCGCGGCGCTGCTTGCCTGGCTCAGCGTGACGGCGCTTTGGTCTCCGTGGGACGGCACGACTTTCGTGAAAGCCCCCGCCACCGCCGCGCTGGGCCTGCTTTTCGCAAGCGCAACAACCCGTCCACACTTGGCGCGCCTTAGTCTCGCAGGCGCCCTCGCGGCGCTTGTGGTGCTAACAATTATGCTGACCGTCGAGGCAGTGTGGGATTCGCCGCTAAACCGGGGAGCCGCCCCCAGCGTCTCGGCCTTTCAGCTCAATCAGAGTCCCGCGCGAGGGGCCGTCGTCATGCTGGCCCTGACCTGGCCCGCCCTAGCTTGGTTGATCGCGACCCGGGCCGGTTGGCGATGGCCAGCCGCGGCGATCATCGTGGCCAGCGTCGGTTTTGTTTCGGTGCAGTTTGGGCAGCTCTCAACGGCATTTGGACTTGTTGTCGGCGGCCTATTCTTCGCCGCTGCCTGGCTGGCGCCTCGCCTGGCGATCCTGGCGCCCGCCTTTGGTTTGGCAGTATGGGCGCTGGTCGCGCCATTCGTAGCGCCGCTCCTATTTGCTGGACCATCTCTGCCGGATTGGCTGCCCCACAGCTGGGCGGTGCGTATCGGCATCTGGCGCTACACCTCCGCGCGTATTCTAGAACAACCTTGGTTTGGCCATGGCCTCGACGCTGGGCGCGCCACCACCGAGAGGGCGAGCTATGACGGTGAAGTCCTCCGCGTGATCCCGGTCCATCCACACAGCGCGACGATGCAGATTTGGTACGATGCAGGGTTGGTCGGCGCGCTCCTGACCTCGGCGCTCATCGCGCTGGCCGGGATCGCGCTCGCTCGTTCCTATGCGAACGACAAGATTGCGGCGGCGGCGGCAGCAGCAGTGCTCGCGATGTTCGGCATGATGGCCAATATCGGCTGGAGCCCATTTCAGGAATGGTGGATGGCGACGGTGATCCTCGCAGGCGCGCTTGTCGCCGCGATCGGTGTCAAAGGCGCCAGAGGTTGATGCCTGCCGGCATTGTGCTGCGGTCCAGGAAACCGCGCACGTCCATCACGACGCCCACCCCGCCGCGCAGCAGCTTGGTGACCATCGGCCAGCCGCCGTCGCGAAATTCCTTGTGCGACACCGCCACGATCACCGCATCGACTTCGCTGATAGACTCCAACGGCGTAAGCGCCGCGCCGTGCTCTTCCGACACAGGCGCATCGGCGTACGGATCATGCGCGATCACCTCGAAGCCGAATGAGCGGACTTCGTTGATGATGTCATAGACCTTAGAGTTGCGGACGTCCGGCACATCTTCCTTGAAGGTGACGCCCAGCACCGCGACTCGCGCGTTGGTGTGGCCGCTCTTGGTCATTAGGCGGACGCATTCGCGTCCAATGTGCGGGCCGATGCTGTCGTTCACCCGGCGTCCGGCCAGCACGACCTGCGGGTGGTAGCCGACCTGTTGGGCCTTATGCGTCAGATAGTATGGGTCAACGCCGATGCAGTGGCCGCCGACCAGTCCAGGCGTAAAGCCAAGGAAATTCCACTTCGTCCGCGCGGCGGCCAGCACGTCGCCGGTATCGAGCCCCAAGCGGCCGTTGATGAGAGCTAGTTCGTTCATCAGCGCGATGTTGATGTCGCGCTGGGTGTTTTCGATTACTTTCGCGGCTTCCGCGACCTTGATCGAAGGCGCGCGGTGCACGCCCGCCGTCACCACCGCGCCGTAGGTTTCGGCCACGATATCCAACGTCTTGGCATCAGAACCGGAGACGACCTTCACGATCGTCTCAAACCGGTGAAGATGATCGCCCGGGTTAATTCGCTCCGGTGAGAAGCCGAGCGAGAAGTCCACGCCAGCCTTCAAGCCTGACGCCTTTTCCAGGATCGGCCCGCACTCGTCTTCAGTGCAGCCCGGATAAACCGTGGACTCATAGACGACGATATCGCCCTTTTTCAGGGCCTTACCCACGGTCCGCGACGCGCTGTGCACTGCAGAAAGATCAGGCACAAGGGCGTCGTCGATCGGTGTCGGCACCGTGACGATGAAGAAATCCGCTTTCTTCAGGTCTTCCACGTCTGTGGTGACGTACAGATCGAGCGACTTCAGCTCTTCGGCAGTGACTTCGCGCGTACGGTCCTTGCCTGCGCGCAATTCCGACACACGAGACTCGTCAATCTCGAAGCCGATGACGGAGAAACCCTTGCGCGCGAACGCAACGGCGGCAGGCAGGCCAACATAGCCCAGGCCGATAACAGCGATGCGGCGGCGTTCGTTCATGATTAACTCTGAATTGTCGGGAGTGAGTTGATTTCGCTAGCGCTAGTACTTATCGAAACAGCACATTCAAAACAACCGCGTACACCCGCCGCGCAACCAGCAAAGAGCGTTAAAATATGAAACCCGTGCTTGTTACCGGCGCTGCCGGTTTCATTGGCTATCATTTGTCAGAACGCTTGATGCGCGAAGGCCGAACAGTCATCGGCTATGATTGCATGTCCGACTACTACAGCGTTGAGCTGAAGCAGGCGCGCGTGAAGCGTTTGCAGGAAAAGTCCGGCTTCACGTTCGTCGAAGCCAAGCTCGAAGATGCAGCCGCCTTGGACGCGCTCTTCAAGGAGCACGCGTTCGATCTGGTTTATAACCTCGCCGCCCAAGCCGGCGTTCGCTACTCGCTGGTCAACCCGCAAGCCTACGTCGCCGCCAACCTCGAAGGCTTCGTCAACATTCTCGAGAGCTGCCGCCACAACAACACCAAGCACCTGGTGTTCGCCTCATCGAGTTCGGTTTACGGCGCCGGCACCAAGATGCCGTTCTCGGTTCACCAGAACGTCGATCACCCGCTCAGCGTCTATGCCGCGTCTAAAAAGTCGAACGAGCTGCTCGCGCACTCTTACGCGCATCTGTATCGCCTGCCCGTCACCGGCCTGCGCTTCTTCACCGTCTACGGTCCGTGGGGCCGCCCGGACATGATGATGTTTCTGTTCACGAAGGCGATCCTCGAAGGCAAGCCGATCGACGTCTTCAACAACGGCATGATGCAACGTGACTTCACCTACGTTGACGACATCGTCGAGGCGCTCTTCCGCGTTGGCGTACGGACCGCGCGGCCGAATCCGAACTGGGACAGCCTCAACCCCGATCCGGCCACCTCAAACGCGCCATATCAAATCTACAATATCGGCAACCACTCACCCGCCAAGCTGCTCGACGTCATCGAGATCCTAGAGAATGAACTCGGCAAAAAGGCGATCAAGAATCTGATGCCGATGCAGCCGGGCGATGTGCCGTCCACATTCGCGGATGTGGACGATCTCGCCCGCGACGTCGACTTTGCCCCGCGCACGCCGATCGACGTCGGCGTGAAGCGCTTTATTGAATGGTATCGCGAGTATTATCGGGACTGATGACGTTTCGCATCATCCCAGCGATCATGTCCGGCGGCGCGGGCACGCGTCTCCAGCCACTCTCTACTGAAGATCATCCAAAGCAGTTCCACGCGTTGATGGGGCCGCGAACAATGTTCGCGGAAACCGTTGCGCGCCTTAGCGGCGATTTGGGAGAAATCACATTCGCGCAGCCAATCGTGCTCTGCGGCGAAAAGCACGTAGCGCTCGTCCGCTCTGCCCTCGCCGAAGTGGATATGCAGGCCTCCGCCATCGTCATTGAACCAGCCGCGCGCAACACCGCAGCCTGCGCCGCATCAGCGGCCGCCGCCGCGCAAGAGATTGACGCTGAAGCCCTGGTCCTCTTGGCGCCCGCCGATCACGTCATCAAAGACGTTGGAAGCTTTCATGCAGCTATCAAACGGGCTGCACCATTTGCAGCTGACCGGATCATCACGTTCGGCATCGCGCCGCAAAGCCCCGCCACCATCTATGGCTATATCAAGCGCGGAGATGCGCTCGCCGAGAACGTCTTTGCCATCGAAGCGTTCAAAGAAAAGCCGGACGAACACACAGCCCGTCAATATCTTGCTGACGGCGCTTATTCCTGGAATAGCGGGATGTTCCTCTTCAGCCCGCGCATCCTGCTCGCAGAGTTTGGCGCTCACACGGTCATTCGCGACCGGGCCTTAGATTCACTCAAGAGCGCAGCCCGGCAGGACAATGAAATTCGTCTTGGCGCTGAATATAAAACTGCGCCAGCTATGCAATTGGATATCGCCGTGATGGAAAAGACCGCGCGCGCGGCGATTGCACCGTGTGATATCGGCTGGGCCGATATCGGCTCCTGGGCCGAAGTGATGCGCCTTACGCCGCGCGACGGAGACGGCTTTGCCGTTCTGGGCGCCGCCGCCAATACAGACACATCGAAGATGCACGCAAGCGGGGTAAAGACCGCAGCGATTGAAGGCGCCGACCTCGTCGTCGTCGCAGCGCCCGGCGGTTTGCTGATCTTGCCGCGCGCCGCGAGCACCGATCTTGCTGCTCTGAAGGCCCTCGCAGCGACGCTCTCCTAATCGAGCAGCGCCTTGGCGGTTTCGACGATGCCTTCGGCGGTAATGCCGAAGTGGGCATAAGCGTCCTTAGCAGGCGCGGAGGTGCCGAACGTTGACATCCCGACAAACGCATCAAGCCCAAACGCCTCGAACCAGCCCTGTCCGATGGCGGCTTCACAACCGATCTTCAACTCGTCATCACCGCCGCAAATTTCGTCCTGGTAAGCATCGTCCTGCATCTCGAACATCTCAAAACACGGCGCTGAAACGACGCGCGTCGGAATGCCTTGCGCTTGCAGTATCTCGCGCGCCTTCACCGCGAGCGCGACTTCAGTGCCAGTCGCGAAGATGGCCACGCGCGAAGCGCCGCCTTCTGCGGAGAGCAATTCATAGGCGCCGCGCACCGAGAGATTTTCGCTCGCATCGCCGCGAAGAGCCGGCGTTGCCTGCCGTGAAAGGGCAAGCACACTCGGGCCATCATCCCGCAACAATGCCGCCTGCCAGCACTCGGCGGTCTCGACCGCATCGGCCGGACGAAAGACAGCGAGGTTCGGAATAGCGCGCAGGCTGGCGAGATGCTCGACAGATTGGTGCGTCGGCCCGTCTTCACCGAGGCCGATCGAGTCGTGCGTCATCACATGAACGACACGAATGCCCATCAAAGCGCTCAAACGAATCGCCGGACGCGAGTAGTCAGCGAACGTCAGAAACGTGCCGCCATACGGAATGATTCCGCCATGCAGCGCCATGCCATTCATCGCCGCCGCCATGCCGTGCTCGCGAATGCCATAGCGCACATAACGGCCAGCGCGGTTCTCCGGTGTGAAATCCTGGGAGCCCTTGGCCAGCGTGAGGTTGGAGCCGGTGAGATCGGCGGAGCCGCCCAGCAATTCTGGGCAAGCTTCAAACATCGCATCTATCGCGCTGCTAGAAGAAGCGCGGGTGGCCAGCGCTGGCTTTTCCGCCGCCATCTTCGCCGCATGCATGCCAAGTGCGGCTATGGCCGCGTCAATATTGCCGTCGCTCATCGCCGCAGCGAACGCATCCTTATCCTCGGATTTTTTTAGGCGCGACGCCCACTCTTCGCGCTTACCAGCGCTGCGCGCGCCGATCTTCCGCCAAGCCGCGCGAATGTTGTCCGGCACTTCAAACGGCCCGTGCGCCCAGCCGAGCGCCTTCTTCGTCGCCGCAAGCTCTTCCGCGCCCAACGGCTCGCCGTGCGCCTTCGAGGTGCCCGCCCGCTTTGGCGAGCCGAAGCCGATAATGGTCCTGCACGCAACCAACACCGGACGATCCGATTTCGTCGCTTGCTCAAACGCCCGCGTCACGTCGGCGACGTCATGCCCGTCACACGAGAGGACACTCCAGCCGCTAGCTGCGAAGCGGGCTTTTTGGTCGGTGTTGTCGGAAAGCGAAATCGCGCCGTCGATCGAGATCGAATTGTCGTCCCAAATCACGATCAGCTTGTTGAGTCTTTGGCGCCCTGCGAGCGCAATCGCTTCCTGGCTAATGCCTTCCATCAAGCAACCGTCGCCGGCAATGACCCATGTACGGTGATCGACGAGCGCGCCGCCAAAGCGCGCCGCAAGATGAGCTTCGGCCATCGCCATGCCGACAGCGTTCGCCAGGCCCTGCCCAAGCGGACCAGTCGTGGTCTCGATGCCAGTGGCGAGAAAATTCTCCGGGTGCCCCGCCGTCTTCGAACCAAGCTGGCGGAAGCGTTTGATTTCATCGAGCGTCATGTCGGCGTAGCCGGTGAGATGCAGCAGCGCGTAAAGCAGCATCGAGCCGTGACCGGCCGAGAGCACAAAGCGATCGCGGTCCGGCCAATTCGGATTGCTCGGATCGAATTTCAGAAACTTCGCGAACAAAACCGTCGCCGCGTCGGCCATACCCATCGGCAAGCCGGGGTGACCAGACTTGGCCTGCTCCACGGCGTCCATCGCCAGGGCGCGGATTGCGTTGGCGAGTTCTTTGGCCTCGACGCCTTCGATCAGTTCGCTTTTGCTCATTGGGGTTCCTTCGCTCAGGCTGTTTAGCGCCGATTCGGACGCTTTGCCTGGAACGAGGTCTCCGGTATCAGCGGAAAACGCCGGAAGGAATGCGGCGGCGGAGCTTCATATGCAGATTTTCATCGACAGCGCCGATGCGGCGGAACTTAAGACGCTGGCGCAGACCGGCTTGGTTGATGGCGTGACCACAAATCCATCACTCATTGCGAAAGCGGGTCGCGACTTCTTCGAAACACTTCGGGATATCTGCGCCGCGGTGCCTGGGCCGATCAGCGCCGAGGTTGTCGCGCAAGATTCCGAAACGATGATCAAGGAAGGCCTCAAGCTTCGCAGCGTGGCGCCCAACATCGTCGTGAAGGTTCCACTGACCTATGAGGGGCTCAGGGCCTGCAAGCACCTGGAAGACAACGGCCACCCAACCAACGTCACGCTTTGTTTCTCAGCTGTTCAGGCGCTGATGGCCGCCAAAGCTGGCGCAACCTTCATCTCGCCGTTCATTGGCCGCCTCGACGACAACGGCCAAGACGGCATGGAGCTCATCCGCGAAATCCGCGCGATCTTCGATAATTACGACTATCCGACGTCAATTCTCGCCGCCTCGATTCGCACGGCAGGGCATGTGCGCGACGCAGCCATCGCTGGTGCAGATTGCGCAACGATCCCGCCGGCGGTGTTCAAAAGCCTCTACAAACACGTCCTCACGGACATGGGATTAGAGGCGTTCATGAAGGACTGGAAATCGACGGGTCAGTCGATCCTGTGATCGCTGGTTAGCGGCCGGCGATCGCTTGCAGGCGGCTGACATTATCGTCAGTGCCTTCGCGCGCAGCAGCCATCAGACGCTCGGCGTCCGCGAGCTGCGCTTCGATCGCCACAACGTCGAGCGGCTCGAGAGCCGGCGCCTGTTGCTCCATCTCGTTCGCAAACGCTTCGCGCATGCTGAGGCCGCCCTGCATCGCAACCGGGGCGACGAGGCCCACGAGAGCCATTGCACTCGCACCAGCGGCAAAGCTGGCCACGACCATGCGAACGGTGGCTTTGACGTTTGAGGGCGACATAGTGTGGAAAACTCCCGGACCGGCGGCGGTCAGTTAACAAAAGGTTGCCAAGATGGCAAACGCTACTTTGCGGCGCCGAAGAGAGATGGTCTGTGACTGCCGTCACCACCCTCGACACCCCTACCCACCGACTAGAGCGGCTTATGGCTACCCTAGTCGAAAATCCTGAATTTAAGCCGAATCTGACCCTCAGGTTCAGTTGCGGCTCGTTCAGGCTTACGGTGTAAGGTGACTTTGAAATCGCCGTGCTGCGGCGCCGAACACGGAACCACAATGGCTAGCGCTTCCACCTCACCTCGAACGCTACGGAAAGCGGTACTCCCGGTCGCTGGTTTTGGGACGCGCGTGCTGCCCGCAACCAAAGCGATACCGAAAGAACTACTCCCTGTGTTCGACCGCCCGGCGATTCAGTACGTCGTTGACGAAGCTTTGGCCGCCGGCATCGAGCACATAGTCTTCGTCACAGGGCGAAATAAGGGTGCGATTGAGGACTATTTCGATCGATTTTATGAACTCGAAGTAACCCTTCAGCAGAAGCAGAAGACCGAACAGCTCGCCGAAGTTGGACTATCCGTGCCCGTCGCAGGCTCGATGAGTTTCGTGCGCCAACAAGCGGCACTGGGTCTTGGTCACGCGGTCTGGTGCGCGCGCGACATCATCGGCGACGAGCCGTTCGCAGTGATGCTGCCCGACATGCTGATGATGGCGCAGCCCTCGTGCCTGGCGCAGATGGTCGACGCCTACAACAAGGTCGGCGGCAACATCATCGCGGTTGAGCCGACAGACACCCCGGAACGATACGGAGTCATCACACCGGAAAGCCGTGATGGCCGGCTCATCAAAATGAAGGGCATGGTCGAAAAGCCAAAGCGCGAAGAGGCGCCATCAAATCTCTTCATCAGCGGCCGCTACATTCTGCAGCCCGAAATTTTCGCGCTGCTCGAAAGCCAAGGTCCGGGCGCCGGCAACGAGATCCAACTTACCGATTCGATGGCGCGCTTGATGGGCGCGCAGCCTTTCCACGCGCTTGAGTACGAAGGCACGACGTACGATTGCGGCGACAAGGTCGGCTACATGCGCGCGACCGCCGCTTACGCACTCGCAAGCGAAGAACATGGCGATAGCGTCGCTGCAGTGATGCGCGACTTACTCGCCAATCGCGACAAATGATCCGCGCGTTCGCCACGCGCGACGCAGCGATGCAAGCGGCGGCGGAGCGTATCGCGGAAGCCTTGAAAAACGCCATTTCCGAGCGTGGTCAAGCGTTCGCTGCACTCTCTGGCGGTACAACGCCGGCGCCTGCCTACGAACGGCTCGCCGCGATGCCACTGGACTGGTCCCGCGTGACATTCCTGGTGGTGGACGAACGTTTCGTGCCTTTGTCTGATGAGGCGTCGAACGAAGCGCTCTTGCGCCGCGCGTTAGCGCCGGCGCTGGCCGCTGGCGCCAACGTGCTGCCCCTCTATTCAGACGGCGTCAGCCTGGATGAAGCAGCGGCGCGCGCCGATGCGCTTTATGCTGACAAGCCGATCGATATCGCTTTAGTCGGCATGGGCGGCGATGGACACACCGCGTCATGGTTTCCGAGCGCGCCAGTGCTCGAAGCAGCGTTGGCCAGTTCCCAAAGCGTAATCGCGGTCAATGCGCCCGGGGCGTACGGCACACCAGAACGGCTCACGCTCACGCACGCGGCGATGGTGCGCGCGGACGCCGTCATTCTTCTTATCATCGGCGCCGAGAAGCGCGCCCTTCTAGAAGACCGCGCACGAGCGCGGTTGCCGGTGGACGAACTGTTCGATCTGCCAGCGCCGATTGAGACCTTCTGGGCGCCCTGATACCGACTTTCTTCTTGTGACGAATGAATAAATCCGCTATCGTTCACTCTTAAGGGTGGGCCGTGCAGAAAGCTGCCATTTTTCAAACCGTTGTGTTCGCTGGCGCCCTATTGCTTGCCGCCTGTTCGGGCGGTGAAGCCGAGGAGACGACGGTCGCCCCCGAAGGCCCGTTGGTTGAGATTGTAGAAGTCGCCCCCTCATCCGCCGCCGGCACGATCCGCGCGAGCGGGATGATCGGCTATCGCCGCGAACCTGTTCTCGCCTTCACGTCGGCAGGCGTGGTCGGCGCAATTGACGTAGATTCCGGCGACGTCGTCCGGCGCGGCCAACGGCTCGCCACGCTGCGCAGAACCAGTTCCGGCGCGAACGTCGATGAAGCCGCGCTTGCCCGCGTCAACGCAGAACGCGATCTCGCACGCACACAAGAATTGTATGAGCGCGGCTTCGTCTCGGAAGCGCGCTTGGAGGATGCACGCCTTGCGCTTGCACGCGCGCGCGACTCCTCAGTTCTTACCGCGCCGGCCGATGGGGTGATCCTGCGCCGCGCGGCCGAGCCGTCGCAAACGCTTGCGGCAGGCACGCCGGTTCTGGTGCTTGGCGAAACCGGCTCGGGCATCGTCGTGCGCGCACCGGTAGCCTCAAGTGACGCAGCACGCATTCGCGTCGGCGACACCACACAAATTCGCATCAATGGCGCCGAACGCGCTGGCCGCGTGACGCGCGTCGGCGCCAAAAGCGACGCCGGCACGGGCGCATTTGAAGTCGAGGTCGAGATCACGGCCGCCGAGGGTTTGCGCAGCGGCATGGTGGCGGAAGTTGAGATCGCGGCACAACCAGGTGATGCGTCTCAAGTTTCGATCATCGTACCGACCTTAGCGCTGCTCGACGCACGCGCGGATCAAGGCATCGTTTATGTGCTCGACGAAAACGCCGTCGCACGCCGCCGGGCAGTTCGCACCGCGGGCGTGACGCAGGCGGGGGTTATCGTGGTCGAGGGCCTCAGTGCCGGAGATCGCGTGGTCGCTGCGGGCGCAGCTTATGTGCGCGACGGCGAAAGCGTTCGCGTCGCCGCCGGCACGTAAATGGAAGCCATCACGCGCTTCTTCGTCGACCGCTGGCAGTTCAGCGCGGTGCTGTTCACGCTGCTCGTGGCGCTTGGCATCGGCGCAATCATTTCGATCCCAAAATCCGAAGACCCAATCACCGAATTCCCCGGCGTCGCCGTCGCTGTGATTCTGCCCGGCGCGGACGCCGAGCAAATGGAGCGCCTCGTCGCGATCCCGATCGAAGATCAGATCAACGGCATCGAAGACATTCGCGAAATCCGCTCCGCCAGCCGCGCGGGCCTTGCGGTGATCAACGTCGAGTTTGAATGGGGCGCCGACGCCGAGGAGAAATTCGGCGAAGTGGTGCGCGAGATCAATGTCGTGCGGGCTACCTTGCCGGACGGCGTCGTCGATATCCGCATGCGCCGTTACAATCCTGCACAAGCGGCCATCGTGCAGATGGCGCTGACCAGTGACGATGCTTCCTTCCGCCAGCTCGAAGCCTACGCCAAGGGTTTGCGCGATGCGCTAGAGCGCGCGCCCGGCGTGCAGCAATCCGACGTTTGGGGCGCCCCGCCGGCAGAAGTGCGCGTCGCGGCGAACCTCGATCAACTCGCAGCCTATCGCCTGCCCCTCGCCGCCGTGGCGGAGGCATTGCAACGCGAAGGCGTCGATACGCCGATTGGCGCAGTCGAAGCCGGCGGCCGCCGCTTCAACGTGCAGTCTTCAGGCTCATTTGACTCGCTCGATGAAATTCGGCGTGTAGCACTCCGGGCGCAGAACGGCTCACTCCTCACGGTCGGCGATGTCGCCGAGGTCTCATGGGCCAATGACGAGCGTTCGCACATCACCCGCTTCAACGGCGAACGCGCCGTTTTTATCAGCGCTCAAGCGCGACTGGGCGAATCCATCTTCGACGTGATTGCCGGCGTGCGCCCACGCGTGGACGCGTTCGAGCAATCGCTACCTGACAACATCCAGCTGCATCGCGGCTTCGATCAATCCGAAACGGTTACGCATCGCCTCGGCAATCTCGGGCGCGACTTTGCCATCGCACTGGCGCTCGTTCTGCTGACATTGCTGCCGCTCGGCTTCCGCGCCTCGATCGTTGTCATGGTGTCGATCCCGCTTTCGCTGGCGATTGGCGTGGTGGCGATCCAGGAGCTTGGCTATTCGCTCAACCAGCTTTCGATCGCCGGCTTCGTACTGGCGCTTGGTTTGTTGGTGGACGATTCGATCGTCGTCACCGAAAACATCGCTCGTCATTTGCGCCAAGGTAAGACCCCGCGCGAAGCGGCCATCGCAGGCGTCAGCGAAATCAACATCGCGGTCATCGGCTGCACGGCGACGTTGCTGCTCGCATTCGTGCCATTAATGGCGCTCCCGGAAGGCGCCGGCGCGTTTGTGCGATCACTGCCAGTGGCGGTCGTCACCACAATCATCGCTTCGTTGTTCGTAGCGCTGACGATCATCCCGTTCCTTGCCAGCCGCTTGCTGCCGCGCAGCGACTCTGGACACTCGAACGCCTTGCTGGACGGCGTCATGGCCGCCATCCACAATATCTACCGCCCAGCGCTCCACGTCGCGCTCGCGCATCCACGCAAGACGGTGTTCGCCGGCCTCGCCGCGTTCTTCCTCTCGCTCGGACTTATTCCGCAACTGGGCTTCAGCCTCTTCCCAGAAAACGACAGCCCCTACTTCCTCGTCGACATCGAGACCCCGCAAGGCAGCGCCGTCAGCGAAACGGATGCAGCAGTGGTGTTTGCAGAACGCGTGCTCGCCTCGCATCCGGAGATCGACTGGCGCTTCGCCAATAGCGGCCGTGGCAACCCGCAAATCTATTACAACGAGATCCCGCCCGAGCAGCTTTCCAACCAGGGCCAAATCTACGCGCGCTTCCATGAGTGGCATCGCGAAGACGGCATGCGCGTCATCGCCGAAATCCGCGAGCAACTCGATCAATACCCGCGGGCGCGCATGAACCTACGCCGCTTTGCCAACGGCCCGCCAATCGAAGCGCCGATCGCTGTCCGCATCAACGGACCCGATCTCGCGGCGCTCGGCGAACTCGCTGGCGAGGTCGAGCGGATCATTCGCGAGACCCCCGGCGCGCGCGACGTCTCGAACCCGATGTCGGAACGGCTGATCGATCTCGACCTCAACATCGATGACGCCGCTGCTGCGCTACGCGGCGTGCAGGCGGGCGCAATCGATCAAACTTTACGCATCGCCATCGCAGGACTTCCCGTAGCGCAATTTCGCGATCCCGCTGGCGACGCGTTTCCGGTCGTGCTGCGAGCTCCACGTGAAGACACGCTGCCGGTAACAGCACTCGACAGGCTCTACATTTGGAACGGCGAAGGCGGCGCAACACCGTTGGCGGAGATCGCACGGCCAACAATGGAAAGTGGCCCCGCCTCTATCGATCGCGTGCAGCGCGAACGCACCGCGACCGTTACCGCCTACACAGAGCCAGACTATCTCATCAGCGGCGTCACCGCCGACGTCGCGCAACGGCTGGAGGCGCTTCGCTTGCCGGCCGGCTATTCAGTCTCGTTCGGCGGTGAAGCGGAAGCGCAGGCGCGTAGCTTCGGTGGCCTTGGACCTGCCATCATGATCGCGATCTTTGGCGTGCTTGCTGTCTTGCTGCTCGAGTTCGGAACATTCGCCGTCACGGGCGTTGTCGCGTTTGTCATCCCCTTCGGCATTATGGGCGGCTTGATCGCGCTATGGGTCGGCGGCGAGTCACTCTCGTTCACAGCAATCATCGGTTTCGTCGCGCTCATCGGCATCGAGATTAAAAACTCGATCCTGTTGGTTGAATTCGCGAACCAGGCCCGCACGCGCGGCGTGCCACTGCGCGAAGCGATCGAAACCGCCGGCGAGGTGCGCTTCCTGCCGGTGCTGCTCACCAGCGCCACCGCAATCGGTGGCATGACTCCATTGCTGTTGGAAGACTCCCCGCTCTTCTCGCCCATTGCTATGGTGCTGATCGGCGGCCTGATCAGCTCAACGCTGATCGCTCGCATTGTGACGCCGGCCATGTATCTGCTGCTCGCGCCAAAGGACGAAGCCGAAGAAGCCGCGGCGTGACGCGCCAAAAACCCGCTAAAACCGGCTCGAAATCCTTGTCTATGACGGCCGTCACCCCTCAAGCAGGCGTGTCTGACGCGTTCCCAGACCCCGCAAAATCAAGAGAAATCAGCGGATAACGGTCGCTTTGGACGGTGCACGAAGATCGTCGCCAACATTACGCTTCCGTAGAACTTTTCATTGACGGGTTGGCAATCTTGGCCGCTACTCAGCCCCGCGCGGTCCAATTGAATATCAGGAGGCACGACGTGGCCATAGCCTTGTCGAATAACGCCAAATTGGGGATCGCCGCGACTAGTCTCGTGGCGCTTTTGGCGGTCGGTGCAGTAACACTGGGGGCGGTTCTACCTCCATCCGGCGGCATAAGCGTCGGCACGATTGCACCGGTGGAGCGTTATCGCTCCGCCCAAGTCACAGATTCAGACGTATCGCTCGGTGACAACGCAGTGCCGCTGCTGATGCAGACGGATGCGTTCCATCTGATGGTCAACGATCCGTCATTCCGCGCTCTTGCGCGCGATCCGGGCTTTGCCGCTCTGGCGCAAAATCCGCAAGCGCTCGCAGCCATGGCGCAGGATGCTCAAGCATTCTCCGCCCTCGCACGCGATCCGCAGGCGTTCGCCGCACTGGCGCGCGCTGCCCAAGCAGGCGCAGCTCAAGGGCTTGAAGCTCAGGCTCGCAACGCTGACGCGTTTGCGGCGCTCGCACAAAACGCTCAGGCTTTCCAGATCATGGCGCGCGAACCGCAAGCGTTCGCCGCAATGGCTCGCCACCCGCAAGCGTTCGAAGCGCTGGCTCGTCACCCGCAAGCGTTCGCGGCAATGGCGCGCAATCCACAAGCCTTCGCCGCTTTCGCTCGCAACGCCAACTTCGCCGCCGCTGCTCGCAATCCGCAAGCCAACGCCGCAATGGCGCGCGACGCCGCCGCATTCGAAGCCTTGGGCCGCGACGCCCAAGCGATGAACGCCCTCGCGGCTGACGCACAAGCGTTTGATGCACTGGCGCGCGACGCTGCTGCGTTCCAAGCGCTGGCGCGCGACGCTCAAGCTTTCGACGCGCTCGCACGCAACGCGGAAGCCTTCCAAGCGATGGCCCGTAACGCAGAGGCGTTCAACGCACTGGCGCGCGACGCCCAGGGCCTAACCGCAATGGCGCGCAGCGCCCAGGCGTTCCAAGCTCAGGCCTTAAGTGCACGTGCATTCGACGCGCAGGCGACATCGGCTCTCGCCGCCAACGCGCAAGCGTTCTCGGCAATGGCCCGCGAGCCTCAAGCGTTCGCCGCCATGGCGCGTTACCCGCAAGCCTTCGAAGCGCTCGCCCGCCACCCGCAGGCGTTCGCAGCGATGGCCCGCAACCCACAAGCCTTCGCCGCCTTCGCTCGTGACGCCAACTTCGCCGCTGCCGCCCGCAACCCGCAGGCCAACGCTGCAATGGCGCGTGACGCACAAGCGTTCCAGGCCCTCGGCCGCGATGCTCAAGCCATGAGCGCCTTGGCTCGCGACGCACAAGCGTTCGACGCCCTGGCCCGCAATGCTCAAGCGTTCCAAGCCTTGGCGCGTGATGCGCAAGCGTTCGACGCCCTCGCCCGCAACGCCCAAGCGTTCCAGGCAATGGCGCGCAACGCTGAAGCCTTCCGCGCTCTTGCAGGCGACGCTCAAGGCCTTGCTGCTCTGGCGCGCAACGCTCAAGCCTTCCAGGCGCAAGCCTCGATCGCCCGCAATTCCCAAGGCCTCAATGCTCAAGCGATGCAGGCATTGGCGCAAAACCCGCAAGCCTTCGCGGCCATGGCGCAGAGCCCGCAAGCGTTTGAAGCCTTGGCGCGCAATGCTCAGGCCCTAAACGCCCTCGCCCGCAACGCTGATGCGTTCACGGCGCTAGCGCGGCAACCGGCCTTCGCCGCTCTGGCGCGTGAACCAGCCTTCGCGGTGATGGCGCGCGACGCCAGCTTCGCCGCCGCTATTCGGGCGAACTAACGCAAAGCAACACGCCGCGTCACGCGAGACGCGGCGTGTTGTCTTTTAATGCGTGCTAAGCCGAAATGGTGGGGACCAGGGCATTCTTACTCGCAGCAGCTTTTACGCTAGCGCCGCTCGCAACGGCGCAAGCGCAGCCTGAAACTGACGCGCCCTCTACGGTCGATCCGCAACAAGCAGAAGCGCCGACGTCGGGCGACGTTGCCGTCGCCCCAATCACCGAAGACGCGCCGCCACCGCCGCCCAGCCGCGATCCGGATGACCTTCCACTCATTGATTTGTCGCGCCTCGAAACCGAGGACTTGCGGCTTCTCTACTTCGATCCCTCCGAAACCTATCTGACGCCCTACGTCGCCCGGAGTTTTCAGAACTCGCTCAACTTCCAACGGCGCATGTTCGATTGGGAGCCTTGGGACCAGGTCACGCTGCTACTGAAGGACTTTGGCGATTACGGCAACGCCGCCGCACGCTCCTCACCCAACAACGCGCTGCTGATCGACATCGCGCCGCTCAGCCTCGCCTACGAAACCTTCAGCCCCGGTGAACGCTTCTTCACGCTCACAAACCACGAGGTCACGCACGTTGCGTTGATGGATGTGTGGAACGAGCGAGATGCGTTCTGGCGGCGCGCGTTCGGCGGCAAGCCGATGCCGGTGCAAGAGCACCCAGAATCGATCCTCTACAATTATCTCACGACCCCGCGCGTGAACGTGCCGCGCTGGTTTCTCGAAGGCAGCGCCGTGTTCATGGAAACATGGATGGCCGGCGGCTTCGGCCGCGCGCAGGGCGCCTACGACGAGATGGTGTTCCGCTCGATGGTGCGCGACGACGCCCACTTCTATTCGCCGGTGGGCCTTGAGTCGGAAGGCATCTTCGTCGACTTCCAAGTCGGCGTGAACGACTACCTCTATGGCACGCGGTTCTTCTCGTATCTGGCGCAACACTATTCGCCCGAACAAGTTGTCCAATGGCTGCGGCGCGATGAGGATAGCTCGGCCTACTACCAGTCTCAGTTCCGCCGCGTCTTCAATCTCCCGCTCAACCAAGCCTGGCGCGACTGGATCGAATGGGAGCACACCTTCCAGCGCACCAATCTCGAAGCGCTGCGCGCGCATCCGCTTACAGACGCCGCCGCCCTCTCCCCCCGCGCGCTCGGATCGGTATCGCGAACATTCATTGACCCTCGCACCGGCGATCTCGTCGGCGCCTTCCGGTATCCCGGCGTTATCGGACACCTAGGCGTTCTGGATCCTGACAGCGGCGACATACGCCACCTCACCGACATCAAAGGCGCGATGCTCTATCGGGTCACGTCGCTCGCGTACGACCCATCGAGCAACACCGCCTGGTACACAACCGACAACTACGCCTACCGCGACATCATGCAGATCGATGTCGCCACCGGCGACGAGCACATGGTGTTGCGCGATGCTCGTATCGGCGACATCGTCTTCAATCCTGCGGATCGTGCGCTTTGGGGCCTGCGTCATCTCAACGGTTACGTTACTTTGGTGCGCGTTCCGGAGCCTTACACGAGCTGGAATCAGATCTACACGTTCCCATTCGGCCGCGTGCCGTTCGATCTCGATATCTCTGCTGACGGCTCGATGCTCGCCATGTCGGTTGGTGAGATCAACGGCGATCAGTCGGTGCAGGTATTCAACACCGTAGACCTCACCGCAGGTGCGGCGCTCACGCCGATCTCAACCTTCAGCCTGGGCACGGCCACACCCGAGGGCTTTGTGTTCTCGCCGGACGGCCGCTACCTCTTCGGCAGCGCCTACTACACCGGCGTCTCCAACATCTTCCGCTATGAGCTCGCGACACAGGCTATCGAAGCCGTCTCCAACGCGGAGACCGGCTTCTTCCGGCCAATCCCACGCGAAGATGGCTCGCTGATCGTCTACGAATATACCGGTGAAGGCTTCCGCCCCGGCGTAATTCAACCGCAACCGCTAGACGATCTCGGCACCGTACGTTTCCTCGGTGCCGAGATCGCGCAAACGCATCCCGTCGTCACGACCTGGACTGCAGGCTCACCGGCAAACATCGACCTCGACAGCCTTATCACCGAGCAAGGTCACTACACGCCGCGCGACGAGATGCGCCTTGGCGCGGCGTATCCGGTGCTCGAAGGCTATCGCGGCCGCGTTGCTGTCGGCTATCACGCGGTGTTCGAAGATCCGCTGCAGTTCAACCAGCTCCACATGACTCTATCCTACCTTCCGAACTCTCCGTTCGAGGATCAGGATTGGCACTTCGGCATTGAATACAAAACGCTGCGCTGGCGCTTCCGCTATTGGCACAACGACGCCGACTTCTATGACCTCTTCGGCCCAACCGAACGCGCGCGCGCAGGCGACGCCTTCCTCATCGGCTATCACAACTCATTCATCTACGACCCGCCGCGCCAGCTCGATTTCAGCATCGACGCGGCCTATTACACAGGCCTCGATACACTCCCAACGGCTCAGGAAGTCTCGACCTCCTTCGATGAGCTCGCGACGGTCAATGCCGAGTGGAGCTACACAAATACCACGCGGTCGCTTGGCGCCGTGGATCATGAACGCGGCTGGCGTTGGAACGTGGCGCTGGGCGCCGATCATGCGAACGGCGAAACATTCCCGAGCATTCGTGCGGGCTTAGATGTCGGCGCGCCGTTGCCGCTGAATAATTCCTCGGCTTGGCTCTACACCGCGGCCGGCACAGTCGGCGGCGATGACGCCAGCCCGCTCAGTTCTTGGTACACGGGCGCATTCGGCAACAATTACGTCGATGACCGCGAGATTAAGCGCTACCGCGAGTACGACAGCTTCCCCGGCTTCGAGATCAACCAAATCGAAGCGCAGACCTTCGCACGCGCGGTGGGCGAGATTAATCTGCCGCCAATCCGGTTCGAGGATCTCGGCATCGCCAGCCTCTTCCTCAGTTCAATGCGCCCCGCGCTCTTCGCAGGCGCACTCGAAGCAGAATCACGCACCGGCGAAAACCGTTCGCTACAAAGCGTCGGCGTGCAGACCGATTGGAATTTCACGGTCGCTCACCGCTTGCCGATGACACTCTCGCTCGGCTACGCAAGAGGCTTCGAAGACGGCGAATCCGAAAGCGACGAAGTGCTACTCTCGTTGAAGATCATGTGATGGATGCAGACCTGCTCGTTAAGGCGCTCGTCGCCCTGGCGCCTGTCGTGCTCCTTCTCGTCGTCTTCGATCGCCTTGACGCCTTCAACCTCATCAGCGCCCAGGAAATCGCCATCCTGCTCGGCACGGGCGGCGCCATTGCGGGTTTGAGCTTCGTGGCCAATCTGCGGGTCATGGACGGCTTCCCGATCGGCTTTAGCGCCTACAGCCGCTACGTCTCGCCGATCATCGAAGAAGCACTGAAAGCAGCGCCTATCATCTATCTCTTCGCGCGCAACCGCATCGGCTTCAAAGTCGATGCGGCCATCGCGGGCTTCGCTGTGGGTGCTGGATTTTCGGTGATCGAGAACATCTGGTATCTCTTCACCATTACCGAAGCGAACATCACCGCCTGGCTCGTGCGCGGCTTCGGGACAGCCATCATGCATGGCGGCGCCACTGCGATCTTTGCAATAATCTCGCACGAAATGACTGAGCGCCAGGCGGCGAGCGTAGCCGCGCACTATCGCTTCAACCCGCTCCTCTTCATTCCGGGCCTGGTCGTCGCGATCATCATCCACTCAGTGTTCAACCACTTCCCAGAGCAGCCGCTGGTGATCATGGCGCTGACGCTTCTGCTGGCGCCTGCGACCATCTTTCTTGCTCTCATCCGCAGCGATCAAGCGACACAACAATGGCTCGCGGCGGATCGCACGACGCATGAAAAATTATTGGCGGAGATCCGCGCTGGCCAATTTGCCTCCACGCCCACGGGTCAGGCAATCGACGCCATCGCCGCGCGTCTGGGCGACAAGGCCGATGGTGCGCGCGAATACGTTGAGCTGAAAACGGAGCTTATTTTGCGGGCAGAGGAACTCATCCACGCCGCGCAATCTGGCCAACCTACGGCGCTCTCCCTCGACGATCGCACCAAGTTTGCGAAACTCGAGACCTTGGAGCTCACGCTCGGCCAAACCACGCTCGCAGCCCTTTCGGCGCAGCTAGGATTTACGCGAAACGACCTGTGGGAGCTATCGCGCCTACACGCGCGCGTGCGCGGAGACGCGTAAAGGCGGACGCCGAAGCGCCCGCCCAATACGCACGCTCAATCCGCGCCCTCGACCTTCCGACCTTCGACAAAGTTCAGCACATCGGAATTGAACTCATCTGTGTTCGTCGCCGCAAAGCCGTGGCAACCACCTGGATAATCTTTCAGCGTGCCGTGCTTCAGGAGTTTCACGCTCTTCAATGCGGCCGCCTTGATTGGCACGATCTGATCGTCGCGCAGCGATGCATCATCGTCAATAATGTGAACGACCGCTTGCGCCATTGCCGCCGACAAAACCGCGCCAGAACCGTAAGGGGATTATACCAAGATATAGCCCGGCGTCGCTAAGAAGCCGATCGGCTCGCTACTTGCTCACATTCGCAGCAAAGATGATTAGGCGCTGCACCAAGAAACTCGTGGCGCCCACCATGACCGCGATGGCGGCAAGGCCAATCTCGCGCGGCCAGTTGAGCTGGCCAATCAGCAACCAAGCGAGCGTCATGCCTAGCCCAAGCAATGGCAGCTGCATGGACAAATAACCCAACAGTCCGCGCCGATGTCTCACGTTCGAACGAAAGGTAATGGCGCGCTGACAAAGATACGTCGGCACGATGCAGATGGCGTGCGCCATCCCTTGGGCGATTTGCGGCGCAAGCCCAAGGCCGGATGAAAAGCCGATAGCCAGCAACATCATCACGAAAGTCGCGGCGCCGCCAACAGCAAGAAAGCGCAGCAAAGTGACGCCGTGGTCTTCGCTATCCGCCAAGGCGCCAAACCAGTTCTGAAGACCACCGGCTCTCATCAGCGGCCCAGGATCGCGGGGATGATGTTCTCGTTCAGCGTCGAAGCGCCGAAGAAGCACAGGGCCGCCGCACCAACGAGCATCCAGGAATAGACGTCGCGCGCCGCAAACACGATTGGGTCATCGTCCATCTCGTCGCGCGCAGCTTTCAGCCAAAGCCGGCAGACCCACACCAAACCGATCGCCGGCAGACCCCACAGCAAGAATGGCTCGCGGTAGTGCGCGGTGATCGTTCGATCTTGCAGGTAGAGCGCAAGCACGAGGTTCGCGACGAAACCCGCGCTCACACCCATAATGGTGAGAATTTCAGTGTCCGTACTCTTATAGCCGCGATGGCTAACGTCGCCGCCGCCGCGCGCTGCAAGATCACGCGTTTCGGCCACGCGTTTTACCAATGCAAGGCTTAGGAAGAAGAAGCAGGAGAAAGCGAGCAGCCAGTCACTCGCCGGAAAGCCTGTCGCGGCCCCGCCGAGCACGATGCGGATCGTGTAAAGGCCGGCCAGCAAAAACACGTCCAGCAAAGCAACCCGCTTCAGCCACATCGAATACGCGGTCGTCAGCGCGAGATAAGCAAGTGCGAGCCACAATACGCCAACGAATGACGCGAGGGTCAGACCCAGCGCCAAGAAAACCGCAACACTCGCCAAGCCCCAGTGCAGCGGAAACGTACCCGCCGCGAATGGACGATTCTTTTTGCGAGGATGAGCGCGGTCCGCGTCTATGTCCGCCGCGTCGTTCAACAGATAGACGGCGGACGCCGTGAGCGAGAGCGCCCAGAAAGCCAAGAACGCGTAAAGCCACGATTCTGGCTGCATCCATCCTTGACCGACCAGCATGGGCAGAAAAACGAGAAGGTTCTTGCTCCATTGCTGCGGCCGGATCGCTTTGACGAACGCGTCCGCTAAGCCAGACGGCCGCGCAAACTGCCGCTCTACGTCAAACTCCTTGGTAGCTCTCTCGGTGACACTTGGTGATGCATTGACGATCACCGCGCGCTTTGCCGCGCGCCACACCGCAATATCCGCCGCTTCGTTGCCGGCATAAACAAACCCATCCGGGAAAGCGGCAGCCAAGCTCTCGGCCTTCCGCTCCGACTTCAGGTTCGTCTCGCCGTTCGATGCGAACACCGCATCAAACGTGCCAAGATGATTGGCGACCTTTTCGACCGCGACGCGATCGCACGCCGAAGCCAGCACAATGATACGCCCCTTGCCGCGCTCCTCATTGAGCCAGCTTAGTACGCGCTCATCATAAGGTAGCGCTGCTGGATCGAAGTCGATCACCTGAAAAACGCGCTGCTTGGCGTAGCTCCGTCCGCGCGTCAGCCAGAACAGCAGCGACGGCGCCAGCCACGGCTTTCCGAACGCTAGCCGAACCATGCCCTCGACAAAGAGATCGCTGCGGATGAGCGTGCCGTCGAGATCGACGGCCAGAGGCGCTTCACCCTGCGCCTCGATGTCCACCCGCTTGTCCACGCTCACGGCTCCAGCCCCCGCTTTCCACTGAGCACGGCAAGCGCAGCTCATCAATTTGCTTCGCCCTTATGACGAGGCGGCGGCGCGCGAAAGCCGCACGCAAACTCGAACGCAAACCAGGGGCTCAAACACGGGCCGTTATTCGCGAAGCCAGCTTCGTCACGGCCGCCTAGTGAGCACGCTTGAGGTCAGAAAAGGAAATGAGCCTTTTGGCGCTCTCGTCCCACAAGGAGAGACGCACGCATTTAAGGCTTTCCAATAAGCCCAACTTGCTCACGTCATTCAGTTCCGGAAAATCGCGCAAAACCTTGGGCAGCCGATAGAAAGGAATGCGGCTGCTAACGTGGTGGACATGATGGATGCCGATGTTCGCGGTCAGCCAACGCAATGGCGTTGGAAGCTGATAGTGCGAGCTACCTCGCAACGCCGCTTCGGTCGCGTTCCAAGCCGGCTGCCACACCCAATAGCTCTCCTCGAACTGATGCTGGACATAAAAGAGCCAAACGCCAATCGAAGCCGCCAATAACGTTGTCGGCAGATGCACGAAGATCAACGCTTGCCACCCGCCCAACCAGAGCACCGTGGCAATCGATGCGGCGATCGCGGCGTTGGTTGCGAGCGCACTCACCCACGGCCGCCAACCTTCCTTCATCTGATCGATAGGAAGGCGATGCTGCAACAGAAACAAGAACGCTGGGCCAAGCCCGAAGATGACGGCTGGATGACGGTAGAGCCGGTACGCCAGACGCTTGCGCCAAGACAACGCGCGATATTCATCGACGGTCAGCGTGACCACTTCTCCGATGCCGCGTCGATCAAGATTGCCGGACGTCGCGTGATGAATAGCGTGGGAACGCCGCCAACAATCGTGTGGTGTCAACGTGAAGACGCCAATGATCCGGCCGAGCCAGTCATTCAGCGCGGTGCTCTTGAAATAGGCCCGGTGACTGCAATCGTGCTGAATGAGAAAAAGCCGCACAAGGAATCCGGCTGCGGGAATGGCCAAGAGCAGAGCCAACCACCAAAGCCCAAAGCTGGACGCCACCCACGCGCCCGCCCAAAGCCCAATAAGTGGAGCGCATGTCACCACGAGTTCAAAGATTGAACGTTGAAAATCCGGACTCTGATACGTGGCCAGCAATGTCCGCCAAGGACGTTGCGCGATCGCTTCAGTTGACATGCTCGTGGCGCTCCACGTTGGCGGCGGCCTACAAAGGCGCGGCGCCAGGATATTGAGACTGTTGGCGAACTGGGTGCTGCGGCGTTCGACCTCCGCGGTCAAGCCGCACCTCAGCGCAAGATAGTTGATGACTCAGATAAGAAAAGCGGGTTCTGGCGGACAGAGAGGGATTCGAACCCTCGTTAGGCTTGCACCTAAACACGCTTTCCAAGCGTGCGCCTTCAGCCACTCGGCCACCTGTCCGTCCGGTGGCGGGTTATGGCGGTCAGCGCAGCCAGGCGCAACCGGTCAGCGGGGCGTAACCAGCGCCCATGATGCCGCGTATTGATCGGTCCGCCGCCTATTTCACAGTCGCGCCACCCATGCATGGCGGCGCCCCGCATACCGGGGTGCGCAACCGGCGGCGGCGACCTACATCTGCGCCAACACCAATGAGGTTCTCATGGCCCGATCCACTGTCATGCCCGCGCCCGAGCACGTTCTGCCCGGCCGCCCCGATCCGATCCCAACCGCCGCCGCGCATTTCGTGAACGGCAACGCGCTAAAGCCGCCCTTCCCGGCAGGCCTCGAGGAGGCCGTGTTTGGTCTCGGCTGTTTTTGGGGCGCCGAACGCAAATTCTGGCAGACACCCGGCGTCTGGAGCACGTCCGCCGGCTATGCGGGCGGCACGACGCCAAACCCAACGTACGAAGAGGTTTGCTCAGGCCGCACCGGCCACACCGAAGTCGTGCGCGTGATCTTTGATCCAAAGCAAATCAGCTACGAGCAATTGCTCAAGATCTTCTTCGAGAACCACGATCCGACCCAAGGCATGCGCCAAGGCGGTGACGTCGGCACGCAATATCGCTCCGCGATCTACACAAATTCTGACGTGCAAAAACGCACAGCTGAAGCGGCTCTCAAAGCATACGACGAGAAGCTGCGCGCCGCCGGCTACGGCGCCGTCACGACGGACCTTGGCGATGCGCCGGAGTATTTCTACGCCGAGGACTATCACCAACAATACTTGGCGAAGAACCCGAACGGTTATTGCGGCATCGGAGGAACTGGCGTCACTTGTCCTATCGGACTGAACGCCGGCTAACGCCGTTACTTGCATTTCCTCCACGGAAATAAAGTGAAGACGAAGAGATCGGCTCTGTGGTAGCAGTCATTACATTGTAGTTTGACTCACCACAGGCCGATGAATTCACGCGTACGAATTTGTCTTATCGACGATGATATCTTCGTCCGCGATGCGATGGCGCTTGGGTTAGGCGATGCGGGCTTTGACGTGGTGACTGCGCCGGGCGCTGCGGCTGGTTTCGACATCGTCAGCCGTGAAGATTTTCAAGCCGTCATCACCGACATGAACATGCCCGGCGCCGGCGGCGCCCAATTCATCTCTGAAGCGCGCGGGCGTTGGCCTGACATGCCGATCATCGCGATCTCCGGCGCCGCCACCCTCAGTGGACGCAACACCGCCGATGTCGCGCGCGAACTCGGCGCGGATGCAACTTTGATTAAGCCATTCCGCGCGCGTGAGCTCGCTGCATTGATCGATCGTGTTTTAGCGGCGCGCAAATCTGCGTAAAGCGCGTGGTGGCGCGGTTTTAACCCGGCCAGCGCAGGCCGACGCGGCGGCGTTGCTGCAACGTCTGTTCGGCGCGTTGCAGCGCGCGCAGCGCCACTTCCGCCTGTTGCAGCGAGTCCGTCGAGCGCAGCGCATCCATAGCCAGGCGCAGACGCGAAGCGCCCTCTTCCAGCTTGTCGCGCGCGCCTTCGCGTTCGCCGAGCGCCGTCAGCGCGCGGCCTATCTCTTGCTGCGCCGCGCCCCAAGAAATCGGATCGGTCGTGCGATCAACCGCATCGAGATAACGCTGACGCGCATCGAGCGCCTTTGACAGCCACTTGATGTGACCACCGCGCTCACCGAGGCTCAGCGCGCCCGACGCAAAATCGGAGAGAATATCGAGCTGCAAGTTCTCACTGATCTCGGCCGGACGAACTTCGACCAATTGGTCCAAACCCTCGACGATCGGCTGCAACCGCTCAGGCTTATAATCCTGCGGGCGGTGCAGAACCGGACGCGCCTTGCGCGCCAGCGCAAAACCAAGCGCGCGCTGCACGGCTTCATCCGGGCGGCCGACTTTCCAGCCGAGCGAGAAATCCTGCACTTCGTGCGTGCGGCCATAGCCAGGCAGCGTCGTGATCCGCAGGTCGATCTTGCCGAGCATATTGCGCTTGCCCCAGACGATCACGTCCGCGGCTGAACGCTCGAGAGCTTCGCCAGCTTCGACAGCGATGCGGCGGCGCGTTTCAGGATGCGCCCGCGCCGAAACAGTTTTGAGTTTGATCGGGAAGAGATCGACCTGCACGTCCTGCTCGAACGAGAACATGCCGAAATTGTCTTCGATCGCTTCCTTCATTTCCTGGCGCAGCAAACTGCCGCCGCCTTCGATCTCAGCGATAAGCACGAGCGCGCGGTGATCTTTCGTGCGCTTCAGGGCTTGGCCACGCAGCGCCATGCGCGCCAACGTGCTGGCCTTGCCCATGCCGGTGAGCATCCAGAATGCAGCGACCACGACAGCGGCGAGGAAGATCGACGAGAAGAACATGAACACGTCGGGCTGATGCACGAACGCGTCCTGGAACTCGCGAGGCAGCAAGCGCATGACGCGAGACGCCAACTCAGGCGCAACCGCTGCAGATGCTGCAAAATTAACCATTTAGCGTCCGTCAGTCCCTGCCCGAAGCCATGAGCCATAGCCTGCCGAAGGGCGGCGCACAACGGCCTGCGGCGCCTTAAGGCGCCGCCTTCCTTGCCTCACCGCCCGGCGGAAAAGCTTAGTTGCCCCGCTGCTTAGCGGCTTCCAGAGCCTGGTTCATGGCGTCGCCCATGTTGCCCAGATCCATCGCTTGGACGCCCGGCGGCAGTGTGAATAAGTCGGCGCTCTGCGGGCCGCGTTGAACGCTGGTGGTTTCCCACACAACGGCGCCGTCATCGGTGGCGCGTAGGATGATGCCATCGTCAGTCACGCACACCGTATCGGTGCCGTCTTCGGCGGTGGTTTTGGTCCACTCAGCGCCGTTTTCCCCAGCCACCGAGCACGAGCCGGTGCGCGTGGAATTCTCGGCCAATTCGCCCTGCCAATTCGCGGTCGGGTCGGCGATGCCTTCATTCAAGCCTGTAGCGCGGATCGCCATCGTGCGGCCACCGGCGCTGGTGATGACGTAGCTTTCGCCGGTCGTGCCATTGGAAATGAAGGTCGATGGAGAATCGGCGCTGCTGAACTCCATTCTGATGTTGCCGCCATCGCGGATCATCACCACCGGCGTTGAGCCCTGCTCACCGTTCGTCAGCGTTGCCTCGGCGCGATAAGCGGCGTGGCTCATGTCCGGGAAAAGACCGCCGCCAGCATCGGCGCTCTCGCCGGCCGGCGCAGCGGGATTGCACGCCGCCAACGCACACACGGAAACCACTGCCAAAATTGCGCGACGCATCTGCTTCTCCCAGAATCTGAAGCCGCCTTGGTAGCAGGGGCGCCCCGCCCCCGAAACCCCAAGCCGCCGTTCGTCGCAAAACCAGGGCCCCTCGTCAGCGCGGCGCCAGCCACCCTTGCTACCGCATGCCCTAACCGGTCAAAATCACCCCAACGTCGTCGCGAGCGCCTGAGCGCCCGCGGCGCATCCTTTATTGGGGGTTCCATGAAAAAGCAGCTTTTGGCCATTTGCCTTGCCGCGAGCGTTCCGATGCTCGCCGCGTGCGCCACTACCGGCGCCGATTCCGCAGCCAGCTTCGGCAATGCCGCAGCTTATCAACAGGCTCAATCCGACGTGCAACGCCTCACCGCTCAAGCAAACCAAGATCCGCTTTTAAAGCCATGGACCGGACCGCATGGCGGCGTGCCGCCGTGGGATCAAGCGCGCGTTGAGTTGCTCGCGCCGGCGCTTGAACTCGGCCTCGCTCTGCAAGAAGCCGAAGTGCAAGCCATCGCCAACAACCCGGCAGCGCCAACGTTCGACAACACCATCGCGACCATGCAGGACAGCGGCCGGCACATCGATCGCGCCACCACGATTTTCGGCGTCATGACCGACAACGTCAGCAACGAGCAAGTGCAAGCCGTTGAAGCCGAATGGTCACCGCGCATCACGGCCGCCTACAACGCGATCACGTTCAACCGAGCGCTCTTCAACCGTATCGACACGCTCTACCAAAATCGAGCCAACGCCGGCCTCTCGGCCGAACAGCTGCGTTTGCTTGAGCGCACGCGTGACCAGTTCGTGCGCGCAGGCGCCGCCGCCACGCCGGAGCAACAAGCGCGCCTCGGCGCAATCAACGAAGAGCTGTCGACCAAGTTCGCCGATTTCGGCCGCCGCCTGCTCGCAGACGAAAACACCGCGATCTTCATCACCAACCGCCGCGATCTTGCCGGCCTACCGCCGAACATCGTTGAAGCGCTCGCCGCCGCCGCGACCGAACGCGGCCACGCCGGTCAATGGGCGGTCGTGAACACGCGCTCCAGTGTCGATCCGTTCCTTACCTTTTCGACCAACCGCGCGCTGCGTGAGCGCGTGTGGACGACGTTCAAAAACCGCGGTGACAATGGCGATGCCAACGACACCAACGCGGTGATCGCCGATGTCCTCCGCCTCCGCGCCGAACGCGCGCAAATCCTCGGTTTCCCGACCCACGCGCATCTTCGCATGGCCGACACGATGGCCGGCACGCCGGAGCGCGCACAGGAACTGATGATGCGCGTATGGCCGGCAGCCGTGGCGCGCGTGCATGAGGAAGTCGCCGACATGCAGGCGATCGCCAACCGCCAGCGCGCCAACATCACCATCCAACCGTGGGACTACAATTTCTACGCCGAGCAGGTCCGCCGCGACCGGTACAATCTCGATCAGAACGAAGTGCGCCAGTATTTCGAGCTGAACAACATGGTCAACGGCGCCTTCCACATGGCCAACCAGCTCTATGGCCTGTCGTTCCGCGAAATCACCGGCACGGTGCCGGTGTTCGAGCCGAACGTCCGCGTGTTCGAAGTCACCGACCGCGATGGCTCATATCAAGGCCTATTCTATCTCGATAACTTCGCCCGCACCGGCAAGCGTTCGGGCGCGTGGATGAACACGTATCGCAGCCATGAGAATTTCATGGGCAGCGAAGTCACGCCGATCGCATCGAACAACAATAACTTCGTGCGCGGCGCCCCGGGTGAACCAATCCTCATCTCACTCGACGATGCTCAGACGCTGTTTCACGAATTCGGTCACGCCATCCACTACCTCGTCTCGACGGTAAACTATCCGGGTCTCGGCAACACGCCACGCGACTACGTCGAGTACCCGAGCCAAGTGCACGAGCACTGGGTGCTCTCACGCCCGATCCTCGATCAATTCGCCCGCCACTACCAAACCAACGCGCCGATGCCGCAAACCTTGGTCGATCGCATCAACAATGCCTCGACCTTCAACCAAGGCTACGCGACGGTGGAGTATCTCTCCTCGGCGCTCGTCGACATGTCGCTGCACAATCGCGCTCAGCCGATCACTGATGTCGATGCGTTTGAGCGCGAAACACTCACCTCGCTCGGCATGCCGAACGAACTCGCCATGCGTCACCGCCTGCCGCAGTTCGGCCACTTGTTCTCAAGCGACGCCTACTCGGCCGGCTATTACTCGTACCTGTGGTCCGAAGTGATGGACGCCGATACCTGGGAAATGTTCGAAAGCACCGGAAACGTGTTTGATCCGACCGCCGCCGCCGGCATGCGCAACATCATCCTCGCGCCGGGCAACACGACCGACCGCGCCGAAGCGTACCGCCAATTCCGCGGCCGCGATCCGGACGTGAACGCGCTCCTCCGCACACGCGGTTTCCCAACCGACGCACCGGCCACAACAGGCGGCACGACCGGCAACGAATAAGCCAAGCGTCAAACGCGCAAAGGGCGCGGACAGTAATGTCCGCGCCCTTTTTGTTTGGCCAAAAGCGTTTCCCGCCTTCGACAAGCTCAGGCTGACGCAGCTTTGCGCCGCTGGGGTAGCGTCACCCTGAGCTTGCCGAAGGGCGACGCTTCGCGTCAGTGCAGTTCGAGGAAAGTCTTGAAGCCGCCGAAGATCATGCGCTTGCCGTCGAACACGTCTTTGTATTCTTCGCCCTTCATACGCGGGTCTTCCATGACCTTCTTCATGACGGCGTCGCGCGTTTCGCGATCCTTGTAGGTAACCCACGAGAAGATCACGACCTCATCATCGGTGGCCTGCACCGCGAGCGGAAATGATGTGACTTCGCCATGCGGGACATCGTCGCCGACGCATTCGACATAATCGTCCGCGCCGTGCTCCTTCCAGACATCACCAGCTTTGCGCGCCATCTCTTTATAGGCGTCCAGATTTTTCTTCGGCACTGCGAGCACGAAACCATCAACGTACGGCATGGGAATTCCTCTTAGAACTGTCGATTCTTCCTAGGACGTATCGCGCGCGTCGAGTGCGACAATCCCAAGCGACTTTTCGCGATTAAGTGAGCGGAATTTCCGCCTTATGCTGTTCCACCCACTGGCGGAAATTCAGCAGTTCGGGATTGAGCTCACGCGATGTCTCGATACTGCGCGCCGAACGGAACGCCGTTTCGAAATCGCGCTTGAACTGAAACATGTTGCCGAGGTCGTCTGCGCCGGGAAATCCATAGTTGCGGAATTCTTCGGGCGAGGCGGCGTGATGGCGAACATTGATGCCGAGCACGTCGCTTAGCGTCGCCGCCATTTCGGCGCCGGACACATGCTCGCCGGCGATGCCGATGTGTTTGCCGATCGTGCTCGCGCCTTGCTTGAAGACGCCGTACGCGCACTTGCCGATATCTTCAGCGGCGATGCCGGGCATCTTCGCTTCGCCAATCGGCAGCGTGATTGTGTAGCCGCCTTGGCCATCGGGCTTTGGGTTCATGCCGAAGCCGATGAGGTTGTCCCAATAAAATGAAGTGAGCAAGAACGTCGTCGGCAGGCCGGCAAAGAAGGCGTCGGCCTCGCCTTTCACGTCAAAGTGCGGAACTTTGTAGCGCTTGTGAATCGTCGGCATCTGATCACTCTCGATCGGAACCCAACGCCGCGTATCTTCTAGCGTCGACCACACAACGTGCTTCACGCCCTCGCGCTGGGCGGCATTGGCAAGCGTGCGGGCTTCGGTGAGTTCCCGGTCGGGAGACATGTGCGCCCAGTAAAACGTCACGCAGTACGCACCGTCCGCGCCGCGAAAGGCGCGCTCGATGCTGTCAGGATATTCAAGGTCGCCTTGAACCACCTCCGCGCCGAGAGCCTTCAGCTTTTGCGCCGCTTCGGACTCGGGATTTCTGGTGATCGCGCGGGCCGTGAAGGCGCCGCTTGGATCGGCCTGAATGGCGCGTACCAATCCGCCGCCTTGCGCGCCAGTGGCGCCGGCGACGGCAATAATCTTCTTGTCTGACATGCGCTTACCCCGTGATTTCCGTGCGGCGTTAAAGATTCAGCCGCCGTTCAGCCGTGTCGCGCCATTGTCGGTATGGGAGCACTAACAATGATGCGCAAGTTTATCGCCATATTCGCGACGGTCGCGTTCGCGATGGCCACCTTCACCGCCACGCCCGCCAGCGCTCAGCGTTACCGCGATCGCGGCGACTACAATAATAGCCGCGGACATGACGGCTACGACCGTGGCCGCCGTGGGCATGATCGTAGCTACTACAACCGCCCGGAATGCTACGACCGTCAGGGCCGCAACCATTGCTACGACCGTGACGACGACAATGACGATGCAGTCGCCGCCGGCGTGATCGGCCTGGTGCTGGGCGTGGTGATCGCTTCGGCGGTTGCCAACGGCAACAACAACCAGCGCCAGAACAACAACGGCTACTACAGTGGTGGCCAGGACGAGGGCTATTACCGCGGCGACGACGGCTACTACGAGCAGCGATGCACGCAGCAAGTGCGCCGCTGGGATCGCACCCAGGATCGCTACGTGATCATCGACGTCCCCTGCTGAGCTGAGTGAAGGCGTGCCTTGTGGACCACAGGGCGCGCTTTCGCGCATTGACGTGCAGCTCTCTCCATAATTCGTTCCGGCTGATGCGTTACTCTGCGTGTCATGAGGTACGTTTGTGACGCGCCAAGCGGCGCAACCTGGTTCAGATTCGAAACCGAGGCCGAGGCCGAAGCCGAAACGGCGCTGATGCGCCATGTCGTCGACAAATACTTCCGCCGGTACGAAGGCGCGGCGCGCGAAGCCTATAGAGCCCCAAAATCCGCGGCTTCGTTCGAGCAGGCTATTGGTCTCAAGGACCATATCGCCAAGGCGATGCCGCTCTTCCTGACTTTACGCGCCGCCGATGGCGAGGGCCTTGCGACGGCGATGCTGCCACCAGGCGGACGCAATCAAGTGAACTTCAGGATCGTGATCGTGGGGCCGGAAAACGCCGACCCCTACGAAAACCACGAGAACGCGATCGAAGCCCTCGCGCAGCATTTCAATATTGAACTGCCGCGCGAGGAATGCTTCCCCTACGCGTAGGGTTTAGGGCTTGCCCGGCGTGCCGCCGCCGGTGGTTGTTTCACCGCCCGTCGTCGCTGCCGGCGGTTGCTGTTGCGGCGCTTGCGGCGGCGCGGCGCCCGCGCCGTTGCTGACAACACGTGCGCCCGCATAGCAGGGCGAGGTCGTGCAGGCCTGCATCAGTAAGCGCACCATGTACTGGCCGTTCGCCGTCGGCGTGTACGGGAAGATCGGATAATCATCCGGCAGCATGTCGTTGGCGACAACGCCGCCCGTTTCCATGCTGATCAGCTCGATATCGACGTTGGTGCAATCGCCATCGCACGTGCCGATGAAACCGTATTCGGTCCCGGCCGTCAGATCGACGAGGAAGCGATAATCCTGCCCCGGTTGCATCGGGACGACAGTGTCGCTGCCAACTTGCGCGTAATTGCCCGCGTTGACGCCCTGCAGCTGACCCAATTGCGCACCGATCTGCGTGATCAATTGTTGGCGCACTTCGTCAGTGATCTGCGCCTGTTGCGTCGGCGAAGCCGGCGACTGCGTCGAGGGCGGCGTTGCGCCGGCCTGAACTTGCGGTAACGCCGGACCATTCGCGCCTTGACCACAAGCGGCCAGAGCCAAAGCTGCGGCTGCAGCCAAAACAAACTTATGCATTCTTCACCCTCCTTCGCGGACGCAAAGCGGGCCAGCCGTACCGCCGCCCGTTGCGCCTGTCCACGTTCATAAGCCCCGCATTGATGGGGCTGGCGGGACAGATAAAGCCGCCCCGCTTCGCTGGCCGTGCCCGCCGTCACAGGCGGTTCGCCCCGGCAATCGGGAGAGGTGCTAGCGCGCTTTGCCCTGTAGCCAACCGCATGTGAGCAACGCCACCAGAGCGCCCACGACCTGAGCCACGATGAACACCGGCGCGTCTTGGGGGCGGATGCCGGCAAAGGTGTCGGAGAAGGCGCGGGCGATGGTGATGGCTGGGTTGGCGAACGAGGTTGATGCCGTCCACCAATAGCCCGCCGCAATCGTGAGCGCGACAGCGGCCGGCACGGCGTGTGCGCGTGCTTTTGAAACCAGCAAGATCACGGCGACCAGAGTGAACGTCGCGACCCCTTCCGAAAGCGCCTGCCCCAAGCCCTCGCGCGCTGTGGCGCCGTGTTGCAAGAGCGGCAGACCGAACATCGCGTGCGCAAGAAACGCGCCCAGCAAGCAGCCGCAAATCTGCGCGGCCACGTAAGCCGCGCCAACACCAGCGCTAATCTCGCCGCGAAGGCCTTGGACAAGCGTGACCGCTGGATTGAAGTGCGCGCCGGAGATTGGCGCGAGCGCTGTGATCAACGCGAAGAGGATCGCGGCCGTCGCCAGCGTGTTGCCGAGCAGCGCAACGCCGTCGTTTCCCGCCGAAAGGCGCGACGCCATGATGCCCGAGCCAATGACGACGCCGCTCAGCAACAGCGAGCCCAACGCCTCCGCCGCAATCGCGCGCTTAAGATCGCTCAAGCGACCTCGCCCTGCGACTCTCCACCGCCTCCGATTGCGTCGAGACGCGCCTGAAGCGACAAGCGATCCAACGCCTCGAACGGCAAGTTCGTGAAAATCGCAATGCGATTTTGGAGCGCGCCGTAGGTGTTGGCGAAGGCGCGTGCGATCTCGACGCTCGAGCCCGTCGCCGCCACAGGATCGGGAAGGCCCCAATGCGCTGTCATCGGTTGGCCGGGCCAGATCGGGCAGACTTCACCCGCTGCGTTGTCGCAAACGGTGAAGACAAAATCGAGCGGAGGCGAGTCCGGCTTGGCGAATTCATCCCAACTCTTCGAGCGGAAGCCACTGGTGTCGTAGTTCAGCCGCTTCAGCAGCGCGATCGTTTCCGGATGCACTTCGCCTTTTGGCATCGAGCCTGCCGAGTACGAATTGAATTTCCCGCTGCCAGAACGCTGAAGGATGGCCTCCGCGAGAACCGAGCGCGCGGAATTGCCGGTGCAAAGAAACAGCACATTGTAGGGACGGTGCGTCATGC